>JAABUZ0100001144.1_pt1 | contig 53358 bp, 53 predicted proteins | sample 5562091 | NCBI WGS metagenome assembly JAABUZ01 (sample SAMN12813069, study PRJNA571459) | rock metagenome | isolation source: Antarctica rocks | place: Antarctica: Victoria Land, Linnaeus Terrace sud | collected 2015-12-21 | reverse complement strand
CATCGAGGCGCTCGGCCGGGGTTTGCGTCGACGCTAGCCCGAGCGGCAGGTCCTGGCTCCTCAGGCTGGCGCTCGGACGCCGGGCGACAGCCACTCCCGTCCCCGCACTCCACGAGTTTCCGAACTCCTCAGCCCGCAGCCGCCGCAAGTCCTCCCGCTCAGCGGTGGTCACGCCGTCGTGGCGCCGCCCCGTGTCCCGGTCGGCCTGCTTGAGCCAGTTGCGGATGGTCTGCCCAAAGCAGCCCGGGTCACGGGGCCAGCTCCTCTGGGTTCGGGTGGCCTCACGGATCGGGCGCGCGGCTTCGGCTCGGAACTCGGGCGGGTAGGGCAGAGGCGTCTCGGCTCCGAGATCTCCTGGCTGGCACGACGCAGCCGCGCCCGCCCAAAAGCCAGCGGAGACAATGATTTTTCGGAAGGCATGGAAACGTACGGTGGGGTCCGCTAGCTATAGTGCTGACTGGTAGGCGGCCTTACAAGGCCAGTCGGAGAAGACGTTGGTAGCCCCGCACGAGGCGCAGCTGATCGTCGTCCGCTTCCTTGAAGAGGCGTGGAACAACGGCAACCTGGATGTCGTGGACGAGCTCATAGCGCCCGAGTACCGGCTGCACGCGTCGGCGCCCCCGCTGCCGCTCTTCGGTGGCCCGCCCATCCCAGAGGGGACGGTCCTGACCCCGGCGGAGCGGATCAAGCAGTCGATCCGGTTGCGGCGCGCCGCGTTTCCGGATTGGCGCGTCGGCGTGCAACGGCTGGTGGTCCAGGGCGATACCGTCGCGACCTTGCAGTACGGAACGGGCAGCCACCTAGGCGAGTACCTCGGGGTCCCGCCGACGGGGAGGACCGCGACGATGACGTCCATGAGCCTGAGGCGGATTGCCGGTGGGCGGATCGTCGAGGAGTGGCAGGTGATCGACGCGGCCGGCTTCCTGCACCAGCTGGGGCTGCTTGCGTCGGCGGCCAGCTCCGTGTAGCCTGTCAGTCGTCTGACGTCTGGCGAAAGGACTGGGGGCTTCGCGTGTTCGCCGATCACAGTAAGGTCCGCCGGGTGTCGCTCTGTGCCGCGGTGGTGGCGCTCGCCGTAGCCGCCTGCGGGCCAGCCGCGCCTTCGACCTCGTCCTCAGCCACCACCGCGCCACTGCCAACGGCGGCCGTGGCAGCCGCGCCGGCGCCTACGCCCGCTACGGCGGCCGCGTCGCCGAGCGCCAACCCGGCGGCCAGCCCGCGCCCCGCCGCATCGCCCGCCGCCGGTGGGGTCCAGCAGGGCACCGCCCCGGCCACGCCGCTCAAAATGGCGGGCGCGCGGGGCGGCTCGCTACGCGTCGCCTACAACTCCGAGGCCCTCGGGCCCGACCCGGTCCGGCCGTTCTCGCGCAGCGACCGCCACGTCCTGTTCACGCTGTACGACACGCTGTTCAGCTACGACGACAAGCTCCAGGTGCAGCCGGGCCTGGTGGCGTCCTGGCAGCTCACCAGCCCGACCGAGTACCGCTGGACGCTCCAGCCCAACGTGACCTTCCACGACGGCACCCCTTTCAACAGCGCGGCTGTCAAGTACAACTTCGGCCGCATGCTGGATCCGGCGACCAACTTTCCGTCGCGCGGCCTGCTGGCCAGCGTCGCCAGCGTCGAGCCGGTTGACGACCTGACCGTGCGCGTCACCTTGAACAAGCCCGACGCGGCGCTCCTGGCGACGCTGGCCGATCTGCCCGGGATGATGGTCTCGCCCACCGATGCGCAATCCCTGGGCAGCGGCGGGTACAGCCGGCCGCCGGCCGGGACAGGCCCCTTCACGTTCGTCGAGTGGGTGAAGGACGACCACCTGGCCGTCAAGCGCCACGGTGGCTACTGGCGGAAGGATAGCCAGGGCAACGCCCTGCCGTACCTGGACGACATCCAGTTCCGGCCGATCCCGGACCCGCAGGCCAAGCTGACAGCTCTGCTCACCGGGCAGGTCGACGTGATTGACGACGTGCCGGTGAGCGAGATCGCCAACGTGAGGCAGCAGGCCCAATTCATCCAGGCGCCCCCGCTGGGCTTCACCGAGATCTTCTGGCGCAACGACGCGCCGCCATTCGACAACGTGAAGGTGCGCCAGGCCCTGTCGTACGCCGTCGACCGCGAGGCGATGGTCGCGACCATCAAGCAGGGGACCTCGCGGGTGGCGCAGGGGCCCATCGCGCCCGCCTCCTGGGCGTTCGATCCGGCGTTCATGATGTACGCGCCCCGCGACGTCGCCAGGGCGAAGGCGCTTCTGCAGGAAAGCCGGCGCCGGCCCCGTCAGCTTCGAGCTCGCCTACCCCAACCAGGAGCCGTACAGCTCGCTGGCCCAGGTGCTGAAGAGCAACTGGGAGGAGGTCGGGGCGCAGGTCACGCTGAAGCAGATGGACTTCGCGGCGCTGCTCCAGTACATGAACGCGAGGCAGTTCCAGGCGCTGCTCGTCGACTTCAGCGGGCGCGTCGACCCGGGCGTGGCGCTCAGCCTGTTCTTCGATACCAGGGGCTCGAACAACAATGGCAACTACCACAACCCCCAGGTCGACGCGCTGCTGGCCCAGGGCGGCGCCAGCGGCGACCAGGCGGAGCGCACCCGCATCTACCGCGACGTCCAGCGGATGGTGATGGAGGACGCGGCCATGGGCTTGATCGACCACCCGTCGATCAACAACTCCATCGCCAAGAACGTCGCCAACTATGCGCTGGTCGCCGACGGCAGCATGCGGCTGACGGCGGTGTCGCTCCAGAAGTGAGCCAGACCGTCCTCGGGCGCGGCCAGTACCGGTAGCGGCTATGGGAGCGTACATCGTGCGCCGGCTGCTCTGGATGGTGCTCGTCCTGGTGCTCGTCAGCGCCCTCATCTTCGCGCTCGTGCGCCTCATCCCGGGCGATCCGGCGCTGGTCATGCTCGGGGCCTCGTCGGACGCGTCGCCCGAGGTCCTCGCCAGGCTGCGGCAGCAGCTGGGCCTGGACCAGCCGCTGCCTGTCCAGTACGCGCTGTGGCTCGGCCGCGTGCTCCGCGGTGACCTGGGCGAGTCGGCGCGCGGCGGCCAGCCGGTGCTCCTGCTGCTCGTGCAGCGGCTGCCCGTCACGCTGGAGCTGGCCGGCCTGTCGCTGTTGCTCGGTACGGCGGTCGCCGTGCCCGCGGGTATCGTGGCGGCGCGCTACCGGAACTTGTGGGTGGACCGCGTCGTGACTGCGGCGTCGCTCGGCGGCCTGTCCCTGCCCGGCTTCGTCCTGGCCCTGGGGATGATCTACTACCTGTCCCTCCAGTGGCGCTGGCTCCCGCCGACGGGGTACGTCAACTTCTTCCAGGACCCGGCCCAGAACCTGAAGCTGATGGCCATGCCAGCGCTCAGCCTTGGCCTCGCCTCGGCGGGCATGATGACGCGCCTGCTACGGTCGCAGATGCTTGACGTGCTGCACCAGGACTACGTGCGGACGGCGCGGGCGAAGGGGCTCGGCGACCTCCTGGTGGTCGCTGGCCACGGGCTGCGGAACGCCCTGATCCCGTTCGTCACGGTGATCGGACAGCAGGCCGGCGTGCTGCTCTCCGGGGCGGTCATCACCGAGACAGTCTTTGCGCTGCCCGGCATGGGGCGCCTGGTCGTGGACAACGTCGTGAACCGCGACCTGGCGGTGGTCCAGGGCGCCGTGCTGTGGTCGGCCCTGATCTTCCTCGTCGTGAACCTCGCCGTCGACCTGCTGTACGTGGCGCTCGATCCGCGCGTGCGGCTGGCCTGAGACGGCGGACGGAGAGGAGCCGGACCGTGGCAGCCCCGACGGACCGGGCGGCGACGCTCACCCCGCCCGCGGCGCCCGCGCCCGGGCGTGAGCCGGCTGCCCCGGCCGCGCCTGGCTGGCGGCGCCTCGTGCGACGGGCGCCGCTGAGCCTGTGGCTCGTGCTGCTGCTCGGCTTGCTAGCGCTGGCCGGCCCGAGCGCGGCGCCTGACAGCCCCTACCAGCAGCGGATGACGCCCGACCAAGTGCGGCAGGCGCCCAGCGCTGCTCATCTCGTCGGCACCGACCACCTGGGCCGCGACGTGTTCACCCGGCTGCTCTACGGCGCCCGGGTGTCCCTGGGGGTGGGCGTGGCGGCGATCGTCCTGGCTGCGCTGGCCGGCGTGCCCCTCGGCATGCTCGCCGGTTACTGGCTCGGCTGGGCGGACAACCTGATTATGCGCTCGATGGACGCCCTGCTGGCGTTCCCGCCGCTCATCCTGGCCATCGCCCTCTCCCTGGTGGTCGGCACGGGGATCGCCGGCGTAATCCTGGCCATCGGCGTCGTCAGCGTTCCCGTCTTCGCCCGCCTGGCCCGGGCCAGCGTGCTCCAGGTGAAGTCGCTCGAGTACACCCAGGCGGCGCTGGCAACTGGGGCCTCCCATGGGCGCGTCCTGGCGCGGCACATCCTGCCGAACATTCTCGGTCCCCTGGTAGTGCAGGCATCGGTCAGCTGCGCGGTCGCGATCCTCGTCGAGGCCGGGCTGTCGTTCCTCGGCCTGGGGGTCCAGCCACCCGAGCCATCGTGGGGCACTATGATAAACGAAGGCAAGCAGTTCATGGCGCAAGCGCCCTGGCTGATCTTCGGGCCGGGCCTGGCCATCTTCCTGAGCGTGGTGGCGTTCAACTTCCTGGGCGACGCGGCGCGCGACGCGCTCGACCCCACCAGCGCGCGCACGGCATGACGAAGTGCCGGGCGGACCGGGCATACGGCTTGCCACCAGCCCGCCAGCCGGCTAACATGTCAGTCGTCTGACGTCTTCACAGGGTGAGGTCCACCATGAGCGGCGCACGCGTGTCTCTGGCTGAGCAGCCCACCACCGCACCCCTGCCGCAGCCCGAATTCGGCCCGGAGGGCAGCTCCCCGCCGTTGCTGCCGCCGACCACGCTCCGGCCCACCATCACCGGCCGCCGCTGGGTCGCCAGCACCGGCCACCCGCTCGCCACCGATGCCGCCCTGCGCATCCTGGCGGGTGGCGGCAACGCGATCGACGCTGGGGTGGCCGCCGGCATCTGCCTGAACGTGCTCCAGCCGGACTGGACCAACTTCGGTGGCGTCGCGCCGATCATGCTCCGCTCGGGTGGCGAGGTCTTCTCGATCGCCGGCCTGGGCATCTGGCCGCGCGAGACCGACCCCGCCCTGTTTCACTCCCGCTACGGCGGCCAGATGCCGCTCGGCGTCCTGCGCACGATCGTCCCGGCGGCCGCCGGCGCCTGGCTCCTGGCGCTCGAACGCTTTGGCTCGCTGCCGCTGGCCACCGTCCTGGCGCCCGCGCTGGAGCTCGCCGAGGAGGGCTTCGCCGTCTACCCGATGCTGGCCACCTCGCTGCGCAGCTTCGCGCCGGTCATCGGGCAGTGGCCGTCGACGGCTGCCATCTACTGCCCGGACGGCCGCGCGCTCGACACTGGCGACTGGCTCCAGCAGCCAGATTTGGCGCGCACCTTCCGCCGGCTGCTCGAGGCCGAGGCTGGAGCCGGATGCGCTCATGCAGTCGACTGCGCCGCCGGCGTCCGGGCGGCCCGCGAGCGCTTCTACCGGGGCGACATCGCCGAGGAGATCGTGGGCTTCGTGCGCGGGCAGGGCGGCTGGCTCAGTCGCCACGACATGGCCGGCTTCGAGCCGGAGGTCGAGCGGCCGCCATCGGTCCGCTGGCGGGGCTGGCAGGTGTTTGCCTGCGGCCCGTGGTGCCAGGGCCCGGTCCTGCTCCAGGCGCTGGCGATGCTGGCCGAGGACGACCTACCAGCCCTCGGCCAGCGCGCCAGCTCCGCTTCCGCTTCCGGCTACGTGCACCTGCTGGCCGAGGTGCTCAACCTGGCTTTTGCCGACCGCGAAGCCTACTTCGGCGATCCGCGCTTCGTGGACGTCCCGCTCGCCGGGCTGCTGTCGCCGGAGTACGTCCGGGCGCAGCGGCGCCGGGTCGACCCGCGCCGAGCGTTCGGGCGCCTCCCCGATCCTGGCGACCCGTGGCCCTACCAGGGGGGCCTCGGTCGCCGCGCTGGCCCGGCGACCGTCGCCGCCAAACGCTCTGGCCCGCGGACGACCGACACGAGCTACCTGTGCGTGGTGGACGCAGCCGGCAACGCCTTCTCGGCCACGCCGTCTGACCGCCTCGACTGGTCGCCAGTCATCCCAGGGCTGGGCCTCGTTGCCTCGCCCCGCGGCGTCCAGTCGCGGCTCGACCCCGGCCACCCCAGCGCCGTGGGCCCGGGGCGCCGGCCGCGCCTGACGCCGCAGCCCGCGCTGGCCCAGCGCGACGACGGCGCCGTGCTCGCTTTCGGCTCGCCCGGCGGCGACATGCAGACCCAGGCCATGCTCGAAGTGTTCCTGAACCAGGCGGCGGGGGCGTCGCCGCAGGCGGCGATCGAGGCGCCGCGGTTCGCCACTCTCAGTCACCCGAACTCGTTCTACCCGCACACCTACGCGCCTGGCCTGCTGCGCCTGGAAGGTCGGTTCCCGCCGGCGGTCGTGGCGGAGCTCGAGGTGCGCGGGCACCAGGTGGGCCTCTGGGCAGACTGGGACCCGGAAGCGGGCGCGGTGTGCCTGGCCCAGGTGGAGCCCGGACGCGATCACCAACGGCTCAGCGCCGGCGCGGACCCGCGCCGTATGGCCTACGCGGGGGGGTGCTGAGCCGTGCCGCCGGACGTCGCCGACAGGCGCTTCACCGTGCGTGACAGCAATCGGAGCGTGTACGACCGGGCCATGGCGCGCGTGCGCGAGCTGCTGCAGGACGGGACTTTCCGTCCCGGCACGCGCCTGCCGGCGGAGTCTGGGCTGGGCCCGATGCTCGGTATCTCGCGGCCGACGTTGCGCGAGGTTCTGCGGGCGCTGTCGAACGAGGGACTCATCATCCAGCGCCAGGGCGTGGGCACCTTCGTCGCGGAGCCGCGGCCGATCGTCGACGAGGGGCTCGAGGAGCTGGAGAGCTTCGACAGCCTGGCCGCCCGCCACGGCTGGCAGTGCGGCACGGAGCACGTCTCGTTCCGTCGGCGGCTAGCCGGCGACATCACGGCCGACCTCGGGGTTCCTGCCGACGCGCCCATGACCGAGGTGCGGCGGGTGCGGACAGCCGACGGCCGGGCGGCGGCCTACATGTGCGACTACGTGCCGGAGTCGGTGCTGCCGCTCCGCGAGCTGGAGGAGCACTTCGCCGGATCAGTGCTGGACCTGATCCTGGCCCGCGGCGCGCCGCGGGTGGAGTACTGCTCCTCCACGCTAACGGCTGTGGTCGCCGACAGCGAGCTGGCGAGCCTGCTGAGCGTCCGGCCGGGCACGCCGCTGCTGCTCGTCGACGAGACGCTGCACGGCGTGGACGGAGAGCCTTTCGAATACTCGAAGACGTGGTTCGCCACCGACCTGGTACGCCTGCACCTGATCCGGCGCGTCAAGCAGCGCGCCGACCGGACGGCATGACCGGCTACGGGCGGCTGCGCGACCGGGCTGCCATCGTCACCGGCGCCGGCCGCGGGATCGGGCGCGGCATCGCCCTGGCTCTGGCCGACGACGGGGCGCGCGTGCTGGTGACGGACGTGGACCTGGCGGCGGCCGAGGCCGTGGCTGCCGCGTGCACGGCGCGCCGCGGCGGGCCGGCCGACGGGATCCCCGCGGCGGCGGCCGCCCGCGTCGACGTCACGCAGCCGGCGGACGTCCGGGCAATGCTGGCCGCGGCCGTGGCGCACTGGGGCGCGGTGGACGTGCTCGTCTGCAATGCTGGCATCCTGAGCCAGCGACCCTTCTTCGATCTGGCCGTGGAAGAGTGGGACCGGGTCTTCGCCGTCAACGCCCGGGGCGTCTTCCTGTGCATCCAGACGGTGGGTCGCCACATGGCGCAGCGCCGCTCGGGCGCTATCGTGACAGTTGCCTCGACCGGCGCCAAGGCGGGCCGCGCCTGGATGCCGCACTACAACGCCAGCAAGGCCGCCGCCCTCAATCTCACCTGGTCGGCCGCGCAGGCACTGGCCCCCCACGGCGTCCGCTGCAACGCGGTGTGCCCCGGGCTCATCGAGAGCGACATGAACCAGCAGATCATCCGCTCCATGTCCGAGATGTTCGGCACGGACGAGGGCACGATGGCCCAGCGCCGCCTCGAGCAGGTGCCGCTCGGCCGCGCTGGCACGCCTGACGACGTGGCCAAGCTGGTGGTGTTCCTCGCCTCAGACGACGCGGCGTACATCACCGGCCAGGGCTACAACGTGTGCGGCGGGATGCGGATGGAGTGAGCGTGCCAGCACGAGGAGGACCGAGGTGAACGTCGTCACGCTGTGCCAGCAGCTGCTCCGGGCCAGGACAGTGCTCGGCAACGAGGGCGAGGCCGCTGACGTGGCCGAGCAGGCCATGCGCGATCTCCGCTACGACGAGGTCTGGCGGGACGATCTTGGCAATCTCGTCGGGACGCTGCACGGGGGGCGGCCGGGCTCCATCATGCTGGACGGCCACCTCGACGTGGTCGACCCTGGCGACCTGGCGCAGTGGCGGGCGGACCCGTTCGGCGGCGAGCTGCTGGACGGCGAGGTGTACGGTCGTGGCGCCGTGGACATGAAGGGCGCCATCGCGGGCATGGTTCTCGGCGTGGCGGCACTCAAGGAGCGGCCCGCGGCCGACCGCCGCACCATCCACGTCAGCCTGTCAGTGGCCGAGGAGACGATCGAGGGGCCGGCTCTGCTACACCTGGCGGAGGCGGTACGCCCGGACGCGGTGATCATCGGCGAATCCACCAGCGGCCGCGTGGCCATCGGCCAGCGGGGCCGGGCCGAGATCCTGGTGGAGGTCATCGGCTCGGCGGCCCACTCGGCCTACCCGCAGCAGGGCGTCAACAGCGCCGATGGCCTGGTGGACCTGGTCCGCGAGCTGCGCGCGCTGCCCGTGGCGAGCGACGATCTGCTAGGCCCGGGCTTCATGGTGCTGACCGAGGTCTGGTCGATCCCCCGCCCGTCGAACTCCATCATCCCGTACTTCGCCGGCGCCATCTACGACCGGCGGCTGTTGCCGGGCGAGACGCCGCAATCAGTCCTGGCACCCCTGCAAGCCGCGGCGCGGCGCCTGGCGACGCCACGGTGCCCCGAGTACCGCTTCTCCTATTCGCGGGCCGCGCTCGTCACCTACACGGGGGCAACGCTGGGCGGCGAAAAGTTCGCGCCGGGCTGGCGGCTGGCAGCCGACCACCCCCTGGTGAGGGCAGCTCTGAACGGCTTGCGCGCCAGCAGGCTAACAACCCAGGCGTCGGCCTACGCCGCGTGCACTAACGGATCGGCGACGGCCGGCATGCTCGGCATCCCGACCATCGGCTACGGGCCGGGCGACGACGAGATGGCCCACAAGGTGAACGAGCGCATATCGGTCGGGGCCCTGGAGCGGGGCGTCATCGGCTTCGGCGCGCTCGCCTGGGCCGCGGCAACAGCGGACCTACCAGCGCCAGTACCCGCGTGAGGAAGGACGGGCATTCATGACGACAGCACCTGAGCTCGCCGTGGCGCCGCCAGACCGCGCGCGCTTGCTGGACCTGTACCGCGGCATGCTGACCATCCGTCGCTTCGAGGAGCAGCTCGAGCAGCTGGTCTCGCGCGGGGCGCTCGCCGGCGTGGTCCACCTGTACGTCGGCGAGGAGGCGACAGCTGTTGGCGTGTGCGCCGCGCTCCGCTCGGACGACGTGATCACCAGCACGCACCGCGGCCACGGCCACCTGATCGCCAAGGGCGCTGACGTGCGCCGCATGATGGCCGAGCTGTTCGGCAAGGCCACCGGCCAATGCAAGGGGAAGGGAGGCAGCATGCACATCGCCGACTTCTCCCTGGGCATCCTTGGCGCGTGCGGCATCGTCGGCGGCGGTATCCCCGTCGCCACTGGCGCCGCGCTCGGCTTCCAGCTCCAGGGCGCCGACCGCGTGGCTGTCGCGTTCTTCGGCGATGGCGCCAGCAACGAGGGCTCCTTCCACGAGTCCCTGAACTTCGCCGCTGTGATGAAGCTGCCCGTCATCTTCGTTTGCGAAGAGAATGGCTTCTGCGAGTTCGACTACGGCCGCAAGACCACCTCCGTCGAGAACGTCGTCCAGCGCGCCGCCGCCTACGACATCCCCGGGGTGCAGGTCGACGGCAACGATGTGCTCGCGGTCCGCGCCGCCACCGCGGCGGCGGTCGAGCGTGCCCGTCGGGGCGAGGGGCCGACCCTGCTGGAGGCCAAGACGTACCGCTTCGGCGGCCACTCGGTGGGCGAGCGGGAGTTCCTCGCCGGCCAGCTCTACCGGCCGGACGAGGAGGTGGTGGCCAGGCAGGCTTTCGACCCAATCGCCACGTTCGTCGACCGCCTGGAGGCCCAGCCTGGAGAGCTCGAGCGCGTCGACGCCGAGGTGCGCGCGCTCATCAGTGACGCCGTCCAGTTCGCCGAAGCCAGCCCCTACGCGGACGTCGACGAGGCGTTTGCCGACGTCTTCTACCAGGACCAGGGAGGCCGCTCATGACCCCGGCGACGGCGACGGCGACCAAACCACGGCAGCTCCGGTTTGGCAATGCGCTGAACGAGGCCCTCCGCGAGGAGCTGCGGCGGGACGAGCGCGTCTTCGTGATGGGGGTCGACGTCCAGATCGGGGTCTACGCCAGCGTGCGCGGTCTGGCATCGGAGTTCGGCAACCGCCGCATCCTGAACACGCCGATCTCGGAGCTCGCGGTGGCCGGGGCCGCCGTCGGCGCCGCGGTCGTCGGCATGCGGCCGGTGGCCCACCTGATGAACTCCACGTTCATGTACCTGGGGATGGACCAGCTGGTGAACCAGGCCGGCCTCATGCGGTACATGTTCGGCGGCCAGGCCATCCTCCCCATTACCTACATGGCGACGACGGGGGGCATGGGCTCCAAGGCGGCGCACCATTCCCAGAGTCTGTACTCCCTGTTCATGAACACGCCGGGGCTGAAGGTCGTGCTCCCCAGCACGCCCTACGACGCCAAGGGGCTGCTCAAGGCGGCCATCCGCGAGGACAACCCGGTCATCTTCCTGGAGCACGGGGCGTTGGGCGGCACGCGCGGACCGGTCCCCGACGAAGACTACCTGGTGCCGCTCGGGGTCGCCGAGGTCAAACGCGCCGGCAGCGACGTGACGGTGGTGGCGACCGGGTTGATGGTGCCGCGCGCCCTCAAGGCGGCCGAGGCACTCGCTGGCCAGGGCATCGACTGCGAGGTGGTCGACCCCCGCACGCTGTATCCGCTCGACCGTGAGACCATCAGGCAGTCGGTCCGCAAGACGGGCCGCCTCGTGGCAGTCGACGAGGCGAACTACACCTGCGGCGCGGCGGCGGAGGTGCTGGCGTCGGCGCTGGAGGACGGGCAGGTGCGCTGGCGCGGTCCTGCCCGCCGGGTGGCGGTGCCCGACGTGCCCATCCCGTTCAGCCCGCCGCTGGAGCGGGCGGTCATCCCGGACGAGGGCCGCATCGTGGCCGCGGTGCGCGAGGTCATGGGCCATCATGGCGGGTGAGGGCGGGGGTGCGAGTGAGAGGATCGAGGTAGTGATGCCCCGCTGGGGCATGGAGATGCAGGATGGCACCATCGCCCGCTGGCTCAAGCAGGACGGCGACCGCGTGGCCGAGGGCGAGGTGCTGGCGGAGGTCGAGACGGACAAGGTCACCGCCGAGCTCAAGGCCCCCGTCTCGGGCACGTTGGCGGAGATCGCCGTGGGCCAGGGCGACACGGTCGACGTCGGCGGGACTGTCGCCGTGATCAGGACGGGTGAGTAGTAAGTAACAGTATGAGCGCTGCCATGATTCAGGAGGCCGACGCCGTCGTCATCGGGGCGGGCGCATTCGGCGCCAGCACCGCGTACCACCTGGCCAAACGCGGCCAGCGGGTGGCGCTTGTCGACAAGTTCGAGATCGCCTCGCAGACCTCGCCGCGGGCAGCCGGGTTGACGCTCCAGTGTCGGCCCGACGCCACCATGACGCGCCTCGCCATGCGCAGCGTCGAGAAGATAGTCCACTTCGCCGAGGACACGGGCGTGGAGCTGGTCAGCCACCAGGCCGGCAGCCTGAAGCTGGCGCGGACGCCGGAGTACGCGGCCCAGATCCACGTGGACGTGCGTCGTGGCCAGGCGCTCGGCCTCGACATCAGCGAGGTCTCGGCCGCCGAGGCGCGGAGCCTGGCGCCGTTCCTGGAGCCGGATCGTGCCCTGGCGATTTGGTACACCGCGTCAGACCTGTACCTGGAGCCGCGCGACTTGCCCATCGGCTACGCGCGGGCAGCCGAGAGCCTGGGAGCGACACTGCTGCCGAACACCGCCGTGACAGCTATCCGGTCCACCGGCGGGGCCATCGACGGGGTCGTCACCACCCAGGGCGAGATCCGGGCGCCGGTGGTCGTCGACGCGGCCGGCGCCTGGACGCGCGTGGTCGCCGACATGACGGGCATCCGCGTGCCCGTCGTGCCGACGCGGCACCAGCTGTACATCACCAAACCGCTCGCCGGAGTCACTTCGGCGCAGCCCATCGTCCGCGTGCTGGACGTGAACGTGTACGTGCGGCCGGCGGGCGGCGGGCTCATGCTGGGCGGCTACGAGCCCGACCCGGTGCAGGTGGACGGCGCGTCACTGCCGGCCGATTTCCAGATGGGCGACCTGGCGCTCGACTTCGAGCCACTGCGCCGGCTGACCGAGGTGGTCGGCGACCAGTTTCCGCAGCTGGTCGACGCGGAGATCGAGGAGTTCCGTGGCGGGCTGCCGACGATGACCGCCGACGGTCGGCACGTGCTGGACCGTGTGCCCGGGATGGCCGGCTTCTTCGTCGCCAGCGGCTGCTGTGTGGGTGGCCTGTCCATCTCGCCGGCTGTCGGCGAAGTCCTGGCCGACTGGGTGGTAGACGGGCAGCCGTCGCTGGACCTGTCGTCGTTCCGCCTGACACGCTTCGGCCCCGAGCTCGAGTCGGAAGAGCGGCTGCGCCAGGAGTGCCTCTGGCGCTACGCCCACTACTACGAGACCGACTGACGGGTGACCTCCAGCCCGTACGTGGCTGCGCCCTTTCTGGGCGAGTCCGTGCCGGTGGAACTGGTCGCCGAGCTCCTGGACGCGCGCCTCGACGGCGCCTCGGTCACCCTGCGCTGCGCCACGCTGCGCTTCGAGCCGGAGGTCGCCGACTACTACGGCACTCCGTGCGAGACGATCGTCCAGCCGCCCACGCCCGGCGAGCCGGCCACTGTCCAGCTCGACTTCTGCACCGACGCCATCGTGCGCGTCAGGTACGCGCCTGGGCCGACCGTGCCCGATGTGGCGAGCGCCATGGTCGTCGGCCGGTTCGCTGACCCCGTCCCCGTGGACATGCGCCAGGACGACCGGTCCGTCACCCTGTCGACGGCGCTGCTGCGCGTCGTCGTCAGCCGCGAGCCGTGGCAGATCGAGGTCTTCGATCGCGCTGGCCGGCGCGTCTGGAGCACCCGGCCACTCGATCTGCCGTCGTTGCGCGCCGCCGAGCACCAGTGGCACCCCTGGCAGCAGCGCTGGCTCTTCCTCCACCGCTACGCCTACCCGCTGGGGGTGGCCCGGGAGCAGGGGCGCCAGCGGGCGTTCGCGTCGTTCGACCTGCAACACGATGAGCACGTCTTCGGCTTCGGCGAGAGCTTCGGCCCCTTCGACAAGCGCGGCACCGGCCAACATCTCTGGGTCCAGGAGACGTTCGGCAACGCCTCGCCGGCCTCGTACAAGCCGGTGCCCTTCTGGCTGAGCACCCGCGGCTACGGCCAGTTCGTGCACACCGCCAACGCCACCACCGTCAACGTCGGCGACCGCGAGCACACAGCCCTGTCGCTGACGGTGAACGACGCCGCCCACCTCGACTGCTACCTGGTGTATGGGCCCTCGCTCAAGGAGATCCTGCCCCGCTACACCGCCATCACCGGCGCGCCGGGCGTGCCGCCGAAGTGGAGCTTCGGTCTGTGGATGAGCCGCATCACCTACGCCAGCCAGGCGGAGGTGGAGGCGGTGGCGACCCAGCTGCGGAAGCGCCGCATCCCGTGCGACGTGGTCCACGTGGACACTGGCTGGTTCGAGCGGGAGTGGGCCTGTGACCTGCGCTTCGGGGCCTCGAACTTCCCGGATCCGGCCGGGATGCTCGTCCGTCTGCGGGACCAGGGCTTCCGCGTCAGCCTGTGGCAGTGGCCCAACCTGCTCGTCGGCACCTCGCTGTTCGAGGAGGGACGGGAAGGCGGGTACCTGGTGCGTCGGGCGTCAGGCCACACCCTCACCTACAGCGGTTTCGACGAGGATGCCGGCCTGATCGACTACTCGAACCCCGCCGCGGTCGCCTGGGTGCAGCGGAAGCTGCAGGAGCTGTTCGGGCTGGGGGTGGCCGCGATCAAGGCCGACTTCGGCGAGGGTGCGCCTGCCCACGGCGTCTACCAGGGCGCGGCGAGCGCGGCGATCCACAACCTGTACCCGCTACTCTACAACCGGGCGATCGCCGACGTGAGCCAGGGGATCATCTGGGCGCGCTCGGCCTGGGCCGGATCGCAGCGCTTCCCCGTGCACTGGTCAGGCGACGGCGTCGCGCGCTTCGCGGACCTGCCGTGCGTCCTGCGCTCGGCGCTCAGCTTCGGCCTGAGCGGCTTTCCCTTCTACAGCCACGATATTGGCGGCTTCGCCGGCGTCCCCAGCCCGGAGCTGTACGTGCGTTGGGCGCAGCTCGGGCTGTTCTCGTCGCACAGCCGCTGCCACGGCGAGCCGCCGCGCGAGCCTTGGGCGTACGGGCCCGAGGCCGAGGCGGTCTTCAGGCGCCACGCCGAGCTGCGCTACCGTCTGCTGCCGTACCTCTACAGCGAGGCGGTCGAGTGCGGTCGGTCGAGCCTGCCCCTGCTGCGCCCGCTCGTGCTCGACTTCCAGGACGACCCGGTCGCCTGGTCGATCGACGACCAGTACCTGTTCGGCCGCAACCTGCTAGTCGCCCCGATTCTCACTGAGACGAACGCACGCCGCGTCTACCTGCCGGCCGGCCCGTGGGTGGACTACTGGTCGAAGACACTGATCGAGGGCGGCCGCTGGCTCGAGGTCGCGGCACCGCTGGACACGCTGCCGCTGTACGTCAGGGGTGGCGCGGTGCTGCCGTACGGCCCACTGCTCCAGCACGTGGACGAGCGGCCCCTCGACCCGCTGTCCATCGAGATCTACGCGCCCGCCGCCTCGGGCGGCTACACGATCCACGACGAGGGTCGCCCCGACGTCACAGTGACGTATGAACGGCGTGACCGGGACACGCTCGACCTGCACGTCGCCGGCGCGCCGGGTGCCGTGGAGGCCGCCGTGTTCGGCGCGGACCGCCCGTACACCGTCCGGGTCAGCCGGTCGTAGCCCCAGACAGCTGGGGTGTGCCCAGCGTCAGTACGCGGCGCCGGCACCCTCACCCCAACCCTCTCCCAGCGGGAGAGGGAGCATGACAGCGTCCCCCAGAGTGGAGAGGCTGCAGGATCAGTTCCTCCGTGCTCGAGCTGTACTCCGACTTCGAGGTCAGTCGCCTCATAAGCTGGATCTATCGGCCGGCCTAGCGCGGCCGCCCAGAGCTGAGCGAGCTCCCAGGGCCGCTCGCAGTCCATCGTCACGTTGAAGATCGTCGATGCCACGGACGCATTCTGCTCTGCACCGGTGGCACCTGCGGACGCCCGCAGGAACCAATTCATCGCTGCACGTCCCACTGACCGAACGACCTGCAACGGGGCTGTCCGATCGCCGACGTCGTGGGGTGAGCGGGACAATCGTCATGAGAATCGGTGATTGGTTGTCGGCTCTGAGCTGTTGGGTGTATCGGACCGTTGAGCTACGGGGCGTCGTGGGCGGCGCGGCTCGCCTCGATCTCAGGGTTGTGCTCGATGGCCCAGCTCGCGAGCGCTAGGGCCGGCTCGATGAGACTCGCACCCATCGCGGTCAGTTGGTACTCCACGCGCGGTGGCACTTCTGCGTACGCGGTCCGTGTGATGAGTCCATCGCGTTCGAGGTTGCGAAGGGTGAACGACAGCATGCGCTGCGAAACGCCGGGGATGTGTCGTTGCAGCTCGGTGAAGCGCATTCGGCCGACCTCGAGCGTGGTCACGATCAGCAGCGTCCACTTGTCGCAGATGCGGTCCAGCACCGCTCGGATCGTCTGCCCGCCGTCTCCGCGAATCAAACACGTGCGCTCGTACTGCGACATGACCGTCCTCTGTGCGCTACAGACACGCATGTGCCTTTTGTAGGTGGGTCCACGGTGATGCATGATGTGGTCACATACACATGGTAACCGTGGATGGGGATCATGGACGTCGCGTATTGGATCGTTGCCGGCTTACTGGCTCTTTTCTACCTCTACGCGGGCGGGAAAAAGGTGATCCAGACCCGTGAGCAGCTCCAGCCGATGATGGGCTGGGTGGACCGTACACCGATGCCGGCCGTCAGGACCATTGGCGCGCTCGAAGTGCTTGGCGCGATCGGGCTGATTCTCCCACCACTGACCAGCATCGCGCCCTGGCTGGCCCTAGCTGCGGCTATCGGGTTCGTGTTCCTGCAGATCGGCGGGACCACACTCCACCTTAGCCGCGCAGAGGCCCGCCACATCGGCCTCAATATTGCCCTCATCATCGTAGCGGCTGTGACCGTCTGGCTGGCAACCACATGGTTGTGACAGGAAGACAGGTCGCTCGGGTAGCCGACCGTCTGCCGGGACGTCCACACCCAGGGCAAATCACAGCGGTGGTAAGCGTTCCGATTTGAAAGATCTCAACTTAGGCCGCGGACCGCCTCACCGAACACTACGCGCGAACGATGCCACTCGTTTTCGGTGTACAGAGCCCGAGCACGGTTTCGGCCGGCTGCTCACCGCCATCAGAGCCGTAGCGCTGGGCGCCGAAGCAGTGCTGAAGGTCGGCTGATCGGACGACACATCGTGCGTATACGCGCACCGGGACTGCGCGCCCCCTTCGGATACAGACACAACCGTGAAATTCGTCTGCGACTTGCAAGTGAAAGAGATCCTACATGAGTGCAGTGCACATCGTCGCGCTCGGCGACGGAGAACTCATCCACATCGCTAACACATCCATCGAGATCATCGAGGACGGATCGCGGACCGGTCACCGCCTCGGCGTCGCGCGATCGACATTGCCGGCGAAGACAGGTGGACCAGCGCAGCACCGGCATCGGGAGCACGATGAGGGCTTTTTTGTGACGCGGGGTAGGCTCGTGTTTACCGTCGGAAGCGATAGCTACGAGGCGCCCGCGGGCACCTTTGTGATGGTGCCTATCGGCGCGCCGCACACTTTCGCAAATCCGTTTGATGAAGATGCAGAATTCATCACCACATTTACGCCTGATTTTTACGTGCAATATTTTCGCGATATCGAGGCGCTCGCCACCGGCTCTGGCCTGACCGTGGAAAGCGTGAAGGCGGTCATGGAACGATATGCGACGGAAACGGTATTGAGCGGCCCGGCAGATTAAACAGAGATCGGCGCGAAGCTCGTCGCGGATGAGCATCCTGTTCGCGCTCAACTTCGTCGGGTTCGTCGGCGTGGCAATGCTGCTCCTGGCCGCGCCGCGCGTGCTCGGCGCGCGGGCCTGGCTGGCCGACGCATTGCTGGCCGCCTTCACCGTCACCAGGATCGTCGCCTGGCTGAATCACGGCGCCCCGAATCCGGTGGGCCTCGGCTACATCGACAAGGGGATCGAAGTGGTGCTGCTGGGCGCGCTGGCCGAGCACCTGAAGGACGCCTGGAGCCGGCGTCGGTCGAGCGTGAGCCCGACGCCGATCGTCGCGGCCTGACCGCGGATACGGGCTTGACAAGGCCAGCGGCGTCAGCCTAGACTACAAATTGTCGTTTGTACAAACAAACGACTGAATAACCTCGATAGGACGGTCACTCAATCATGGCCAACGCCCCATCGACCCACGCCGCGGCCGACATCCCCATCGACATGGACGCCGACTACGCCGCCGACCTCGTCATCGCCGCACCGCCGGAAGCCGTGTTCGATGCGCTGACCGCCCTCCCTGGCCTGGCCCGCTGGTGGACCACGGTCAGCGGCGACGGCCTGGCCGGTGGCGAGCTGCGCTTCGTCTTCGGCGGCGATGAGCCGTGCGTCATGCAGGTCACCGCCGCCGAGCGCCCGTCGAGCGTGCGGTGGACCTGCCTGGGCTACCGCCCCCTGCCGGACTGGGCCGGCACCAGGCTCAGCTTCGACGTGCTTCCACATCAGGAAGGTGGATCCGAGCTCAAGTTTCGGCACACCGGCCTCACGCCGCGACTGGAGTGCTACCGCGACTGCAAGAACGGCTGGGACCACTTCCTGCCCAGCCTGCGCGATTTCGTCGAGACGGGTCACGGCAGCCCATACGGATCGCCCACCGATGTCAATCGTCGGGCAGACGGCCAATTGCGCAACGCGGCTTCTCAGGCTCCCGCGTAAGGTACGATCCCGACCACATGCGCGCCGCCGGTGCTTCCGCGTCAGACAGATTCGGCGGCACCGATGGCGCGTCCGCTCCCGACGCCGTTCTGCGCGCCCTCGCCGATCCGCAGCGCCGACAGATGCTGCGCCTCGTACGCGGCAGCGAGCTCGCCGCCGGTCAGATCGCCAGCCACTTCGACATCACCCAGCAGGCGGTCAGCCATCACCTGCACGTCCTGCAACGCGCCGGTCTGGTCCACGAGCGTCGCGAAGGGACCCGCCACCTCTACGCGCTTCGACCCGAAGCGCTCGACCCGGTGCGCCTCGTGCTCGCCGACCTGTGGCCCGACGCGCTCGACCGCCTCAAGCAGGCCGTGGAGAACAACCGCAAGCCGACCGGAACAGCGGGATCGCCATGAACGACGCCGGCACGTTGACGGTCTCGGTGCGCATCGACGCGCCGCCGGCCGAGGTGTTCCCGTACCTCGTCGATCCGGCGCTGATGGTGCAGTGGATCGGCGAGCGGGCCGATCTGCATCCGGAGTCCGGCGGCGTCTTCGCCGTCGACATCAACCGTCTCCCCGTTCGCGGCCAGTTCGTGCTCGTCGAGCCACCGCACCGGGTCGTCTTCACCTGGGGCGTCGACGGCAGCGACGCGCTGCCGGCCGGTTCGACGACCGTGGAGATCGTGCTCACCGCCGACGGCCAGCACACGCTGGTCGAGCTGATCCATCGTGGCCTGCCGCCCGACGCGCTGCCGAGGCACCGCGACGGCTGGACGGGCTACCTCGGCCGCCTCGGAGCGCACCTGTCCCAACCCTGACCGCCACGGCCACGTACGACCGCGCCTTGGATGCGCGGATCGAGCAGTGGGTAGATCAGATCCAGGATCAGCGTCGAGAGGCTCACGCCGACGATGATGATGAAAACGACACCCCCAGCAGGTCGTAGTCGGAGTGGCGGATGATCGCCGTCAGCAGTCGGCCGACACCTAGCCTCGGGTTGGCTGTCTGGCGCGATCCGGGAAAGGCCAGGAAATCACCCTCAGCTCGCCGCCGCGGACACCGTGCTCTCCGCCGACGTGCTCGACGCGATCGTGGCTCCTGGCGTCGACCTTGCCGCACACGAAAAGCTTGACACTCCGCCAGCCCTGCTCGACCCGTCACTACGGCGCCGCTGATCGCTCGTCACGTCGGTCACCAGGCGGCAGGCGGACAGTAGCGTGCGCACCCCCTGCCGCCTGACGCGTCGTAAGGGCAGGAGTTCAAAGGCTCTCGCGATGGATGATCTTGATCGAGTACGTGGAGGATCTCCCCGCTTCTGAATCGACGCGTATCCCACCCGGTGTTGAAAGGACGAACGGACCCATGCCGCACACACCCCGGCCTCGTTTCGGGATCATGACCGCCCCATCACAGGTCGACTACCACGACGTCCTGCGGGTCTGGCGCGAGGCGGACACAATCCCGGAGATCGAGCATGCGTGGCTGTTCGATCACCTCATGCCGATCGGCGGCGACCCGAGCGGACCGACCTACGAAGGCTGGACACTGCTCTCGGCCCTCGCCGCACAGACCCAACGACTGCGCCTCGGCCTGCTCGTGACCAGCAACCGCTTCCGACCGCCCGCGATGTTGGCCAAGATCGCTGCGACCGTCGACATCGTCTCCGGCGGACGGCTCGACTTCGGTATCGGCGCAGGCTCACGACCCAGCCACCCTCTGGCCCGGCGCGAGTATGAAGCACACGGTCTGCCCTTCCACGACTCCGCCCACGCCGTGCAAAGCCTCGCCGAAGCGTGCACAGTTATCCGGCGGTTGTGGACCGAGGCCGAACCGTTCGACTTCCATGGCACCTACGTCCACCTCACCGGAGCGTTCGGCAACCCCAAACCCATCCAGCGCCCCTACCCGCCGATCCTTATCGGCGGACGCTCAGCCCCCGTGCTGCGCGTGGTCGCCGAGCACGCCGACCTGTGGAACATCCCCGGCGGCGACATCGACGACGTCGTCCGCCGCAGCGCACTGCTGGACCGCTACTGCGCCGAGATCGGTCGCGACCCCGCGTCCGTTACCCGCTCGATCCACCTGCCAATCTCCTACGACCAGCCCAGCATCACCCAGGACACGATCGGCCAAGCGATCGACGCCGGCTTCCAGCACATCGTCCTCGGACTGCCAGCGCCCTACCCCGCCAACGTCGCACAGTGGGTCACCGACGAGCTCATCACCATGTCGGCCTAGTACCCCAGCCGTAGAGGGAATCTCCGCATCGCGTTTCCGCGGCCGTTGCAGAGCGACGGAGAGTTCGAGAGATTGACACACGCTCATCGGCAGATCCGAGACTCGCTCAGGCGAGATCGTGATCTGTGCAGTACGGGCAGGGTTCGCGGTATTGCGTCCATATAGGCCTTGTTGAACGGGCCATCGATGAGCTGCAAAGGCCGCGCAAACAACCGGATGTCGATCGCGTGTCTGAGCTCCGTAGTGGCCGATTCGACTTCGCTCTCCGTTCTCGCGTGCCTATGGCCTCATTCTGCATGTATCTCTATCTCGGCTGCACCCGAGTTGCGGCTCCAGTCGCTCGCGCAGCCGGAGCACCTCGGCTTCGGGGTCGGCCACGTGGTCTTCGAAGCTGGCTGCCCAGGCGCGCGCGGCGGTGCCCGTCTCCCGTGGTGCGCCGCCGAGACACAGCGCGCCAGCGTAGCCAGCCGCGACCAGGTCGCGGACCACCTGCTCCACATCGAGGGTACCCCGGTCGAGGCCGGTGGCGATCTTGCCCGGGCGGGCGGGCCGCAGGTGTACGTGGCTGGCGAACCGTAGCAGCGGCCGCACCTCCCGGTAGGGGATCGCCTGCATCTCCCAGTGGGCGGGGTTGAACAGGAGCGTCAGGGGCAGCTCCGCGAAGAGCCAGCTGTGGCACCCCAGGCGGATCACCCGGCGTGCCAGCCCGCGTAGAAGGCGCGGATCCGCTCGTGCAGGGCAGCCTGGGGGGCCGCGAGCCGCGCGAACGGGACGGAGCGACACCGTTCGGCCAGCTCCTGGGCCACCTGGCGCTCGATCTCGGCCAGGTCCAGGTGCACCAGGGTCCCGTCGCGCACCAGCGGCTGGCCGTCGACCAGGACGTCGCCGACGTCGTCGGCCTGGGCGCGAGCGACGAGCGTCTCGACCGGATCGACCAGCGCGCCCAGGGCCGGGCCGGCCGCGCGCGCCATGCGGACCACTACCACGTCGCCGCGGGCGCCGGGGCGCAGCACGCCGAGGTCGTCCCGGCCGAGAACCCGCGCGCCGCCGGTGGTCGCCATGGCGAGGACCTGGTACGCCGAGAGACCACCGGAGTCGACGCCGTGGCCGCGGTGGAGCTGGTGCGCCAGGCGCATCTCGGCGAACATGTCGTCGTCGTCGGCGAACGAGTTGCTGTCCATGCCCAGGGCGACGTTCACGCCGGCATCGACGAGCGCCCGCACCGGGGCGATGCCGCTGCACAGCCGGAGGTTGGAGCTCGGGTTGTGGACGACTGACGCGGCCCGCGCGGCGAGCAGGTCCATGTCCGGCGGGTCGAGCCAGACGCCGTGCGCCCCCGAGAAGCGCCCCGACAGGATGCCCAGCCGGTCGAGGTGCTGCACGACCGACTCGCCGTAGGCGCGCGGCCCGTGGGCTCGCTCGTAGACAGTCTCGTTCAGGTGGAGGTGGATCCCAACGTCGTCCCGCTCGGCGGCGGCCGCGCAGCGGCGCAGCCCCTCGTCCGACAGCCACTGCGGCGCGGTCGAGCCGACGAAGAGCCGGACCCGGGCATGGTCGACGCCCGTCCGCAGCTCCGCCAGGAGGTCAACGTAGTCGTCGGCGGCCACGTCGGCCGGGTCCACCACCAGCGCGCGCAGCGCCGCCGGTAGGCTGGCGAGGAGCGCCCCCGAGTCGTCGTAGACGAAGCGGTTCCTGTCCTGCAGGCCCAGGGTTAGCGCCACCCGCGTACCGCTCTTCAGATACGCCGCCAGCGCCTCCTCCACGGCTGTCCGGTAGACCGCGATCGGCCCCCGGGCCATGTGCGCCTCCAGGCTGCTGGTCACGCCGGACAGCAGCTGGCGCGCCAGCGTCAGCAGGCGATTGCTGGACGTGGGCAGCGCTCCCCAGGCGGCCGGCTGGAACATCCACAGCTCCAGCGGCCCGTCCTGGCCACCCGTTGCCGACGGCCCCAGGGCCCGCCCGTGGTGGTGGGCATTGATGAGCCCGGGCAACACCAACCCGTCCGGTCGGTCGATCAGCTCGGCCGCCACGCCGCGGAAGGCGTCGACGTGGTCGACGGCGACGATCCGGCCCTCGTCCACGAGCACGGCGCCCCGCGGCAGCAGGCCTGCTGGCCCGGATCGGGCGTCGCGGACCAGCCAGCGCCCGGCGACCAGCAGCAGCGGCACGCTCAGCCCAGCCGCAGCAGCTGGCGCAGGTTCTCCCCTTCGACCAGGGCGCGGTCGGCCGGATCCGGGATGGCCAGGGCGAGCTTGTGCCGCTCCAGCTCGAAGGTCGACCCGGGCCAGTCAGTCCCCATCAAGAGCTTGCTCGCGCCGACGTCGCGGTACGCCATCTTCACCTCCAGTAGCTGGGTCGACGAAGTCTCGAGGTACAGGTTGGGATTGCGCCGGGCCACCAACAGCGCCTCGACGACGTTCCACACCGTGCCCATGTGGGCGATGAGCACCGGCACGTCGGGAAAGCCGCGGGCGATCTCTTCGATCCCGAGCGGGCTCACGAATGGGTCGTCCAGGGCGTTCACCAGAACCGGGATGCTGAGCTCCTGGCAGGTCCGGAAGATGGGGTCGAGTAGCCCGTGGTCGACGAAGTGGTAGCCGTGCAACGTCGGGTGGAGCTTCAGCCCGCGCAGGCCAAACTCCTGCACGCAGCGGCGGAGCAGCGGGATGGCGCCGGGGTGCCGCGGGTCGACCTCGGCGAAGCCGATGATCCGGTCCGGATAGCGCCGCGTCACCTCGGCCAAGTACTCGTTGTCGATCTTCTGGCCGAGCGAGCAGCCCACGGCCATGTCGACGCCGGCCTGGTCCATCTCGCGCAGCATCATCTCCACTGACTGCGTCTCGCCCGTCAGGTAGCTCGAGGCGCCGGCCTCGACGGACTGCCACACGTTGTTGTAGGCGTCGACGATCACCCGCGACCTCCGGTCCGCAGACGGGGGTCGACCACGTGGTACAGCAGGTCGACCACCAGGTTGGCGAAAACGTAGAAGAAGGCGACCAAGATCACGGTCCCCTGCACCACGGGGTAGTCCCGTCTGAGGATGCCGTCCAGGAGCAGGCGGCCCATGCCCGGCCAGGAGAAGACGATCTCGGTGATGACGGCGCCTCCGAGCAGCGCCCCGAACTGGAGACCTTGCAGCGTCAGGACCGGCAGGATGGCGTTGCGCAGCGCGTGCCGCCAGAGGACTGTTCGCTGGGCGATGCCCTTGGCGCGAGCCGTCCGGATGTACTCGGCACCCAGCACTTCGAGCATGGCCGAGCGCGTCAGGCGGGCGACGAACCCGGCCGACGTCAGGCCGATGGCCAGCGCCGGCAGCGCCAGGTGGCGCAAGAAGCTGCCCAGCGCGTCCCAGTTGCCGGTGATGACGTGGTCGACCAGCATGAAGTTGGTGATCGTTCGGTAGTCCATGCCGGCGTCGATGCGCCCGCCGACCGGCGTCCAGCCCAGCTTCACCGAGAAGACGATGATCAACAGGATGGCGATCCAGAACCACGGCACGGACAGGCCGAGCACCGAGAGCGTGCGCACGCCGTAGTCCACGACGCGATTGCCGCTGGCGCTGGAGACGATGCCCGCCGCCACCCCGACGACGGTGCTGATGACCATGGCCACCAGCGCCAGCTCGATCGTCGGCGGCATGCGCTCGAACAGCAGCTGGCGCAGCGGGACGCCGGAGCTCATCGAGATGCCGAGATCGCCGCGCAGCAGGTCCGCCAGGAACACGCCGTACTGGCTCCACAGCGGCTGGTCGAGACCCCACTCGGCCTTGTAGCGCTCGATCTGGGCCGCGCTGAGATTCTGGCTGGCGACGAACACGATGGGGTTGCCAGGGACCAGCCGCAGCGCCAGGAACGTCAGGCTGGCCACCGCCCAGAGCACGACGGGCAGCCACAGGAGCCGCGTCACCAGGTAGCGCGTCATCTCGTCATCGGTTGCGTAGCATCGGGTCGAGCCGGTCGCGGAGGCCGTCGCCCAGGAAGTTGACGCTGAGGACGGTCAAGGTGATGGCCAGGCCGGGGAAGATGGGCACGTGCGGGGCGTCGAAGACGAGCCGCTGGCCCTCGCTCACCATCAGCCCCCAGTCAGCCGCGGGGGGCGCGATCCCCAGGCCCAGGAAGTTCAGCGCCGACGAGTAGCTGATGGCCACGGCGAGCATGGCCGTCGCCTGGACCAGGATGGGCGGGATCATGTTCGGGAACACGTGCCGGGTGATGATGTGCAGGTCCGGAGAGCCGAGCGAGCGGGCCGCCGTCACGTAGTCCTGCCGCCCGAGCGTCAGCACGATCGACCGCACCAGGCGGGCGAAGAACGGGATCATCGAGAAGGCGATAGCGATGATCGCGTTCGCCAGGCCCGGACCGAGCGATGCCACGATCAGGATGGCCAGTAGGATGGCCGGAAAGCTGAGCATGACGTCCATGAGGCGCATCAACACGTCGTCGAGACGCCCGCCCCAGAAGGCGGCGCTGGTACCGATGACGATGCCGACCGCCATGGCCGAGCACACCGACAGCAGTCCCGCCAGCAGGATGGGCCGGGCCCCAAACAGGATCCGGGTGAGCAGGTCGCGCCCGAACTCGTCAGTGCCGAAGGGGTGGCTCCCGGTCGGGCCGACCAGGCGCGCCTGCACGTCAGGAACGTCCGGGTAGTAGGGCGTCAGGTAGCCGGCGAACAGGGCGCCCAGGACCACGGCGACGAGGAAGACGGCGCCGGCCAGGGCCAGCTCGTCGACTTGGGCGAGCCTGGTCAGCCGGTGTGCCAGACCGGGTCGGGCACGTGCCCTGGCCGCGGCCGTTGGACGGGTGGGCGGCGGAGAAGCGGCGATGGCCACGGGCGTCTTGTCGCTCTCGTCCGGGCTCGGATGGGCGGGCGAGCTGCTGCCAGTTACTGCTAAGTGAGCGCGACCTTGGCCAGGAACACCCGCTCCGTCGAAGCAGACGCGATGGGGACGTTGGCCACGTTCTTCGCCATGACGACTGGCTTGGTGTAGTAGGCAAGCATGGCGTAGGGCATCTGCTGCAAGATGAGCGCCTGCAGCTGCTTGTAGATGTCGACCCGCTTGGCGGTATCGGACTCGGCGCCGCCGCGGTCGATCAGGTCGTCGAACTGTTTGCTCCCGGGCAGCTTGGCGACGCCCGTCTCGCCCTTCGCCGTCGGCGTCGTCGAGTACAGCAGGCGCACCTTGTTGTCCGGGTCCGGCACCCACAGGGACCGCTGATTCATGCTGAGCTGCGCTTTGCCGTCGAGAACCTTCGCCCAGTAGGAGGTCGAGTCGAGCTTGTCCAGGGTGACCTTGAAGCCGACGGCTTCGAGATCCCCCTTGACGAGCTCCGCCATCTGCGGCCAGAAGCGGCTGTTCTCGTAGGAGTACGTGAGCTCGATCGGCGTTGGCAGGCCCGAACTGGCAATGTGCTGCTTCGCCTTGGCCACGTCCTGCGTGCTGATGTCGCGGCCGGAGGCGTCGAAACCGAGCTCGGTCGGCCCGATCAGGGTCGCCGGCATCTCGGCCAGCCCGTAGAGCACGCTGTCGATCAGGTTCTTGCGGTTGACGGCATAGTTGACCGCCAGCCGCACGTCGAGGTTGTTCAACGGTGCCGCCTGGGTGTTGAGCGCCAGGAACAAGTCGATCAGCGGCGGCCCAGGCGTCACTGTGAACCGGTCGGAGCTCCTGAGCCGCGGGATGGCCGAAGACGGCGGGTAGGGAGCGAAGTTGACCTCACCCGACTCTATGGCCGCCAGCATGGCGCCCTCGTCGGGGTAGGAGCGGATGACGACCTTGTCGAGCGGCGGCCGGCCGTCCCAGTAGTCCTCGAAGGCGACGAGCGTCGCCTCCTGGCCATTGACGAACTTGTCGATCTTGAACGGGCCCGCCCCAACCAGGTGGGTGCCGATCTCGGGGCCGAACTGGTCCATAGCGGCGGGGCTGATGATGGCGCCGGCGGGGTGGAACAGGCGGTGGAGCTGGGCGGCGTCTGGGGTCTTGAGGACGAGCTTCACGGTAGCGTCGTCGGGGGCGGTGATCGAAGCCCAGTTGGGGACACCGATCTCGCTGTTCATGTACAGCCCTTTGACGTAGCTCTTGTCGGCGTCGTCCGACATGCGGGTGTAGCTGCGGACGACGGCCTTGGCGGTGACCGGCGTGCCGTCCTGGAACTTCACGCCCTGGCGCAGCTTGAAGGTGTAGGACTTGCCGTCCGGGGAGATGTCCCAGGTCTGGGCCAGCGCCGGCTGGGCCGGGTCGGTCCAGTTCTGGCCTGGGCGGGTGAGCTTGTCGCAGACGTTGTCGATGACGTTGACAGAGCCGAAGCCGTTGAAGAGTCCGGGTTCGACGGAGTCACCCATGGACTCGGCAGCGAAGACGAGGGTGCCGCCGCGCTTGGCGTTGGCCACGGCGGGCGCTGCCGTCGGCTGAGCGGCGGGGGCGGCGGTCGACGCGGCGATGGGGGCGGTGGTCGGGGCCGGTGCGGTGGTGGCGGCGGGTTTGGCGGCGGCTGGGGCAGCTGTGGCGGCGGCTGGGGCGGTCGGCGCCGCGGCGGGCTCGGCCTTCTGGCAGGCGGCGGCGAGCGAGGCGGCTCCCAGGAGGAGCGCGGCGGACAGGAAGCGGCGGCGCGACACCGCGGGCGAGCCGGCTACGACGACCGGTGGTCGTGACGCGACCTGTGGCATATGGGTTCCCCTTCGTCTGGAGACTGGCCGGCGCCCGGTTGGGCCCGGGTGGCTGCGGGCGGGGATTGACGCGGAAAACCGAACGACGGGTGGTGATCTATGACAGACGACGGGGCGCTCAGCCATTGGGCCCCCGCGGTGGCGCATACCACGTCGACTGGTTAGACGTCAGACGACTGACAGGATAGCGTACCTCTACAGCCGCCGCAATCCCCCGGGCCGAGGCTCGGTCATGTGATTGTCCTGCTGCAGAGGTCCGCGGTCGAGAGCCGCTCACCCTGAGCTGCGGCAGCGTGGCGGTTGCTCCCGCCACTTGTGGCGCTACGCTGCGGCCGGCGGCCTGACGAAGGGTCACCGGGAGCCCGTCGCGGCCGTGGCGCGGCGGGTCTGGGGGCGGGCCGGTGCTGGTGGCAGCGCGGCCACCGCCGCCAGGGTCATGCGGGCGGCATCTTCGATGTGTCGGCTCATGGCCACCACGGCCCGATCCGGGTCGCCACTGCTGATGGCTGACAGAACCTCCTCCTGGTCGCGCACGTCCTCCGCCAGGTCGACGTACGCCCGGTTCTGGACCGACATCAGCACTTGCAGCGGACCTTCCAGCCGCTGGAGCGCTTGCGCCAGGAACCGCTGCCCCGCCGCCTGCCAGATCGCGCGGTGAAAGGCCAGGTCGGCCTCCAGGAGCCGGCGCAGGTCGCCCCTGGCGGCGGCGCGGCGCATTGTCCCCAGGCAGGCCGCAAGCCGCTTCACGTCCCGCGGGTTGCGCCGCGCCATCATCCGCCGCACCGCGAGGCTCTCCAGCGCCAGGCGCAGCTCGTACAGCTCGCGGATGTCGTCGGGCGCGAGCTCGACCACGAAGCTGCCGCGATTGGCAACCGTCACGATGAGCCCCTGCTCCTGCAGGCGGCCGAGCGCCTCGCGGACGGGACCGCGACTCACGCCGAGGCGCTCGGCGATGTCCTCCTCGAAGATGCGCGCCCCCGGGCGGAGCGTCCCGTCGGCAATGCGGTCGCGCACCATCTTCAGGACGACGTCGCGGAGAGGCCGATAGCCACTCCCGACGACGCCGCGGGACGCACGCACCTCGCCCGGCACCCGGCTGGCTAGCTGACCACGTCCCAGGCCGCCTGGTACTGGTCCAGCTGCTCCTGGGTGTAGCTGTCGATCGGGTGCTCCCGCTCGGGGACGTCGACGTGCTTGTCGGCACCGCACAGCTCGGTCGAGAAGTAGCGCTGGCCGGTGTCGTTGACGATGGTGACGACGCTCCGCGCGTCCGGGAAGCGCTGCGCCAGCATGCGGGCGGCCAGGAGGTTGCAACCGGACGAGATGCCGCAGAACAGCCCCTCTTCGCGGGCGGCGCGCCGAGCCATGGCGATCGCGTCGTCCGACGGCGTGGCCACGATACCGTCGAGCAGCGACAGATCCAGGTTGCGGGGGACGAAGCCGTCGCCGATGCCCTCGATCTTGTGGGAGCCCCACGTGCGCTGGCTGAGCAGCGGCGCCTCGGTGGGCTCGACCGCGTACAGCTTCACCGCAGGATGACGCTCCCGGAGGTAGCGGCCGACGCCACTTACCACCCCGCCCGTGCCCTGCGACGCCACCAGGATGTCGACGGTGCCGCCGCTCTGCTCCCAGATCTCGGGGCCCGTGGTCTCGTAGTGGGTGGCAACGTTGTCCCTGTTGCTGAACTGGTCCGGCACCCAGTAGGTGCCGGGCGCCACGGCGTCCCGCCGGCGGGCCTCCTCGAGACACAGGTCGACGTCGCTCTCGCCGCCCGGCGTCTCCACCAGATCGGCGCCATAGGCGCGGATGATCTTCTTGCGCTCCTCGCTCATGCCCGCGGGCATAATCACCACCACGGGGAAGCCCAGCCGGGCGCCGACGAAGGCGCAGGCTATGCCGGCGTTGCCGGTGGAGCACTCCAGAATCGTCATGCCCGGCCGGAGGTCGCCGCGAGCGATGGCCTGGGTGATCATGCGCTTGTAGATGCGGTCCTTGAGGCTGCCGGTCGGACTGAAGTACTCGATCTTCGCGAGCAGGCGCGGCCCACCGACCTCGAGCCGAGCCAGGCGCACCAGCGGCGTCCGGCCGATGCAGTCGAGGAGGTCGTCGGCGACGCGGCCAACGGTCTCCCAGGGGACTGGTACGCGCCCGGGCTCAGCCCCCTCGGCAGTGACGGTCGTCGCGGTGCCAGTCTGCATAGGAAAGCCCTCTTGCATTATGCAAGATGTTGACATCATTCAGCTCGCCAGCGATGCTAAGAGCCGTGTCGACCCCTGTCAACCCACCACCGGGTCGACGCCCCTGATGGGCGCCTCGCCAACCACGCTGTACCCATCCCGTGTGCGGAGCCTGGCCTGCCTGTCGTGCGGCGCTCATTTCGCGCCCGAGGACGATCTCGCCACCTGCCCCCGGCACGCCCATGAGGGTGCGCTCGAGATCCGCTACGGCGCGCCCGGCCGCTCGCCTGGTGCGCTGCGCGCGGCCATCGAGGCAGGACCTTGGTCCATGTGGCGCTACGGGCCGCTGCTGCCGCTCCCGGCCGCCGCCGCCGTACCCGCGGTCCACGTGGGCTGGACGCCGCTCTACCAGGCGACCAACCTGGGGCGCCACCTAGGCACACCGCGCCTCTATCTCAAGGACGACGGCCGCAACCCGACGGCGTCCCTGAAGGACCGCGCCAGTGCTCTCGCCGCCGCGGCCACCGTCCTGCGCGCTCTGCCGGTCGTTGCCTGCGCCTCCACCGGCAACGCCGCCTCGTCGCTGGCCGCCATGGCGGCCAGCATGGGTCTCCGACCTATCCTGCTCGTCCCCGAGTCCATCCCCGAGCCGAAGCTCACCCAGCTGCTGATCTTCGGTGCCGAGGTGTATCTGGTGCGGGGCAGCTATGACGATGCCTTCGACCTGTGCCACGCGGCCTGCCAGGCCTGGGGCTGGTACGACCGGAGCGCGGGGATGAACCCCTACCTGGTCGAAGGCAAGAAGACCGCGGCGCTGGAGATCCTGGAGCAGCTCGGCTGGGACCCCCCCGAGGCCATCGTCTGCTCGGTCGGGGATGGCTCCGTCATCGGCGGCTTGTGGAAGGGGCTCCGCGAGGCGCACGAGTTCGGCTTGATCGAGACGTTGCCACGCCTGATCGGTGTCCAGGCTGAGGGCGCCGATCCGGTCGCGCGCGCGTGGCGGAGCGGAGCGCGGCTGCCCGAGACCATGGCCCCGTCCTCTCTGGCGGACAGCATCGCCGTCGGGGTGCCGCGCGATCCACGCCACGCCCTCGACGCGGTCCGGAGCACAGGAGGCGTGTACGTGTCCGTGTCGGACGAGGCGATTCTGGAGGCGATGCGCCAGCTCGCGCGCCGAGCGGCGGTGTTCGCCGAGCCCGCGGCGGCGGCACCAGTCGCGGGCATACGCGTCGCTGTCGACGCCGGCTACCTCGACCGATCCGAACGTGTGGCGGCCGTGATCAGCGGCAGCGGCCTCAAGGATGTGCGCGGGGCTGGGCGGGCAGTCGTCCGGCCGGAACTGATCGACTGCACTCTAGACGCCCTCGCGGAGGCTCGCGGGCTGACTGGAGCAGCGGGTCACCGCTGAACGACCACTTTGGTGGCGACGGAAGCGCCTTCTCGCTGCGTGAGCCGGCTGAACCGCTTACGCGAGATCAGGCCACCTCAGCCCGTGCCGGTTTCCACGGCGCGTCCCAACTGCACGAGCGTCGGCTCCTCAAAGGGTGGTGCCACCAGCTGCACGCCCACCGGGAGCGCACTGGCCGGAACGGACGCCGGCACCGAGAGCACCGGCCAGCCCAGGATGCTCCAGGGGATGGCCAGCTTGCTCAGGCGCGTGAAGTACTGCTCGGCATCGGCCGCCAGAGGAGCGGTGACGAGGGTGCTCGGCATGGCCAGCGCCGCCAGGTTGTGAGTCTGCATCTCCGCCAGCATCGTGCTCGCCAGGTCCGCTCGGAAGCGCTGCGCCAGCAGGTAATCGCTCAGCTGCAACTGAGCGGTAGCCTCGAACTGGTCGCGCGTCTCGACCCATACGTGACGCCAATTGGTGCCGACAGTGCGGTGGTACTCCAACGCTTCGGCCCGACTGACGATCAAGCCCGCAGCGTTGGACCAGCCAAGCTCATCCTCGGTGGGGTGCTCCACGGGTACCACCACCGCCCCGGCCGCTTCCAGCCGCCGCAAGCCGGCCTCCACGGCCGCGGCCACTGCGGCGTCCGCGCCGATAAACGCGGCGCGGGGCAGGCCAACCCGCAGCCGCGCCACCCCCGACCGCGTGTTCGCCTGCCCGAGGTGCAGATCACCACCGCTGATCACGTCCAGCGCCAGCGTCGCGTCGCCCACCGAACCAGCGAGCACGCCCAGCGTGTCGACCGTCCACGACAGCCAGACCAGGCCCGCGGTGGGAACCACGCCAAAGGTGGGCTTGAACCCCACCACGCCGCAGAGCGATGCCGGCACGCGGATGCTGGCGCGCGTGTCGGTGGCCAGCGAGGCGTACGCGGCGCCAACCGCCACGCTGATGGCACTCCCGCCGCTGGAGCCGCCAGGGATGCGGGCCGCGTCCCGCGGGTGGCGGGCCTGCGGCGCGGTCACACCCAGGGCAAACTCGTGGGTGGTCACCTTGGCTAGCATGATGGCGCCCGCGGCGCGCAGCCGCGCCACCGCCGCGGCGTCCTCAGTGGGCGCGGCCTGGTACGCATCCGAGCCGGCCCGCGTGGGCGCGCCGGCCACGTGCAGATTGTCCTTCACAGTCACGGGCAGCCCGTGTAGTAGACCTCGCCACTGGCCACGCGCCGCGTCCGCGTCACATGCCGCCGCCTCCCGGAGCGCCTCGTCGGTCAGCACGTGCACGAAGCCCGCCGTCCGCGGGTTCCACTCCTCGATGCGTGCGAGGGCCTGCCGCACGAGCGCCGTGGCGCTGGCGGAGCCCGCGCGCAGCGCCGAGGCGGCTGAAAGCAGCGGCCCACCGGATGGATAATGCGCCAGGTCAAAGCTCGCGGCTACCCGCGGCGCGGCTGCGCGACGCCGCGGGACCAGGGTGACGCCCAGCACGGTCTCCACGCGGGGCTGGTAGCGCCGCAGGTCGTCGCGCGCCGCCTGGTAGGCGCGGTAAGTCGGGCTCTCGGTCACGCCACGACCATGTGCCCACCGCGTACGACCAGGCTCAACGGTGCGTTGTCTGGTGGCACGTCAAGCCTCCGTGCGTTGTTCAGGATTCGCTTCCAGGAAGTCAAGCGCAGCCAGCGCGTAGACCTGGGCGCAATCGACGATGTCGCGGTCGTAGGCGTACTCGTCGACGCCGACGGAGAGCGGAAGTTGTGGTCCGTAGCAGACTGCTTGCGCGCCCCGAGCGCGCCAGCGGCTCGCGTCGCTCGCAGGCAGGCGAACGACGTCATCCGGCCGCGCACCTCTGACTCGTTCCGCCGCCTGCCGCACACAGCGTGGGAGGAGCGCCCGCGGGTCGGTCCAATTTGCTTCCCAGCCCTTGACATGGCGGACTCGCACGTCGAAAGGCGCTACAGCCGCAACGATCGCCCTCTGCAAATCGCTCAGTGCCAGACCTGGCGGCACGCGGAGGTCGACCTGCGCACTCGCCTCGCGGGCGATCTGATTGGCAACTGTTCCAGCACGCAGCAAACCAACGTTGGCCGTCAGCCGCCGCGCGGCATGCTCCGCTGGCAACGCGCCGCTCAACTCGGGCGGTGGAGCAACATCGCGGCCATTCAACGCATCCACCGCCAGCACAGCCCGCGACAGACGCACGACCGCCGATCGGTCTCTGCGCACGGCCGACGCGTGGCCGCCGTCGCCGGATGCCTCGAGATCGACCCACAGCAGCCCTTTTTCGCCCACACCGAGGTTGAGCCCGCCTGGCCCTTCGCCGCACAGCAGCCCGTCGCCTACGAGAGTCGGGTCCTGCTCAAGCAGGTATGCGGCGCCGTGCTCGCCGAAAATGACCTCGTCCGCGACTGCCGCGAGCGTCAAGCGGCCGCCCCACTCTGCGCGGTGCCGGGCGAGCTCGACAAACGCGAGGCTCATCGCCGCGACGGCGCCTTTCATATTGCCGATACCTACGCCGTAGAGGCGTCCGTCACGTCGAGTGGCGCGGTCGACCGGCACCGACCAGGCCCCCTGGTCGCCCGGCTCCATCGTATCGAGGTGAACGTTCATGACCAGATGGGGACCAGGCCAGTTCCCCTCGCAGGTTGTTACGACGTTGGGCATTGAGGCCAGTTTTGCCACGCTGCGGCTGTTGAGTCCGCCTGCCGCCAGGAAACGCTCGACGATAGCAGCCGGGCCGCTCGTGTCGCCCGGAGGGTTGATGCTCGGTGCCTCCACGAGATTGACGCAGTACGTGAGCAACTCCTCGCGCCTGGCTTCGATCGCTGCCACGAGCGCCCCGCGCAGGTCTCTCATCCTCAGTTCGGCCCGACCGTCCAACCGCCGTCCGCCACCAGGCTCTGGCCCGTAACGTAGCGGTTCAGCGCCGAAGCCAGAAAGACGTACACGTCGGCGATCTCGGCTACGCTCGCCAGTCGGCCAAGCGGCACCCGACGCTTGAGCTGGCTGCGCACCTCCGCCTCGGATTCGCCACGCAACACTGAGCGTTCTTGGAAGAGCATACGCATCATGTCCGTGTCGACCTGACCAGGACACACGGCGTTGACGAGGATGTTGTGCGGCGCAAGCTCCGCGGCAAGGCACTGCATCAGGCCGATGACGCCAAACTTGGACGCCGAGTACGCGCCATTCTCGACACCGCCCCGCAGGCCGAAGAGCGACGAGGTGAGAATGATTCGACCACCACCCGGCCCCTGTTTGACCAACTGCCTGCCGAAGACCTGGCAGGTCAGGAACGCGCCTGTCAGGTTCACGTCCAGAGTCCGTTGCCAGCGCTCGAGCGGCGTGCTCAGGACGTGACTGAGATAGAGAATGCCCACATTGGCAACAACCACGTCCACCCGACCGTGCCGCTGCAGACAAGCGGCGAGCGCGGCTTCGAGCGATGGCTGAGATGTGACGTCAACCGCTACACCGCTTGCTCCCGCGCCATCCGGAGAAATCTCGTCGACCGCCGATTGCAGCGCGGCCGTGTCCACGTCGCCAAGTACTACCACCGCCCCTTCCTTGACGTAGCGTTCGGCGATTGCGCGCCCTATTCCGCGCGCCGCGCCAGTCACAAACGCGACGCGGTCCGCTAGCAAACCAGATCCCACGGCAGATCCGTCAGTTGCCATGCGCCGCTAGCCGATTGGCGAGCGTCGCCCGCACGGCCGCTTCGATGGCCTCTGCGTTGACGAGCACATGCTTTTCCAGCTCCGGGGAGAACGGCATTGGCACGTCTGGCGTGGTTACGCGCGACGGAGGCGCCTTCAGGGCAGAGAACTCGGTGGTTACCACGCTAGCGATGATCTCGCCAGCGGCACCGCACGTCATCCGCGCGGGATCGGCGACGACCAATCGGCCCGTCTTGCGCACCGAGCGGGCGATTGTTTGGCGGTCAAGCGGAAAGAGCGTCCGTGGGTCCACCACCTCGCACGATGCCTCTCCTTCCTCCGCGAGCCGCTCAGCCACTCTGAGCGCCAGGGGTAACGCCGAGCCAATCGCCACGAGCGTCAGGTCTTCGCCAGACCGTTTCACGTCGGCGAGCCCCAGCGGAATGGCGGCAGGCGCGTCGGCTACCGGCCCTCGGGAACCCGCGAGGCGGGCTTCTTGAAGATAGACCACCGGGTTCGGATCGCGGATAGCAGCCAGCATCAGGCCGCGTGCGTCAGCCGCGGTAGTCGGCATAACGACTTTGAGCCCTGCTTGCTGCATGAACATGGGATGCGGGCTCTCCGAATGCTGGGCCGCCGCCGAGGCGCTGCCACCGGTCGCCGCGAAATACACGATCGGCAGCGCCACCTGGCCGCCTGACATGTACCGCAGCTTGGCCGCCTGATTGGCTAGCTGGTCCATGGTGATGTAAAAGAACGAGCTCACCATCAGATCGATCACTGGTCGCAGGCCGGACGCAGCCATGCCAACGGCCGCGCCCACCATCGTCGCTTCAGAAAGCGGCATGTTCCAGACGCGCTCGCGGCCAAATTCCTCAATCAGGCCACGCGTCGAGCCCATGACCGATCGGTCGGCGTCCTCGCCGAACAGCACTACCCGCGGATCTTCGCGCATGGCGTCGGCGATGCCGTCGCGCATCGCCTGGATGAAGAAGGTGCCCGATGGCTTTCTGCGTGCGGTTACGGCGGGCAAGGTCTATGTCCTTTCCAGTACGTCGCCCGCAACCCACGCGGTGGCGAATACGTCGGTCAGCGCCTCTTCCGGCGCCGGGAAGGGGCTTGCTTGCGCAGCCCGCAGTCCTGCTTCGACGCGATCCCTCTGCTGCGCGTCCAGAGCGTCAAATTGAGCCGGCCGGAGAAGTCCGGCCGTGAACAATTGGTCGCGCAAGCGGATGATGGGGTCCTTCGCCTGCCAGGCGGTAAGCTCGTCGGCGGGGCGGTAGGTTCCGGCGAACGCCTCTTCGCCTTCGTTGTGACCGTGCCAGCGATAGGTCAGGGTCTCAATCAGAGTTGGGCCATCACCCGCGCGAGCGCGGTTAGCCGCCTGCCGCACGGCGCAGTAGACAGCGCCAAAATCGTTGCCGTCAACCGACACCGAGGGCACGCCGAACGGTGTTGCGCGGCCGACGATCGACCCGGCGGTCAAATCTTCAGTCCGCGACCACTCGGTCCAGTGATTGTTCTCGCACAAGAAGACCGCGGGCAGCCGCCACAGAGCTGCAAGATTGAGCGATTCGAAGAGCACACCCTGGTTGGAAGCGCCATCGCCAAAGAAGCACAACGCGACTGTGCCCGTTCCGAGGAAGCGGCCGGCGAAGGCAGCGCCCGTGGCGATAGGGATGCCGCCACCGACAATGCCGTTCGTTCCTAGCATGCCATGGTCGAAGTCCACGATGTGCATGGAGCCCCCCTTGCCGTGGCAGTAGCCCGCCTCACGTCCGAGAAGTTCGGCGAACATGCGCCCGACGTCCCCGCCTTTGGCGATCACGTGCCCGTGGCCGCGGTGGTTGCTGGTAATCCGATCCTCTGCTCGTAGCGCCGTGCAGGCACCTACGGCGACCGCCTCCTGGCCGATGTAAAGATGGACGAAGCCAGGCAGGTGACCCAGCGTGAACAGTTTCTGGGTGCGCTCTTCGAAGCGTCGGATGAGCAACATACGTCCGAGGGCGCCGACGAGCACGTCGTGCTCGAGCCCGGTTTCGGCGACTACGTCTGGCTCAACCGGCGGAACGCGATCAGCATTGGGGAAGGTCATGCGTGCTCCCTGGCGGTTTCGATATAGGCGATGACGGTGCCAATCTCAACTGTCTCCGTTTCGAATACAAGCACCTCCGCCAGAACGCCGCTGGCGGGCGCCTGGACCTCGCCGTTAGCCTTCTCGGTCTCGACCGTCGCAATGACGTCACCCTCGCTCACGAGCTCGCCAGGGGAGAGCATCCACTCGGCGAGCGTGCCCTCATGCATGGTCATGCCCCACTTGGGAAGTAATACGGGTACGCGCACTACGACGCTGCCTCCTGTGCTGGCTGGCTCGCCGGTTGGACTGGACGCACCTCAGCCAGCTTCGCCTTCGCCCCAGAAGATCAAATTCAGAAAGCGTTGGAGCCGGTCGGACTGGGGATGGAGCAGCATCGACGGCGGATCACCCTCTTCGGCGATGATCCCACCGTCAAGGAAGATGGCCCGGCTGGCGACTTTCCGGGCGAACCCCATCTCGTGGGTGACGATCACCATCGTCATGCCCTCGGTGGCCAGCTGGCGCATCGTGTCGAGCACCTCGGCGCGCAGCTCAGGATCGAGGGCCGACGTGGGCTCGTCGAACAGCATGACTTTTGGCTGCATCGCGAGGGCGCGGGCGATGGCGACCCGCTGCTGCTGACCCCCTGAGAGCCGGCTAGGCCTGGCGGACGCCTTCTCCAGCACGCCGACCTTCTGCAGCATCTCGCGTGCGATGCCTGCAGCGTCACTTCGGCGTCGCCGCAGAACCGTCATCTGGCCCTCCATGACGTTCTCCAGCACAGTCATATGCGGCCAGAGGTTGAAGTGTTGAAAGACCATGCCAATGTCTCGGCGAGTCTTTGCCAGGTTGGCCTGCCTGGCGGTGATCTCCGCGCCGAGCACCTTGACGCTGCCACTGGTCGGTGTCTCGAGCATGTTCAAGCAGCGCAACAGTGTGCTCTTCCCCGAGCCACTCGGGCCAATAATGACGAGGACTTCACCTTGGGTAACGTCGAGGTCGATACCTTTCAGGACCTCGTTGGTCCCGAAGGACTTGTGCAGTTGGCGCACCTCGACAACCGCCGGGCCGCGCCCCGTCTGGGGAACTGGTGGCGATGTTTGGCGCTCTATCACCAAGCTGACCCTCGTATCCCTCGCATCAAGCGTTAAGCATTGGCCTGCACGCGGCGGTGCATGCGCTCGGCGGCGATCGCGAGGGGCAAATTGACGACCAGGTAAATCAGCGAGATGAACAGGAGCACTTCGATCTGGCGGAATGTGCGCGCTCCCACCGTCTGGGCCGTGTTGAACAGTTCAGCCACGCCGATCACTGAGGCGAGACTGGTGTCCTTGGTCAAGCTCACGAGCATGCTCCCTAGTGGGGGCAGCATCCGCCGGATCGCCTGGGGATACACCACTCGCCGCAGGCTCTGGAAGTGAGTCATGCCTATCGCGGCCGTGGACTCCCACTGTCCTCGATCAAGCGACGTCACGCCCGCCCGGAAGATCTCCGCGAAGAAGGCGCCGTAGTTCAGGCTGAGAGCAAGGATTGCGCTGTAGAAGGCGGGGACCCGTACATTGATGAGGATCGGCAAGAGAAAGAAGATGGCGACGATCTGGAGCAGGAATGGGGTGAGACGGAAGAAGTCCACGTACACGCGGGCTGGCCCCCGAAGCCACCAGGCATTCGCCATGAGCAGCTGTCCGGCGATAAGGCCGATACCGATGGACAGAACCGCGCTGGCCACGAGGATCTGGAGCGTGATGAGGGCCGCGCCAACGAAGACCGGCCAGGCCAGGGGGATCCAGCTGAAGTCGAACTGATAGCCCATGCCCCGTCCCCCTGCGTGGTGCTTAGCCGCCGATATTTTGGGCCAGCCAGTAGTCGAGGCGCTGCTGCATCCGGCCGCTCTGGAGCGCATCGTCGACCCATGCGTTGGCACACGCCGCAAACCCCGGGTCACCCTTGGCAATGCCAAACGCCACCTGGAACGGGTCAAGGATCTCGTCGTTGGCGGCTCGCTCGGTCGTGATCCGGCCTTTGAGGCCGATCGCGGCGAGCTGCGGGTTGCGGTACTGAGTGCGCAGCACCTTGAGCGGCGCCGCCTCGGTCATCGAGGAATCCGCCTGGCCGCTCGCCAGGAACTCGTACAGGAGAAGCTGGCCTCGGAGGGGTGCGTCGCTGATCTTTGCCTTGGGGATGTACTTGTCGGCCAGGTCCTTCTGCCCACCGCCAGTGCCGTAGACGAAGCGGTTGTCGGGCGAGTTCAGGTCGTCGATAGTCTGCCACTTGGAGCTTTCCAACACGTAGAAGAGCTGGCCCGACAGGTAGTAAGGATGGGTGAAGTCGATGGCCTGCTGGCGTACCGGCGTGATGAACAGCTGGGCGCCAACAATGTCGACCTGGTTGGACTGGAGCGCGGTCGGCATCAAGCTGTAGTCGAAATCCTGGATAGTCTCCTTGACACCCAGGATGTTGGCGAGCTCCTTGGCGTTGTCCGCCTCGACGCCGGCCCATTCCCCGGTGGGCTGCTTGAAGCCGAACGGGGGGGAAACGCCGATACCCCAGCCAAGCTCGCCGCGCTTCTGGATGTCGGCGATGCGCGGTGACTGCGCTGGCTGGCAGGCGCTCTTCACGGCGGCGGGCACCTGGGCGGCCGTAAGCACGGGGGCGGGACCGCTGGGAGCGGCGGCAGCCGCGGAGGGCACCGGACTGGTGGCGGGAGCGGGGCTCGCCGCGACCGCGGCGGAGGGAGCGGCCGCCGGCTTGGTGGCTGGTGATGCCGCGCCAGGCGCCGTGGTTGGCGGCGCGGCCGCAGCGGGGGGTGCGGTCGGTGGAGCAGGCGGGTTCGCGGCCCCGCCGCTGGTGGGGGCGGCCGGACTACACGCCACGAGACTGATGACCAGGAGGCATGCGCCTCCGAGCAAGCTTGCGGACCATGGCGTCGAGGGCATGCTGGGGCCTCCCGGGGCGGTCAGCCACGCGGCGCGGCACTCTACCGCCCTATGGCGATCTGTATACTAAATTGCATACAGACTGTGCGCAAGGTGTACGGGCAGCGGCGGTGTAGGTGGTAGAGACAGGGCATCCGAGCCGTGTCGGCCGGGACAATGCGGCGCGCTCGTCTGCTCTGGGCCCCGGCACGAACGGGTATCAGCCGCCAACTGCTTCTGGCGAGCCTCTCGCGGATGCCGTGCACCGCGTCCTGGTGGACGCCATCATCCGCGGCATTCTGAAGCCGAACGAGCGCCTCACCGAGGAGCGCCTCGCCCACGTGACCGGCGCTAGCCGCACCCCCATCCGGGAAGCTACCCGCCGGCTCGAGGCCGAGGGCCTCCTGCGGCGTGTGCCACATCGCGGGGTGACCGTAGCCAGCTTGCCTGGCTTCACCGAGGAGGAGTTCGCCGCCGTGCTGAACGTGCGGCGTGCGGTGGAAGGCGAGCTAGGACGGCTGTGCGCGCTCCGTATCAGCGACGCGGAGTTGTCAGAGCTGCAGGCGATCATCCACCAGGCCGCTGCCGCCCTCCTGACCCCTGATCCGGCGCCCGCGCTCGTGCGGTTGAACACCCAGTTCCATGACGGGATCAACCGCGCGTCTGGGAGCGGCTGGCTGCTCGGAGTCCATGCCAGCTACCGTAACCTCGTGCTCCGCGAGCACTGGGTTGCCGCGGGTCGGCTCGCTAGCCCGCGCGATTCGTTCGCCGGCCACCAGGAGATCCTCGATGCTCTCCGTGGCCACGACGCCGAACGCACCCGGACGCTCATCGAACAGCACATCAGCGCGGCCGCCTGGACGCGGGAGATGTTCACGCTCACCAGGCTCGCGAGCGACAGTGTCGACTGGACAGGCCGCGGCGGGCGCGGGTGACCTCGTCGTTCGGCACGGCGCCCGGCGGCCGCCATGAGACGTTCACGTACCGCCGGCAGAGCTCGAGGACTGCGGCCACGCAGTCATGTGGGGAGACTCATGGGACCGCCGAACGGGCGGTGCACAGATGATCGCGGTCGACCCGCGGAGCGGAGCGCTTCAGGCGGCGGCGGACCCTCGGCGGGAAGGCCAGGCGGTCGGCTATTAACCGCCCGTGCGTCTCACCAGAGACGTGTCGGTAGCTGGACGCGCTGCCCAGACACGAGGACCTCACGAACCTGCGAGAGACGGCCTGGATCCGTGACCACAAGGTCGGCGACTGCCTCCGACTGGAGTCTGCCCCGGTCGGGCGCGAGTCCTGGAATAGCGTCTGCAGGCGCCGACGTCAGCAGCCGTACCCCCTCTTCCAGAGAGATTGCGCCTGCTTCGTACGCCTTTTCGACTATCAGGAGCATAGGGTCCCAGAAGCCGCCGGCGTAGTCGGTCGAGATCAGGTCCACTAGGCCATCCGCGAGCAGCCTGAACGTGACGGCTGGAGTGGCCTGGAATTGGCGGGCGCCGAACGCGTCCCCGGACATGATGTCGACGAGGCCTCCACGCTGGCGCACTGCTCGGGCACGTCGCGCCGCCTCATCCGGATCGCGCGCCTGGAAGTTCGAGTGGCTGGCGATCACGCGGTCGCCAAACTGGCGGGCGGCATCGAGCACCATCGGGTGGGTGGTGGGTGTGTGGTGCAGGATTAGGGGCAGGTTGTGGCGGTGCCCACTGTCGATCGCTTCGTCGAGCGCTTGGCGGGCTAAACCGCTCCAGGCGACAGTGGCGGCGTAGATGGAGAACAGGTCGTCAGTCGATTCTTCGTCCAGTCCAGCTTCCACGAGCAGGCGGGACACCCGAGACCGGTCCCCAGACTCGGCCGCGAGCCGCAGCGCGCGCGCTCGTTCGACTGTGATGGGACGCTTGAGGCGAGCGACGGCACCCGGGATCAGCGTGAAGTCCGCCCAGTGTGCGTCATTGCCAGGTCCCGCCTCGCCTATCGCGAGCGCCCCTCTGGCCAACATCTTGTCCAGGGTCCAGCGGTGGCGCTCCTTCACGCCGCCGAACGCGAACGGACCCTCGGTGGCCCACGCGAGGTGGGCCTCAGTATGCAAGGTTGCGACCTTGACCATCAGGGAGTGGAAGCGGCTCGAAGCAAGCGCCTCCTCAGGCGTCGCAAACCCGTCCACGTTGAGTGCCGTGGTGACACCCTGGCCTAGCAGGCGGTCCAGGTTGGCACGGACCCGCGCGTCGGTGAGCGGCGGCTCCCCAACGATCATGAGTGGGCCGCGCGTGAGTCCGTGTGCGTGATGGTTGATCACGCCGGGTAGAACGAACCCGCCACGCGCATCGATTACCACGTCGGCGCGGTCGTAGTAGGGCGCAAAGCAGTCGACGACGGCTTCGACGAGATGGTCCTCGACGACCACGGTGGCCTCACCGCGCCCTGGCGCTCCGGTGCCGTCGAGAACAACGGCATTGATGATCAAAGTGCGCACGCGGCTAACTCTAACCTCGCAAACGGTAGCGCATGGGTTTCATCTCGTCTACCCGCTCGGCACGCCTCGCTCGGTGCTAGCCAGCGGCGAACAGAGCACCACAGCGGCGATCAGTATGTCCCCCGGCCACACCCACGGCAAGTCGGGCGCCGTCCGGGCTCCATGCGCTCCGAGCACGCCTGAGGTGTGCCCGGCCAGTGTCCACAGCGCCCGGCCCATTCCGACGTCCCACCCCTTCGCGTAGCTGTCCTCGCGGTGACCAGCTTGGCACCGGCCAGCCGGATCGAACGCAACGTTGGTCACGTGCGAGACGTGGCCGAACTGGACGGCGAGGATGTTCAGTGCGGCGCAGACGGCGGCCGTGTCGGCGTGGTGCCCGGGAGTGAGTGCCGCGTACTCCAGGCACCACAGCAGCTGGAGCAGGGCCCGCCGGTGGGGGTGGTCGCGCGCGAGACGCGCTTCGGACCGATAGGCCGCCTTCGCCACGCCCGGGTCATTGGCGTGCTCGCGGCGAAACGCCCGCGCGATCCCCACCCCAGCGGGTGCGTCGAGCGAGCCGACGATACGGTAGGTCCCGCGTCCATCCCAGGCCGCCGTGTCCTCGGTTGGCGCGATCCCGGACAGCTCGCGCGGGACGTGCAGGATCAAGCTGTCCGCCGCGGTCTCGCCGCCTGTGATCTGGTCTAGCCCGCACCTCCGCTGCTGCGCGATCGCGACCGACGCCACCTCGTGGATCAGGGGTTCGGCCTCGGTCGTGCTGAGCGCCCGGCGGTGATAGCGGGCCAACTGCTGGCGGTACCGCGCCTCTGGTGGCTAGCTCCCCACGACAGTCGTGCGCACGCCCGGCGTCGCCTGTGGACCGGACCTGCTAGCGGAGCTGGACGACATTGGCGGTGATCAGCCGTGCCTGGTCCGAGGCCAGAAACGCGATCACGTCGGCCACCTCCTCGGGACGGGCAACGTGGACGTGCTCCCGGCTGGCTGCCACAAAGGCGCGCACGGCCGGCGTGACCCAGCCGGTGTCGGTGACCGGCGGGTAGACCACGTTCGAGGTGATGCCGTACTCGCTCAGCTCCAGCGCCGCGGACATGGCGTAGTTGACCAGGGCTGCCTTGGCGGCGCCGTAGGAGACCTCCTCGGGAAAGCCGAGCGGCCCGCCGGAGGTCAGGCCGATGATCCGCCCCCAGGTAGCGCCACGGGCCACATGCCGCCGCGCGAACTCGGCGATCAGCAGCGCCGAGCCCCGGGCGTCGACCTCCAGCAGCTGGGTCGCGCTGGCCGCCGAGAGCGGCTCGAGCTTGCGGCCGAGCCGGTCGAGCGGCGCGGGTCGGAACGTGTCCTGGCGCCAGCCGGTGGCGTTGTTGACCAGGATGGCGACCGGCCCGAAAGCCGCCTCGGCCGCGTCGATCAGCAGGGTGGGCGTCTTTGGGGCGCGCAGGTCGGCCTCGACGGCCTCGGCCTGCCCGCCCGCCGGTCTGATGGCGTCGACCACCCACGCGGCGTCGCGCGCCCGGCTTGTCCGGTAGGCGTCGGGGATGGCGCCGTCGGGCGTGTCGTCGACGCGCCAGTAGCTCAGAAGGACCTGGGCGCCGTGAGCAGCAAGGGCCTGAGCCGTCGCGGCCCCAATCCCGTGGTTGGCGCCGGTGACCAGAGCGACTCGCCCCTCGATACCCGCGTAGCGCATGGCATTCCAGCTCCACTCTCAAGGGTGGCACAGCCGGGTCACGCGACCCACCTCACACCATCGGCAGCGGCCGCCACCATGCGGACCGCAGTCGCCGTCGCGGAAACGGTGGCGCCTCTGGAGAGCCAGGTGGCGTAGGCGGAGCGAGAAGTACGATGCCACGGGGGTCGACGACGTGCGCGCGTACTACGCCGGATTCGGTGAGCGCGAATGGCGCCGGCTGGGCAAACCCGCTGACGGGCGTGCCGAGTTCGCCGTCACCTGCCATGCGCTGGGGCGGCATTTGCCGCCCGGTGCGCGGGTGCTCGACCTCGGCGGCGGCGGCCCGTGCCGGTACACCATCTGGCTTGCCCGGTAAAAGACCTCCGGCCTGCCACACGCTTGTGGTCGGCACGACGAATCGGCGTGCGAGAATCCCATGCCGCGTAGCGCATGAGCCTCCTGCCGCATACCGAGCTCCAGGGGTGTGCTTGACCCGCAGGACATGGTGCAGTACCTGGCCATGACAGCGGCAACGACCCCAGACATGCAGGTCATTGGCATTTTGCCAACGCGTTTCGTCAGGCGTCATTTGGCCATCGACCGAGCCCGTGGCACGGCACCATGGGCACCTGCCCAAGAGGTTCAAAACTGCAGCAGTTGCTGCCGGAGCCGATAGTCACCCGTAACTCCTGCACCGGCAGGATGTTTGCGCTCACGCCGCGCTTCGTCGACGCGGGTTGGCGAGCTCGTCGAGTCCGGTGCTCACCAGGAACAGCCCCACGAACAGCACCACGATCACCCCAATGGGGGCGACCCACCACCACCACAGGCCGCGAACCAGGGCGTTGAACGAGATGGCCCAGAAGATCGTCATCCCGATGGTCGGCTCGTTCTGCGGTCCCAGCCCAAGTGCCTCAAGCCCGATTGACGCCAGAACGGCGCTGCTCACGGCCCTGACAAGGCTGGCCGCGAGGTACGGCAGAAGGTTCGGGACGATCTCGCGGGCGATGATTCTTGCGTCGCTCATGCCCGACAACGCGGCCATCTGCACGTAGGCGCGCTCGCGGAGTGACAGCGCCTGGGCGCGGGTCGCCCGCGCCGGGTACATCCAAGCCAGGCTGGCTACGATCAGCGCCATCAGATTGATGCTGATGACCTCCTTGATGGAGTCCGCGATGATGATCAGCACCAGCAGACCAGGGACCGTCAGGAGGGTATCTACGACGATGCGGACTGCAGCATCCACCAGGCCGCCCCGGTACCCAGCCAGCAGCCCCAACGCCGCGCCGACCACAAGCCCCACACCCCCTGCGACGAAACCGACCCGGAGCGTCAGTGGGATACCTACAACCAGCACTGCGAGCAGGTCGCGGCCCTGGTCGTCGCTCCCCACGGGATAGTCAGCGGACGGTTGTGCATCGGGGATCACTGATGCCGGCTCCGCCTTCCGGGGGTCGGTTATGAGTGGGCCGACGAGCCCGACGAGCACTAAGGCTGCAACCAGCACCACTCCGACGGCTAGTGATGGGTTACGCCGGCAGTAGGCGAGGAGCGGCCGGAGCGCGGAACGGCCGCGCTCCGGCGCCACACGCCCCGCCTCGACGCTTCCGGCTACCACGCTCCGCACCCCGTCCCCACGACTGGCTTCACCGCCGCTGGTACGTGATCCGCGGGTCCAGCAAGGGGTAGATCAGATCCAACAGCGTGGTCGCCAGGCCGATGGCCAGGATGATCATGAACACGACGCCGTAGGTCACGAAGTAGTCCGAGCCGGAAATCGCCTTGTACAGCAGCGAGCCGATTCCGGGCAATCCAAGCACCACTTCGACCAGCACTGCGCCCGACACGACATGACCCAGTGCGATGGCAAGCGTCGTGATCTGCGGCAAGACGGCCACGCGGACGGCGTAGTTGAGGAAAATGGTGCGCGGCCGAAGACCCTTGGCTTGCGCCATGATCATGAAGTCCTCGCCGATGGTCGTGATCATCATCTCGCGCATGCCGAGTGCCCAGAAGCCGACTGCCGCCAGTACGATCGAGAGCGCCGGCAGGACCGAGTGGCGCAGAATATCGAGCAGGAACGGGCCGCTCAGAGACGGCAACGCGCCCGCCGTGTAGCCACCGGACAAGGGGAAGATCTTCCAGGTCAGGGCGAACAGGTATACCAGCACCAGGCCGAGCAGGTAGTACGGCACTGCGGACAGCGTGAGAAGCGGGGCCGCCAAGTAGTTCACGGCCCGCGGCGACTCAGACCACGCCATCAATGCGCCGAGCAGGGTGCCGACGCCGAACGCCAGCAGCGTCGAGACGAACGAGAGGCCGATGGTCCAAAGCAGCGCCGCCAGTATCAGCGGCAGAACCTTGGCCGGGTACTGTGCCAGGGAGTAGCCGAAGTCGAGATGCACCATGTTCCACAGGTAGCGAGCGTACTGGACAGTCAGCGGCTGATCCAACCCAAACTGCTCATCGTAGGCGCGCACCATTGCCTCGATACTCTGCTGGTTGATACCGCCTGAGTTGGAGAGCGTGTACAGCCGCTCGCGGACCGGGTTTCCGGGCGTCAACCGTGGGATCAGGAAGTTCAGGGTCGCCGCTGCCCACAGGACGATCAGCAGCTGGACGAGCCGCCACTGAGCGTACCTGCGCAACACCCAGCGACTTCCTCCCTGCAATGCGGGAAACCGTAGCCGCCCGCACAGTACCGCCATTCCACCCGGGCACCGCCAAGGCCGCGCCGCCGGAGTGACCGCTGGCACGGGCCACCGCATGCCGCGCACGCTAGCCTTCCACTCCCTTGAGACTGCTCGCGATGAGCAGGAAGGTGCGGTGGATAAAAACGGTGTTGATGTAGGGATTGTTCTCGTCCGGCCAGTTATTCCAGTAGGTGGTGTTGAACGGCGTGCGGGCGTAGAGCTGGACCAGCAGGATATTCGGTAGCTCCTTCAGCCAGATGTCCATCGCTTGGTGAAAGAGCGTCTGCATTTTTGGATCGTCCGTCGCCGTGACGAACATCTGGTCCACGATCTTGTCGAATGTGTCGTTCTTCCAGTTGAACGGCGGCCCACCCTGCTGATAGGTCTTCAACGTGGTGTCGGGCGTGAGCACGCTCAGGTTGCCCCCCCAGACGTAGGCCTCGGCTTGGCCGCCCATCACTTGCGAGGCCATGTCAGCCGGCATCTTGAAAGACGCGTCAAACCCACCCTTGCGCAACTGGCTGACGAGAACCGGGGTGACATCCTCGAACAGCGAGAACGTGACGATGTTCAGTGATAGGCGCTTACCGTCCTTAACCCAGACACCGCTACTGTCCTTGGAGTAGCCTTTTCCTTGCAGGATTCCCGCACTCATGGCGAGGTCAAAGGTACCCACATCGTACTTATCGGTCAGATCCTTCACTGAGTCGATGTACGGTCGCAGCGAGGGCAGGCCCGCAAACGGGACGAGTGCGGTCTCGCCGCCGCCCTTGTAGGCGATCTTCAGCAGCTCATCGCGGTTGACGGCGTAGTTCACCGCCCGCCGGATGTCCGGGTCGCTGTAGGGTGCCTTCTGGTGAGTTCGGAAACTCGTGGAGTGCTGACGAGCGTACGCGTCGGTTCGGCCCGCCCGAGGGCGTCAGCCTGCTGAGCCGGACGGGCCCTCGGGGCCGACGCAGACGGTGTCCGAGTGCGTCGATCGCAGCGACAACTGCCCGGACACGCACGTGAAGCGCCGGGCCAGGCACGAGCTGGCCGGCGCCCGGTCTGCCGCCCCACCGCAGGTGGCGCACCGCTTCGAAGCCTTCCAGAAAGCGATGCGCCGTCTCCGTTCGCTTCAGTCCTCGACTGTTCGGTAGCCGGTCGCGGGTGGGCACATGACTGCGCTCGACGGCTTTGCTGGTCTCGCCACGCGCTCGGTGCAGTCCGGTGCGGACGTGCTGAGCGCCCGGACACATGATCGCCACGGCCTTCACATACGGCTGGTGATAGTCGGTGCTGACCTCCTCCGGGATCACCTGAGCGCGCTCGATGGCCTGGCGGAAGAAGGCCTCGGCGCTGGCCGTGTCCCGATGGTCGCGCAGCAGCACGTCCACAACTACGCCGTCCTCGTCGATCGCCCGGTACAAGTACCGCTTCTCGCTCTTGCGAAACAGGAACACCTCATCCACAAACCAGCGCCTGCCAACCCGACGACGGCGTCGGACCTCGGCCGCAAGCAGGGGCCCGAACACCTGCGCCCACAGGAGGATGGTCCGGTGGGAGACGTCAACGCCGCGCTCGGCCAACAGCTCCCGCACCTGCCGACTGGACAGCGGGTAGGACAGATACCAGCGCACCGCTGTCAGGATGATGTCCCGGGGCCAGCGATACCCGCTGAAGGCTGACGTCGTGTTCTCGGTGAACGTGCGTCGACAGCATGAGCAGGCGTACTTCTGGCAACCGCGACGATCTCGGCCATTGCGCTTGGTGGCGGGTTGGTGACAGGCTGGGCAGGGCGGCATCAGCCGCCTACTCTAACAGCACTCCCGAGTTTCCGAACTCCGACCGCAGGCGGCGTACCAAGCCCTCCAGGCGGCCCGAACACGCCAGGCGACTACCGCCTTCGAAGCAGCCTATGCCTGCCGGGCCGGGGTGGAAGGCACGATCTCCCAAGGGGTGCGCACCTGCGGGCTCCGCCGCTCCCGCTACCGTGGCTTAGCCAAGACCCACTCGGATCACGTGCTGACGGCGACAGCCCTCAACTGCTTGCGTCTCAGCGACTGGCTGGCGGGGGTGCCCAAGGCGACTACGCAACATTCACGCTTCACCCGCCTACTGCCCGCCGCTTCCTGAGCCGCGCATTCGCCAGCAATATCCGAAACGGGCCAGAGCCAGTTCTCGCGTCGCTCACTGGGAGCATCCCACGTCGCTCAACACCTGGGCGGTGACCGCCAGAGCCAGGTAACGCCACTCTGCCCGGGGCGTTTGGCGGGGTGTCAACCCCCTTGGAATCTTGTCATACTTCGGCGATGCGCCCAGCCTACCACCCTCGGTGCCGCCACCCGACAAGCGGGATCCCGCAGTCTCGAGCATGGGATCGACTGCAACCACCGTTCGGCACAGCAGGGCAGCACAGCAGCTGTCCTCACTCCAGAATTGCCAAGCGGGGTGCCGCGCCCGCCTAGTGGGTCACTTGGCAGGGGTATCGCCATTCCCCGGCTCGAAGTTCTGTTCTCGCATGACCTCCACATCAGCGCCCATCAGGGCCCGACGGACACCCCCGCAATGGCGATGGTCGAGACAAGTGACCCACTAGCCATATACCCTCGGGCAAGAACGCTCCAGTCGCGCCCTGATGCCGAGATGATCGCGGGGAGGCACTACGGCTACCTGCTGCAGGACCTGGTGACGGCCAGCGTTCTAGCGCAGGGCGTGGTACGCCCCATGGCCGACATCGTGGTCGACCGCAAGGCGCACCCGAAGGACAAGTTCGATGATCTGAGCTTCCAGCGGGATGCCCGCAGCTGGCGGGTGCAGATCAAGTCACACACGACCCCAGATCGCGTCCTGTCGATGAGCGATCTCGTGTCGGGCGCCATCGAGGCCCGCATCAACACACTCGTCACGTCGTTCCTAAACGATGTCGCCCGAGCGGATGAGTACCGACTCCTCGTGACCTATGGCGCACCGGCGGATCCGGAACTCACTCGGTGCTTGCGAGGGATTCCGTTGGCCGAGGCTACCCTCGCCCGCACGGCGACACAGCGGTATAGCCTGCAACCAGAGGTGATCTGGCCCGAAGGCACAGAGCCGGACAACCGCTGGAAGGTGCTCAGCACAGTTGGGCGCGAGGCATTCATCGAGTTCTGCGCCCGCTTCGCGGTGGAAACTTCTTGCCCCGGCATGAGCGGGGATCTGCGCACGCCCGGACCACTGGAGCAAGTCCTGCTTGCACAACTCACCGACGACATCGGCATCGGTCTGTGGCCAAACCATCACCGGAATGTGGCTGATGCCGCCGCCGCTCTGGTGTTCGCGGCCTAGTCAGCCCGGGTCGCGGGGCAGACATTACTGCCAGCCGACGGCGTGCGTGCACTGGATCTGCGCATCGACTACGGGCGTGTGGCGCAGCGGTTTCCAGTCGATGAGGCGCGCCGTGTGGACCGTCAAGCCGCTCTGCAAGAGCTGGCGGAGTTGGCCTGCCGCGAATCACAGCTGCTTGTCATCGGCCCACCAGGTTCCGGCAAGTCCTGGAGCCTTGATGCCTTACGGGAGCGCGCTCGCGCAGAAGGACACCTGGTCGCGACCCACTACTGCTACATCAGTCTTGAGGACACCGACATGGAGCGCCGGGCGCAGGTGCAGACCATGTTCGGGAGTCTGGTCGCCGAGCTGCTAGATGCAGACCAGAATCTCACCTCCCACCAGTTCCCCCGTTACTCGGCCGGCCCGGAGGAGCTCGAGCGCCTCGTCGAGACAGCGGTGAAGGGGAAGCCGGACCAGCGCGTCTTCCTCATCGTCGACGGGCTGGACCACGCCTCGCGAATCCGGCCCGGCCCCATTGGCGCTCCCCAGCCAGCACGCTACTGGCGCAAGTGTCAAGCGCCACCTGTCGCCTTTGACTTCCGGGATGGCTCGCCCTGGTGCCGCGGCTGCGCGAATCGTGCGTCCGACGGCAGCGGGCGGCCGGTGGGCTCCTCCAACCGCCGTCCCAGACATCTCAGCTGGGCCGAGATGATTTCCCCGTCCTGCCATTCGGGTCCTCCCTCGCGATATTCACGGAGCCCCCAGTGCCAGTATGAGCACGGAGCCGCGCCGCGTACACACTGTTGCTGGCAGAGTGCCGGCCTCGCGAGGCGGCTGGCTCCATGCTGCTGGGGGGGCCAGCGATCGGCGGAGGCCTGTGGGAACGCGACCGCGAGGAGTCGCGGGTGCTCGCGCTCTCGGAGACAGCTATGTGGGGAGGTCGGAAGTGGGCAAGTATCTGCTAGTCGCTAATCAGACTCTGGGCGGCGACCAACTCCTGGACGAGGTTCGGCGGCGCGTCGCCGCGGGCCCGAGCTCCTTCTTCGTCCTGGTTCCCAACACCCCGCTCGCGGATAGCACCGGGCCGGTGCCTGCGGCCTTCGCCTCGTCGTTGTCGGCGGAGGCGGAGCATCGCCACCCTGCACGCCCAGGCACGCCTGCATCAGGCGCTCGACCAGCTCGGGGCTGAAGGAGTCAACGCCCGGGGTGACCTTGGTGATCCTGATCCTCTCACGGCGATCAGCGCTGTGCTGGACCAGGAGTCCTTTGACGCGATCATCATCTCCACGCTGCCCAGCGGCTTGTCGCACTGGCTGGGGATGGACTTGCCGCACCGGGTGGAGTGGAAGTTCAAGCTCTCAGTGACCACGATCACCGCCAAGGCCTAGCCAGCCGGGTCGGTCGCCGCCGGAGCCGGCAGACTGGCTTCGGACGTGGTGATGGACGGATGTCGGCGAACTGGCGCACGTCCGTCGGGGTGAACGGCCGCTCCCAGGTGAGCCGCTGTCCGACCGCCAGCGCCATGCCGAGTGGGCTGAGCGACCCAAGTCGTCCAAGCCAGGAAGCGAGGCGGGTCGCGGACGGCCAAGGACCGCACCTCGAGAGCGACTCGCTTGAATCACGTAGGCTCAATCGCCTGCGGCTAGGGACTGGGGGCGCATCTTGCCTTCCTAGGGACGAACTCCTCGCCACAGACGATGGCCACGTCGCGCGAATGCCTCCTGCCATGCGAAGATAACGCCGTGTCGGACGTTCTGGCGTTCAGTGCGGAGCAGGTGTGCCGGCTCACCGGACTGAGTGCGCGACAGCTGCGGTATTGGGACGACACTGAGTTCTTCCCCCCAGCCTTCCGCGAGGATGTCAAACGCTCGCCCTTCGCCCGTGTCTACTCTTTCCGCGATGTCGTCGGCCTCCGAGCCCTGAGTGAGCTGCGCAGCCATTACAGGATTCCCTTGCAGACGCTCCGCCGAGTTGGGGATGAGCTCGGCCGTCGTTGTGAAGCGCCTTGGTCCGAACTCACTTTCTACATTGTGGGCAAGCGGGTCTTCTACCAGAGCGAGCATGATGCGGCCATCCGCAGCGCTGACCGGCTCGGACAGCAGCTCATGCCCTTTGAGCTCGTGAAGGTGGAGGGAAGTGTTAGGGAGGGGCTCTCGCGGCTCCGTGTACGGGATGAGGAGCAAGTCGGGAAAATTAGCCGTCACCGCTATGTCGCGGAGAACCAGCCTGTCGTCGCTGGGACGCGCATCCCGACACGAGCCATCTGGGAGTTCCATCAGGCAGACTATCCCATGAGCGCGATTTTGCGCGCGTACCCCCAGCTCCAGACAGCGGACGTTACGGCGGCCATTGATTTTGAGCAAGCGAGGCGCACGCAGGTTGCCTGACCAGAGGCGGAATCACTCCTTTAAGTACTAACCTGTGCAGGTCGTTACCGATGAAGATGTGCCCGACGAGGTCGGTCGGTTTCTGGCTTCACGTGGGCACGTTGTTCTTCTGGCGCGCGATCTCTTCCTGCCCGGCACCAAGGATCACGTCATAGCCGCAGGCGTCTCTTCCAAGAGGGCCTTACTTGTAACGTGGAACCGGCGCCATTTCAAGAACCTGGCTAAGCGGCGGAACTCGCGCGGGGAGTTGAGCTACCCGTTCATGTCCGTGCTCACGTTCAGCTGCGATCATCCACGTGGACTGCCACGCTTGCGTGACCTCATTGACGAGATCGAGGCTGTCAACGAGATCCGGGTAGTGCAGCGCGGTGCCCGGATTATTGTGGAGGTTGGCGAGACGGTCGTGCGTTACGAGGATCTGTAGAGGCGCGCCCGAAGATTGGCCGCGTGGTATCGGCGAGCCGTTGTTGGGCGCGAACCTGCGCGACCTAGTAGACCGTCAGCCATGCTTTGCCGAGTTCCGGACAAGCGTTCCCGCTTTCTCCGACGTGCGGCGATGTCGGCAGTTCTGGCGTGACGGTCCACTAGTCTTTCGCGATTCCTCAGCCGCAGCAGGGCGCCGTCCATCGTGCACGTGGTCGAGGTGGAAAGAGGCGCCGCGTGTCTGCCCAGCGCGTTGCCACATGTAGCAACCCGTGTAGCAACCCGGAGAAGTGTCCTGCTATCCGGGGGTGTCTCAAGCGATTGGCAGGTTCATTCTTGATCTCAAAGGCGACGGAAAGAGCCCTTGTTAGACGCTTCCTTAGGGACCCTTAATCAGCCGGTTCTCGGTTCGAGTCCGAGGGGGCTCACCACCAATCTCACTTTTGCTCAGTCAGCTGGTCTCGACGAGCCGTCCGACGCCGCTCGAACCGGCTGACTCGCGGTGGCCACCGCAGCTGACTTCTGGCACCAGCTGACTGTCCCGATCACCCGATGGGCGAGAACTGGACCATCAGCCGCGCGCCCTGGCGATTGAGTGCCTCGCCCGCGTAACGGCGGGACATGGCCGGGCTCCTGTGTCCGAGCAGCGTCTGGATGGTGCCGTTGTCGGCCCCGTTGTCGGCCGCGTGCTGGGCCATCCCGTGGCGGAACAGATGCGCGTGCATGCGCGTGATCCCGCTCCGCTTGCGCGCCCGACGGATCACCATGGTGAAGCCGCCGTTCGAGAGCAGCTCACCCCGCCCGGTCACCCACAGCTGGTCGGTCAGCGCGTTGCGCGGGCGGCGGGCAGCGCGATGCCTCGGCGGCCGCCTGCATAGCCGGCAGCTGCTCGGCTGGAATTTCTGCCAGCGCACCGCCGCCGACGGGCCCCTGGGCGGCACCAAACAGCCCAC
>JAABUZ0100001143.1_pt1 | contig 53365 bp, 50 predicted proteins | sample 5562091 | NCBI WGS metagenome assembly JAABUZ01 (sample SAMN12813069, study PRJNA571459) | rock metagenome | isolation source: Antarctica rocks | place: Antarctica: Victoria Land, Linnaeus Terrace sud | collected 2015-12-21 | reverse complement strand
TACATCGTCTCCATGATCCAGAAAGGTGATCTCGACTTCACCATGGATCAGCAGGGCTGGTGGCGCGGGTACATCTCGGTACTGGAGCTGGTGCACTACATCCGGTATCACTTGACGCAGGCCAACTACTTCCTGACCGGTCCGACAATCGTCGACAAGGGCAACGCCGACTCCATCGCCGCTCTGGTGGCGGCGGGTGTCCGCTGACCGCAGCCGCCCGACGCAGGTTCAGGAGACGAGTTGAGTGACCATGTCAGATGCTGACGTTGAGCCAAGGACGAACCCGGCGGGCAACGGGAACGCCCGGCGGGGCCGAGTGAACAGCGTGTTGCGAAGGCCGTTGCAGCGCCCGGAATTGGCGTCGCTGGGCGGCCTGGTCGCCGCCTTCACGGTCTTCACCATCATGCGGCCGGACCTGTTCTTGTCGCAGGACAACGGTATCAACGTGACCAGCCTGGCCGCCCAGTACGGAATCGTGGCGGTCGGAGTGACCGCACTGATGATCGCCGGCCACTTCGACCTGTCCGTGGGCACCATTGTGGGGCTCACCGGTTGGGCGATGTACTACTTCGGCAATGAGTTGAACTTCCCGGCGCCGTTGACCGTTATTTGTGCACTGGCCGTCGGAACCCTGCTCGGCGCGATCAACGGCATCATCCAGGTACGCACCGGTTTGCCGTCGTTCATCATCACCTTGGCGACCTCGCTGGTGTACCGGGGAATTTTGACCATGAAGACGAGCGGATTCCCGGTCGTCGTCCGGTTTCCGCATTCCTTCTCCGAGGTTCTGGCCGGTCAGCATCTCTTCGGTTTCCGGATGTCGTTGCTGTGGTTCCTGTTGGTAGCTGTGTTGGTAGCGCTGTTCATGGTCCGCACCCGGATGGGCAACTGGGCGTTCGCGATCGGCCAGAGCCCGACCGCAGCCAGAAATCTGGGTGTACCGGTCGCCCGCACGACGATCACCCTGTTCGCGCTGTCCGGATTCACCTCGGCGGTCGCCGGCATCATCGTCGCCGTGCAGTACTTTTCCATCGATGCGAACCGCGGGACTGGATGGGAATTGATCGCCATCGCAATGGCGGTCATCGGCGGAACTCTGCTGACCGGCGGATACGGCAGCGTCCTGGGCACGGTTCTGGGTGCGTTCATGTACGCGATGGTCAGCGCCGGTCTGTTGTTGATCGGGTTGCAGGGCTATTGGGTCAACATTTTCCTCGGCGTGGTCGTCCTCGTCGCGGTTCTGATCAACCAGATCGTGATCCGCCGATTCGTGATGAGTCCGGACCGTGCTGCCCCCGACCAGCCGATCGGGGCCGTGGCCGGCGCCGTCATCTTCGATGAGGACACCCGGAGCGAGGCGAGAGCGTGAACAGCGCCAGGGGGAACATCGACGCCGCCGCAGGGGCGCCGGGCAGCCGGCAGGGCTCCGAGTGTCCGGTGATCGCCCTACGCGACGTGACGATGAATTTTCAGTCGGTCACCGCGTTGCGGACGGTGACCCTGGAGGCCTACGCGGGTCGTGTGCTGGTCCTGCTGGGGGATAACGGGGCCGGTAAGAGCACCCTGATCAAGGTGCTGTCCGGCGTGCACCGGCCGACGTCGGGCACCGTAGAGGTCGACGGCAAGCCGGTCGTGCTGCGTAGCGCCCACGATGCGCGGGCTGCGGGGATCTCCACCGTTTTCCAGGACCTTGCCGTCTGCGATCTGATGTCGATATCGCGGAACATGGTCCTGGGTAACGAGCCCCGCAAGCGGTTTGGACTGTTCCGGATGTTGGACACCAAGGCCGCCGACACCATCACCAACGACGCATTGGCGAAATTGGGTGTCGAGTTGCCGCGGAAGCTAAGCGATGCGGCCGCGACTTTGTCCGGGGGGCAGAAGCAAGCTGTGGCGATCGCGCGGGCCATTGCCTACGGATCCCGCTGCCTGATCTTGGACGAGCCCACCGCGGCGCTGGCGGTCCGGCAAACCCAGCAGGTACTCGACCAGGTCCGCCGAGCCAAAGACGCCGGCCAGGCCGTGATCCTGATCATGCACAACCTCCAGCAGGCTCTGTCGGTGGCGGACACCGTCGTCGTGCTGGCCCGCGGCCGAGTGATGGGCCAATTCGAAAGTGCCCATGCCGACCTGGAGGAAATCACTGCTCTGGTGGCCAAGGGTTAGGGCTAGGGCGCATTCCCGGAAGCGGAGTGCCGCAACCGCAGTGGCCAGGGGTCAACCGATAGGACCAGGAAGCGAGGCCGCTCGACGGTGGTTGCAGATCAACCGGTTGCGATAGTGACCGGGGCCAGTTCCGGCTTCGGCCGGCTCATCACCTACGCCCTGGCCGCCGGCGGGTACCACGTCGTCGGCGCCTTCCGGGGTAGCCACGGCGGTCTCAACAGCAGGGCGGACCGTCTTGTCGACGGTTTCGTGGCCGGCGGCCCTGGAGTCTTGGCCGGCTCGGTGGAGCCCTTGCGTATGGATGTGTCCGACCCGGCGTCGGTCAGCCGAGGCATCGAGGACATTCACGACCGAACCGGGCGTGTCAACGTCCTGGTCAACGCTGCCGGCTACGGTCTGCTGGGACCCATGGAAGGTACGCCGATACCGGAAGCGACACGGCTCTACCAAACGGATGTTTTCGGCACCATGATGCTGTGCCAAGCGGTTGCTCCGCTCATGCGTGCCCGCGGCGGCGGCACCATCGTGAACGTGGGGTCGGACGTCGTCATACGCCCCAACCTTCTCAGTTCAGCTACGCGGCGACCAAGTTCGCTGTTGACGGATTCAGCCAGGTGCTCCGCCTTGAACTGGCTTCGTTCGGGATCAAAGTGGAGTGGGTTGTTTCCGGCTGGTACGCCGCTGAGTTCGGGAACTCCGTGGTGTCGACGTTCAGGACACCGCCTTACGCCGAGATCTATGCGGAGCTGGTCGCATCGTGGGAAGCCGGCATCGCCGCCGTTGAAGGACCAAATCCTGATCTGCAGGAAGGGATGGAGTCGGTGATGGCCGCTGTCCGAAGCAAAGTAGAGCATTATCGGTACATCGTGGGCTGGAACAGCGACCGGAAAGGCGACAGCGACGGAGCCGAGGTGGAGCACTGCCAGACCCGGCTGCGCTCCTACTACCGACTCGACGACCTCAGGTTTGCACCCGCCACCGCCGAGACGGGCGCACGCCGTTGAGCACAACAAAGCGCCGCTTCGATATGACCGGCAAGGTCGTGGTGGTGACGGGCGCGTCCAAGGGCATCGGTCGTGAGTTGGCCATGCTGTTGGCCGACGCGGGCGCCGTGGTGGTTCCGACAGTCCGAGGCGCCGACGACGTCGACAGCTTGATCGGCGAAGCAGCTGATCGAGGACTGCACCTGCACCCGGAGCTGCTCGACGTTCGCAACGCAGCAGCAATCGACACAGCTCTGCACAAAGTGGTGGATAAGTACGGCCGCATCGATGTGCTGGTCAACAACGCCGGCTTGGGTAACGCACACGCTGCCCTGGAGGTGACCGAATCCGACTGGGACGACATGATGTCGGTCAACCAGCGCGGCGTCTTTTTCTGCAGTCAAGCAGCGGCCCGCATCATGCTTGAACAAGGCGGCGGCCGAATCGTGAACATGAGCTCAGAGGGCGGACTGGTCGGCTTACCGGATGCCTCGGTCTACTGCACCAGCAAAGGCGGCGTCAACATGATGACAAAAGTTCTCGCGCTCGAATGGGCAAAATATTCAATCAACGTCAACGCCATCGCGCCGACGTTCGTCTACACACCGGGTACCGCCCCCATCCTGGACGAACCGGCAATGAAGGAACAGATACTCGCCAAAATACCCCTAGGGATGTTCGCGCAGACCGAGGATATCGCCGCTGCCGTGATCTATCTCGCAACACCGGCGTCCCGATTGGTCACCGGAACCGTCCTGGTCGTCGACGGAGGATGGACCGCCCAGTGAACATCGCATCAAGCGAAATCACTCCGTAATCGTCAACGAATTCGTATCGCCAACCCACAACATATTGCCCAGTGCGGTAGGGAGAAAGAGACCCGTGATAGAACAACTGCACCTGACCGCCGGTGACGCCGCCGCCACCTTCGATCCGGCCGACGGAGGCCGGCTCACATCCTTCACCGTCGGCGGCCGTGAGCTGCTGGTTCAATCCGGCCGGGACATTTTCCATTGGGGAAGCTTCGTGATCGCGCCATGGGTCGGCCGGCTGCGCAACGGCACACTGAACTACCACGACGAGGAACACACCTTCCCGCTCAACAGCGGTCCACATGCCGTACACGGCACAGTCACCGGTCGGCCGTGGACCGCGACCGGCGACGGTGCCATGAAGATCGAACTTGACAAGCCATGGCCGTGGCACGGTCGGGTATTGCAGCGAGCCACCCTCGGCGAGCATTCTTTCGAATTCACCATCGAGGTACAGGCGGACGAGCCCATGCCCGCCGCGGTGGGATGGCATCCGTGGTTCCGACGAACGCTGCTGGAGCCCGACGGCACCGCCTCGGCCGAGATAGAACTCGACGCACGCCCGCGGAAAATGTACGCAAACGACGACACCGGCCTACCCAGCGGCGAACTGGTAGACCCGATCGAGCGGCCCTGGGACTACTGCTTCATTGATCTGGCCGCGCCGCCCGTCGTCCGTTGGCCCGGAACGCTGGAACTGACCGTGCAGTCCAACTGCTCGCATTGGGTGTTCTACGACCAGGAGGGCTCAGGAATCTGTATCGAACCGTGGACCGCGCCCCCCAACTCGCTCAACATGCCCAATCCGACGATCGTCACGCCAGGGCGTCCCCTGATCTCGACCATGATATGGACCTGGCGGCAGACCTCAGATCGGTAAGGGCGAGGGTCGTTGTCACAGTCGGCTCGCCATCTCCCCGCCGCTCGGCGTGAGTAGAGGCGCTGCACCGCGCGTTCGGCGTCACGACAACTAGTCCTGGCCGGTGCTGGTCATGCTGCACATCTCTGAGCCGCACGCACCTAGCGGATGCCGTGCACCCCCTCGTGATGTCCAATAGTACGAATGACTGATGGGTACGCTCTCGCCACCACGGGACTCGACGGACCGTAGAAAACGGTGAGCAACCGTGTTCGATCACGCCACTGCCAAGAATGCAGCACGTACGCACCCACGTTGCGCAACAGTTGGTCGTGACTTTCCGGCCGGGTCATCTGCGCGGGATTTTGCCCGCAGCGTGGTCTACCCATCATGGACGTTGATCTGATGCCGGCATCATACCTAGCCGAGTTCGGCATGGTCACCGAGTGAATGTTCGCACTTTTACGCCGTTGCCGTGCAGCGATCTCTCGTGCGCCGTTCAGCTTCTTGGTCGTGTTGTAGTAGATCGTCCCAGATATTAATGGGAATAACCCCGATGGCTCGTCCTGCCTCGTCGAGCAGACGCCCGTTTCGTTTTATCTGTCGTAGCACTATGAGGCGGTCGATTATTTGCACATGTGGTAGCCGATTGGAGATTGCCCGCTCGAGGCGGTGAACTTCTTCGACAGTGTGCAACCAGGAGCATAGTGCCAGGCTGGGTCCGGCTGTGACGGTCGCACAGAGTCTGGCCTGTCGGAATCCGCTGAGCGTTCGGGCTGTCTCGGTGAGGGAATCTACCGGAGTGTTCGCCCATAGGTACACTTGAACGGGCCATCCTACTGCCGGCGCGCATACGTCGGTGCGAAGTATGACTATTCCTGAGCCCAGTAGGCCGGCCAATTGGCGGCGTGCAGTGGAAGGGCTGGTGCCGGCTATTTCGGCCAGTTCAGTGTAGGAGGCGCGGCCGTCCAGGGCCAGGTGCACGAGCATCGCCTTGACACTTTCGGAGTTTGGAACGAGTTCGCTGGAATCGCCTCCGGTCTGCTGTTTTCGCAGCCGTTCCAGACTCCCAAGCGCAGGTCCGGTTAGGTCTCCGACTCGCCATGCTGAACCCTCGGTATAGACGCGGGTCGCGATCCGCGCTTTGCTGCTCAATACACCTTCAACTTGGCTGAGGTGCTCTAGCAGGTAGTGGGACAGGGTGGTCAGGTCTTTGGCCGCCACTGTTATCAAGATGTCAGCGCTGCCCGTTGTCAGTTCGACCGTGACCACCAGGTTGTGCCGAGCCAATGCGTACGCAACTGCGTAGCGTTGCGATGGGCGACAGGTGATCTCGACGTAAGCCATGCACTGGGCGCTCCGGGCGACCATGCTCGGCGCGGCCGTGACCCACCCCAGCCCCTCATCGAGTAGGCGTTGCCATCGGCGCGCCGCTGTGACGGCGCTGATCCCAAGTGCGTGGCCGATTGCTGACCATGCCGCGCGAGGCGCTACTTGCAGCGCGTCGACCAAGAGCCGGTCGTCGGGTCCCATGGTGGATTCCATCAGTGAGCCGCCTTTTTTGGTGATTTCGATGGCCGCCCTGGGTCCACCGACCCTCTGATCGTAGTGTCTTCCTATTCCATCGGACACACAAGCAGCTCCAACGGTGCAGGCCGTGAGATGCGGGAGGCACAGTCCTGGCCGAGCGCGAGCCGGTGACGACTCACAACGAATCGCTTCAACGTGGGGACCCTGAACCCCTGGAGGACCATCTTGGCTGATGCTGTGCTCTTGACAAACGCGGCAGTGATCTCGCTGGATGCTGATCACCCCAATGCCAACGCAATCGGTGTGCGGGCCGGCCGAATCGCCTGGGTAGGTGATCGGAAGGACGTGCGCGATCAGTTCGACGGCCCCTATCGTGAGGTGGATCTGGGTGGTGCGACGGTTATCCCAGCGTTCATCGACGCGCACCATCATTTGTTCGCACTCGGTTTTTGGATGTCCCAGGTCAACTGCGCATACCCGGCGGTCACCAGAATCGGGCAGATCGTCGATGCGGTGGCTGAACGGAGCAAGACCACAATGGCCGGTGAGTGGATCTGGGGGCGCGGCTACGACGACAACAAACTCCTTGAACGCCGGCATCTGTGCCGGCAGGATCTCGACCTTGCCAGCCCTCATCATCCAGTGATGATTCGTAACGCAAGCGGTCACATGAGCGTGGTCAACTCCGTTGCGTTGCGGCGGGCCGGCATCACGCGCGACACGGTGAGCCCATTCGGCGGCCACATTGTCCTCGACCTGGATGGAGCCGACAGGGTTGTTACAGGAAACGGCTCAAGAACTTCTTGGCGTGCCTTTTCTGCCGCAAGACAAGGTGCAACTACGTGAGTACCTGCATACCGGAGGTAGAGCCTATCTGTCGGCCGGTGTCACCAGTGGCCATGAGGCCGGAATATTCGATCCGGCAGAGTTCGCGGTCTTCCAGGAGGCGTGGGCGAACGACACTCTGGCGCTGAGAACCTACATGATGATCCGTAATCCTTTCCTACGATCGTTGGAGGAAGTCGGCTTCTACACCGGATTCGGAGATGACCGGCTACGCGTCGGAGCCATCAAGGTTATTGCGGACGGATCATTGATTGGCCGCACCGCCGCGGTCTGCCACCCGTATGACCATGCGGTGGCTGACCAGAACTTGGGGCTGGCAATGTTCACCCAGGATGAGCTCGATGATTTGGTGTGGCGCGGCCATCGCGCGGGTTGGCAAATGGCCATTCACGCGATCGGTGACCGCGCCATCGACATGTGTCTGAACTCCTATGAAGCCGCGCTCAGGCGAATGCCTCGCGCCGACCACCGGCACCGTATCGAACATTGCGGCGTGATGCGAAGCGACATCATCGCGCGAACTGCCGAACTTGGTGTCATCCCCGTGGGTCAGCCACCCTTTATCAGCGAGTTCGGTGACGGATTCTTGCAACATCTCGGCCGCGAACGTTCGCAGCTCACATATCCGTTGAAGTCGTTGCTTGACGCAGGCATTCCCGTGGCCGGTAGCTCGGACTCGCCTGTGTCGTCCTATCAACCTCTGATCGGAATACAGGCCGCCGTCACCCAACGTACCAACGGAGGCGATCTGTTCGCACCAGCCGAAGCACTGACGGTGGAGGAGGCGTTAGGTCTTTATACCCGCAACGCGGCCTACGCTGCATTTGACGAAAAGAAGAAGGGCTCGATCAGTATCGGGAAGTACGCCGACCTCACCATACTTGGACGAGATCCGCGAAAAGTGCCCCCAGCCACCATCAGCACAATTCCTGTCACCGCGACCATCCAAGGCGGCAAAATCGTCTATGAGGCTCCTATTTCTTAACCCAAGGCGCCGAGAGCCGGGCGTAACCACTCAGTCGAGCGCCCGACGCCCATCCGCCACTGATGAGAGGGGTAAGCCATGTTAAGTCCGGCCAGTGCCACTGATACGCCAGAACGAGGTAGCGCGGACCGGCATCGCATCGCGGTTGCCCTCACGTTCGATTTTGACGCCGAGTCTGCATGGCTCGGATCATTTAAGGTTGATACCCCGTCCGCGCTCTCACGCGGGGCGTACGGCGCCAACGAGGGCGTCGGGCGAATACTTTCGTTGCTGGACAAATACCAATTGCCAGCGACGTTTTTCATCCCCGGTGACACCGCAGATCGACATCCCGCCGAGACGAAGGCAATCGCAGCAGCCGGTCACGAAATCGGTCACCACGGGTACTGCCACGAGCCGCCGCCCGGGCTCACCCTGACGGAGGAACGCGAGATGATTGAGCGCGGCATCGATGCTCTCGTCCGGCAGACCGGGCAACGGCCTCGCGGTTACCGATCGCCAGCGTGGGAGCTGTCCCACAACACCTATGATCTACTCGCCGAGTACGACATCGACTACGACGCGAGTCAGTTGGCAGCCGACCGACCGTACTGGGTGCATCACAACGGGGCAAGAACCGGCATCGTGGAGATCCCGGGCGCTTGGGAACTCTGCGATTCTTCATTGTTCATGTTTGCCTTCAGCCCTACCTACATGACCGGACTTGCTGCTCCTTCCAGGGCGCAGGAAATCTGGTGGGCAGATTTCGACGGTATGTACGAGGAAGGTGGCGACGCCACCTACGTTCTCACCATGCACCCGCAGATCATCGGCCGTCACCACAGAATGCAACTGCTCGAGCGGACCATCCGATACATGCTCGGTCATGATGGAGTCTGGTTCGCTCGAATGGGCGAAATCGCCGACGAATTCAGAGCGCGGGCAGGAGGCAAGACGGCCACATGACCGTATAATGATCGGCAACACTCTGCCGAAGAAGCGATTGGCTTCCGGATGCGCGTTTCCGGCCGCCGCTGCAGGCGTGATGATGCCAGGAACCGAAAAAACTACGCCATCGCGTCGATCCAGCAGTGGACGATACGGGTCGCGAATGCGACCCAAAGCGGGCGATCGCGGCGCAGGGTCGGTCGCATCCCAACGAACTAAGACTTTTCTGTCACTCTCACCTGAAGGAGAATCCGACATGACACCGACACTACGATCCTCAATGGTCATTGGATCAGCTTTAGCACTTACGATGGCGGTGACGTCGTGTGGCGGCCCGTCGTCCTCTGTTGCTTCATCGACAACTGGTACCTCGGCCGGGACCTCGAGCGCAGCTGGGGCAGCGGCAGCTTCGACTCCACCGTCGGTACCGGTGTCTGGTGGTGCGGGTAGTGCGCCGGCAGCCTCCTCTGGTCCGAGCTCGATGTCCTCATCGCTCGGCGCAGGTTCATCGAACGTCGGCGCGACGACGGAACCTGCATCGTCGGTAGCACCGTCCTCCGGGAAGGTTGATCCGGCATCCCCCCTGGGTCAAACGCTGACCTACATCTACAGTGGCAAGAACCCGCCGAACCACCCGAAGGTGGCGTTCATCGAAGCGTGCACCAGCAATACCTACTGCCAGGCCGGGCTGCAGGGAGCCAAGGACGCCGCCACGAAGTTCGGCATGGAGATGAAACTGTACGATTCGAACTTTTCGTCTGACACAGAGTTGAAAAACGCGCAGGATGCTGTACAGCAAGGTTTCGCCGGTTATGTCTTCGCCCCATTGACGCAAGCCGGTGGGTGCTCGGTGCTCAAGCAGCTCAAGGCCACCGGCAAGCCAGTCGTCAACGACAACTCGCCCATGTGCGGCAATGCGGACTACACGCCGGGAACAACGGGCTTCGTGGCCGTGCAGACGGCCGCCTACTTCCAGCGCCACTTCGAATATGCGTTCAAGAGTTGCACTTCGACGTGCGAAGCGCTGGTAGTCGATGCTCCGATCACCTCGGATCTCTACAAATTGTGGGAAAGCGCGCTTGCCGTCGCCAAGACCAAGTATCCGAACGTTAAGGTCGTCGTCGACCGGCCGACCGACTTTGTGCCCGCTAAAACGCTACAGGTGACCCAAGATGCTCTCCAAACTCACCCGAACATCTCAATGGTGGTCTCACCATGGGACGACGCTACCCGGGGAGCTGAACAGGCTATTGTGGCTGCTGGCAAGAAGCCAGGAACCGACATCCGCATTTACAGCATGGGTGCCACGAAGGACGGTCTTGCAAAGGTCGTGGCCGGAACCTGGACTGAGACGACCATTTTCCTTCCTTACGAGGAATCGTATTATGCCTTCGCACAGCTCGCCAGGAAGCTCGCTACCGGTAAGGATACACCGGGATACACCGACCTGGCCGGAGCACCTAGCGTCGTCGACGGGCCAGGAGACATCTACATCACGAAGGACAACGCGAACAAGTTCCATCCGAAGTATTAATCAAAATCATGATGTCCGAAAACGTGACTGCTGGAGAGGCCCGAGCGCTCCACATGCGAAGTATGAGCAAGACATATCCGGGAGTGGTCGCTTTGGATGACGTGTGGTTACAGGTCGGTCAGGGTGAGGTGCACGCATTGGTAGGGGAAAACGGCGCCGGGAAGTCCACGCTGATGAAGGTTGCCGCGGGCGCCGTGACGCAGGATCGCGGCGATACCGTAATCTTCGGAGAGCAGGTCCCCCCCGGCGATCCACGTGCAGCCGCCGCTGCCGGCCTGGCCATGATCTATCAGGAGTTGACCGTCGTACCCGGGATGTCCGCAGCCTATAACGTGTTCCTGGGGCAGCTGCCACGCCGGCTGTTGGGTTTCATCGGTCGAGCGGAGGTCGCAAGTCGGTTCGAGGCGCTCGCTGCGCAGATCGGCGTCGAAATGGACCCGAACGTTACCGCTGGGCGCCTGCCGGTTCCCAAGCAACGCCTGCTGGAAGTGATGCGAGCCCTGGCCCAGGACCGGCGGCTGATGGTGATGGACGAGCCGACAGCGTCTTTGGGGCACGATGACCGCGAGCACCTGCAATCAGTGGTCCGCAGAGTGCGCGGTGACGGCGGCACCGTCGTCTACATCTCGCACGACCTGGATGAGGTGCTGGAGTTGGCTGACCGCGTCACAGTGATGCGCGAGGGCCGAATCATAGAAACGCGGCCGGTGTCCGCCTGGAACAAGCGCGCGTTGGTCACCGCGATGCTCGGTCGGAATCTAGAAGGTCTCGGTCGTAGACAGTCCTTGGGGACACCCGGCGGCAACGTCCTACAGATCCGCAAACTCGTTGCCGACCATGGTGGTGTACGGGTGGATGAGCTCAGCGTGGCGGCGGGTGAGATCGTGGGGGTAGGAGGTCTGGTCGGCTCCGGGCGGACTGAGCTGCTACGGGCCATAGCTGGGGCGGATTCCACCGCGCACGGTGATCTGACGATGAACGGCACCACCCGTCCGTTGCCACGCTCGGTCAACGCGTCGCTGGCTCTGGGCATCGCCCTCGTTCCGGAAGAGCGGCAACGCGACGGCCTCTGTTTGGGCCAGTCAGCGCAGATCAACGTGCTGCTCGCAGGGTTGCAGTCCGCATCAAAGCATGGCTGGCTCAGTCCCCGCAGAGCACAACGCCACGCTCTGGGCCCAGCGCACGCAATGGGCTTCGACACCGCGCGACTTTCGCAACCGGCAGGAACGTTCTCTGGCGGCAACCAACAGAAGCTGCTTCTGGCCAGATGGCTTCATCGCCGACCGAAGATATTGATGCTTGATGAGCCGACCCGTGGAATCGACCTCGGCGCCAAAGAAGAAGTCTTCAAAAGCATGCGACTTCTCGCTGACCAGGGGATGGGCGTGTTGCTCGTGTCTTCCGATCTGGATGAGATTGTCAACCACTCAGACCGAGTTGCGGTGATGGCCCGCGGCTCCATAATCACCACCTTGGACACACCCGTGACTGTCAAGGAGATTTTGGAGATCGCTTTCGGGGTAGAGGCCGACTACGACGATCGTGATGAAGTAGTCGACGCTGCCATGGGGGACGCACAATGAAGGGGAAACTGCATGGCAATAGCGTCGTGCTCCGGACTTATGGTATCGCTATTGCCCTGGTCATCCTGATCGCAATTGTCACAGCGGCGCAACCGAGCTTCCTGAATTACCGGAACCAAATGAACATCCTCAGTCAGTGGGCGCCCACCGGGATCATGGCGTTGGGCATGACCTACGTGATCATCACCGGCGGTTTCGACCTTTCAATCGGCGCGATCTTCACCCTCAGCGGCGTGACCGCAGCAGGTCTCGGTCGGGGCCACCCAGTCATCATGGCGTTCACAGTAGGAGTCGCTGTGGCGATCGGGCTTGGGCTGCTCAATGGATTGCTGATCAACTATGGGCGGATCAACCCGTTCATCGCCACACTCGGTACCTCCTTCGCAATTATCGGTATGACTCTGGTCGTCACCAACAACGTAGCGTTCGTGGTCGACAACCCCGACTTCGCAACGCTGGGCGCTCACCGATGGCACAGCGTGCCATACTCCGGGATGGTTCTTATCGCCGGGATTGTCATCGGTGCTCTGGTCCTGAGCCGCACCGTCTACGGGCAAAAAATCTACGCCGTCGGCGGCAACAGCGAGGCCAGCCGCCTATCAGGAATCCGCGTCAAATGGATATCTGTCAGTGCCTACGTCCTTTCCGGTTTCACCGCGGGTTTAGCAGGCATCATCAGCGCTTCTCAACTGAGCTCCGCACAGCCCACCGAAAACTCGACTGTCGTCTTCGACGTCATCACCATTGTCGTCGTAGGGGGCACATCACTTGCAGGCGGCTTCGGTGCGGTATGGCGAACGGTAGTTGGTCTCGCGATATTGGCGACCCTGCAAAACGGTTTCAACCTCCTTAATATCAACCCAAACTACCAGAATATCGTAAAAGGTGTCATCATCGTTAGCGCATTGGCGCTTGACTCGGTCACTGGCCGAATGGCCAACAGTCGCGCCGCCAAGAGTCCCAGCAATACCGTCAAACCCGCCGATCCAGTGGTATAAACGAGAAGCCAATCCGACCGGCATCACCGGTTACAAATCGCCAATAAACAATCCCCCTAACAGGGTCGCTGCTGAAAGTAAACCGGCTCCAGCACACCACGCTCAACCGAAAGGCTCACCACAATGTCGTTCTCCGGTACCGCGAAGAACCGTCGCCTAGCCGTCGCGTTAACGTTCGACTTCGACGCCGAATCTCTGTGGCTGGGCGCCTTCAACACCGATGCACCGTCCGCGTTGTCCCGCGGAGCCTACGCGGCGACGGAGGGTGTCCCTCGCGTTATGGATTTGCTCTCCGAGTACAACCTGCCAGCCACCTTCTTCGTACCCGGAGACACAGCCGAACGGCACCCCAGGACCACTCGCGCAATCGCCGACGCAGGTTACGAAATTGGACACCACGGCTACCTCCACGAGCCTCCGACAACACTGTCCGAGACCGAGGAGCGCATTGTCATCGAACGAGGTATCGAGGCGCTGGTCAAGGTGACAGGCTCCGCACCGGTCGGCTACCGGTCACCTTCCTGGGAGCTGTCCAAGTCCACGTTTTCTTTACTGGCCGCCAACGGCATTCACTACGATGCAAGCCAGCTCGGTGCCGACCGTCCCTATTGGGTGCACGACAAAGGGGTGAAAACCGACATCGTTGAGGTACCCGGCGCCTGGGAGCTCACCGACTCCGCGCACTTCATGTTCTCCTACTTTCCCGCCTACCGCACAGGACTCGCCGCGCCCTCGAAAGTGGCAGAAATCTGGCGCGGCGACTTCGACGGCGCATACGCGGAGAACCGAGATGGATGCTACGTCTTGACCATGCACCCGGAAATTATTGGACGCCACCACCGCATGCGACTATTACGGGAAACCATCGAATACATCCTTAGTCACGACAACGTGTGGTTCGCTACCATGGGAGAGATAGCCGACGACTTTCGAACCCGATCCGGCCAAGATGCCCCGTAGGTTCAACTTGGAGCGGGTGAGAGTGACGTCTGGGTCCGGTGGGTCGGTCCAGATTAGTTGGATCAGGAGTCGGCGGATTTCCGGGCGGTGAGGGCGATGAGGGTGTCGGTGCCTGATTCCGGGCCCCCTAAGCCTGGATCCACCGACGGGGGTTGGGTTCGGGGCGGGTCGTGACAGCGAGAATGCCTCTGGGACTGGGAGAATCGAACTTGTCTAGGGTTTGATCACGCCAGTACGAAGGGGCATCTCTGAGGTGCAACTCTCCCACAGTCGCCGCGTGGTGTCAGCGGTGTTCGATGAACCGAATCTCGTGTCGGCGCCCGGGTTGGTTCCGGTACTCAAGCTCAGCTCCACCGTGGGTTTTGCGATCGTTGGCCGATGAGTTCCTCACGGTGCCGACCGATAGAGGCGCGAACCCGGGGTTGAAGGTGTCCTCGCTGGTTGCCGGGATGGTCGCCGGGGCGGACAGCATTGATGACATGGCGATCCTGCGGCACGGCGGGATGCGGACCGTCTTCGACTTCCCCTATGCCCCTTCGACGTTGGGATCGTTTCTCCGCACGTTCACCTTCGGCCATGTCCGCCAACTCGACGCTGTCGCCTGCCGGGTGCTGGCCGGCCTGGCCTCGGCGACGCCGGTGCTGGACGGGATTGACGGCGACGTGCTGATCGATGTGGACGACACCATCATCGAGGTCCACGGATACGCCAAGCAGGGCGCCGGTTTCGGGTATTCCGGGGTCCGCGGCATCAATGCCCTGATCTCCACCATCACGGTCAACGATCGGGCGCCGGTGATCGCCGCATCGCGGCTGCGCAAAGGCTCCACCGGGTCGCCCAAGGGCGCATCCCGCCTTGTCGCGGATACCTTGGCCACGCTGCGCAGGGCCCGCAGCGTCGGCGCGGGCGGGCGGGTGCTGCTACGCGCCGATTCGGCGTTCTACGCCCAATCGGTGGTCCACGCTGCGCAGCGCGCGGGCGCACAGGTCTCGATCACGCTGCGGCAGGACAAACGCGGAGTGTTTCAGGTCCGCGTGAACGCTTTCGATAATCGCGTGATGCCGGTGCGTCTGCCGTCACGGTGTCTGCGACCTCGACCGGGGTGGTGGTGAAGAACGCGTGGAACCTCCACACGTCGAACAGGCCGGCCTGGCCATCTGGTTTCTTCGGGCTCAGGTCCGGGATCCGGCGGACCACCAACCGACCGGTCACCCGCTGGTCCTTGCGACGGGAAGTGAAAGCAGTGAAACCGATCTCGGCGACCTCGGCCCTGGAGATCCACGCTTGGGCCTGTTCGTCGAAGATCGCATCGGTGTACTGGATCGGCGTCCACCCGTCGTCGCTGATGCCGGCGATCGCGGCTTTCACGCTCCCGGGGCAGTGTACTAAGCTAAGTCCAGTCAGAAGCTGTAGCCACTGGACCCGATCAGATAGGTCGGGCACTGTTGGCCAGCCAGATATGCACAAAATGACGAGTGGCTCCGGGTGCGAGGTCGTCCTTCTCCGCAAACGCGCCGCCCACGACAAAAATCGAGTATTGCGCCCTTGGTCGTGAAGCACAGGATGGAAACACCGATAGGACCCGACACTTTCTCGCTAGTGTCATTGGTGACGGTTCCCAAAATTGATTCTGTGGTCCGATTGAAGCGACCAACCCTAAGATCTACGGCGCCGCCGGAGTCAGATGTCGCACCCGGGTCACTCGAGACGTCTATCGTAAACTTGCTTTGCTTGGTGGCGGCTCCACTGTCGAAAAGGAGGTACCCGATGGCGATCTGACCCGGAAGAACCACATCGGGGTCGAACCCCTCGATCTGACCCGGACCCGACAAGCGCGCCCTTCGCGTCAGTAGCTGTGCCGGTGGCCGCGATGTTGTGGACCGGCTCGTTCGTGTCGTTGCGGACAACGAGCGGAACTGATCCGCCGTTGCTGTTGCCACCAGTGCCGTCACAGACGCCCTGGGCCACGATGGTCACCTCGTCGGCTGTCTCGGCCGTAATAAGTTGAGACTTTGCGGTTCCGAACTAAGAACGAATCGCTGGGCGGCGCGGTAAGGGTAGCCGGCGGTTCACTCGTTGAGAGTCGGGCGGCGGCACAGAAATAACTGCTGTCGTGGGTGTGACCGTGACAGTTTCTGCGGCCGGCGGCGGCGCAGCTTAAGTCACTCACTTGGGTCACTTGGGTCACTGGGATCGCTGAACCCTAGCCAGGAACACACCACGCGACCGTTACCGTATCGGCCGCCAGTTGCCACGTCGACGTTGCGCAGCAAGGCATAACACGGTCAGCGGTGGCTACTCGACCGGCGGCGGACCGATCTTGGTGTCGTCCTGGTGATACAGGAAACCGTCGATCCCCAGACCCTTGTAGGCGGCGAGGCCGCCGGTGGTCAGTTGCAACGGCAGCATACTCAGTATCGCGCTGGACAACGCCGGTGCTTTCGGGATTTCCAGCACCACGAGACCGTCGACCGGGTGCACCTTCTGGCTGGTGATCAGCGCGGTCGGAATGCCGCGACCGACGAGATAGCAGGCCAGCTCGACCTCGCGTCCGTCGCCGATCAGGACGACGGCCTGGGCAGGGGTCAGAGATTCCATCGGACCATGCAGGTACTGGTAGGTGTTGAAGTCGGCCGTCATCATCCGGGACGACTCCCGGAACAGCAGTGCGCCTTCGGCGGCGGTGGCCCGATCCGCGCAGGAGGCGACGAAATCGATGGCGGTCACTTCGGTCAGGAACCCGGCCAGGGTGGTCGCGGCCGGGGCCACCTCGATCAGGGTGGCGGCGGCGAGGTCGGGCAGCGCATCCCAGTCGTCACCGTCGTCATGGGTGTCCAGCGCCGTCGCCAGCAGGCCGTAGCTCTGCAGGGACGCCGTGTAGCCGACGGTGTAAACCTTACTGTCCGGTCCGTGGCCGAGATCCACCGTTACGTCGACGTGTTCGGCCAGCGGCCCGGCCGGGTTGTTGGTCAATGCCAGTCGCGGGCGCCCGGCGACCAGCTTGGCCGCGCTGATCGTCTCGCGGCTCCGGCCGCCTTCGGACACGAAGACGTAGCAATCGGCCAGGTCTGCACCGGCCCCCCGGCCGTCGAGGTCCGACGCGTCGACATTGATGGCCCGGCGGCCGTACCGGGTCAGCCGGTGCACCAGCGCGTGGGCGGAATGCGATCCGGCGCCCATCGCTATCACGGCCAGCAGTCCGCTGCGCCACGGGTCCAGGTCTATGTCCTGCACTGCTTTTCGGGTGGCGACGGCGGAGGCGGCCAAATTCGCGGGTTGGGACGCGACCGCGGCGGAGAAGTCCATGAAGGGTATTTCATCCTTTCACTGCGCCGGCGGACAGTCCGCCGACGACGTAACGCTGGAACACGATGGCCAACAGCACCGGCGGGACTGCGGCGATCAACCCACCGGCCGCGACCAGTCCGAAGTCGGTGCTGTACCTGCCGGTGAAATCGGCGATGGCGACCGGGATTGTCTTCGACGCCGGACTCGAGGTGAAGATCAGCGCGTACAGGAATTCGTCCCACGACAGCAGGAAGGCGAACATGATGGTGGCGAACAGTCCTGGGCGCGCCACCGGCAGCATCACCCGGAACAGGGCGCCCATGCGCGAGCAGCCGTCGACGCGGGCGGCCTCCTCCAATTCCGCCGGAATCGAGACGAAGTAGTTGCTCAGGATCCACAGCACGAACGGGGTGACGTAGGAGGTGTAGACGATGATCAACCCGAGTTTGCTGTCCAGCAGGCCGAGTGAACTCATGATCAGGTACAGCGGTACCAGCAGCGCCACCGGCGGCAGCATGTACGTCGCCAGGAAGACCAACATGGTGAGCCGGCGGAACCGGAACCGCAGGATGGCGAACGCGTAGGCGCCGAAGATCCCGACGATCATCGACAGCACGACGGTGCCGGCGGCGACGACCAGCGAATTGACGATCGACTGCCGGAAGGCCCCGACCACGTCGGTGCCCTTGGCGCTGAAGATGTCCAAGTAGCGGGTGAAGGAGAAGTGCGACGGCAGCCAGTGGTACGGACGGGCGGCGAGGTCGCCGGGCTGGGACACGCTGGCCAGCGCCATCCAGGCGAACGGCGCGAGGATGACGACCGAGACGGCCAGCGCGGCCGCATTGATCCAGACGTGGTAGCTCCGGCTGTGTCTCATCGAAGGGCCGCTTGTCTCATCGAGGGGCCCGGTCTCATAGCAGGCTCATCTCGTTGCGCCGCAGGGCGCGCAGATACACGGCCGATAGCAGCAGGATGCATACCACGATCACCTCGGCCAGCGCCGAACCGTACCCGAAACGCTGGTCGGAGAACGCCTGCACGTAGGTGAAGAAGGCGATGGTCTGGGTGCCGTTGGCCGGGCCGCCGCCAGTGAGGACATAGACGAGGTCGAAGACCTTGAACGCGTCGATGGTCCGCAGCACCAGCACCACCGAGATGCTGGGAATCAGCAGCGGCAGGGTGATCGACCGGAACGTGCGCCACGCGTTCGCGCCGTCGACCTGCACGCTCTCGTAGACGTCGGTCGGGATCGATTGGAGCCCGGTGAGCAGGAAGAACGCCACCAGCGGCGTGGTTTTCCAGACGTCGGCCAACACCAGCATGTTCAGCGCCGACGTCGGCGTGCCGAGCCACGCCTGGTAGTTGTCGATAATGTGCAGCTGGGTCAACAGCGCATTCAGCGAGCCGTACTGGGCACTGAGCACCCCTCGCCACATCGCCCCGTTGACGACCGTCGGGAGGGCCCACGGCAATACCACGATGGCGCGGAACAACCACCTGGCCTTGACCGGCGCGTTCAGCAGCAACGCCAGCCCCATGCCCAGCATGAGCTCCAGTGCAGTGGAGGCGACGGTGAAGTACAAGGTGCGGCCGACGGTCGCCCAGAAGTCAGGGTTGGTGACGATCTCGGCGTAGTTGTGCAGCCCGATGAAGGGCGGGTCGATGGCCACCGCACTGTCGACCTTGAAGAACGAGATCAATGTGGTGCGGGCAATCGGGTAGAGGATGATGCCGAAAACGACGATGGCGGCCGGCAGCAGCAACAGGGCGGCCAGCCGGCCCTGCTTCTGCGAGCTGGGCCGACCGACGCGCCGCTCGGCTTTGGGCGAGCGGGGCACGTCGGCGGGTGATGCCGGGGTGACGAGAGGCGTGGCCAAGAGTCAGCCCGTCATCGCCGCGGACGCCGCGGACACCGCGTCGTCCAGTGCGGCCTGCGCGCTCTTTTTGCCCAGCAACGCATTCTGCAGCTGAGCCTGCATGATCTGCGAGACGGCGTTGTAGTTGACGACCGGCGGCCGCACGATGAGATCGTTCAATTGCTTGGCAGCCGCGGCGAAAGTCTGCGGGGCCTTCTTGACCACGGGCGCCTCGGCGTAGGAAGCCTTCCAGATCGGCAGCGCGTCGGTCGCGTAGAGGTCGAGCTGCGGCTGGCTGGAGATGAATTCCATGAAGTTCCAGGCGGCGTCCTGGTTCTTGCTGCCCTTCGAGATGGACAGTGCCATGGCTCCGTTCACCCCTGGTCGCAACCCGGTGGGCCCGGCCGGAGTCTGCGCCACCGCCATGTCCCCGACCACCTTCGACGTCTTGGCGTCGTTGGACGTGCCGAGGTAATAGGTCCAGTTGATGCCCATGGCAGCCTGCCCGTTGTTCAATGTCTTCTCCACGTCCTGCTCCAGGAACGTCGTCGACGCCGGGTTCGTCAGCCCGTCGGTAATGGTCGAGCGCATCCATTCCAGCGCCTTGACCCCACCACCTGTGTTGATCACCAGCTTGCCGGAGTCGTCGAAGAACTTGCCGCCGAAGGCCCCGACCAGCTGGGTGTAGTCGCACATGATGGCCTCGGCCTGAGACCAGCTCCACGCCAACGGGTATTTGACGCCCGTTTTCGCCTTGATGGCCCTGGCCGCGGTGAGTACCCCGGTCCAGGTAGACAGCGTGCTGGGATCGACACCGGCCTGCTTCAGCAGCTTCTGGTTGTAGTAGAAGAACTTGGTGTCAAGGCCCCACGGCACGCCGTACTGCTTGCTGTTGTACTCGGCGGTGGTCAGCGCGCCGGTCAAGATGGAGTCCTTCCAGGTGGCGGGATACCGCGAGGTGACGTCGGCGATGATGCTCTTGCTACCGAACTCCGCCGGCCAGATGACGTCGATCAGGACCACGTCGTAGGTCCCCGCCGCGGCCGCGGTCACGATTTTGTCGTGCAGCGCTTCGTAGGTGACGAACGTCGTCTTGACCGTCACGCCGGGGGTCTTGGTCTCGAACGCCTTGACCATGGCCGCCACATCGGTGGTGCTGTAACCGGCCTGCTGCATGAACAGGGCGTTGATGGTGCCGGTGCCGGATCCCGATGCGCCGGTCTGGGCCTTGTTGCCGGTCACCCCGCAGGACGACAGCAGCAGCGCCGCGCCGGCCCCCAGCGAACCGACGAGGACTTGGCGACGCGAGGGCAGGGCCGATGATGCGCTGAACAATGGCGTTGGGCTGGTCATGAGCGTTCCTCCGGGACGAGAGCGGCTGATAGGTCGGTAAATACATCAGTGCTGGGCGTTGGTTCGGCCGCGAGGCGGGTTAGTCCGGAGCGGGCCAGGGCGAGTGCCCCGTGCACCGGCGAGCGGGTCAACATGGTGACGCCGACCTCGGGATGCGATGCGGTGACCCTGCCGAGGAAGGCGTTGCGGAGGCGGGCCTGGGCGACGATGACCGAGCCACCGACGACGACGTCGTGCGGGTGCAACCCGCGCTGGATCAGCCGGTCGATCAGGTCGGCCAATCCGCGTCCCGCTTGCTCGATCACGGCGGCAGCGGTGCGGGAGCCCTCGTCGGCGGCGGTGAAGACGTGCGGCGCCTGCGCGCCCCAGCGGTGGGCCGAGCTGTCCCGCGACAGCGCCATCGCCAGTTCGGCGGAGTCACCCGCCCCGAAGGCGGCAAACATGCGGCGCGCCAGGGGATCGTCCGGTTCGCCCAGGTCGCGGCGCAGGAGTACGGCCCTGACGGCCTCCCGCACGATCGCTGATGCACTTCCCTCGTCACCGAGGATCCAGCCCCAGCCACCAGCGGTGATCATCTCGCCGTTCTGGTCGCGGGTCACGGCGATCGATCCGGTGCCGGCGACGACACCGACGCCGCCCTTGATACCCATGGCCCACGGCATGAGCTCCGCGTCGTTAACGACCAGGACGGACGACGTGGTGAGCACGTCCAGATCGTCCTGCAGTTTCTGGCACTGTTCCGTGGTGTCGCAGCCGTGGGCGCCGACCGCCAACGGTCGGGTGAGGACGGCAGTCCCAAACGCGGCGACCAACACCGGCACCAACGCCGAAGCACTACCGACGGACGAGCCATTGCGCCAGGACGGGGTGGGCACCCACTGCTCCGCCACCGTGCCGTCGGCCCGCTCCAACGCGAGGTGCGTCTTTGTGGCCCCGATATCGATGCCGCAAACATCGTCGCTCTGATCGGACCACGAGAGTTCGGAAACCAAACCCACAAACACCACCTCGCTGTCCGTCGTAGATTGGGCTCTGCCAGGCCGGTTGAGGACGATCCTGCGACATAGCCAGCCTTTTGTAAAGGTCTTCAGGCATTTCTCCAGTCGCCTCCTGCCCTTCGTAGATTGGACTGCCATAGTTCGTCGGGCAGGTTTACTAACTCACACTGTCAGGCACAATGACGACACGTCACGAGGGGCAGGTGCAGCGCGATGGACAACGAGCAACTGGGGCAGCGTCGCTTCGACCTGCCGGCCAGCGCCCGCGCCGTCATACGCGCGCTCTACGCCCACGGCCCGGCCACCCGGCCCCGGCTGGTCCGGGACCTTGGTCTGTCCAAACCGACGATGTCGGCCGCGATGTTGGAACTAGTCCGGTTGGACCTGGTCCAGGAACAGGGCGAGACCTGGGGGGACGAAGGCCGCCGGGCGGTCGAGTACTCGGCGGCGCCCACCACCGGCCACGTTATCGGGATCGAGCTCGGAGCGACCGTGGTCCGGGTGGCGGCACACCGTCTCGACGGACACCGGCTAGCCGTCAAGGAACAGCTGCTGCCGGCCGGCGGCCGGGTGGTGACGCCGGGAGGCGCCCGCGCCGCCGCCGCGCTGCTGGCCGACCTCCGTCGGGAGCTGGGTGCGACGAACGGACCCCTGCTCGACGTGGTGGTCGCGGCGCCCACCCTGCCCGCGCTCGAGGGCACCGCCGGCCGCCGCATCGACGGGGTGGACCACTTCGCCGGCCTGTTGGGCCTCGAGGACCAGGCGGCGTGGACGCTCGAGAACAACGTCAACTGTGCGGCGGTGGCCGAACATCGGCTCGGGGTTGCCCGCGGTCGGGACACGTTCTGCTACCTGCAGGTCGGCGTCAAGATCGGCGCCGGAGTGATTCTCGGCGGCCGTCTGCTCGCGGGTGCTCGCGGTGGCGCCGGCGAGGTGGCGGTGCTGCCGTTCCCGTGGGACGGACGGACGGCTCCGCGGCCGGCGGCCCTAGAGCACCACCTGGGGTCCGACTCGATGATGCAGCGCTGCGCCGCCGGTTGGCCCGACTCCGACGGACCCCCGCCGCTCGACCCGCCGGCGCTGTTCGAGGCGGCCAGGGCCGGGGTCCGGCAGGCGCTGCGGGTCGTCGACGAACACGCACGCGACATCGGTCGAATGGTGGTCGCCGTGATGGCCGTGATCGACCCCGGGCTGGTCGTGCTGGGCGGGGGCGTTGGGCAGAACCAGCTGCTGCTCCCGCTGGTGCGCTCCACCGTGCGGGAGCTCGCCTGGGACACCGAGATCATGACGACCGCCATGGGCGAACAGGCCACGCTGCTCGGCGCCGTCCACCTGGCCACCGAACGCTGCCTGGCCAGAATGTTCGGATAACCCCGACCCGACTGGTGTCCCCGGCCCGCATCCGCACCGTGCCATGATCTCGGGCATGGCACCTGCGATCGGTCGTGGGCAACGCACCCCGGTGGTGGTTACCACCTCGAGCGCCGTGCGGATCATCAACGAACGCGCGGTCTTCGACTCCGTTGCCAACCTGGACGAGGCCTCGGCCGCCGAACTCGTGACCAGCACGGGATTGTCCAAGCCAACGGTCACGTTGGCCGTGAACAATCTCGAACGCCTCGGCCTGCTCGACCAGCAGGCCCGCCGCACCGGCAACACCGGCCGCACTCCTCGGCTCTACCGCATCTGCGGCCGGGCCGGCACGGTCGTCGCCATCGACGTGGGCCGGGCGTGGCTGCGCGTCGCGGTCGTGACCCTCACCGGCGAGACGCTGCAGCGCCGCGACGAGAAGACCAGGCTGCGCTCGGCGGCCGTGCTCCTCGACCAGATCGAACGGTTCGCGAAAGAGACCGTGGCCGCGGCCGACCGGAAGTGGTCCGAGGTGGCCCACGTCGTGCTCGGCGGCCCCGGTGTGTACGACGCGGAGCACGACATCATCCGGTTGGCACCGAATCTGCCCGGCTGGGAGCGCGCCGAGACGGTGCCGGAATTGCGGCGCCGGCTCGGCGCCACCCTGCAGATCGAGAACGACGTAAACCTGGCCGCCCTGGCCGAGACCGCGCGGGGTTCCGGATCCGATTTCGTCTTCGTCTCCGCCGGAACCGGTCTGGGCATGGGCATCGTGCTCGACGGCCGGTTGCTGCGCGGCGCCCAGGGTGCGGCCGGGGAATTGGCCTACCTCCCGATCGCACCCTGCGAGCCCATCTCCGCCGCTGGTCACCGACGGCCACCCCTGGAGGCCGCGGTAGCCCCCCAGACGATCGTCAACCACGCCAGAGACCATGGCATGCAAGACGTTTCCTCACCGGAGGACGTCTTCGCCGCGGCCCGCGCCGGACAGCCAGCAGCCGGTCGCGCGGTCGCGGAGGAGGGGCATCATCTGGCCACGGTCATCGCCGCGGTGGTGGCGGTCATCGATCCGGGCAAGGTGGTGCTGGCCGGCGGGATCGGGCGCAACGGCGACCTGCTGCTCGGGCCGATCCACAGCCGGCTGCGGGAGCTCGTCCCGTTGCGCCCGCCGGAGGTGACGATTTCGGCGACCGGGCCGGACGGCTCACTGCTCGGCGCCATCGACGTCGGCGTGGCCCGTGCTCGCGATGCCACCTTCGCCGCACAGCACGCGGACGCTCATGACGTTAGTAGGGGCGTCTGACCTACCACAGGCGGATCGCGGGGCCACTGGTTCCCATGCGTTGTCCAACGTCTCCCGCCAGGAGCCCAGATGCGCAACTCCCTCACCCGCCGCGTCGCCATCGTGTTCACCACCGCCGTCTGGCCGCGCTGGCAGGGATCTGGAAGATCTCAGGATCAACCCCGGTGGCGAGGTTGTTCTAGTAGAACAGGTCGGTCCTGCCGAAGGTGCCATTGGCCAGCGGGGCGCCCATCACGGTGGACCGGGCCGGCGCCACATACCAATCGGCCAGCTGTAGGCGGCTGCGAGATTTGTGCACCGCCCTGCTGGGCGATAGCGGAGGACTGCACCCGCCAGGAGGCCACCGACGTGCGAACCGGACCGCCGGCCACGGTTTGGTGGAAGGCCGGGCTCATGATTCCCGACGGTGGGGGATCCGCGGACACCGAAACGGACGGCGCCACCCATGGCGGTACCGCACCACCTTCACCGCGCAGGCGGATTCGGGCCGAAGAGGGTCCTTCAGTATCATCGCGGGCCGACGTCTGGCTGAACGGCCACCACGTCACCAGTCGGAAGAACACCGACGGCGCGTACGTCACCAACGACATCGACGTCACCCCGTCGTGCACTCGAGCGTTAACGCCGTCCCGTTCCCTATCTCCCGACCAACTTGAACCAGGATTTCACCCCAGGCTGGGTCGATGGGAGCCAGACTCTCCGACAACAACATGGGCATCTGGCTGGTGAGGCTCTTGGGTGGGCGTACCCAGACGGAGAGGGTTACGGCCGGCTCAGTTTTCGGTGGTCGGCGGCAGGGGTCCGAGGTCATCCCCAGAATTGGTCGGCTTTATCAGGCCGATGCTCGTTGGCGGGCTTGGAGCACGATAGGACCGACCCGGCGGTGTTCGGGCACTCGTAGGGCAACTGCGCGCAGTGTTCGCAGGGCCAGGGTGGTACCGATCTCTGTGCTTGGGCCACCCGGGGAGGCGGTAGATCCGGCGGCCCCATCGCGGCATCAGACAGAACCCGAGCGCGGCCCAGTCGGGCCGTGCCGGGGTGAAGATTTGTACCCGTAACGGCATCGGTGGGGCCAGCAGCAACCGGGCACCGTTGCGGGTCGTCGGCGTGCACAACACCTTGGGCCGCATCTGCTGCAGGTACTCGGCGACTTCGGCGCCGCTGGCGGGCTCCTCCTGGGCTCCCAGCAGCTGTGCGAGCTGAACCTGTTCCCAGTAGTACTGGTCGACCTCTTTGCTTGCAGGAACAGTGAACTCAGGTCGCCGACAGCCGCCGCCGGGTCGGCCTGCACCCGCCAGCTCACACTGTCCGAAGCCGGAAAGCCGACGTCCTGGAGAGGTTTCATCTGTTCATTGTCCGCCGCTCCGTGAAGCTGCGGCGGGTCGATGGAGGTCACGCAGTTCGCCCGTGCGGCTCGGTGGGTTGCGGACTGCCCGGTCTATAGTCGTCGCCGAGCCAAACAAATTCGCTCCATCGAGTAGCCGGTGCGGCCAGCGATCGACACGACCGACGCCCGTAAGTCAGCCAGTTGTGAGGTGTTGGGCGATGACGCCCGACGTACCCCGGGACGATGACATCGCCTCGGGGTACGTCGGCGTCTACCTGAAGAGTCGATGATGCCACCAAGTGCAGCTGGTTGACGGTCACTCGGCGGCACTTTCCCGAAGTCCAGGGACAGCGGAGTCCGCCGGGCGTAACCGTTATTAAGAGCGTGTCTGGTAATTCAGCGGAGGTGTAGGACGCTGACCGCCAGATGCAGGCCTCCGAGGAATGTCAAAGCGTGCTTGTCGTAGCGGGTAGCGATGCCACGCCAATGCTTGAGGCGGGCGTGGCCACGTTCCACGGCGTTGCGGAGCTTGTAGTCCTCGGCATGAAAACCTGGTGGCCGACCACCTCGTGACCCCTTCGCCTTTCGTTGCGCTTGCTGGTCGCTGCGCTGCGAGATGGTGTGTCCGATGCATCTGCGGCGCAACTCTTTCCGAGTAGACGGATGCGAATAGGCCCGATCCGCGAGCACCCGGAACCGGCGGCCACGGCCGCCCAGTTGCTGCTGACGGTGCAGGTCCAGCAACGGCACCAGCTGCGGGTTGTCACCAGCCTGACCAGGAGTCAGGATCACCGTGACCGGGCAGGCCCGCTGGTCGGTCAGCGTGTGAATCTTGGTTGACAGGCCACCCCGAGAACGACCCAAAGCGTGATCAGCGGGCTCGACCGGCAAATTCTTGCAATTCGATGGTGCCCCCTGTGTCCTCCCGCCCAAGGGTTTCCAATGACAATCCCTACGTGCGAAGCTTGGTTCAAGACGTTGAAGTACGCACCGATCTTCCCTGACCGGTTCCACTGTCTGGGGGCCGCCCGCACGTTCATGTCCGACTTCGTCGACTACTACAACCACCATCATCGGCACACCAGCATCGGACTTCATACGCCCGCCGACGTCCACTACGGCCACGCCGACACCACCCAAAACCGGCGGATCGACACACTCACCGCCGCCCGGGAGCAACACCCCACCCGGTTCACCACACCCACCATCATCCCGAAAACCCTTGCCCTGCCAGAGATCACCTGGATCAACCAACCCCAAGACAACGACGACAGGACATCCGCTGCCTGACTAACTCCTGTTGGTATCAAACACCTTGACAAATTCCGTGACGGCCACAACGCTGTCGCTACGAACTTCGACCGAGCCAGACAGACGGAGGAGCTGGTCGTCGACCGGCCGCCGGCGCTCGCCCGACAGGCGGTCTTGGAGATCGCGCTGAACGAGAGAACCGAGCACCTGAGCTCGATGATGCGCGACCCGTTTGCCAGGACTCGGCAGTGCCGCCCGCGCCTGTTCAGTGCCGGCGTTGAGGGAGTCGACCAACCAGGTCGACATCGGGAATGCCAACCGCCACCACGACCTGCTGCCCCCCGCATCCGCGGCGCGGTCCAACGTGCCCGAGCGGCGCACGCGCAACTCGGTCGGAGAGCTGCGCACGAGCCTCGTGCTGTGCTGCTCGGCGATCGTTGCATATCGCCCTGGATGCGCTACCTGCTTGTGAGATGCGAGTGTCGCAAAACCGCTACCGGCAGCTCGACGCAGCTGAGTTGTGCGCCGGGGTCGATGTGAGCTGAGTGGTGGCCCGCCGATTATTGACTCTCGCGACTTGCTCTGTATTGCAAAAGACTTCACCGAACCTGACGGAACGCTCGAACTGGGTGGAGTTGTCGGCCCGTCGCGCGGCACGAGGGCAGGTCTGCCGTTCTCGTTCGGGGGTAGCGCTTACCCAGGTAGTGGGTTGCCAGCCGATCGATGTTCACCAACTCTGGATCGTCGGTGAGGTCCACCGTCGGACCCTGGACGCTGACGGTGGTTTCCGAGTTCACTCCGTTCAGGACGGCGAGCCTGACCCGCGGGTCCGACCGCAGATATTCCAGAGGCCGCCCGGCGTCGAGATTGATCAGGATCCGGTCGTCGTCCTCCAGCAGGTACCAGGTGGGCAGCTTGACGGGTTGACCGCCACCCCGCATGCAGGCCATGACCGCGAGATTCGCGCGGGCCAGCATCGTCCGGGCCTTGTCCGAGAAGAGGAGCGCTCATGGCGGTGAATCTGCCAGAGTCGATCCCCAGCCGACCGTCCTCAGGCGAACCTGGCCACGGTTGCCAGGGAGGGTCAGGACAACCGGGCATGATGATCGCCGTCCGCGCGGCCCGCCGGAGCGCCACGTAGCCGCGATCGTGCCGACCGAGCCAGATCAGGAAACCCATACCCTGCCGCCGACCCGTTTGCCTTACCGCCGGAACGAGTTAGCGCCGAACCGACGGTACTGCCTCCTACAGAGGCGCCATTCGCTAGGCCGGTATACGGACGCACCGAATGCGGCGAGAATTCAGTCAGGCTGGCTCAATTGCTCGGACTGTGGTCGTTTGCCGACTTGCCCCACCTTTGACGAGTCACTACCTGGTTCGGCCGGTGACCCAGTCGTACCGGATGTCCTCGTCAACGATCGGGGCGCCGGCGCGGCTGCCGACGCCTGCGCCGCCGTCGACGCTGTACAGACCGCCGGTGATGTAGCTGGCGGCGTCGGAGCTGAGCCAGAGCACCAGGTTCGCCACCTCCACCGGTTCGCCGGCCCGGGCCAGCGGCAGGGCCGGGATCCGTTTGCCCAGGCTCTCGGCCATCGACGGCGGCAGCGGCTTGGGCTGGGTATCGATCAGTCCGGGGCTGACGCAGTTGACCAGGATCTCGTAGGGCGCGAGTTCGATGGCGGCCACCCGGCTGAAGCTCTCGGTCGCCGCCCGGCTGCTGGCGTAGGCCGCGGCGCCTGCCGAACCACGGTTGCTGACCCCGGAGGAGAAGTTGACGATCCGGCCGCCCTGACCCTGGTCGATCATCACCCGGGCTGCGGCCTGCGTCATCAGGAAGGTGCCCCGGCAGTTGACCGCGTAGACGGTGTCCCAGACCTCGGCGCGCTCCTGGAGCAGGCTGGTGTGCGGCGCGACCGCGGCGTTATTGACCAGGATGTCCAGCCGGCCGAAGTGTTCGCCGGCCGCGGCGACGATCTTCGCTGCCCCGTCGGCCGTGCTGACATCATCGACCACCGCGGCTACCGCGGCGCCGTGCGCAGCGCAGGTCTCGGCGAGACCCTCGGCGTCGCGGTCGGCCGCCACCACCTTCGCGCCCGCGTCGACGAGCGATCCGACGATGACCCGGCCGACGCCGCGGGCCGCGCCGGTGACCACCGCGACCTTGGCGGAGAAGTCGTAAGCGATGTTCACGGAAGGGACCTCTGTTCACTCAGCGGGACGGGAACGATGCAGTGACTATAGGTCGATTGTCGACAATGGGCTAGAAATTTCACGAGAATGTCGCATGCCGGACACATTCGGGTTGGAAGTGTCTGCCGCACAGCGGTAGTCGCTTCCTTGGTTCCGATGGTGGACCAGAGCCTGCCCCCGGCGTCTCATGTTTCGGTGCAAGAAAGTTCTGGCTATCCATTGACTGATTGTCGACTGACGACCTAGGTTCACTCTCAACTCGACGAGACCAGCGTGGTCCGAACCTTCGAAGCCGCTCGTCCTGGGTCGAACTGCCGGCGGTCTCCGACGATGGAACGGAAGGTAGGGCCCGTGAACAAAACACCCGACGCGCCCGTTCTGTTGCGTACGTCGGGTCTGTCAAAGCACTTCGACGTCCGTCGCGGACTGGGTGCCCGCTTGCGTGGGGAACCGGCTCAGTCGCTAAGAGCCGTCGACAATGTCTCGATCGAGGTGCGAGCGGGACAGACGCTGGGTGTGGTCGGCGAAACCGGTTCGGGCAAGAGCACTCTGGGACGACTGATCCTGCGGCTGGAGCGGCCGACCACGGGCGAGGTGTACTTCGAGGGTGAGGACATCCACGCCGCGTCGCGTCACCGGTCCGCCGAATTGCGGCAACGGATTCAGATCATCCTGCAGGATCCCTATTCGACACTGAACCCGTACCGCTCCGTCGGTTCGTCCATCGAGGAAGTGCTTGCCGTACACGGCACCTCATCGGCGGCTGCACGAAAGGCGGAGACGGAGCGGTTACTCGGTACGGTCGGCTTTCCCGCCGAGTTGATCGATCAACGGCCCGAGCAACTCTCCGGCGGCGGCCGCCAACGGGTCAGCATCGCCAGGGCGCTGGCGGTCAAGCCCGCGCTGATCGTGGCCGACGAGCCGGTCTCGGCTCTGGACGTCTCCGTGCAAGCTCAAGTGCTGAACTTGTTTTCTGATCTGCGCCGGGATCTCGGGCTCACGTACGTCTTCATCACCCACGATCTGGCCGTCGTGCGACGGCTCTCCGACCGGATCGCGGTGATGTATCTGGGTCGGGTGGTGGAGGAGGCCAGCACGACCGACCTGTTCGCCCGTCCACTGCACCCGTACACCAAGGCACTGCTGGATGCCGCACCGGAGCTGCACCTGAGCAGGACATCCCGACAGGCAGCCCTGGGCGGGGACATGCCGAATCCCATTTCGCCGCCGACGGGCTGCGTGTTCCATCCCCGATGTCCACAGGCGATGGAGGTGTGCCGGCGCGAGGTGCCGCTGACCATCCGGCCGTTGGCGGATCGAACCGTGGCCTGCCATCTGCACAGTGGGCCGCCCGCCGACCTCGGCCTTCCCGCTGTGCGTACCGCTGCTCACGGCGGCTGATTTTTGTGCCTGACCTGCGCAGACGATGTGCGGGAACGCTACCTGTCTGGCCGGCACCGCCGGACCATCCCCGTTCCGGAATGACCGGATATGCCCGAACCATCCGACACGCCTTGAGGGAGAACACGTTATGACCGCAGCTCTGCCCCCAGCCACCGGTACCCCGCACCGCGGCCGGCTGGTGAACCGCTCGGCCCGCAGGCTTCGTCTGATCACCGGAGTGACAGTGGTCACCGGTGCGTTGTTGCTGAGCTCCTGCAGTTCCTCCAGTACGCCCAAGGCCAGCAGCTCCAGCTCGTCCGCGACCACGGCGGGGGCCACGGCCGCCGGACCGGCGGGGGGCTCCTCCGCCGCGGTACCTGCCATCTCAGCACCTCCCGGGGCGGCGACCAGCCCGGTTGACACGCTGGTCATCGCCAATCCGGTCAAGGTGGATACGCTCGACCCCGAGGTGTCGTCGGTCAACGAGTCGATCTGGCTGGACCAGACGCTCTACAGCCGACTGGTACAGGCCGATCCCACCGGAACCAAGCTCGTTCCCGATCTGGCCACCACGTGGACCATCTCGCCGGATGGCCTGAAGTACACGTTCAAGCTGCGGGACGCGAAGTTCTCCGACGGCTCGCCGGTCACCGCCTCCGACGTCAAGTTCTCCATCGACCGGTCCAAGCAGTTCAAGGGGGGCTGGGGGTTCCTGATCACCGCGGTCAAGGCGATCACGGCGCCGGACGCCAAGACCGTCGTCGTCAGCCTGTCCAAGCCGCACGCACCGCTGCTGGCCGACCTGGCGATGTATGCCTTCTCGGCCCTGCCGCAGAAGCTGGTAAAAGCTCAGGGTGACGCGTTCTTCACGCACCCGGTCGGCAGCGGGCCGTTCGCGGTCAGTTCGTACGCGCCGGACACCGAAGTGGACCTGAAGCGGAACGAGAACTACTACGGGACCAAACCGAAGATCGCGAACGTCAAGGTGAAGATCGTGACTAACGACAACACCCGGGTGCTGGATCTGCAGAGTGGCGCGGTCGACGTCATCGAGAACCCGCCGGGCAACCTGACCACCCAGATCAACGCCAATCCGAAACTGAAGGTCGACCTGTTCCCATCGACCAGAGTCGATTTCATCCAGCTCTCGACCAAGGACAAGTACTTCTCCAACGTCAAGATCCGCCAGGCCGTCCGCTATGCCGTCGATCTCGGCCAGATGAACAAGTTGGCCTATCAATCCGCCGGCACTGTGGCCACGTCGTTCCTGCCGTACAGGATGCTCTACTGGAACGCCCAGCTACCCAAGCCGGCCGTCGACGTGGCCAAGGCCAAGTCGCTGCTGACCGAGGCGGGCTTCCCGAACGGGTTCACCACCAACCTGATCACCGTCAGCGGCGACGCGGCCGGACAGGCCGAAGCGGTCGTCATCAAGGACTCGCTGTCCAAGATCGGCATCACCGTCAACATCGAGTCCTACGAACTGGTCACCGCCTACGGCAAGGAGAAGACCGGCAACTACGGCATCGGTGAGCGGTACTGGACCAACGACATCATCGATCCCGACGAGGTTGTCACCTTCGGCGTCGACGTCAAGGCCGGCTCCAGCTCGTTCGACACCTACTGGAGCGACCCGACCGCGACGAAGCTCACCAACGACGCCCGGTCGGAAACCGATCCCGCCAAGCGCGAGGCGATGTACAAGCAGATCCAGCAGATCGTCAACGATCAGACGCCGTACCTGCCGCTGATCTACCCGCCCTACCGGTACGCCTCCGGTAAGTGGGTCAACGGCTTCAACGTCTCGCCGCTCGGCAACTACAACGACTCGCTGCTGACTCTCACCGTCGACAAGCACTAGTCGTACCGGCGGGCTCGCTCGGCAGCAACAGATCTCGGAGAGGATGGAGGCCACAGTGGTGGGCTTGAACATGCTCGGACGCAGGCTGCTGCAGATGATCCCGATCATCATCGGCATCACCGTGGTGTCCTTCATCCTGATCCGGGTCGTCCCGGGCGATCCGGCCACGCTCATTCTCGGCAATCACTACACCCCCGAGGGCGCCGCGCAGATCAACACCTCTCTCGGCCTGGACCGCGGAATCCTCGACCAGTACTGGATTTTCGTCCGCAACGCGTTCAGTGGATCGTTCGGGCGTTCGTACTCGCTGGGCGACTCGGTCGGTCATCTGATCGCCCACGGCTTGGGCAAGACGCTGTTCCTGATCGTGATGGCGGGAATCTTCACGGCGCTGCTGTCCATCCCGGTGGGGCTGTACGCCGGCCTGCACCGGGGCCGGGTCTTCGATCAGACCACCAGGGTGCTGCTGCTGGTGGGTTACGCGCTGCCGGGTTTCCTGCTCGGCGTCCTGCTGATCCTGGTGTTCGGTGTCAAGATTCCGATCCTGCCGATCAACGGATACGGCGACGGCTTTCTCGACCACGTCAGGCATCTGATCCTTCCGTCGATCACGCTGGCGGTGCCGTTCTCCGCGGTGTTGGTCCGGTCGCTGCGGGCCAGCGTGGTGGAGGCGATGAAGGCCGACTACGTCACCACGGCGTTACTCAAGGGAATTCTATGGCGGCGGGTGGTGGCCCGCCACATCCTGCGCAACGCCGGGATGTCGGTGGTCGTCGTGTTCGGTGTGAACCTGGCATTCCTGGTGGGCGGCACGGTCGTCATCGAGAACGTCTTCTCCGTACCGGGCATCGGCTCGCTGTTGGTCAGTTCGGTTTCCACCCGGGACTATCCGGTCGTGCAGGGGTTGACGCTGGTCTTCGCCGTGTTCGTGCTGCTGGTCAATCTGCTCACCGATGCAGTGCACGTCGCCATCGACCCGCGCCTCGCGGTCGCCTGAGGAGCCGGAGGAACATGTCGATCCTGGAACGTCCCGCGACCCGTATCGCGAAGAGCACCACCCGCCGACGGCTGCCGATGCCGGCCCGCCTGCGCGGGCGGTTCAACCTGATCCTCGGTGGGATCATCCTGTTGGTCCTGATCGTGTTGTGCCTCGGGGCTCCGCTGTTCACCCGCTACGACCCGATCGAGATCGACGCCATCAATCCGTTGGCACCGATGTTCTCGCCCGGTCATCTGTTCGGCACCGACGAATTCGGGCGGGACGTGCTCGCCCGCGTGCTGTACGGGGGCCGTTACGACCTGGCCATCGCCTTCGCCGCAACCATCGTCACCCTGATCGTCGGCACCCTGGTGGGTCTGGTCGCCGGGCACGTCGGCGGCCGCACCGAGACGGTCATCATGCGGATCGTCGACCTGTTCTTCGCCTTTCCGTTCATCGTGCTGGTGATCGCCATCATCGCCAGCCTCGGGTCCAGTCTGATCAACCTGTTCATCGCACTGTGGGTCGTGAGCTGGGTCAGTTACGCCCGGATCTCCCACGGACAGACGTTGTCCGCCAATCGGTACGGCTACGTGGTGGCCGCCAAGGCGCTGGGCTTCTCACATCTGCGCATCATGTTCGGGCACATCCTGCCGAGCGTACTTCCGGGCGTCATCATCTTCGCGATGGTGGACGCGGTCGGCAACGTGCTGCTCGGCGCCTCCCTGGGCTTCCTGGGGGTCGGCATCCCGCAGCCGACGCCGGAGTGGGGCTCGATGATCGCCGAGGGCCAGAACTTCATCCTGTCCAACTGGTACCTGTCGATCATGCCCGGTGCGGCGCTTGTCCTGCTGGGCGTGGCCCTGAGCCTGATCGGTGACGGCCTGGCCGATCTGCTGAGGACGAATCGATGAGCTCGCCCTTCTACGAACCGGATCTCCGTGCCCGTCTGCTGACGGGCAACCAGCCGCTGGAGCGCCGCGCCGTCGTGCTGGAAGCCGACGACGTCTGCATCCGCATCGACACACCGTCCGGAGCGGTCATTCCGGTCGACCATGTCTCGCTGCACCTCCGGGAAGGCGAGGTCCTCGGGATCGTCGGGGAGACCGGCTCCGGCAAGACGGTGACCTGCCGATCGCTACTGGGTCTGATGCCCTCACTTCAGGCCACCCACACCGGCCGGGTCAGCTATCCCGGCGTCCTGGACGGCAACGCCCTCGATCTTGGCCGGCGGGGTATGCGCCGGCACTGGGGCCGGTACATCTCGATGATCCCGCAGAACCCGATGACCTCGCTCAATCCCGTGCACCGCATCGGCGACCAGATCGGGGAGGCGGTGGCGGCCCACTCCACGATGACCCGGCCGCAACGGCGCGAGCGGGTGATCGAGCTGATGACCCGGGTCGGGATCCCGGTGCCGGAGAAGCGGTTGCGGGACTATCCGCACCAGTTCAGTGGGGGCATGCTGCAGCGCACATTGATCGCCATCGCGCTGGCCGGCAACCCGCAGGTGCTCATCGCCGACGAGCCCACCACGGCCCTGGATGTGATCATCCAGGACCAGATCCTCAGCCTGCTCATCGATCTGCAGCGCGATACCGGCATGAGCCTGGTCCTGGTCAGCCACGACCTGTCGGTCATCGCCCAGATCTGTGACAGGGTCGCCGTGATGTACGCCGGCCAGATCGTGGAACTCGCCGCCACCGAAGACATCCTGCGCCGGCCGCAACATCCCTACACCGCGGCGCTGCTGAAGTCGTTACCGGGCGCCGTCGCCCGCGACCAGCCGTTGGCCACCATCACCGGCTCACCGCCGCGGTTGGTGGATCTGCCCGCCACCTGCCGCTTCCGGCCACGCTGCGGCTACGCCCAGGACGCCTGCGGCACCTGGACCACCGAACTGCTGACGGCGGTCGGCGTCGCCGGCGCCGGAAGTGTCGGCCGGGTCCGCTGCCGGCGGCATGCCGAACTGGACCTGTCCACCGATCTGACCATGGTCCCGACGGCCGCCGGACCGTCGGAACCCATCGTCGGCGTACACGCCGACCCCGCCCCGTTCCACTGACCACCACCAGCGCCGCCCACCTCGCGGGCAGCGCGTCATCGACAGGAGAAACACAGTGCCGCAGGACAAGTTGCGAGTAGGCGTCGTCGGCGCCGGCCGCTGGGCGATCCGTTCCCATATCCCCGGGTGGCAGCGTGATCCCCGCGCGGAGGTCGTCGCGCTGGCCGACACCAACGACGAGGCGCTCGCCTCGGCCGGCGCCGAGTTCGGCATCGACCGCCTGGAAACCGACTACCGCAAGCTCGTCGAGGACCCGGACATCGACGTCATCGACGTGGTGACCGGCGATCGGTCGCACTTCGACGTGTCGTGGGCTGCGCTGGAGAACGGCAAGCACGTGTTGTGCGAGAAGCCGGTGCACTCGGACTACCGACAGGTCATCGCCGCCGCCGATCTGGCCGAGAGCAAGGGCCTGAAGACCAAGCTGGGCTTCACCTTCCGGTACGCCCCGGCCACCATGTACGCGGCCGAGCTGCTGTCCCAGGGATTCATCGGAGAGCCCTACATGCTCAATGCCTATGAGCAGAACAGCCAGTGGCTGGACCAGCAGACCCCGCTCCGCCAGCTCCGGGACACCTCCGACCCGGACCGGATCGCGGTGTCCTCCATCGAGGGCTATGGGGCTCCGGTGATCGACATCATGCACTGGTGGATGGCTGCCCCGCTGCAGTCGGTGGTCGGCACCATGCGCAATTTCGTCCCGAACCGGATGGTGCGCGAGACCGGCGAGATGACGCGGGTCAACATCGATGACGGTGACATGTGGATCGCCGAGTTCGGCCATGGCCGGCTGGCCTCGGTGCAGTCCTCGTTCGTCACGGTGGGCAACTACCCGGGCATCGAGGTTCGCATCTACGGTTCCGAAGGCGCCATCATCGTCCGTCTGGTCGAGGAATTCGGGATCTGCCAGACCATCAAAGCGGCCAAGAAGGACGCCGTCGAATTCGTCGAACTGGAGATCCCGCAGCGCTTCTTCCCGGCCGGGGGCACCTCGCGTGAACCGTGGCCGTTCCTGTTCTACTCCAACGTCCTTCGCGATTTCACCGACGAGATCCTCAGCGGCGGAGCAACGAATCAGGGTGATTTCCGTCAGGGCGCCCTGGTGCAACAGACCATCAATGCGTTCGAGCGCGCGCACCGGACGCGGGCCTGGGTGGATTTTCCGCTGGAGCCCAGAGTCTGAAGCGCACCGGTGACGCGGAATATCGCTGCACGAACAACGGCCTACGACGAAGAAGGTTCCGATGACCACGCTACAGAGCCAGGACGACCGCGGTCGCAACGTCTTCCGGCATCTCTCGCTACCCGAATCGGTCCATGAGGTACTGCGGTCCAGGATCCTGAACAACGAGTTGCCGGCCGGCACACCGCTGATCGAGGTGAACCTGGCCGAGGAGTTTGCGGTGAGCCGTACCACCGTGCGAGCCGCGCTGCGGGAACTGCAGACCGAGCGGCTGATCCAGGTGCAGCCCCGCCGGCAGACGATCGTCACCCGGATGTCGGCGGAGGACGCGACCGAGGCCTGCTACGCCCGGTACGTGCTGGAGTCGGCCGGGCTGGCGGAGGTGTGGGACACGGCCCGGGCGGCGCTGGTCATCGAGATGACCGAAGCGGTCAGAGTGATGCAGCTGGCCGCCGACAAGGGTGACCTGGCCGGCATCGTCGAGGGCGATACCGAGTTCCACCGCCTGATCGTGCAGGCCGGCGGCCACCCGCGGCTGGTGGAGATGTGGTCGACGCTGAACGGCCAGATGGGTGCGCTGATGCGGTCTTCGCTCGACCGGCAGGGCATCGACATGACCGAAGCCGTGCAGCGGCACACCAAGCTGGTGACGGCATTCCGTAGGAAGGACCCGGCGGTGGCCAAGGCGGCGTTGTATGCCCACTACCTGGACCCCAGCCATGGCTGACCGGGCCGGTTCAGGCATTCGCTGGGGAGTCCTGGGAACGGCCAACATCGCCGCCAAAGCCTTCCTGCCGGCCATGCGGGAAGCCGGTGGGCACGCCGTCGTGGTGGGCAGTCGGTCCGCCGACCGGGGCTCGCAATGGGCGGCGGCCAACCAGGTCGACCGCGCCGGATCCTATGCCGGTGTCCTTTCCGAGCCCCAGGTGCAGGCCGTCTACATCGCCCTGCCCAACGACCAGCATGCGTACTGGGCCGCGGCAGCGGTGGCCACCGGCAAGGCCGTGCTGTGCGAAAAGCCGATGACGATGGACGCCGACCAGGCGAGGCAGCTGCTGTCCGGGGTCGGTTCGACGGTCCTGCTGTGGGAATCATTCGTCTTTCCGTTTCACCCGCAGACCGCGCTGATCACCGACCTCGTCGCCGACGGCCGGATCGGCCCGGTGGCCGAGATAGTCTCCGAATTCCATTTCCGGGTGACCCAGCCGGGGAACATCCGGCTGCAGGCCGAACGCGGGGGAGGGGCGCTCAACGACGTCGGCTGCTACCCGCTGCGGCTGGCTCGGCTGCTGACCGGCAGCGAGCCCATTGCTGCCAAAGGCTTCTCACATAGTGACGGCGGGCCGGTGGAGTTTGATGCGGCGGCGATCGTCGAATTTCCCGAGAACGTCCGCCTGACCCTGTCCGCCGGATTGCGCCGCCCGGCCTCGACGTACACCCGGATCGTCGGCGACCGGGGTGAGCTGCGGGTCAGCAACCCGTTCCATCCCGGCCCGTCGGACACCGTAGAACTGTGGGTCGGCGGTGAGCGCGCTGCGACCTGGCCGGCCGGCTCCGGTACCGCGTTCCGGCACGCGGTAGACCATGTCCAACAGGTGATCTGCGGTACCGCGACTCCGCGGTACCTGGCCGTCACGGACGCGCTACCGCAGGCGGTGGCCATGGACCTGGTCCGGGCCGCGATCCGGCCGTCCTAACCCCGACTCGAAATGACCGACATGAATGGATGTATCAGCACGTGAGTTTTCCCGTCCGCCCGACGATCCTCATTTCCACCTACCTCGAACCGGAATACGTCGACCGTATCCGCGCCGGGGCGCCGTGCGAGGTGCTGTACGCACCGGAGTTGTTGCCCCGCCCACGCTATCGGAACGACCACGGCGGAGTCCGGCCGACCTTGACCGCGGCGCAGGACCAACAGTGGTCGACGATGCTGGCGGCCGCCGACATCGCCTTCGATTTCGACTGGCGTGCGCCGGGCGACCTGCTGACCACCGCGCCACGGCTGCGCTGGGTGCAGGCGACGAGCGCCGGAATCGGCGGTTTCGTCCAACGCTACGGCCTGGACGGCAGGGACGTGACGTTCACGACGGCGGCCGGCACGCACGCCGCTCCGCTGGCCGAGTTCGCGGTGACCGGGGCCCTGCACTTCGTCAAGGATGTGCCCGGCCTGATGCGTAGCCAGCGGGCACATCACTGGCAGCGTCACGTATCCGGTCAGCTGGCCGGCCGCCGGGCCACCGTGGTCGGACTGGGATCCGTCGGCCGGCGGGTGGCCGAGCTCTACCACCGCCTCGGCGTCGAGGTGACCGGCGTGGGCCGGGCCGGCAGCCACTACGACGTGCCACCGCAGATCCGGGTGGTGACCACCGACGAGCTGGATCGGGTTTTGCCCGACACCGACATCCTGGTCTTGGCCTGCCCGCTGACCGAACAAACCCGCGATGTTGTCAACGCCGCGCGGGTGGCTCTGCTACCGACCGGCGCGATCGTGGTCAACGTCGCCCGCGGCCAGGTCATCAACGAACCGGCCCTGACCGAGGCGCTGGCGTCCGGACGGCTGGGCGGCGCAGCCCTGGACGTGTTCGACACCGAACCGCTCCCGGACGCCTCTGGGCTCTGGGACCTGCCCAATGTGCTCGTCTCGCCGCACTCCGCTTCGACAGCGGCGAACGAGAATGCCGTGCTCACCGAGCTTTTCCTCGACAATCTCCATCGTCATCTGCGCGGCGAGCCGCTGCGCAACGTCTACCGCAGTGACCGCGGTTACTGATCCACCTCCACCTAGGGAGCTTCGCCGTGCAGCACCGTACAAATCCGCCGGTCCGGGACCTGCTTGAGGGACCTGACACACATCACCCCAGAGCGTTTCGGGCTGGGACACGTCCGGTACGCGAGCTTCACCGATGACGCCGGCGCGGACGGACGTCGCGGGCCACCGATGGGGCGAGATCGCCGACGACGGCGTCGCCGCGGCGCTGCTCGAGCAAGCTCTCGGCGCGGTCGCGGACGACGTGGATTTCGCCGACGTCCGGGTGATCGAATCGGAGGAACTGCGGCTCTACCACCGCGCCGGCTCCGACCCGGACGAACGGCAGGAACACAACCTCGGGATCGGCGTCCGGGTGCTGGTCGACGGAGCCTGGGGTTTTGCCTCCCGCCCGCTCGCCGGGAGCGCCGACCCGGGTGACACGGCCCGGCGCGCCGTGGCGGTGGCCACGGCGGGTACCGGACTCGGCCATCCGGTCCGGTTGCCGGCCCGGGCCGGTATCTCGGGTTCGTACTTCACTGCGGTGCAACAGGATCCGTTCGCCGTGACCGACGCCGAACGTCACGCTCTGCTGGCCGAGTTGCTGGCAGCGCTGGCGGCCCCACAGGCGGTTCGGGACGCGCAGGCCGGTATGAACGCCAAACGGCAGCACCGTCACTACGCCGACACCGAGGGTTCGCGGCAGCACCAGCACCTGATCGAATCCGGCGCGATGATGCTCGCCACGGCGGCGGACGACCACGACCTGCAACGGCGAAGTTTCCCGAACTCCCTCCACGGCAACACCGGCGGCGCCGGCTGGGAGTACGTTCGCGCGCTGGACATGCTCGGCAACGCCGACCGGGTCGGCGAAGAGGCGGTCGCGCTGCTGACCGCGCCGGTGGCCACCCCGGGAACCGCGGACCTGGTGATCGGGGCGCAGCAGGTGTCGTTGCAGATCCACGAATCCTGTGGCCACGCCCTGGAACTGGACCGGATGCTGGGCGACGAACAGAACTTCGCCGGCACCTCGTTCATCTCGGTGGCCGACGTCGGTCACCTCCGCTACGGATCACCGGCGGTCAACATCACCTCTGATCCGACGGTGCCCGGCACCCGCGGCACCTTCGCCTTCGACGACGAGGGCACCCCGGCGTCACGCACTCCGCTGATCGTCGACGGGATCGTGCGGAACACTCTGTCCTCCAGAGACTCCGCGGCGCGGGCCGGTCTGGCGGTGACGGGCGCGGCCCGGTCGGACGGATGGGCGTACCTGCCGGTGTGCTTTTCGACCCATGTTCATCTGGAGCCGGGGCAGGGATCTCTCGGGGAATTGCTCGAACGGCTCGGCGAGGGCTACTACCTCGACGACAACCGCAGTTGGTCCATCGACAACCAGCGGCTGAATTTCCAGTTCGGCTCCGAAGTTGCCTACCAGGTGACCAAGGGTCGCCGCGGCCGGCTGCTGAAGAACTTCTCCTACGGCGGCGTGACCCCCCAGTTCTGGGGCGCGGTGGAAGCGGTCGCCGGGCCCGGCGAGGTCCGCAACTTCGGCTATCCGTGCGGAAAGGGTGAACCCAAACAATGGGGCTTCCTAAGCCATGGGGCCGCGCCGATCTTGGTGCGCCAGCAGCGGATCGGCGTCGCGTGATGAGCTCCGACGCATTTGCGCCCGCGGTCGATCCGGATCACGCCCTCGAGCGACTCGGGGCGGTGGTCGATGCCGGCGGCGCGGACGAGATGGACGCCTTCGTGACCGGCCGAACCGGCCAGTACACCCGCTTCGCCGATGGCCGCATCCACCAGCCGCAGGACATCACCGAAGTCCAGGTGATGGTCCGCGCAGTGGTCAACGGGCACTCCGCCCGCGCCTCGGCCAGCAGCCTGTCCAGGCTCGAACGGGCAGCGGCCACCGCCACCCGGATGGCCAGGGCGATCGCGGCCAACGCCGCCGGACCGGGCCGGGCCACGGTGGCCTCGGCGGCCGACTATCCGATCGATGCCGCCGTTGCGTCGGAGGTCTTGCTCCACCCGAGCACCGCAGGGTTCGACGAAGGTGCGCGGGTGGCCGTCGTCCGCGAAACGATCGGCGCGGCGGAGGCCGCGGGCGGTTCGGCGGCCGGCATGATCGGGCGGGCCCTGACCCAGCTGGTGGCGGCCTCCAGCGCCGGCATCCGGCGCAGTACCACCGCATCAGAAGCGATGGGCGGCTTCACCATGGCCGTGGACGATGGCACCTCGCACTTCATCGACGTCGGTCGCTGCGCCCGGCGCCTGCGGCTGGCCGAAGCCATTGCAGCCGGCGTGGCGCAGGCCGCGGCCGCCCGGGGCCGCAGTGAGCTGAGCCCGGGGGAGTACACCGTGGTGCTCGGTCCGGAAGCGGCCGCCGAGCTGCTCGAGTTCCTCCCGAGTTTCGGTTTCTCGGGCGAGCTGGCCGCCGCCGGCGTCGGCCTCTGGGTGCGTTCGGCCGGTCAGCGCATCGGCAGCGACCTGCTGAACATCGCCGATGACGCGCTGGCCGACGTCGGCCTGCCCATCGGGTTCGACATCGAGGGCGTGCCCAAACATCGGGTTCCGTTCCTCGCCGCCGGCGTCATCGGCTCGCCGGTCACCGACCTGCGGACGGCGTCCCAACTGGGACGCCGATCCACCGGCCACGCGCACATCGCCCGCGAAGAGGTGCCGGAGAGCCGCGCCGCCAACATTGTGATGAGGGCGGGTATCTCGACCGAGGCCGAGCTGATCGGGGGCGTCGAGCGCGGCGTCTATCTCCAGCGGTTCTGGTACACCCGAATGGTCGACCGCAACGCCGGCACCGTCACCGGAGTCACCCGGGACGCCTGCTTCGAGATCGTCGACGGCACGCTCGGCCGGCCGTTGGCCGGTATGCGCTTCACCCAGTCGGTCACGGCAATGCTGAGCACCGTCGACGGAGTCGCGAACGGGCTTCGCTCGGTTCCGGTGATGAACGTGTGGAACGGATCGATCACCGCCCCCGCCCTCCGGGCTCACGGATTCCGACTCGGAGCCGCCCCCACCCCTGCCTCTGGAGCCCAGAAATGAGTCTGTCCACCAACCACCACCGCCTGCTCACCCAGGTTCTCACCGGTGAGGTGTGGCCGGCGCTGGGCGACCGGCACGCGTACCGCATCGACGCCGACGGTGCTCCGTTCATCTTGCCGGGAATGGGCGGCGTGACCCTGGGCGTGCATCCGGGAGATCCGGCCGCCGGGTACGCCGCCGATCACCTGGAGCCTGGCCTGTCCATCCGGCACCGGCAGGACCGGCCCAACATGGCGTTGCAGTTCCTGACCTGCGTCGGCAACCTGGTCACCGTCCGATCGGGTCCGGCGGCCGGGGTGCAAGGCCGGGTGATCGGGCAGCATGCCTACGTGCTGGCCGATTTCACCGACGCCGACATGGCGCAGGTGTGCACCGGGGACCAGGTGGTGGTGCACGCCCGGGGACAGGGCCTCACCCTCACCGATCATCCCGACGTCGTGGTGAAGAACGCCGATCCGGCTCTGTTGGACGCGATGGGCATCCGGACCGGAGCCGATGGCCGGCTGCAGGTACCGGTGGCCGTCCGAGTGCCGGCCGAGGCCGTCGGGGCAGGCGCCGGGATGTATTCCGAATATGCCAACACCGACCTGATGGGCGCCTATGCCGGGCAGGGCGAGGACCTCTCGCTCGGCCTGGAAAGTCTGCGGATCGGCGATGTGGTGATGCTGGAGGACCAGGACCACCGGTTCGGGCGGGGCTACCGCCCCGGCTACACGACCATCGGCGCCATCAGCACCGGGCACTGCCGGCTGTTCGGGCACGGCCCTGGGCCGAGCACACTGCTGTCCGGCCCGACCGCAGCATTCGACGTGCAGCTGAACGACAACGCCAACCTGCGCACCGCCTTCGCCACCTTGGGAGCCAACGCATGACCGTCTCTTCCGGCGATTCCCCCTTAGGCTCAGCCGATCTCGCGCCGGCCGTCGGTTCCGCCGATCCGGCCGTCGCCCCACCCGATCTGGGGCCGACCTTCGTGGCGGCCAACGCGGCCGGGGTACTCGAGCATCCCGGTCTGGACAGCAACCCCTACCTCATCGATGCCGACGGCCGGCCGTACGTGCCGATCGGCGACGGCGGGGTGGTGCTCGGAGTGTCGCTGGGAGACAGCGTGTTCGGCTTCGACGCCGATCACGCCAGTCCCGCGGTCTCGGTGGTGCATTCCGACCTGGCCGCACGCTTCGCGCTGACCGCTTTCGCGTGTCTTGGTAATCCGGTGACGGTGCGCAGCGGGGCCGCGGCCGGTGCGGTCGGCGCGGTGCTGGGCAAGCGCGGTGACGCGACCAGGGTATTGGCCTGGTTCCCAGCCGAGGTGACTGCGGTGCTGATCCCGGGCGACGCGGTGGCCGTGCGCACCCGGGGGCAGGGCGCCCGGCTTCCGGAGCCGATCGCCGCTCTGGGCGGGCAACTGCTCAACGTCGACCCGGCCCTGCTGCCGGCGCTGGGTGTGACGGTCACGGCGGATTCGGTCCGCGTCGAGGTACGCGGCCGGGTCGGCTCCAAGCTGATCGGCAACGGCATCGGCCGGCCGGCTCACCAGTGGGATCTCGACCTGCAGGTCGATGCCGGTAGCGCGGCGGCGCTGGGGTTGTCCGGGCTGCGGCTCGGCGATTTGGTCGGCGTGCAGGACCTCGACGTCCGGCACAACACCGGCTTCCGGCGCGGGTGGGTCACCGTCGGGGTCGTGGTGACCACCACCAGCCCCCGACCGGGGCACGGGGTCGGGCTGATGCCGATCCTGTGCCTGCCGCGGGAAGTGGTGACCCTGGACGTGCAACCCGAGCACCACATCGGGGTCACCACGGAGCTGCTGACCGCAGCAGCCGGTGGCCTGTGATGCGAAGAGCATTGGCAGCGCCATGTTTCGCCGATGACCCGCAGGAGTTGGTCGAGCTGGGCGTGGCCGCCGAGACCGCCGGATTCGACGGGTTCTTCATGTGGGACCACTTGATGTTCGCCAATGACGGTGATGGGCCGTCGATCGTCGACCCGTGGCTGGTGCTGGCCCTGATCGCGGCGCGGACCCAGCGGGTCAAGATCGGCACGATGATCACCCCGATCTCGCGGCGACGGCCGGCGGTGCTGGCCCGGCAGACCGCCACCCTCGACCTGATCAGCCACGGTCGGCTGATCCTGGGGGTCGGGATCGGTTCGCCGGCCCAGGGTGACTTCGGGATGTTCGGCGACGAAACCGATCCGGTGGTGCGGGCCGAGATGCTGGACGAGGGCATGGCGGTCCTGGACGCGCTCTGGAGCGGCGAGCGGGTCGACTTCCACGGGCGGCACTACACCGTCGACGGCGCCCGCTTCCGGCCCCGCCCGGCGCAGCGGGCACGGATCCCGATGTGGGTCGGCGGCACCCTGCCCCTGAGAAAGCCGATGAGCCGCGCCGCCCGCTGGGACGGAGCCGTGCCGATCACCTGGGCCGACGGCCGACTGTCCCGTCCGTCGGTGGCCCAGATCGCCGGCGTCCGTGACCAGGTGCTGGCCCGGCGCGGCCATCTGGACGGCTTCGACCTGGCCGTGTGGGCCGAGGTCGCCGACGATCCGGCTGCGGTTGCCGCCGAGCTACCGGCATACGCCGAGGCGGGAGCGACCTGGTGGATCGAGACCGCAAAGCCCGAACCGGGTTGGCTGGCGGGGCTCCAGCGCCGAATACGTGCCTGACCTATGAGCAGAGCTGTAGGACGGCCACCAGAATCCGGCGCTTGTGTGCCGACCGATCGCCCGCCAGATGGGTGCACTCCAGCGGGTCCAGATTGAACCATTGCCGAACAAATATCTGTTCGGTTGTTCCCGCCGTCGCCGGCAACCACTTCGGCAACGATGTGGCGATGCGTTCCACACCCGCCCGTTCCATCCGCCGAACCGGACCTGCATTCCCGACCTGACCAGGGAGAAGTAAACGCATGACGATGACCAGCCAGTCCGCCGAGTCGGACCGACTCAGGCGTACCCACCTGCCGGAACGCACGCCATTGCTCGGGATGTCCGTCCGTGCGGCTGATCTGTCACTCGGGTTGAACGGCGCCGGCCGGGGGCTGCTGGACACCACGCACTTCGACACCGTCCGATTCCCTCCACCGGACTGGGCTCTTCCCAGTTTTGCCGCCGCTGCCGCCGACGGCGAACAGGCCTACACCGCATACCGCGGCAATGACGAGGTTCGCCGAATCTGCGCCAACTCCATTTCCGGTCTGATGGGCATCGACATCGATCCCGACCGGAACCTGGCTCTGACCACGGGCACCCAGGGCGGCCTCTTCGCCGTTCTCAGTTCGCTGGTCGACGAGGGAGATGTCGTCGCCCTGGCCGATCCGGAATACCTGTTCGTGGAACGGATGCTGCGCTTCCTGGGTGCCGAGGTGGTTCGACTGCCGTTCATCGATTCAGCGTCCGGGCCCCAACTTGATCTCGATCAGCTGGAGACCATCAGCAGCACCGGAATAAAATTGCTGTTGACCTCCAACCCGAACAATCCCACCGGCGCCGTCTTCAGCGCTGATTTCATTGCCCGGCTGGGCCGGCTGGCGGTACAAGACGATTTTCTGGTGATCATCGACCAGCTGTACTGCCGCCTGGTGTACGACGACGCGCCCTTCACCCATCTAGCTGCCGAGCCCGGGATGAACAAGCGGACGGTCACCCTGCTCGGCGGTTCCAAGACGGAATCGTTGAGCGGTTACCGGGTCGGCGTGGTGGTCGGCCCGGCCGGCGTCATCGACTCGGTCGAGCAGATGCTGGCCATGCTGTGCCTGCGGGCCCCGGCCTATGCACAGCACGTGCTGACGAAATGGCTGGTCGAGGACCATGACTTCGTCGCGCAACGCGTACTCGAGCTGCAGAGCATCCAGCGGACGACCGTCGAGCGCCTGCTGACGGTTCCCGGATTGACACTCCGCCCGGGGGCCGGAACCGCGTACCTGTGGCCGGATGTCTCGGCGCTCGGGCTCACCGACCTGCAGGTGGCCCGGGTGCTCCAGGACGAAGCCGGTGTCGTCGTCAGCCCGGGTTACCAGTTCGGTCCGTCCGGCATCGGGCACTTCCGGATCTGTTACGCCCGTGAGGAAGTCGGCTGGAGCCGGGCACTGGACCGAATGACCGCCGCGCTGATCGACGCGTCCGGCCGCACCGCCTAACCGCCACGTCACCACCACAGGTGTCTTCAAGGCTCACGTCCATTCAATCTCGAGAAGGGTGTCCTCATGCGGAGAGTAATTAGCGTCCCCACGGCACCGGTACCGGCCGGGCCATATTCGCACGCGGTTCGCGCCGGCGATTTCATCTATGTATCCGGTCAGGTACCCAGACTGGTCGACGGCACCTACGAGCCGACCGACGTCGAAACCGAGACGCGTTTGACATCTTGGGTTCCAGCGGTCGTCGCAACACCTGACCTCAGGAGGTGCGATGTCAGTACCGAAAAATCGTGCAGAGCCCGGGGTGGGGCGGCAGCGCCGCTGGTCAGCAGCGAGATTTCGCCCTCGGCCCCGGGTTGAAAGATGAGTAGAACGGCAATCAGCGGCTTGCGCGCCGTCTAGCGCAACGATCGCGGCTGTGGTTTCCTCGAATTGCCGAGCGGGCATGGCGCGTGGGCGCGATCATCGGTTGTGGCCGATCCCGCGGAACAAGTACCGAAGACGATGCGGCTGCGGTACGCCGGGCGGTGCCGCAGCTGCGCCGTCGCCCTGGCCAAAGGCGACCTGGCGGTCTACGACCCGACCGGCCGGAAGGTGACGTGCCTGCCTTGCGCCGGCCCTGCAGGCCGAGACAGCCCCGCACACCCGACGGGCCAAGCCTTTCGGGACCCGGCTTCAGGGTCCTGGCCCGACGTTGACGCTGCCCTCCCGGCACTGCCGGACCGGTCCGCGCGGGGCTCCCTTGTCGATGGCGTCGCCGGCGCCTCGGCCAGGCGTGAACACCAGCGGCGGCAGGCGAAACGAGAAGCTGCCGTCCGCACCGCGCACCCCCGTATCGGCGGGCTGATCCTGGCGCTGACGGACGAGCCGCAGAGCACCCGGGCCTGGCAGCGCGGCGCCGTCGGCGAGGAGCGACTCGCCCAGCGCCTGAACCAACTCACCGACAAAGGTGTGCGGCTGCTGCACGATCGGCGGATCCCCGGCACCCGGGTCAACATCGACCATCTGGCCGTCACCGCCGGCGGTGTGTACGTCATCGACGCGAAAAGGTACACCGGCCGGCCACACCTGCGGGTCGACGGCGGGCTGTTGCGGCCGCGCACCGAGATGCTGATGGTGGGCAACTGCACCAAGCTGCTGGATGGTGTGCACCCGCAGGTGCAACTCGTCGCCAGCGCGTTCCACATCGCCCAGATTGATGTCCTGTGGCCAGGAAAGGCAGCCGCCAAGCCCACCAGTCCAGGAGCTCTCACTCCGCCGACATCGACGTCATCCACCACCACCTGGCCGCCGCGTTCCCCCTGGGCCTGACCTCTCCCGGGCGGCGGTTACGCATCAAGCAGTTCCCACAGCGACACACGCTTCGGTGTGGTCGCCGGGGACGCTCCTTGAGCCGCTCGACTGTCGGTCCTCGCGGTAAGTGGCACTGATTGCTCTAACTACCCGGCACCCTCGGGGACAGCGTGGGCCGGAGGGTGGCCGCCGACCTCGATCGATGTGGCGCCGGACCGACCTCTGCTCGTACGTGGGTTCGGAACCGGTGCCATATAGCGCGAGCAAATGGTGCCAAATAAATCGAGGATTCACACCATCGGGGGCCTGGTCGACGAACAGTGCCCTGACCTGGTCGGTGAGGCGGATCCGGCCGGGCGCGCCGGGGGTGAGTTGCTCGGCATCGATGAAGCCTTCGGTGACCAGCGGTGCAGCGTCGGGGCCGGCAGTTTCAGTTCTGCGGCGGCGTCGGCGATGGTCAATGGTTGATCGGCGTTCCCGTCGGCGGGGCCGCTGGGGTGGCAGTCGATGTTCCAGTGTCGCAGGCCTTGCACTCGGCCGGCGGTGAAGGGCAGTCCGGTTGAGGTGGAACGTTTTGGACGGTTGAGGATGCCGGCGATCTGCGCGTCGGGGTAGTACAGGGACAGGCGACGGACCAGGTCGACGGTGCCCTCGTCGGTGCGGAGCCGTTTCTGTTGCCGGGCGATGATCGGGACGGTCAGGTCGGTGATGCGCCGCCTTCCCAGCGGGGCATCAGGTCGGCGCGGCTCGCGGCCCGGTCGACGGTGATGATGACCTCGCTCAGCAGCGTGGCCAGGAGTTCCTTGCGGTCCCGGCGATGGTGCTCGGCGCTGAGAAGATAACGTCGAGGTGCTCACCCAACGCCAGGATCTGTGTTTCCTCCTCGGCTGTCAGGGTTCTCGGTGCCTGGGTTTCGCGGCGGGCCAGTTCTGCTTCGGCCTCGGCCAGCGCGGGCAGGGCCTTCTCCCACCCGGTCTCCAGACCACGGGCCACCACAGGGTTCTCGGCATCGACGGCCAAGTAACGCCGTTCGGCCTTGGTGGCGTCGTACCTCGTAGTGCGGTGTGGGGTCTTTTAAATTTACCTTTTGTGTCATAGCCGTTCGGGTTTAGCCCGAATGCACCGCGCAGCCTGTAGTTGATCTTGGTCGGCGACCAGTTGATCTTGTGGCCGGATTTTCCGGTGGTGGGCATGGTTGATGGCCGGCTGGTCCGGTCTGTCCGTCAATTCCTCGTGCCCGGTGGGCGTTGGCGCGGTGGTCAGGTCCGTGTGGGTGGGCAGATGCTGGCTGTGATGAGTTTCTGAAACCCTCGAGTAGCCGTATCCGCTGCTGCTTGGCGTATCCGTAGGTCCGCCTCATCGTGTCGTCCATGTCCACGTAGGTCACCGCCGCGGGGGCGGCGACGAGGTCATCATCAGCGGACAGGCCGGCCAGGAACCGGGCGGCGACAGCGTCCAGCTGCCGGACGTGCCCGAACCGCATCGCCCGCAAAAGCGGGCCCAACGTCGATGGGGCCCGCACCCCGGTGAACAACCGGCCCATGCCGCCGTGCCGCAACACCGCCATGTCGGCGATGGAATCGGCGCCGGCGACCATGCCCGCGACCAGCGCAGACACTTTCAACCCGGCCGCATGACCAGGACCGCCGGCAACCGTCACATGACGATCAGCCGGCTCCGCCAAGCCGCCGCGTCGGGCCAATGCCATCGCGGGGACCAGCCCGGCCCGCGACAACAGACATGGTTCGTCGAACACCACGGTCCGCACCGGGAACGCATGAGATAGCTGCATCCACGGGATGCGCTCCCTGACAGATCAGATCGAACCCTAACAAGTCCGATCCTCCTGCCTGGCAAGGGCATTCCCGCGCTACGACCCGCCGAGACCACACACGACGGCGCATCCGGGTTTAGCGGTCAGTCCCCGGGGTCAAGCCGGGCCATACCCAGCACGGCCGTGACCGAGGGCCTGTTCCGTTCGCACGGGATCGGCGTGGCGCGGTGGCAGCTGGGTCACCCGTACGTTGTGATCCTGAAGGGCGCGGACTACTTGCAGAGCGGCCTGCAATGCGTTCTGGGCGTCGCTGTGTATGCAGATTGTCTGCACATTCACATTCAAGGACGCGCCCGACTGGGTTCGAACAACATGGTTCAGGACCATGTCGACGGCTCTCGCAGCCACAAGCGACGGGTCCCATTCACTCTTGTCGCGCTCCAAGATCAGCGCTCCGTCATCGGTGTAGTTCAGCTCGGGAAACCCTTCGCTGACGAGTTCGACTCCCCGGTCCTCGATCGCGTGTCTACATTGGTCATTAAGTAAGAAGACGCGGAGGTCAGACTGGAACTCGGCTGCTGCGGATGCAATTGCCCCGGCGATCGCTGGGGTTCTCGATGCCATCGCATATAGGGCGCCGTGGGGTTTGATGTGGGTGAGAGTCCCGCCTGCCGCCTTGACGAAGGCTGCGACTGCGCCGATCTGGTAGGTGCAGTAGTCGTGCACCTCTGCTGGGGTCACTGACATCTCGCGTCGGCCGAAACCGAGAAGGTCTGGTAGGGCGACGTGTACGCCAAGGTTAAGGCCGTTGGAGATGGCGGTGTTGACGGTGGATCGGATGATCGTTGGGTCACCGGCGTGGAAGCCCGCTGCAATGTTGACCGACGTCACGACGTTCATTAGCGCGGTGTCATGCGGCATGTGCCAGCGGCCGTATCCCTCACCTATGTCGCAGTTCACGTCGATGGTGTGCTGCTCGTTCATGGGCGTTGCTAGCTGGTCATCGAAGCGCTGGCGGGTTGGTTCTGGTGTCCGGTGACCTGTTCAAATCCGTAGGCAACGCGGAACATGGTGGGCTCGTCGTACGGGCGGGCGAGGATTTCCAGGCCGACGGGTAGTCCGGAGTCGGTCAGGCCTGCGGGGACCGTGATGGCGGGCATCCAGGTTTGGGAGCTGATGACCGTGTTGGTGGGAAAGTTGAGCGTGTTCCACAACCCGGAATCAGTGTCTTTCCGGGTTGGCGGGATGACCTGACAGGTCGGGTAAACCAGTGCGCTGAGCCGGTTCGCTTCCATGAGGTTGACGATCAGTTTCATGAACTCTTCGTGGGCGGTGTACGCCTTATAGAAGTCCAGGTCATTTAGCGGGTCGTCTGGTCCTGCGGCGAGGGCTTCGAGTAGATCGAGTTTAGGGTGATATCGGCGGGATTTGATGATTTCGTCGATCGAGTGCGCTGGTGCGTCAGGTCTGGCATCTAGCCACTTGTCGATGTCGTACTTGGACTTGATGGTGTACATCGACGTTCGCCCGATCCATCCGGTGAGGTCCTCGACCGTCACGTCGACGAGTTCAGCTCCTCCCGCCGTCAACTCTTTGAGCGCTGCGCCGATGACCTGATTGACGGGTGCGGCGTTCGGGTCATCGTCGGAGCCGAACGCGCTGCGCAGTACACCGACTCGGAGGCCCTGCAACGCGTCGGGTACCAGGACGCCCAGGTACGACGCCGGGGCGCGGGACACGGAGTAGGCGTAGGTGAGAGGGTCGGCGTCGTCGAAGCCCACCATGACGGAGAAGAGGCGCGCCGCGTCTTCCACTGTGTGTGCCATCGGGCCGATTGTGTCTTGGACGCTGACGAGGGGGTTGCAGCCTGAACGGCTGATGAGCCCAGGGGTCGATCGGACGCCGACCAATCCGCAGAACGAGGAGGGGAGGCGTACCGAGCCACCGCAGTCTGTGCCGAGACCGGCCGCGGCGTAACCGGACGCGACCGCCGCTCCGGTACCGCTGCTCGAACCACCGGGGTCCCTGTCGAGGTCGTAAGGGTTTTTTGTCAGTCCGGTTCGTGAGGAGTAGCTGAACCACGAGGTGGCCCAGTCCGGAAGGGTCGTCTTGCCCAGGATGATCGCACCGGCGGCGCGGAGCTTGCTGACAACGGTGGCGTCCTTCTGCGGGCGGTACTCGGCGAAGATTTCCGATCCGAATGACGTTGGCATGTCACTGGTTTCCAGGCAGTCCTTGATCACGATCGGTATGCCGTGGAGTAGACCCGTGGACCGACCCGATTGTCGATACGTCGCGTCCAGCTCGTCTGCTTCCTGCTGAGCGCGAGGGTTCACGGTCACCATCGCATTCAAGGCGGGGCCGCGTTGATCGAGCGCGTCAATCCGTTTCAGGTAGGCGTCCACGACCTGCCGGACGGTCACCTTGCCCGTGAACAGAGCAGATTGGATCGTGGCGATGTCCGCCTTCTCCAGTGCGAGGCCGTTGATCTCCATCAATGCTCCTTCGGGTTCGTATGGCGGAATTGGGACACGGGCGGCGGCTACTGGACACCCTAGAATCGCAAACATCCAAAGGTCAAGCCTTTGAAGGATTGTCTTCCGTGTTCGGCTGCTACGGTTCTTGGTATAGGAGGGGAGGCACTGGCTGTGACCGTCATGCCGTCGTTCGTCCCGCAGGCACTCACCACCAAGGGGGCTGCCGCGCAGATCGCGGACCAACTGCGCGAGGCAATCGCGTCCGGAGTGTGGAACCCCGGTGATCGTCTGCCGGCGGAGTGGCAACTCGCGCAGTCCTACGGCGTCAGCCGGGGCACCGTGCGGGAGGCTTTACGGCTCGTTGGTGCGAATAATCTGATCACTTCGGTCCGTGGCGCCGCTGGCGGCACATTTGTGGTCGTTCCTCATGCCGACACCGTCGCAGGCCAGATCGGTGACTTCATTGTGCTGCGACTTCGTGCCGGTGACCTCTCGGTCGGAGAGGTCAATCACGCGCGGCGGCTACTCGAGCGCGAATGCGTCCGTCTCGCGGCAATGAACCGGACTGAGACGGATCTTTCTGCGATCTGGGAACCGATCGAACGAGTGCGATCGGACGAAAGCATGGACACCGCGACCTGGCTGGCCGCGGACGTCGACTTCCACACCGCCATTGCAGTCGCAGCGAAGAACGGCATCATCGAACTTGCGATGACCGCCGTGCACCTTGTGCGGCCTCGAACAAACACCCTGCTGCTGGGCAAGCTTGAGAAGGCACCTGTTTGGCAGCAGCACGAATCGATCTATCAGGCGATCGAAGCGCAAAATCCTGCCTCCGCCGTCGCGGCGTTTGAGACTCATGTCGACTACCTGGCATCAGTCCAAGCATCAAACGCCACAGACGGCGCTGTCGACCTACCGCTTGCTGACCTGCCACGGCTCAAGTAGTCGCAACTCGGAGCAAGAAAGTCGGGTTCGACTGATCCGCACTCCCGCGGCGCAGCTCAATTCGGTCAAATCGTCGGCTTCCCCGCCTGGGTGTGGGCATCTGTAGTTGTCCTAGTGGTCCGTCGGTGAATTGATCTGGTTGTTTGGTATTCTGGTGGCATGGTTGCTGCGGCTTTGTCGATGACTGCTGAGCAGCGGGTCGAGTTGGAGCGGATGGCGGTGGCGACGTCGTTGTTGCAAAGGGAGGTCATGCAAGCTCGCGCATTGTTGTGGGCCGCTGACGGGGTCGCCAACGACGAGATCGGGCGGCGGTGCGGGGTGGACTCGGATTCGGTGCGGCGGTGGCGTTGTCGGT
>JAABUZ0100001142.1_pt1 | contig 53367 bp, 64 predicted proteins | sample 5562091 | NCBI WGS metagenome assembly JAABUZ01 (sample SAMN12813069, study PRJNA571459) | rock metagenome | isolation source: Antarctica rocks | place: Antarctica: Victoria Land, Linnaeus Terrace sud | collected 2015-12-21 | reverse complement strand
CGTCCATGGGACGGTCCGGCTCCGCTGCGCTCCGCGTCCATGGGACGGTCCGGCTCCGCTGCGCTCCGCGTCCATGGGACGGTCCGGCTCCGCTGCGCTCCGCGTCCACGGGTGTCCGACCCCACCACCGAGGACGCGTGCCGGGTCCCGGAGCCGGGCATACGCTCCCGTCACAAGCAGGAGGAGGCACCCAGATGACGGACACGGCTCCGTGACCACGGCGTCCACGACGATCGTCGACGGTGACGCCGGCTACCGGCGAGCGGTCGACGCCGTCCGCGACGGGTTCGCCCGCCTCCCCGACGACGCCCCGGTCCGTCTCCGGAAAAAGACCTCGAACCTCTTCCGGTTCCGCGAGGGGGCGGGCGGTCTCGAGGTCGACGGCCTCGACCGCGTTCTCCGCGTCGACCCGCTCGCCCGCACGGCCGACGTCGGCGGGATGACGACCTACGAGGACCTCGTGGCGGCCACGCTGCCCCACGGCCTGATGCCCCTCGTGGTCCCGCAGCTGAAGACGATCACGCTCGGCGGCGCGGTGGTGGGTCTGGGGATCGAGTCGACGTCGTTCCGCGACGGGCTGCCCCACGAGTCCGTGATCGACGCCGACGTGCTCGTCGGGACCGGGGGCGTCGTGCGCACCTCGCGGGAAGGTCCCGACGCCGACCTGCTCGCCGGCCTGCCCAACTCCTACGGCACTCTCGGCTACGCGCTGCGCCTGCGCATCGAGCTGGTGCCGGTGCGACCGTTCGTGCGGCTGCGCCACGTCCGGTTCGACACCGCCGAGCAGACCGCGGACGCACTTGCCGAGGTGACCGCGACCCGGTCGTGGGCCGGCGAGTCCGTCGACTTCTGCGACGCCACCGTCTTCTCCGCGGGAGAGAACTACCTCTCGGTGGGGCGGATGGTCGACGAAACACCGTGGCTGTCGGACTACACCGGCCAGGGCATCTACTACCGCTCGCTCCAGGAGCTCCCGCGCTCCGGGCGGCTCGGGGGCGTCGCCGAGGACTACCTGACCATCCACGACTACCTCTGGCGCTGGGACACCGACTGGTTCTGGTGCTCGCGGGCGCTGGGCGCACAGAACCCGGTCGTACGACGGTTCTGGCCGGCGCGCTGGCGCCGGTCGGACGTCTACCGGCGCATCGTCGCGCTCGACCGCCGCACCGGGCTGTCCCAGGCGCTCGCGCGCCGCTCCGGCGCGGTGGGGGTGGAACCGATCATCCAGGACGTGGAGGTCCCGGTGGATCAGCTGCCCGGCTTCCTGGAGTTCTTCCACCGCGAGATCGGCATCAGCCCGGTGTGGCTGTGCCCGCTGCGTCAGCGCCGGGTCGGGGCTCCGCGCCGCTGGCCGCTCTACCCGCTCGACGCCGACACCACCTACGTCAACGTCGGGTTCTGGTCCGACGCCGAGCTCGGGCCCGGCCAGGCCCCCGACCACCACAACCGCCGCATCGAGGAGTTCCTCATGGCCTCCGGCGGCCACAAGTCGCTGTACTCGACGTCGAGCTACACACGCGAGGAGTTCGACGCGCTGTACGGGGGAGCGGACTATCGGGAGCTCAGGGCCCGGTACGACCCGGCCGGACGTCTCCCCGAGCTGTACACGAAGTGCGTCACCGGCTGACCGGATCAGGTCGAACGAGGAGGACCAGCGCCATGGGAGTCGCCGAGCTGTTCCGCCCGGTCCTGGGGGAGCGGGCACCGATCGCCATCCGCGCCTACGACGGGTCGTCGTCCGCGCCGCCGGACGACGTCGGGTCTGAGGTAGTGGTCGACGTGCGCAGCGAGACCGCGCTCGCATACCTCGCCGGCTCGCCGAACGCCCTGGGCATGGCCCGGGCCTTCATCAGCGGGCACCTCGACGTCGAGGGTGACCTGTACCAGGCCCTCACGGCGATGAGCGAGCTGACCATCGCCGACGTCAGCCACGCCACGCTCCTGCGGACGGCCGCGCGGCTCGCCCGGCTGCGGCTGACCCACCGCGTCGCGCCACCGCCCGAGGAGCGCCGACCGACGGGGCTGCTGCACCCCAAGCACCCCAAGCACTCCAGGTCCCGCGACGCCTCAGCGATCGCGCACCACTACGACGTCTCCAACCGCTTCTACGAAATCGTGCTGGGCCCGTCGATGGCCTACACCTGCGCGGTCTACCCGGGCGAGGAGGCGAGCCTCGAGACCGCGCAGTTCACCAAGCACGAGCTCGTCGCGAACAAGCTCGACCTGCAGCCGGGGATGCGGCTGCTCGACGTCGGGTGCGGCTGGGGGCAGATGTCGATGCACGCCGCCGAGCAGCACGGCGTGCGGGCTCTCGGGGTGACGCTCTCGCGTGACCAGGCGCTGTGGGCGCAGAAGGAGGTCGCGCGTCGCGGGCTGGCCGACCTCGTGGAGATCCGCCACGGCGATTACCGCGACGTCACCGAGGGCGAGTTCGACGCGATCAGCTCGATCGGCCTCACCGAGCACATCGGCAAGGGGCAGCTCAAGCCGTACTTCGCGTTCCTGTACTCGAGGCTCCGTGCCCGCGGGCGGCTGCTCAACCACTGCATCACCCGTCCCGATGCCCACCACCGTGCGAAGCCCGACCCCTTCATCAACCGCTACGTCTTTCCCGACGGCGAGCTGCTCGGCCTCGGTCACCTCGTGGAACGGATGAACGAGGCCGGCTTCGAGATTCGCCACGAGGAGAACCTGCGCGAGCACTACACCCGCACGCTCGCCGGGTGGAGCGCGAACCTCGAGGCGCACTGGGAAGAGTGCGTGGCCGAGGCGGGGGAGGGTCGTGCGCGGGTGTGGCGTCTCTATATGCCGGCCTGCCAGGTGGGCTTCGACCTCAACAACATCCAGCTCCACCAGGTCCTCGGAGTGCGCCTCGACGAGACCGGGAGCGGCGGGTTCCCGCTCCGTCCGGCGTACTGAACTCCCGGCTGCTACCGGGTCACGAGGGCCCGGGCGGGGGGTGGCGCTCCCGGAACTCGCGGGCAGCGCGCTCCATCCGCGCGTCCTCCTTCGCGAGCGCCCGCGCCCGCGGGGAATCGACGGGGACGCCGACCGGGCCGGTGGGAGCCGAGGCGCCGGCTCCCGCGACGCGGCTCACGTGGTCGTCGGCGAGGTCCAGGAGCCGGTCGAGGGCGATGTCGCCGGTGCGCGGGGCGGCGTCCCAGTCCAGGACGGGCGGCCCGGGCAGCGCGCGGCCCGGCGCGTCGGTGCCCGGTGTCGGGCGGCCCGGGCCGGTCGGCCGGACGCCCCGCGCCGGGGGACGGCCCCCGGGCGCCGGGCGGTTCGTCGGCGCCCCGGGCGCGAGGCCGGAGCGACCGGGCGCCGCCGGTGCCCCGGGTCGTGTCCCCCCGGCACTCCCGGTCCGTGGGGACGGGCGGCCCGCGTGCCGGCCGCCCGCGACCGGGCCCGCCTGGCCGGCGGCACCGACTCCGGCCTCTTCGGCCAGCAGCTGACGGAGCTTCCCCAGCGCCCGGTGCTGGGCGACCCGCACCGCGCCCGCGGTCGATCCCACCGCGTCGGCGGTCTCCTCCGCGCTCAGGCCCACGACGACGCGCATGACGAGGACCTCGCGCTGCTTCTCCGGGACACGGTCCAGCAGTTCGCGCATGACCTGCGACTCCGAGAAGTTCACGGCGTGCTGCTCGGGACTGTCGCGCTCGTCGGCCTCCTCGGGCAGCTCGTCGGTGGGGTCGGAGCGGTCGCGGCCGGACGAACGGTGGGCGTCGACGACCTTGTGCTGGGCGATGCCGTAGACGAACGCCAGGAACGGTCGGCCCTGGTCGCGGTAGGTGGGCAGGGCACGCAGCACGGCGAGACAGACCTCTTGCGCGACGTCGTCGGGGGAGGAGTTCGCCCGCTCGTACCCGCCGAGGCGGGTGCGGCAGTAGCGCACGACCAGGGGCCGCACGATGCGCAGCAGCTCCTCCACGGCTTTCGGGTCGCGCGTCGTGGCCGCCGCGACCAGCTGGTCCATGCGCGCGTCGGTCTCCTCGCTCACGCCTCGTCCCTCCGCACGAGGTGGGCCCAGAAGGCCATCGCGTGGTCGCGGCGGCGGCGGTACTCGTCCTCGGCGAGACCGAGCTCGACCGCAGCCGCCGCGGGGTCGACGCCGAGCCACTGCAGGGCGGCGAGGTCGCGCGAGGTCGGGTCGAGGTGGACCAGCGCGCGCAGGCCCCGCATGTCACGTGGCGCCAGCAGCGTCCAGGGGTCGGGGTGGCGCCACCGCGGTGGCATCTCGCGGACGGCGTCGAGCGCAGCGCGGGGCGTCGCCGGGCCCTCGAGCGACGCGAGAGCACCCGCCGCGCGGACGAGCACCAGCGAGGAGACCGCCAGGCGGTCCGCCTCGTGGCGGGGGGCCAGATCGCCCCAGGCGTCCCACAGGACGGCTCGGTGGTGGGAGAAGAGGGCGAACGGGGCCACGCGCAGGGCGTGGGCGACGATGGCCACGCGGTGCTGGGAGAGCGCGTCGTGGTGCGCGACGAAGGCCGCGAACGATGCCGTCGGGCCGGTGTCCGCTCGGCGCTCGGGTCTCACGGGCGGCTCCGATCGGCCGCCGTGGCGACCGGGCCGGGCCGAGGGCCGGTCATCGCGTTGTCATGCGCGTCCACATCAGTCCCCACGCCCCGTCGTGGTGGCCCGGCGTGGGGTCACACCCCCGTGCCGGCGCGACGGTATGTCCGCGCACCCGGTGCGCGCTGTCCGTCGCAGCAATGACCTTGACCTACGCTCCGTTCCGACGGAAGGAGGAGTCGACCGACGGCATCCGCAGGCGCACGAGTGGCTCGAACGTTGGGGTGGGCGGATCTCCCAGCGCCGTGACCGGTCGCCTCGCCCCGGTGAGCGGAGCCCCGAATGCGGCCGTACGGCCTACGACTCGGGTCTTCGAAGCCGCCGAACAGGGCAACGGGGACGATCCACTCGGGACCGGCGACGAGGACGGGGCTGACGCAGAGAGCCTGACAGCACCCGCCGCTCACGGTATGCTCATCAGTATGACTCGCCGTGTGACGCTTTCGCTTCCCGAGGACGCGGCGGCATGGCTCGAGAACCAAGCCGCGGGAAACGCCAGCGCCTACGTCACCACGGTGCTGCGGCGCGACGCGCTGCAACGCTCGGCAACCGCGCACGCCGCCTGGTACCGCCAACATCCCACCTTCGCCGAAGATGCGGAGGCGGAGCGGCTCGCACCCTGATCGAGCACTGGCGTCATGGCGTGCCACCCTGGCCCCGATGCGTCGCGGTGAGGTGTGGTCCTACCGTCCCGTGCTTGAACGACCAGGACAGTCGCGGCTGCGCCTGATCGTCTCGGCGGACGCGGTCAACGACGCCGCACTTCCCGTCTGTCTCGGCCTCCTGGTCGTCGACAGCGACCCCGGCGGGTTGCTCTCCGCCGCGCTCGGCGAGATCGGTTGGGCCTCTGCACTGTCGATCGAAGCCACACTGCGCAGCCGGCTCGGCGACCTCATCTACACCGCCGCCCCCGAAGAGATGGACGCCGTCGGCAACGCACTTCGAGCCGCACAGGACCTCTAGCGATCCGATAATCGACATTATGTCAGATGGACCGCCATTATCGCATCGGATGCACGAACCCGTCTCGGTCGGCTGCGCCCCTCGGTCGGCACGGTCAGGCCACGCCCAACCGTGCTCTGACGTTTCTGTCAAGTGGGCACGGCGAAGCGGCCAGCGACGGTGTGCGTCGTGGCTGGGTCAGCCGCGCCAGTTCGTCCAGTTGCCGCTCGGCGGTGTATCTTGACCGTGGTGGTCTTCCCGGCGCCGTTCGCGCCGAGCAGCGAGAAGACCGTCCCCTGCGGGACGGTCAGGTCGATGCCGTCGAGCACGACGTGGTCACCGAACGACTTGCGCAACCCGGTCACCGCGATCGCCGGCTGGGAGTGGTTGGTGGTCATGGGTTCCCTTTCGAAGGGTCGTAAGCGGATCAGGAACGGCGGATCGTGATGCCGCCGAACGACGTGTGTGCGCGCACCTCGACGGTCTCGTCGGACTCCTCGGGCCGGGTGGCACTGTCCAGCAGGTTGCACACCTGACCGAACCTGGTGTTCACCTCGAGCCGCGCGGCGGTGCCCTCGGCGATGCCGATCTCCAGGTCGCCCATCGCGGTCCCGAGCTCGACCGAGCCACGGGCCACCTCGCCGAGGCGGATGCTGCCGTTGGACGTCTTCGCGTCGACACCCGCGCCGGCCCGGTCGACGGAGATGTCACCGTTCGCCGCGCGCACCCGCACCTCGCCGGTGACCGCGTCGATCTCGATGTCGCCGTTGGAGTTCTTGACGACCACGGAGCCCTCGACCTCGCCGATGCGGACCTTCCCCGAGCCGGTGTGGATCTCGACGTTGCCCGCGACGCCGTCCGCGGTGACGTGACCGGCCGCGGTGTCCACACGCAGCGGACCGGTCCGCTCTAGCCGGACGTTCCCGGCGGAGGCCTTGAACCTGGACTCCCCGAGCCGGCCCGTGCCGCCGAGGTCCCCCACCTGCACCTCGCCGGACACCTGCGAACCGCTGGGCAGGTCGATGGACACGTCCACCGACCTGGTCTTGCGGGAGAAGTCGAAAACGGGTGATTTCGGCCCCATGACCTGGAGCACGCCGTTCGCGTAGCCGACGCGGACCCGCTGGGCGGCGTGCACGTCCGACTCATCGGTTGCATCGCTCGGACGCACGTCGACGGTGGTGTCGGTGCGGTCGCTCGTAGTGATCCGCACATTGCCGACGCCGAGCTCGAGCGTGACGGAAATCGGTTCGGGTGTCTCGAAATTGGGCATAGCTGTCCCCTCATCATGGGTAGGTGATACGTCCCCGCATCAGGGACGTGTGGTGGAAACCGGTGCGGCTAGCGGACCCAGCCGGTGAGGCGCTGCTGAGTCCGTTTGCCGCTGCCGCGTTGCTCGGGGCGCTGGTCGCGGTCGGAACGCTGCTGGGCGGCCGAGGCCGCACGGACCAGCCAGGCGTTGACCGAGCGCCCCTCCTTGGCGGCGGCCTCCTCGACCGCAGCCTTGAGCTGCTCCGGGAGACGCACATTGATCCGCGAGCTCGGGCCCTCCTCGGCGATCAGTGCGCCGCCGTCCGCCGTCGCCGGATCGTCCTCGGCCGCGTCCTCGATCGGCTCGGCGGGCGGTGCGGTCACGACGAAGCTCGGATCGCGTCCGCGCAGGCGCAGCTCCACCGAACCCGGGGCCAGGTCCCGGGTGATCTCGTCCGCGGCGGCGGACAGCGCGTCCAGCAGCGTCATCCGGATCGCCGACTCGAGCGACCCGGTTAGGCGCTCGACCAACGCACGGGCCTCGTCACCGCCGGCTTCGGCGAGTGTGGCGAATTCACGTCCGAGGTTGCTCACATGCGCGGTCAAGTCCATGGCGCCACCCTGGCACAGCTATGACACTTGCACAAGCCATAATGGCTCCGTTCGGGTGTCATGTGGCACCGTCTGGCACTTCTGGGGCCAAAAGCGCTGGTCAGGAGCGGGCGCGGCGGAAGGCGTTGGGTCGATCAGTGGCGCCTGCACGTACCGGGGAACGTCGCCGCCCCACCGCCGCTCCACCAGTTCCCCCGCGACCCGGCACCTCGGCTGGGTCGCGCTACTGGATCGATCTCCAGCAGCCGGCGCTGGCTGCGCTGGCCGAATTGCCGACGTTCTTCAAGCTTCAAGCCAGCTGAGGTCGCCGAGTGGATGACCCGCTCCGGCGCGGTCACCGGGAGCTACCACACCGGCCGGTTCACCAAGGTGCCCCGGCTGGCGAAGCTGGTGCGCGTCCCGACCCCGGCCGACCGCGGCCCGAGCCAACCATGGCGGCCGGGCACCCCGCCGCCGGCGCCGATCCCGACCGACACACCCAGCGCGGATATCCGCGTCGGCTACGCCCGCTGCTCGCGCCGAGAAGGTCTCTGAGGTTCCCCCGCTTCGCCGGAGTCTCCCAAGACTGGTTCGATCTTGAGGACCAGGAAGGAAGGCTCTGTTGCCAGCACCGAGGAAGTACCCCGATGAGCTGCGGGAGCGGCTGTGCGGCTGTATCGGGAGTCGCAGCCGCGACCGTCGTTCCGGCGGCTGGGCGAGCAGCTGAACGTGCACCCCGAGGCGTTGCGGAACTGGGTCCGCCAGGCCGAGGCCGACGCCGGTGAGCGGGAGGATCGACCGACGACCGACATGGTCACCGAGAACCACCGGTTGTCGCGGGAGAACGCCGAGCTGCGGCGGGTCAACGAGGTCCTGCGCGCGGCGAGCGCGTATTTCGCCAGCGAGATCGGCCCGACCCGGAGGTGGTCATGAGCTTCGTCGACGCCCATGACTTCCCGGTCGGTCTCGTCCTGCGGGTCCTGGGCATCCCGGAGTCGACCTACCACCACTGGCGGGCGCGCCGGGTGTCGCCGAGTCGCCACGAACTCGACGACGCCGGGCTGCTCGAGCAGATCGTCAAGGTGCGCGGCGCCCACGAGTTCGCCGCCACCTACGGCTCGCCGCGGGTGTGGCTGGAGCTGCGCCGCCAGGGCGTGCGTATCGGGCGCAAGCGCGTGGAGCAGATCATGCGCGAGCACCGATACCGGGGCGCCCACCTGCGGCGGGGCTGGAAACACGGCTCCACGCGGCAGGACCCGACCCACACCGCCGCACCGGACCTGGTGGACCGCCAGTTCAGCGCCGACGCACCGAACCAGCTCTGGGTCGCCGACCTGACCCCGCTGGTCACCGGCGAGGGTGTGCCGTGGTTGGCCAGCGTGCGCGACGCGTTCGCCAACCGCATCCTCGGGTGGGCCACCGACCCGCGGGCGACCACCGAGTTGGTGCTCACCGCGCTGAACCACGGGCTGCGCTCGCGCGAGGTGCGCGCCGGGGAGTTGATCCATCACAGCGACAAGGGCGCCCAATACGCCGCGATCCGGTTCACCCAGCGCCTCCTCGACGCCGGCGTCGCGCCCTCGACCGGCAGCGCCGGCGACAGCTACGACAACGCCCTCGCGGAGAACCTGTGGTCGACCATCAAGGTCGAGCTCGTGTACTGGCCCGGTACCACGTTCGCCACCCGCCTCGAGGCCGAACACGCCCTTCTCCGCTACATCGACGGGTGCTACAACCCACGGCGCATCCAACCCGGCCTCAGTGGACTCTCCCCCGACGAGTACAAGGAAACCCACTACCGCGACCATCACAGGTAACCAGGACTCCGGCAATGCGGGGGAAGCTCACTCCACTCGTGTGCGGGTCCGCCCGAGGCTGCCCTGGCGGCCTGCCGCCAGATCAAGGCCCACGCTCCGCACTGCCGGGTGATCCTCACCGTCTACGAGATGAAGCGCCTGGGCCGCGACTCCGCCGAGCTGACCGCGCTGGCCGATCACCTCACCGCGCACGGCGTCGCCCTGGAGATGCTCGCCGGCCCGCTGACCGGGCTCTATGACCCCACCGGCACCGGCCGGGTCTTGTTCGCGTTCTTTGCCGCGATGGCCGAGACCGAACGCGAGAACATCCGCGAGGCCACCCTCGAGGGACTCAACGCCGCGGCCCGCAAGGGACACCACGGCGGACGACCGCCGGTCATCACCGACGACATGCTGCACACCGTGCTCCGCCGCCGCGGTCTCGGTGAATCCGTCGAGTCCATCCGCCCCGACTTGATCATCTCCACCGGCAAGCGCAAGGGGCGCACCCCCAGCCTGGCCAGCATCTACCGGGCGCTCGCCGAGCACGAGAAGCGCCAGGCGTATCCCGAGGCCGTCGAACAGGCCAACGCTGACTTCGCCACACTCCGGACGGGCACCTGATCGACCCGTCCGCCCGCATCACGCCCGGCTCAACGAGTCGCTCGAGCCATATCCGCTCGGCGAGTACTACTGGGACCCCCGATGGCGAGCGCGGTGTCGGACATCCCGTCATGGTCACGCAGCCGGCCGCCGGGGTCCTCCTCCCCCGTCGGGGCTCACAGTGATCGCGCGTACACCGCGGGAGGTCAGCGGAGCCGCCGGACCCCACCGCGCGTCGAGGAGAAGACCCCGCGCAGGAGCACCCCCGAGCGGTCGCACACCGCCGCGAGCGCGTCGGCCCAGTCGCGGTCGGCCGGAACGACACCGGTCGGCCCGAAGCGCTCGGAGACGAACACGACCGAGCCGGGGCCGGAGTCGGTCGCCAGGGCGGGCAGGAAGTCCTCGAGCACTCGACCGAGACCGTCGACGGCGTCGTCGGGGAGGTAGGGGACATCGTCGAGCGGCACGATCATCGGAGCCTGCTGCTGGTCGCCGTCGACCAGCAGCAACCACAGGGTGCCGTTCCGTACGGCCGGGCCGATGAGCTGCTCGACCCGCGCGAGCACGTCGTCGTCGGTGAGCAGGGGCGGGAGGTCACGGGGGTTCGGTGCTGTTCTCATGCGACGAGGGTGACCGAGCACGCCGCGACCCGGGGGCGGTTCCGCGGAAGTCACCGACGACGCATCAGCGTGCCGGGATCACCGTGACCGATGCCGTGTCCTCGGGGTGGACGGCGTCGGCGACCCCTCGGTCGAAGGTGGCGAGGTGCCCTCCGTGGGCACGGGCGAGAGCGACGAGGTGGACATCGGTTACCTGACGATGACCGACGACGGGGGCTCGCAGGGCGACGGCATCGGACACGAGGTCGGAGTCGTCGGTCCACCTCCGGTGACCCCGTGTCGCACGGATGGCCTCCAGCATGCGCAGCGCGGTGCGCCAGGACACGGCCCGGTCGACGACGCGCGGATTCATCGAGATGCGCAGCAGACCGGCCTCCGTCAAGGGGGTGGTCACCCAATCCTCCTCGAGACCGGAGAACCACAAGTGCGCGGGTCCGTGCAGGACATGCCCTCGCCACGCCAGCGCGACCAGGACGTTCACGTCGAGCAGACAGGTCATCGATCGCCGTCGTCGAGCGCAGCCCGCACGGCCTCCGACGTGATCGGGCGCCCTCCCGACGGGACGTCGAACACCGGGAAGCCGTCGCCGACCACGACGTCGGCGCCGTCGTCCAGTCCTCGTCGGGCGAGGTCCGACAGGATCGCGCCGAGCGACCGACCCTGCGCGGCAGCCAGTGAGCGCGCAGCGGCAAGCACGTCCTCGTCCACGTCTACGGTCGTTCGCATCTAGCTGATGCTACGACATCACGATGTCCTTGTATCAGCTCCTGGACCTCCCCGCGGGAACCCGCCCTCGGCGTCGATCACCTGGCCGGTGATCGTCGCGGCGTCGTCGGAGAGCAGGAGGGCCACGACGCTCGCGGCCTCGTCCGGCGTGTTCCACCGACCGCACGGCATGGCGCGGGCGACGGCGGCGTCGGTGTCCGCCAATGCCCAGCCCGTGTCGGTGGGCCCGGGTTGAGGCAGTTGACGGTGACGCCTCGCCCGGCGAGGGCGTCGGCGAGGGTCGCGGTGATCTGCTGCAGCGCGCCGTCGTCGCGTACGGGATCTCCGAAGGCATCGGTCCACGGTGCTGCCCGGACGTGAACAGCACGATGCGGCCGCCCCCGGGGGCGGGCACTGCGCGGCGAACGCCTGGACCAGCAGCAGCGTCGCACGGACGTTGACCGCCCAGGCGAGGTCGAGCTCGTCGGTGTCGAGCTCGCCGAGGGCACCGGGCGAGCTGGGGCGTGGTTCGCGACGAGCGTGTCGAGCGCCCCGAACGCCTCGACGCCGGCGTCGACCAGCTGCCGGGGCACCGCCGGGTCGGCGAGGTCGGCCTGGGTCGTCACCAGCCGCGGCCCCGGTCCCCCGAGGTCTGTCCGGAGCGCATCGACGGGGTCCGCACCCCACGGCTCGGTCGCGTCGTAGGGGCTCCATCCGTGGGCGAGCACCGATGCCCCGTCGGTCAACAGCCGGCGAACGACGGCGGCGCCGATCCCCCGCCGGCGGCTCACCCCGGTGACCAGGGCCCGCCTCACCACGGACTGGCCAGCCGCGCCATCGTCTCCCGGGTCACGGTGTCGGCCGGGACGAACGACTCGATCGACAGCTCGTCGAGCGTGACGTCCCACGCGGCCCCGAAGTGAGTGATCGTCGAGTGGAACCGCAGCTCACCGTGCTGGGGGTGCGTCAGGTGCAGCGGCAGCAAGAGGTGTGCGGCGCGGTCGATCACCGGTTCGGCAGCGGGCTGGACCCAACCGTCCACCCACGCCCCGACCTCCGCGCGCAGCGAGACCAGGCGTGGGTCACCGGTGAGGTCGACGAGCCGGTCGAGTCGGTGCAGCAGGTGCGTCGACCATTGGGCCCGGTTGTGGATGTGCCGCGCGAGACCCTCAGGGTGCAGGCTCAGCCGGTAGATGTTGACCGGCGGGGCAAGCATCGTCGGGTCGAGCGCGGCCAGCAGGACACCGACCGCGCGGTTGGTCATCACGACGTCCCCACACCGGTCGACGACGAGGGCCGGATAGGGCTCGTGCCCCGCGAGCAGGTGCTCCAGCGCGGTTCGCACCTCCTCGAGCCCCGCGGCGTCGAGCGCGGACTCGGTGTAGCTCGGCGCGAATCCCGCGGCGAGCAGCAGGACGTTGCGCTCGCGCAGTCGAGGTGGTCGCAGAGGTCGAGGAGCAAGCGCACGGCTGGCGTGCGCCCGCCCCGTCTCGACGAAGCTCAGGTGTCGGGTGGAGACGCCGGCGTCGAGCGCGAGGGCCATCTGGCTGCGACGACGCCGCGTGCGCCAGCCGCGGAGGAGCTCCCCCGCGGGACGGTCACGCCGGGTCGGGAGCGGTGCGGTGGCGGTCACGGGACCGACGGTATGGGCCGGGGGCCGGACCGACCATGACGTCGCGGGTCATCGCCGCCGGGCGGGGGAAGCCGAAGCGGACCGACACCCCCGGCGAGAAGTGCACGAGGTCGGGCACACGTCCCCGCAGCGACGGGAAGCCGGCTGCCGCGACCAGCTCGTCGTCGAGGTACTCGAGCGTAGCGTGGTGCAGCGGCCACGACTCGTGGACGTTGGGGACGTACCAGGTGGACGTTGGTCTCCAGGAAGGTCCCGGCCCACGGGACGGCGGGACCGCGCCCGAGCCCGGCGTCGACCATCCGGAACGGGACGAGCCCGACGAAGGTCCTCCCCTCGTGCACGTCGGGGTGCACGCCCGTGGGCAGTATCGGTGCCACCTCGGCGGGGTCGAGGGCCCAGTGCAGGAACGCCGCGTCGCGCCATCTCTGCGTCATCATCGTCGGGCCGGCGAATCCCAGGGCGTCGGGGGACACCGGCTCGGGGGCGAGCGGCTCGCGCGCGGGCACTCGGCAGTGGTCCCCGCGACTGCCGGTCGGAAACCCCGGGCACCCCCCGGGCGTGTTCTCCCGCCGCCGTGCCCCCGCTCCCGACCTCTCCGCCCCCGGGTTCTTCGACCGGTCCGACGACCGCGACGACGCCGTCTTCTACGGCCCGCCGCGCCTCGTCCACCACATCGACGACGCCGCGATCGCCGGGGTGGGCGCGTTCTACGACGAGATCGGCGTCGACGGCGACGTCCTCGACCTGATGTCGTCATGGGTGTCGCACATCAGCACGCCCCCGCGCCACCTCACCGTCCTCGGGATGAACACCGCCGAGCTCGAGGCCAACACCCGCGCCGACACCGTGCTGGTGCACGACCTCAACACCCACCCGACGCTCCCCTTCGCCGACGCGACATTCGACACCGTCGTCTGCACGGTCTCGGTCGACTACCTGACCCGGCCCGTCGAGGTGTTCACCGACGTCGCGCGCGTGCTGCGTCCGGGGGCGCGTTCGCGGTGACGTTCTCCAACCGCTGCTTCCCGACGAAGGCGATCCGCGGTTGGTTGGGCGCCGACGACGCCGGACACGTAGGGATCGTCGAGGCCTACTTCCGAGCGAGCGGGACCTTCGCGGAACCCTCGTCCCAGAAGCGGCCGAGCGGCCGCGATCCCCTCTTCGCGGTCTGGGCGCGCACGCCCGCATGATGTCGGTCCCCGCTCGTACAGTCGGGGACATGACGCTGACGATGCTGGGCGGTCCGCTCTCGCGGAAGCTCCCCGAGACCCGCAACTTCTCCATCACGGGGCCCGCGCACTCGCTGCTGATGGAGCCGTTCGGACGCCGGGTGCGCGCCGAGGTCGACGGGGTCGTCGTGCTCGACACCGTCCGCGGCGCACTGCTGCACGAGACAGGGCTGCTCCCGCAGCTCTACGCCCCCGAGGGGGACTTCCGCACCGACCTCCTCGAGCCGACGGCCACCTCGACGCACTGCCCGTTCAAGGGCGACGCGAGCTACCGCTCGATCCGCGTCGGCGATCACGTGGTCACCGACGCCGTGTGGTCCTACCCGGAACCGCTGGAGGGCACGCCCTGGCTGGCGGGGCTCGCCGCCCTCCCGTTCTCCGCGGCCGACCGCTGGCTCGACGAGGACGACGCCGTCACCGGGCACCTCACCGACCCCTACCACCGCGTCGACCTTCGCCACACCACTCGACCGGTCACCGTCACCGCGGCCGACGGGACGGTCGTCGCGAAGGCCGAGCACTCCGTGCTGCTCGCCGAGACGGGCTTCGAGAACCGCTTCTACCTCGACGCCGACGCGGTCCGCGTGCCGATCGAGCGCACCGAGGCCACGAGCACCTGCCCGTACAGGGGTGATGCGACGTGGTTCTCGGTCCGCGTGGGCGACACGCTTCTCCCCGACGCCGCGTGGTCCTACGAGACCCCGCACGACGAGGCACGCGCGATCGCCGGGCTCGTCTGCCTCGCCCACGACGAGCTGACCGTCGCCGTCGGGTGAGTCACGGGGTCGGGTGCGTCACAGGGTCGGGGGTGGGCCGCTCGGGACGATGGGCGGCACCGGCCCGGGCGGGAGGGGTCCGGGGGGCGGGACGAGCCCCGGGAGGGGGCCCGGTGCGGGGCCGGGGCGGGCCGCGAGCAACGTCTCGCGCAAGGCCTGCGCCTGTCCGGCGTGGCGGGCGGTCTCGGTGATGAGGTGCAGCAGAATCCAGCGGAGCTCGATGTGGCCCCGGCGGTCGTCGCGCACCGCGTCGTCGAGCGACTCGGCCGCGGCGAGGGCGTCCCGGCCGCGTTCGCAGGTCGTCTGGTAGGTGGCGACGAGCGTGGCCGAGTGCTCGATGCCGCTCTCGCGAACGCCCGCGCCCGGGTCGTCGACGTAGCTCGGCGCGTGCGCGCCCCGACCCCGCTCCCCCCACCGCTCGACCAGCCAGGTGCGCTCGAGCTCGGTGAGGTGCCGCACGATGCCGAGCATGCTCACCCCGGTCCCCGAGACGCGGCGCCCCAGCTCGCCCTCGGTGAGCCCGTCGAGGGCGAGGATCGTCTCCGAGCGGAAGTAGTCCAGCCAGCCCTCGAGGGCCTCCCGCTCGTCGGCGACCTGCGGGGCCTCCCGCCTGCGTGCGGGGGCGGCGAAGAGCACCGGGTCGGTGGTGAGGGTGGCGGCGTGGGGATCGGGGGGGCTCGTCATGCGCGCTCCGGGGCCGGGGCCGGTCATCGGCCGCAGCGGGTATCGGGCCGCGGCGAGCATGCCCCTCGGTGGCCCGGGGAGCAAGCGGAGTCAGCCCTCCGCGTCGGTCTCCGGGGCGTCCCTGGGCATCGCGACCAACGCCTCGAGAGCGGGTAGGGCCCGTTCCAACGCATCGCGGTGCTCCGGCGTGAGCCGGTCGAGTCGATGGGCGAGCACGGCGGTCCGCTCGCTGCGCAGGTCGACGATCGCGGCACGACCCTTGTCCGACAGCTCCACCAGAGCCGACCGCGCGTCCTGGGGGTCGGGCCGGCGGATGAGCAGGTCGGCCTCGTCGAGCGCAGCCAGTACCCGGCTCATCGTCGGCGGGGTCACGGACTCGCGGCGGGCGAGGTCGGAGAGCCGCAGCGGCTCGTGCTCCTCCAACGTCACCAGGACGGAGGTCTGCAACGGCGGGAGCGCCGACGCCGAGTCGACGCGGATGCGCCGGTTCAGTCGCCCCACGGCGAGGCGCAGACGGGCCGGGAGCTCCGGGTCGACCGCCCGCGCCGACCCGGCCGACGCCCGAGGACGCGGCCCGGCGCGGGAACCGTCGGAGACGTCGGAACCACGACCGGACATACCGAGGATCGTCCCACGTCACAACTTCCGGAGTCGGACGCGCCGGACGGCGTGGTCGGGGCCCTTCATGAGCACGAGATCGGCCCGCGAGCGGGTCGGCGCCACGTTCTCCCGCAGGTTCGGCCCGTTGATCTCGTCCCAGAGCGACCTGCCCTGCTTCGTCGCGGTCTCGGTGTCCATTTCCGCGTACCTGCGGAAGTAGGAGGCGGGGTCGCGGAACGCGGTCTCACGCAGGGCGAGGAACCGCTCGACGTACCAGCGGCGGACGTCGACGGGATGCGCGTCCACGTAGATCGAGAAGTCGATCAGGTCCGAGAGGGCCAGGGCACTGCCCCGTTCGCCGGTCTGCGGGGCCGGCTGGAGCACGTTGAGGCCCTCGAGGATGAGGATGTCCGGGCGGGCGACGGTGCGCTGCTCGTCGGTGACGTCGTAGACCAGGTGGGAGTAGACCGGTGCCGTCACCTCCGGCTTGCCCGCCTTGAGCTCGGAGACGAAGCGCAGCAGGGCGCGGCGGTCGTAGGACTCCGGAAAACCCTTGCGGCGCATGAGGCCGCGCCGCTCGAGCTCGGCGTTGGACCGGAGGAACCCGTCGGTGGTGACGAGCGCGACGTCGGGGTGGTCGGCCCAGCGCGCGAGCAGCAACCGGAGCAGGCGGGCGGTGGTGGACTTGCCCACCGACACCGACCCGGCGATCCCGATGACGAACGGCGTCGCCTCCTCGTCGTGGCGCAGGAACGTCCGGTACGCCGCGAGCAGGCCCGACACGGCCCGGACGTGCAGGTCGAGCAGCCGGGACACCGGCAGGTAGACGTCCCGCACCTCGTCGAGGTCGACGGGGTCGCCGAAGCTGCGCAGCTCGTCGAGCTCCGAGGCGTCGAGGGGAAGCGTCGTGTCCTCCCGCAGCGCCGACCAGGCGTCGCGGTCGAAGTCGACGAACGGGGACCCGCTCATGAGCCGACATTGTGGCCGTGGGCGGGGCCCGGATGGCCACCTCCTGCGTCGAGGCTCACTGCGGCCGGGTCGACATCATGGCGCCGCCCCGACGCTGTCGGGTGGCGTCCGTACGCTGCGGGTGTGGCGAACGTGGCGACGAACGACAGGGTGGACTTCGCGGAGCTCGTGGAGTTCCTGCGCACGAGGCACAAGGCGATCGTGGTGACCCGGCGGTCCGACGGCGGGTCGCAGTCCTCGCCGGTGACCCTGGGTATCGACGCCGGGGGTCGCCTGCTCGTGTCGACCTACCCCGAGCGGGCCAAGGTCGCCAACATCCGGCGCCACCCGCGGATCGCGATGTGCGTGCTCTCCGACGCGTTCAACGACGCCTGGGTGCACGTCGAGGGCGAGGCGGAGGTCCTCGACATGCCCGACGCGCTCGACCCGCTGGTCGAGTACTTCCGGTCGGTCTCCGGCGAGCACCCCGACTGGGACGGGTACTCCCGGGCCATGACCGACGGCAACAAGTCGCTCATCCGCCTGACCGTCGACCAGTGGGGGCCCATCGCCACCGGCGGGTTCCCGCCCCGTTCCGCCGAGCGCGCCGCCCGGGGCTGACGGAGTGGACGTCCTGCTGTCGGTACTCGGCCTCGTCGGCGTCGTCGCCGTCACCCTGGGGACGGCGGTGTTCGTCGCGGCCGAGTTCTCGCTGACCACCCTCGAGCGCAGCCAGGTCGACCACCACGCCGCGGAGGTGGACGACCGGCGGGCCCGCACGGTCGCGAAGGCGCACCGCAATCTGTCGTTCCAGCTCTCCGGCGCCCAGCTCGGGATCACGATCACGACGCTGGTCACCGGCTACCTCGCCCAGCCCGCGATCGCGACGCTGGTCTCCCCCGTGCTCTCCGACGTCGGACTGCCGGCCGGTGTCGCGGTGGGCGCAGCGGCCGTGATCGCGCTCGTGCTCGCCACGGCGCTGTCGATGGTGTTCGGCGAGCTGGTCCCCAAGAACCTCGCGATCGCCCGCCCCATCCCGACGGCCCGGACCGTGGCCGGCATCCAGTCCGGCTTCTCCCGCGGGCTGTCGTGGTTCATCACCGGGCTCAACGGCTCAGCCAACTGGATCGTGCGCCGTCTCGGGGTGGAGCCCGCCGAGGAGCTGCGCTCGGCGCGGTCGCCCCAGGAGCTCGGCTCGCTCGTCGCCACCAGCGCCGAGCGGGGCACGATCGACGAGGGCACCGCGGCGGTGCTCGCCCGCACGCTGCGGGTCGGGGAGCGCGCCGCCGCCGAGCTGATGACCCCGCGGGTGCGCGTGGTCTCACTCTCCACCGACGACACCGTCGACGACCTCCTGGCCATCGCCGCGCGCACGGGCTTCTCCCGTTTCCCGGTGGCCGACCGCGACCTCGACGACATCCGCGGCGTCGTGCACGTCAAGCAGGCCTTCTCCGAGCCGCGGGAGCGCCGCGGCAGCACCCGGCTGCGCAATCTCATGCGGACCGCGACCACCGTGCCCGACTCGCTCGACGGCGACGAGCTACTCGACCGCCTGCGCGGCGCCGGGCTGCAGATGGCGGTCGTCGCCGACGAGTACGGCGGCACGGCGGGGATCGTCACCCTCGAGGACCTCGTCGAGGAGATCGTCGGCGACGTCCGCGACGAGCACGACCGCGGCGAGGCCGCGCGGTTCCGCGGCGCGGGCCCGGACTCCTGGATCGTCTCCGGGATGCTGCGTCCGGACGAGCTGGTCGAGGTCGTGGGCTGGTCCTTCCCCGAGAGCGAGATCTACGAGACGCTCGCCGGCTACCTGCTCGCCGAGCTCGGCCGCATCCCCGCGGTGGGCGACTCGGTGGAGCACGAGGGCTGGCACATGGTGGTGACCCGCATGGACCGGCGTCGCATCGCCGACGTCCGCATCACGCGCGCGGCCGCCGACGACGCCCCGTCAGGAATTCACTCGTGAACGACTACGTCGCGCTGCTGCTCATGGTCGCGCTCCTCGGCGCCAACGCGTTCTTCGTCGGCGCCGAGTTCGCGCTGATCTCCGCCCGCCGCGACCGCCTGGTGACGATGGTCGAGGCGAAGGTCTCGGGGGCGTCGATGGTGCTCCGCGCCAGCGAACACCTGTCGATGATGCTGGCCGCGGCGCAGCTGGGCATCACCATCTGCTCGCTCGCCCTCGGCGCGCTGGGGGAGCCCGCGGTGGCGCACCTGCTGGTGGCGGTGCTCGAGCCGGTCGGCGTGCCGGCCGTGTTCCTGCACCCCATCGCGTTCGTCGTGTCGCTGCTCATCGTCACGGTCCTGCACATCGTGATCGGCGAGATGGTGCCGAAGAACATCGCGATCGCCGGGCCGGAGCGGACCTCGGTGTGGCTGGTGCCCGCCCTCGTCGCCTTCCTCACGGTGGCCCGTCCGGTGATCGTCACGCTCAACTGGGTCGCGAACCACGTGCTCAGGCTCGTGGGCGTCGAGCCGAAGGACGAGCGGGACTCGGCCTACACCCCGCAGGAGCTCGCGGAGATGCTGTCGGAGTCGCGGCGCGAGGGCCTGCTCGACGCCTCCCAGACCCGGCGCCTGACCCAGACGCTGACCTCCGCCGAGCACACCGTCGCCGACGTGATGATCCCTCGAGACGGTCTCACGGTCCTGCCGGCCCACTTCACCGTCGGCGCGGTGGAGGAGGCGGTGGCCCGCACCGGATTCTCGCGCTACCCGGTGCAGTCCCCGGAGGCCCCCGACACCCATCCCCGTCTCGACACCGACCCGCTGGCCGCGGGGACGGAGCCCGTGGCCCCCGAGGCGATGACGACGACCGCCCCCTCGGTCGAGCTCGTGGGCTACGTGCACGTCAAGGACATCCTCGACCTCGACGGCGAACCCGACGAGGCCGTGCCCGCGGAACGGGTGCGCACGCTCCCGCAGCTCGCGACGACGGCGCCGGTCGATGAGGCCCTGGCCACGCTGCGCCGCGAGGGGTCACACCTGGGGCGCGCCGTCGACACCGTGGGACACACCGTGGGCCTCGTCGCGCTCGAGGATCTGGTGGAGGAGTACGTGGGGACCGTCCGCGACAGCACGCACGTCGCCCGCACCGCCGCCGCGCCGGGGTCCGCGAGCACCCGCCTGCGCACGACGTGACCGGCGCCACCGGTCCGGCCGGCCCCGCTCCCCCGGTACGTCACGACGTCCTGGTGGTCGGCGCCGGCCTGGCCGGGGTCGCCTGCGCCGGTGCCCTCGAGACCGCCGGGGTGCCGGTGCGGGTGCTCGAACGTTCGGGGGGACCCGGCGGCCGCCTCGCCAGCCCCCCGCTGCACGGCCGCCCCGTGGACATGGGGGCGGCCTACTTCACCGCCTCCGACGACGAGTTCTCCGCCCAGGTGCAGGACTGGGTGTCCCGCGGCCTCGTGACCCCGTGGACCGACACCCTCGCCGCCCGCTCCGACGACGGATCATGGACCACCGCGCGGGGCCCCCAGCGCTACGGCGCCCCCGACGGGTTGCGCTCGCTCGTCGCCGACCTCGCGGAGGGCCTGCGCATCGAGACCCGGCGCACCGTCTCCGCGGTGACGCCGGGTCCGGCGGTCGACGGGGAGCCGGCGTGCGCGGTGGTGCTCGCGATGCCCGATCCCCAGGCGGCCCGCCTGCTCACGGCAGGGCTGCGTGCCGCCGAGGTGGTCGCCGGCCGGGCGTGGGAGCCGGTCATCGCCGTCGCGCTGGGCTTCGCGCGGCGGACGTGGGACGAGCTGCCCGCGGCGTTCGTCAACGGCCACCCCGACGTCGCGCTGATCGCGGACGACGGCTCCCGGCGCGGCGACGGTGCCGCCGTCCTGGTCGCCCACACCACCAACGACCTCGCGCGCCGACACCTCGACGACCCCGACGCCGTGATCGCGCCGGTGACCGATGCCGTCGTCGAGCTCCTCGGGCTGCCCGAGCACCCCACGTGGACCCACGCCCACCGCTGGAGGTTCGCGAGCCCCGACCGACCACACGAGCCGGGAGAGAACAGCCCCTTCCACTTCGACGACGACCTCGTGGGCGTCGCCGGCGACGGGTGGGGCAGCCCGAGGGTGGAGACCGCCTGGCGCTCGGGGACGTTGCTGGGACGGGCCATCGCCGCGCGCGTGACGTGCTGAGCGGACCGCTCGGCGCCGCCCCCGCCCCGCACGGCGTCGCGCGGCGGGAAGGGAGCCGGGTGCTCTAGCGTAGGTCTCGGAACGGTCACGGTCAGATCACGGCTCCCCCTCGGCGATCCGACCGACCCGCGCGCGGTGCCCGCCCCGAAGGGCGCCGCCGACCGTTCCGGGACCGGAAGGCACCACGCTCGTGACTCGGCACCGCACGTGACTCGGCACCGCACGCCCGCCCGCGGCGCCCACACCCCCGCGGCCGGCCTCGGCGTCGAGCCCGAGTCCACCGGGGGGAGCCACCGCGCCGCCGACGCCGTGACCCGGCCGACAGCGGTGGGTCGCGCGGTCGCGCGTCATCGCTCCCCCCGCCGCTCCGCACTGCGTCACGGTGCCGTCGCCGTCGGGATCACCGGCACCGCCCTCGCCGCCGTCGCACCGGCGAGCCTGCAGCTCCCCGGCGACGCCGCAGCCCCCACCCCGGCTCCGGCCGGAGCGGCCGTCGCGCTCTCCGCGCGGGACGCCGACCTGTCGGTCCCGACCACCGGCCGGGTCAGCCCGGTCACGAACACGGCAGCGGCGTCGGCGTCGACGACCGCGGCGGCGTCGGACCTGCTCAAGGCGACCGACCGGGTCCGTCGGCCGGTCACCCCGGAGGCGCCCGCGGCCGCATCCACGGCGTCCGACGAAACCGCCGGTGACGTCCCCCGGAGCGGCGGCGTCGACCTGGACTGTGGCGCGTCGGGCTCCTACGGGGGCGTCGCGTCCTCGGTGCGCACGGTGGGCAACGCCCTCGAGTGCGTGTTCCCCGGTCACGACCTTCTCGGGGTCGGCGGCCGCGGCAACACCTCCGACCACCCCTCCGGCTACGCCCTCGACGTGATGACGACCGACGGCGACCAGATCGCGAGCTGCGTCCTCGACAACAAGGATGCGCTCGGCGTCAGCTACGTCATCTGGAACCAGAGGATCAACACCGGCTCGGGCTGGAAGGGCATGGAGGACCGGGGCGGCGCCACGGCCAACCACGAGGACCACGTCCACATCTCCTTCGGGCACAGCGCCAGCCCCGACGTCTCGGTGTTGTCGAGCTGCGGCTGACCGACCCGACGCCGGCCCAGGTCCGCGAATCATCCGTCAACTGCGATTGACACGGTCCGCACCGTCAATCTATGTTGACAGCCATGACCGATGCATCGGCGGTGGCCACGTCGGCGTCCGCGGAGGACCCGGCGGTAGGACTCCGGGCCGTCGCCTCCCTGCGGGTGCTCGCCGACTCGCTCGAGGAGCTGCAGGTCGCCCGGGCCCGCGCCTTGGGTTGGACGTGGCAGCAGGTCGCCGACGCCCTGGGCATCACCCGACAGGCGGTGCACCAGAAGTACCGCCACCACGGCCTCTAGGGGAGACCACCATGTTCGAACGCTTCACCGGGGCCGCGCGCCGCGTCGTGATCCTCGCGCAGGAGGACGCCCGCGAGCGCGCCGACGATCGGATCGCTTCCGAGCATCTGCTGCTCGCGCTCTGCCGAGTACCGGATGCCCTCGGCGCGGCCCTCCTGCGCGAGCGCGGAGTCGACGCGGCGGGCGTCGAGCGCGACCTCGGCACCGTCCGGGCGGCCTCGGAGCTGCCCGACCGCGACGCCCTCGCGGACCTCGGTATCGATCTCGACGAGGTCCGCGCGCGGGTCGAGGGCGCATTCGGCCCAGGAGCCCTGGAGGGTACCCGGGCCGCGGGCGGTGCGCGCCGGGGCCGGACCTGGGCACGCATCCCGTTCGACCGCGAGGCGAAAAAGGTGCTCGAGCTCACCCTCCGCGAGGCGGTCCTGGGCGGTGGGCGTCACCTGGGCACCGAGCACGTCCTCCTGGGGCTGCTCCATCCGGGCACCGGGACCGCGCAACGCCTGCTCGCGGCGCGGGGTGTCACGCTGGCCGAGGTGCGCGCCGCGGTCGCCGCCCTCACCGAGGGCGGTACCGCTGCGAGCGGGTGATGAACCCGGCGCTACGACTCCGCGAGCTCCTCCAGCGGCGGGCAGGAGCAGACGAGGTGGCGGTCTCCGTGGGCGGCGTCGATCCGGCGGACCGGCGGCCAGATCTTGTCGGCGCGCCCGGCGGCCGGGAACGCCGCCTCCTCGCGGGTGTAGGCGTGTGACCACTCCGCGCCGAGCACCGAGCGCGCGGTGAACGGGGCGTGGACGAGGGGGTTGTCGTCGGCGGGCCACTCCCCCGACTCCACCCGCGCGGCCTCGGCCCGGATCGCGATCATGGCGTCGCAGAAGCGGTCGATCTCGCGCAGGTCCTCGGACTCGGTCGGCTCGACCATGAGCGTCCCCGCGACCGGGAACGACATCGTCGGAGCGTGGAAGCCGTAGTCGGCGAGGCGCTTGGCCACGTCGTCGACGGTGATCCCCGAGCGCTTGGTCAGCGGCCGCAGGTCGAGGATCGCCTCGTGGGCGACGAAGCCGTCGGCCCCGGCGTAGAGCACCGGGTAGGAGTCGCGCAGCCGGGCGGCGACGTAGTTCGCCGCCGCCACGGCGGTGAGGGTCGCGCGCCGCAGCCCGTCGACCCCCATCAGCCGCACGTAGGCCCACGAGATGGGCAGGATCGAGGCCGACCCCCACGGCGCCCCCGAGACCGGGCCGACACCGGTCGCCGGGCCCGCCGACGACTGGGCCGGGTGGCTGGGCAGGAACGGCGCAAGGTGCTCGGCGGCGCCGACCGGTCCCACCCCGGGCCCACCACCGCCGTGCGGGATGCAGAACGTCTTGTGCAGGTTGAGGTGGCTGACGTCCGCGCCGAAGCGGCCCGGCCGGGCGAGCCCGACCAGGGCGTTGAGGTTCGCACCGTCGACGTACACCTGGCCGCCGGCGTCGTGGACCATCGCGCAGACCTCGGTGACCCCGGCCTCGTAGACGCCGTGGGTAGAGGGGTAGGTGATCATGATCGCGGACAGGGCGTCCCCGGCCTCGTCGATGACCCGGCGCAGGTCGTGGGCGTCGACGTCGCCCGACGTCGTCGTCGTCACGACCTTCACCCGCATCCCGGCGGAGATGGCCGAGGCGGCGTTGGTGCCGTGGGCCGAGGACGGGATGATGCAGACGTCGCGCTGGAGGTCCCCGCGCGAGCGGTGGTACGCCCGGATCGCGAGCAGCCCCGCGAGCTCGCCCTGCGAGCCGGCGTTCGGCTGCAGCGACACCGCGTGGTAGCCGGTGAGGTGCACCAGCCACGCCTCGAGGTCGCGGATCACCCGCAGCATCCCGGGGGCGTCGGACTCCGGGGCGAACGGGTGCAGCTCAGCGAAGCCGGGGTAGGTGATCGGCTCCATCTCCGCGGTGGCGTTGAGCTTCATCGTGCAGGAGCCCAGCGGGATCATGCTCCGGTCGAGCGCGACGTCGGAGTCCGAGAGCCGCCGCAGGTAGCGCAGCAGGGCGGTCTCGCTGCGGTGGTGGTGGAACACCGGGTGCGTCAGGTACGACGACGTCCGCTCCAGCCCGTCGGGGACGGCGTCGCCGGTCGCGGCGTCGAGATCCTCGACCTGGACGCGCTCGATGCCCAACGCACGCCAGACGGCGGTGAGGTGCGCCCGGGTGGTCTGCTCGGAGCACGACACGCCCACGTGGTCGGCGTCGGCCTCGCGCACCAACAGGCCCTCGCCGCGGCAGGCGGCGACGGCCCGGGACGCGCGACCCGGCACCCGCACGAGCACGGTGTCGAAGAAGCCGTCGTGGACGACCTCGACGCCCCCCTTGATCAGACCCGCGGCCAGGACCGCCGCCATCCGGTGGGTGCGCTCGGCGATGGCGCGCAGGCCGGCCGGGCCGTGGTGCACCGCGTACATCGACGCGATGACCGCGAGCAGGACCTGGGCCGTGCAGATATTGCTGGTGGCCTTGTCACGGCGGATGTGCTGCTCGCGGGTCTGCAGCGCGAGACGGTGCGCGGGGTTGCCGGCGGCGTCGATCGACGTCCCGACGAGCCGACCGGGCAGCTGGCGCGCCAGCTTCTGGCGGACGGCGAGGAAGCCGGCGTGCGGGCCGCCGAAGCCGAGCGGCACGCCGAGGCGTTGGGTCGAGCCGACGGCGACGTCGGCGCCCCACTCCCCGGGCGGGGTGATCATCGTCGCCGCGAGCAGGTCGCAGGCGGCGACGACGGCGGCGCCGCGCTCGTGGGCGGCGGCGATCACCGCGGTGTGGTCGCGGACGGCGCCGGAGGCGCCGGGGGCGGCGAGCAGGAGGCCGAAGAAGTCGCCCCCCTGTTCGGACGCGGCCGGCAGCGGCGCCGTCGCGTCGACCAGCTCGACCGCGATGCCCAGCGACTTCGCGCGCGTGCGGAGCACCGCGATCGTCTGCGGCAGCGTGTCGGCGTCGACCAGGAAACGCGAGCAGCGGTCGTCCTTCTTCGACGCACGGCGCAGCAGCAGCATCGCCTCGGCGGCGGCGGTGGACTCGTCGAGCATGGACGCCCCGGCCACGTCGAGGCCCGTGAGATCGCAGACGACGGTCTGGAAGTTGAGCAGCGCCTCGAGCCGGCCCTGGCTGATCTCGGGCTGGTACGGGGTGTAGGCGGTGTACCAGGCCGGGTCCTCGAGGACGTTGCGGCGGATCACCGGCGGGGTGACGGTGCCGTGGTAGCCGAGCCCGAGCATCGGGACCAGCGTCGTGTTCGACGCGGCGAGGGCGCGCAGCTCGGCGAGGACCTGCGACTCGGTGGCCGCGGGCGGCGGCGCCTGGTCGTTCGGGCCCGCGCTGCCCCAGTCGGCGGGGTCGGAGCGGATGGTGGCAGGCATCGCCCGGTCGGCCAGCTCCTCGAGCGACCCGACGCCGATCGTTTCCAGCATCCGGGCGAGCTCGGCGGCGTCCGGACCGATGTGGCGGTCGGTGAAGGGGACGCCGTGCTCGAGCGCAGCGAGGGAGTGGCGGTCGGGAGTGGAGCGGTCGGTCACGGCGGGCCTCCGGGGCAGGGCGGGACGCGGTCCCCGCGGCGGACGTCACCGTCCTCCGCGGTTCCCTCCCCCTCTGCCACTACCCGCGGCGGCGCGGGCGCCTGAGAGCTTCACCGGCGCCCCGTGAAGGACCTCGCCGGCTTGCACCATCGGCGGGTGCTCCGGGCCCGGAGGGCCCGTCACACCGCTCTCCAGAGGTCGTCTCGTCCGCGCGGTACTCGATGCCTGAGAGATTCCGGGGAGGAGTTGCTCCTTCGGCGCCTGCGCCCAGAGGCTTCTGTGTGCAGGGCTCTCCCGCGTGGAGTCCAAGACCGACACGCGGACCCTACCGGATTCACACGGCCGAGCGCGTCCCCCGATGGCGCCGCGCCGCGGCGAGCTCGTCCTCGGGGGCCGGATCGACCGAGCCGGCGTCGGCCCGCTCACCCGGGAAGTGGGCGATGGTGCCCGAGATCTCGCGCATCGCACCGCCCACGGCGATGCCGAAGACGCCCTGTCCGCCGCGCAGCAGGTCCACGACCTCCTCCGGCGAGGTGCACTCGTAGACCGTCAGACCGTCGGAGAACAGCGTGATCCGGGCGAGATCCCGCACGCCGTGGCGGCGCAGCTGGTCGACCGCGAGGCGGATGTTGTTGAGCGAGACCCCGGTGTCGAGGAGGTTCTTGACCACCTTGAGGACCGCGAGGTCCTTGAACGAGTACAGCCGTTGCGAGCCCGAGCCGCTCGCCGAGCGGATGCTGGGGACGACGAGCTTGGTGCGCGCCCAGTAGTCGAGCTGGCGGTAGGTGATGCCGACGATCTGGCACGCGGCCGGGCCCCGGTAGCCGAGCACGCCGTCGGCGTGGGCGTCGGGGCCGTCGTCGAAGAGGTCGTCGGGGAAGAGCGAACCCTGCTCCCCGGAGCCCGTCCCACCGGGCGGTACCGGCGGGGCCGAGGGGGGTTGGGACGGCGACGCGGTCGGGGGCGGTACACGACCGGGTCCCTGCCCACTACCAGCGGCCACCGCCAGCCTCCCCTCCGGGTTGCCCGAGGGTCGGGCGTCCGGTCTGTTCGCGACCGTACGAGGGCCGTCGACGGGGGTCAACGCGACGCGCGGCCAACTCTTGACCTCGGCTTCAGGGTTTCCGGGACTTCAGGGTTTCCGGGCCCCGGGGTCCCGGGCCGGCGCTCAGGTGTCCGCGCCGCGGAAGTCCTCCGGCGAAACGGAGTCGAGGAACTCGCGGAACTTCTCGACCTCGTCCTCCTGCTCGTCGGGGATGATCAGGCCGGCCTCGGAGAGCACGTCCTCCTCGGCGTGGATGGGCACCCCCGCCCGCAGGGCGAGGGCGACCGAATCGCTCGGGCGGGCGGACACGCGGATGTCGCCGTCGAACACCAGCTCGGCGTAGAAGGTGCCCTCCTCCAGGTCCGTGATGCGCACCTGCTCGAGCCTGCGATCGAGTGCCCCGAGCACGTCCTTCAACAGATCGTGCGTGAGGGGACGGGCCGGTTTGACACCCTGTTGCTCGAGGGCGATGGCGGTGGCCTCGACCGACCCGATCCAGATCGGGAGGTAGCGGTCCCCCTCGGACTCCCGCAGCAGGAGGATGGGCTGGTTCGCGGGAAGCTCCACTCGGACACCCACGACACGCATCTCGCTCACGCGCCTCGCCTCCCTCTCCGGAAACCCCGCCGGCACGCCCGGAGCGTGCCGCCGACGGGAGGGAACGCTACACGCTCCGGGGCATCGCGGCCCGCCTCCGCTCGTGCGCTGCCGATCAGCCCGACCGAGCGACTCAGCGGCGCAGGCCCCGCCGTAGCCCGGCGCCGACGAGCAGCGCATGCAGCCGTCCGGAGAGCGCGGCGAGCTCGCCGCTGAGGGCGTCGGCGCGCCGGGTGGCCTCCGGGCCACGGCTGAGGGCCACCGGCGTGACGAGCTGGGTCAGCAGGCCCACCTCACGGTCCGCTCCGGCCCGCAGACCCCGCAGGAGCCGGGGTTCGACGCCGAGCGCAGCCAGGGCGGCGGCGGTGCGCGCGAGCGCAATGGCCTCGGGCTCGTAGGTGCCGGAGGCGTCGGCCCGCAGCACCCCGTGGTGCTCGAGGGCGTCGAGGAGGGCCTCGTCGACGCCGTCCTCGGCGAGCAGGGTCGCGCGCGGGACGAGACGGCCTCCGTCGAGGGCGGGGTCCGCATCGGGGTCGCCCGCCGGCGTCCCGGGCGGCACCACGGTGTCGTCCGGCGGGCGGACGGGTCCGGGGGATCGGGGGAAGGTTCCCGTCGGACCGGTCGGACCGGTCGGACCCTGTCGCAGCGGGGTCGGGGCGGCGGGAGGAGCGGGAGTGGGAGTGGGAGGGCCGGGGGTGGAGGGAACGGGCGTCCCGAGGGTCGGTTCGGTGGCCGTGGGGTCGGCGTCGAACTCGGCGAGGCGGGACCGGATGACCTTCAACGGCAGGTAGTGGTCGCGCTGGGCGGACAGCACGAACCGCAGCCGGCTCACGTCCGCAGGCGAGAACTGGCGGTAGCCCGACGGTGTCCGCGCCGGCGAGATCAGGCCCTCGGACTCGAGGAATCGAATCTTCGAGATGGTGATCTCGGGGAAGTCGGCCCGGAGCGCGTCGAGAACCGATCCGATGCTGGCCGCGGCCTCCGGGTCTCCGGCGCCCGCGCCGTACCCGTCTCCCGACGCCAGCCCGGCCGTGGTCACGGGGCTTCCTGCCCCGCCCCTCGCCCGCCGGCCGAACCGTCTCGGGGCCCGGTGAGGAACACGAGGCGGAACTTGCCGATCTGCACCTCGTCGCCGTTGGCGAGCACCGCGGTGTCCACCGGCTCACGGTTGACGTAGGTGCCGTTGAGGCTGCCGACGTCGACGACGACGAACTCCGCGCCGTCGCGGCGGAACTCCGCGTGCCGGCGCGAGACCGTCACGTCGTCGAGGAAGATGTCGCTGTCGGGGTGGCGTCCCGCGCTCGTCGTGTCGCGGTCGAGCAGGAAGCGAGAACCCGCGTTGGGGCCGCGCTTGACGACCAGGAGCGCCGAACCCGACGGCAGGGAGTCGACGCCGGAGACGGCCCCCCGACCGGACTCCGATTCCGGGTCGGCGAGGAAGTCGGCCCGGAAGACCGACGTCGTCTCACCCTGTCGCTCGGGGGGGACCGGGGGACCGCCTGTGCTCACCGTTCTCCTCCGTCTGTGTGCGGCTGCGCATCGTGCGTGCCTGGCTCGTGTCTCGTGCGGGCCGCGGGGTTCGGGCGGGCCCTGACCCCATCGACGGCGTCCCGTCGGTCCGACCGCGACGAGGTGCGCGTCACGGTACCGCGCGACCCGGGCGCCGCGGGGGTCGGTCCCCACTCTGCGCAACCGTTCGTGCTCGCTCGCGCCGGTGATCGCGATCGACGCAGGGTGACCAGCGGTGACGGTGCGCCGACGCCCAGAGCCATGATCATCCGCCGTCGACCACGGCCTGGTAGCCCGCCGCGTCGAGCAGGTCGTCGCGCGCGGCGGGGTCGCTCAGCCGCAGCTCGAACATCCACCCCGAGCCGTACGGGTCGGAGTTGACGAGCTCGGGGGTGTCGGTGAGCGAGGAGTTGACCGCCGTGACCTCGCCGCCGAGCGGTGCGTAGATCTCCGAGACCGACTTGGTCGACTCGACCTCGGCCACCGACTCCCCCGCCGCCACGCCGGCCCCGACCTCGGGGAGCTGGACGAACACGACGTCGCCGAGCTGGTTCTGGGCGTGGTCGGTGATCCCGACGCGGACGGTGTCCGGCGCCTCCCCGGCGCCGACGGCCCCGATCCACTCGTGCTCGGCGGTGTACTGCAGACCTTCGGGGACCACCGGTCTTTCCTCCGCTCACCGTCGCCGGAGTCGATCTCCGCCGGCGGCGAGCGTAGAGGGGCCGCCGGGTGGGCGGCAAACCTCGCACGAGGTCGGTGTCACCCTGTCGTGGGCGTCGGGGCGACGGAGGGTGAACGGGCCAGCTGGACCAGATAGAGCGCCCCGGACCACAGGTGCAGCGCGATCCCCCACGTGGTGAAGGCGTACGCCACGGGCCGCGTCGCGTCCGCACCGGGCCAGTCCATCTGGGCGAGCAGGAGCAGCGGGAAGGCGTAGAGCAGGTTCAAGGTGGCCGCCTTGCCGATGTAGAGCACCGCGAACGCGGTGTAGCCCTTGCGCCGCAGCAGGGGCAGGGCGGCGCTGACCACGACGTCGCGGCCCACGATGAGCACGACCACCCACCACGGCACGATCCCGCGGATCAGGAAGGCCACGAGCGTCGCGACGGTGTAGGCGCGGTCGGCCAGGGGGTCGAGCAGCTCCCCGAGCCGGCTGTACTGGTCGAGCAACCGCGCGAGCTTGCCGTCGAGCCAGTCGGTGCCCCCGGAGATCATCAGCACGACGAGGGCCCACCCGTCGGCCCGCGGGCCCAGGAGCAGCCACAGGAAGAGCGGCACGCCCGCGAGGCGCAGCACGCTCAGGGCGTTGGGGACCGTCAGCCACCGCTCGTGGGTCAGCTCCCGGAGGGTCACCGGATCACTTCGCGGTCCACCCCAGGTCCATGGTGACGGGCGTACCGGTGAACGCCGAGCCCGCCGGGGACGCAAGGAAGGCGACGACGTCGGCGACCTCGCTCGGCTCGATGAGGCGCTTGACCGCCTGCGGCGCGAGCAGCACCTCCTCCAGGACCCGCTCCTCGGGAATCCCGTGGCTGCGCGCCTGGTCGGCGATCTGTTTCTCCACCAGCGGGGTCCGCACGTAGCCCGGGCACACCGCGGTGGCGGTGACGCCCTCGGCGGCCCCCTCGAGGGCGAGGGTGCGCACCAGGCCGAGGGTGCCGTGCTTGGCCGAGACGTACCCGACCTTGAACGGCGACGCGGCGAGCGCGTGCGCCGAGGCGATGACGACGAACCGTCCCCCGGCGGGCGCGGCGCGCAGCGCCTCCCAGCCGTACTTCGCGAGCAGGAACGGGCTGGTCAGCAGGATCGCGAGCAGGCCGTCCCACCGGTCCTCGTCGAAGTCCGCGATCGGGGCGACGTGCTGGAACCCGGCGTTCGGGACGATCATGTCGATCCGCCCGAAACGCTCCAGGGCCGTGTCGACGGCGGACCGGTTGCCCTCGCGGGTGGTGAGGTCCGCGCCGAGCGGCGTCGCACCGAGCGCCTCGAGGTCCGAGGACGCCTCGAGGTCGACCCCCAGCACCGACCATCCGTCCTTGGCCAGGCGCTGGACGATGGCGCGTCCGATCCCGCTGGCCGCGCCGGTCACGATCACGGCCCGCTGCTCGCTGCCCGTCATGACCACGACGCTAGCGCGTCGGGTCGGACCCCGTCCTGAGACGATCCCCGTGTGACCGCCCCCGCTGCCGCGCCCCGTCCCGGGGCCTGTCCCGGGCCCTCCCTCGGGCCGGCGCTCGACGTGCCCGCGGACCCGGTCCCGGTGGTGCCCGGCGTGCGACGTCTCGCCGTCCTCCGCGCCAACGGGCTCGGGGACTACGTGGTCGCCGAGCCGGCCCTCGCTGCCCTGCGGGCCGCCTATCCCGACGCCGAGATCACCCTGCTCGGCGCCGCGCACCACCAGGCCCTGCTGCGGGGGCGGCGCGGACCGGTCGACCGCATCGTCGTCGTGCCGTTGGTGCACGGGGTGCGGGTCTCGTCGGACGCGCCCGATGCGGACGCGGACGTGGTCGAGGCGTGGTGCGCCGAGCAGCGAGCCCACGCTTACGACCTCGCCGTGCAGCTACACGGTGGAGGCGGCAACTCCAACCGGCTGCTGCTGCGGCTGGGGGCCCGCGTGACGGTCGGCGCCGCGGCCCCCGGGGCGCCCCACCCCGACCGGTGGGTGCCGTACATGCCTTACCAGCACGACACGCTGCGCTGGCTCGAGGTGGCCGCGGCGGCCGGGGCGCCGGGCACGAGGTGGGAGCCGCGGCTCGCGCTCACCGACGCCGACCTCGAGGCGTCCCGCGCCGTGGTGGCGCCGGGGGACGCCCCGCTCGTCGTCGTGCACCCCGGGGCCACCGACGCCCGCCGCTGCTACCCCGAGGACCGGCTCGGCGCGGTCGCCGCGGCCCTGGCCGTGGAGGGCGCACGGGTCGTCGTGGTGGGCGGTGCGTCGGAGACGGACCGGGTCGCCGCCGTGGCCGGCGGATTCGGCGGGCCGGTGGAGACCGTGGTCGGCCGGCTCGACCTGCCCGGCCTCGTGGGCACGCTCGCGCGGGCCTCGCTGATGATCGGCAACGATTCCGGTCCCCGGCACCTCGCCGGCGCGGTAGGGACGCCGACGGTCGCGGTGTTCACCTACGCCAATCTCGCCGACGTCGCGCCGCTGACCCGGGTGTGGCACCGGGTGCTGGTGTCCTGGCACGGCGGGTGCCGCGTATGCGGCGTGCGGGTGCTCGAGGGCTCGTGCGGTCACGGGGCCAGCGCCACCCACGACGTGCCGTTCACCGACGTCCGCGACGCGGCGTGCGAGCTCTTCGCGCTGAGCACCAGGCGGTAGCCGTCGGGTCGGGGCGCGCGGGAGGACGGGCCGGGATACACCGGAGCCCGCGTCAGCGCACCACCACCGCTGAGTCCCCGGCGGGAACCAGCTCGCCGATCACCGTGGCGCCGGGTATCTCTCCCGCCAGGAGCAGCCCCCCGGAGGTCTGGGCGTCGGCGAGCAGCAACGCCTCCTCCTCGGACACCCCGAGCGAGGCGTACGGGCGGACCCAGTCGAGGTTGCGCCGCGTCCCCCCGGAGACGTAGCCGTCCCGGGCGGCCTCGCGGGCCCCGGAGACGTAGGGGACGGCGGCCGCGTCGATCACCGCGGTCACCCCGGAAGCCCGGGCGAGCTTGTAGGCGTGCCCGAGCAGGCCGAAGCCCGTGACGTCGGTACCGCACCGGATGCCGGCGGCCACCGCCGCGACCGACGCCTCGGCGTTGAGCGCGGTCATCACCGCGACCGCCTCGGCGAACAACTCCCCCGTCGCCTTGTGCCGGTTGTTGAGCACGCCGAGCCCGATCGGCTTGGTCAACGACAGCGGGACGCCCGCGCGCCCGGCGTCGTTGCGGATCAGCACGTCGGGGTCGGCGATCCCGGTGACCGCCATCCCGTACTTGGGCTCGGGATCGTCGATCGAGTGCCCGCCCGCCACGTGGCAGCCGGCGAGGTCGGCGACAGCGAGACCCCCGCGCAGCGTCTCGGCCGCCCACTCGTAGGGCAGGACGTCGCGCGGCCAGCAGAGCAGGTTGAGCCCGATGACCGGGCGCCCCCCCATCGCATAGACGTCGGACAGCGCGTTGGCCGCCGCGATCCGGCCCCAGTCGTAGGGATCGTCGACGACGGGGGTGAAGAAGTCGGTGGTGGCGATGAGCGCGAGGCCGTCCCGGATGCGCACGGCGGCCGCGTCGTCACCGTCCTGGAGCCCGACGAGCAGCTCGCCCTCGCGCTCGATGGTGGGGGACGGCCCGAGGAGACCGCGCACGACCTCCTCGAGCTCACCCGGTGGGATCTTGCAGGCGCACCCGCCGCCGTGGGCGTAGCCGGTCAGGCGCTGGGCCGGAGCGGGGGACGTCGTCGATGCCTGGCTCACGACGAGCATCCTCCCCGCGCGTCACACCTTCGGGCCACCCGAGGCCGGAGAGCTCAAGTCCTTCGCCCGGATGCCGTCATGGTGGACGGGACCACCCCGAGGAGGTGAGCGCGGTGATGATCATTGTCCTCGTCATGGCGTGGGTCGTGACCTCGGTGATGGTCGCCCTGCTGCTCGGTGCCGTCGTCGCCGTCCGCAACCGTCAGGTCCCGCGGCCCGAGGTGTCGCTTCCCTCCCCCCGTCCGGCGACGGGGGGGCCGTTCACAGGCGGTGCAGGCCGGAGAGCACGCGTTCCAGAACGCTGAGGTCGGGGCCCGCGTCGCCCGTGCGAGGGCATCCCGGGCGTGGCGTCGCGTCCCCCCGACCCCTCCGATGCGCGGGCCCGATCACGACGCGGTGACCGCCCGATATCGATCCGGAGGCCTCCACGGAGGACTCCTGCTCCGGTCCACGCGCCGGTCCCGCGACCCACTACAGTTCTTCTCAGCCCTGCACCTGACCTCTCTCGCAGGGCTTCTCCCACCGAGGCTCGGGGTCGTCGTCGTTCCACCCGGTTCGCCGGGACGGCGATCCCGAGTCTCGATGCATGTAAAGCGCAAGTTCTTTTCGGAGCAGCGGCGGACCGGGACGGGCTCCGCCGGTACCGTTGCCCGGTGTCGATGATCCTGTGCCGAGACGACCTGGACTTCCTGCTCCACGACTGGCTGGACGTCACGGCACTGACGGAGCGGCCCGCATTCGCCGAGCACGACCGGTCGACGTTCGACGCGGTGCTCGAGCTGGCCGAGCGGATGGCCACCGACGACTTCGCGCCGCACAACCGGGCCGCCGACCTCGCCGAGCCGCACGTCGTCGACGGGCACGTGGTCACCGTCGACGGGGTCGCCGACGCGGTCCGAGCGTTCGCGCAGGCCGGGTTCGTCAGCGCCACCGTGCCGGTGGAGCAGGGCGGGTCGGGCCTGCCGTTCACCGTCGGCCGCGCCGCGCTGGCGTGGTTCCAGGCCGCCAACATCGGCACCGCGTCGTACCCGTTCCTCACCATGGCCGCGGTGAACCTGCTGCTCGCCCACGGCACGCCGGAGCAGATCGGGACCTGGGTGCCGCCGATGATGGACGGCCGGTACTCGGGGACGATGTGCCTCTCCGAGCCGCAGGCCGGGTCGTCGCTGGCCGACATCACCACCCGGGCCGTGCCCGCCGCCGACGGCTCCTACCGCGTCACCGGCACCAAGATGTGGATCTCCGGGGGCGAGCACGAGCTGACCGACAACATCGTCCACCTCGTCCTGGCCCGCCTCCCGGGCGGACCCGCCGGCGTCAAGGGCATCTCGCTGATCGCGGTCCCCCGCGTCCTGTCCGACGGGACCGTGAACGACGTCGCCCTCGTCGGGCTCAACCACAAGATGGGCTACCGCGGGACGACGAACACGCTGCTCGCCTTCGGTGAACAGGGCGGCGCGGTGGGGTGGCGCGTCGGCGACGAGCACGCCGGGCTCGCCGCCATGTTCCACATGATGAACGAGGCGCGAGTCGGCGTCGGGATGGGCGCGGCCGCCCTCGGCGTCACCGGCTACCTGCACGCGCTCGAGTACGCCCGCACCCGCACCCAGGGCCGCGCGGTCACCGGGCGGGACGTCACGACGCCGATGGTGCCCATCATCCGGCACGCCGACGTCCGCCGGATGCTGCTCGCGCAGAAGAGCTACGCCGAGGCCGGGATGGCGCTGACGCTCTACTGCTCGCGCCTGGTCGACGAGAAGGACACCGCCCCCGACGAACAGGAGCGGGCGCGGGCGGCGTTGCTGCTCGACGTGCTCACCCCGATCGCGAAGAGCTGGCCCTCGCAGTGGTGCCTGGCGGCGAACGACCTCGCCATCCAGGTGCACGGCGGCTACGGCTACACCCGCGACTTCCCGGTCGAGCAGTTCTGGCGCGACAACCGGCTCAACCCGATCCACGAGGGCACCCACGGCGTCCAGGCGATCGACCTGCTCGGACGCAAGGCCGTCATGGGCGGAGGCGCCGGCCTGGAGCTCCTACTGGGGACCATGCGGGCGACGGTGGGCCGCGCCGCCGACATCCCCTCGCTGGCGGGGCACGCCGAGGCGCTCGAGGCGTCGCTGCAGCGGATCGCGACGACGACCAAGACGCTGCTCGGCACGGGCGACGCCGAGGTCACCCTGGCCAACGCGAGTGTCTACCTCGAGGCGGTCGGGCACGTCGTGGCCGCCTGGACGTGGCTGGAGCAGGCGCTGGTCATCGGCGAACGGCCCGGGGAGTTCGCCGACGGTAAGCGCGCCGCGACGCGGTACTTCTTCCGGTGGGAGCTCCCCCGCACGGGCCCGCAGTTCGACCTGCTCGACTCCCTCGACACCACGACGCTGGACTGGACGCCGGCCTGAGTCGCGCCACCCGACCGAGCCGGGACCCGCTCGACCGCACGTACAACCGGGCCCGCGTCAGGTACGGACGCGGGCCCGCTGCCCCCCGAAGGCGACGACGTCGCCCTCGGCGAGCTGACGACCGCGACGAGCCTCGACCCGGCCGTTGACCGTCACCTCGCCCGCCTCGAGGACCTCCCTCGCGTGCGCTCCGTGCTCGACCATCCCGGCCAGCTTGAGGAACTGGCCGAGCCGGATCGACGCGTCGTGCAGCGTGACGTCCTGCACCGGATCTCTGTCGGGCACGCCCGCATTGTCCCGCCCTGATGGGATCGACGCCGTGCCGTGGCCGCTGCTCGTCCTCGCCGGGGTCGGGGCCGGGCTGTGCGGGTCGATGGCCGGCCTCGCGTCCCTCTTCTCCTACCCGGCGCTGCTCGCGGCCGGACTCTCCCCCGTGGTCGCCAACCAGACCAACACCATTGCGCTGGCGACGGCGAGCATCGGCTCGGTCCTCGGTTCGCGACCCGAGCTGCGCGGGCAGGGCCGTCGGACGCGGCGGCTGCTACCGCTGACCGTCGTGGGTGGGGCCATCGGCGCCGGCCTGGTGCTGGTGACGCCGTCCGACACCTTCGCCCTCATCGTCCCGTTCCTCGTGGCCGGGGCGTCGCTCGTGCTGCTGCGACCGCCCGCGCCGCGACGCGAGCGCGACGACGCCCGTCTCGGCGCCGCCTCCACCGCGGGCATGGTCGCCGTCGGCGTCTACTCCGGCTACTTCGGGGCCGCGGCGGGAGTGCTCCTGCTGGCCCTGCTCGCCCGTGCGCTCGCCGAGCCGCTGGTCCGCGTCAACGCCGTGAAGAACGTCCTGCTCGGCGCATCGAACATCGCGGCCGCGATCGGGTTCGTCGCGTTCGGCGAGGTCGGGTGGTCGGCCGCGCTCCCGCTGACCGTGGGGCTGCTCGTCGGCAACTACATCGGGCCGGCGATCGCGCGCCGCCTGCCCCCGCGGGTGCTGCGCGTCGGGATCGGCGTCGCCGGCCTCGGCCTCGCCGTGGTCCTCTTCCTCCGGGCGCTGGGCCGACTCCCGGGCTGACCCCGGAGCCGGCTACTGACGGTAGTTCTCCACGACCGACGCGGGACGCTCCACCGCGTCGTCGGGGTCCTTCCCCGCGTCGCGCTGCGCCTGGCGGCCTCGCTTGAGGTCCCACAGCCGGTCGCGCTCGACGCGGATCGCCCGCACCCGCTCCGCGTCCTCGCCGGCGAGCCCGCCCGGGGACCGGCCCTCGATCTCCTTCTCCTCGGCGACGAGCGCGTCGACGCGCTCCACGATCTCGGCGTCGCTGTGCGGCTGGTCGGACTCGCTCATATCCGGTGTCCTCCTGAGGTCCCCTGGTCCCCCCGGACTACCCACCGGGGCCGCACCCCACCGCGATCAGCCCAGCTGTCGCTTGACCTCGACGGAGACCCGGCGGCCGTCGGCCCGCCCCGCCACCTGGGGCTGCACGATCCGCATGACCGCGCCCATCTGCCGGTGCCCGGCCGCGGCCGTCTCGCTGATCGCCGCGGCCACCATCGTCGACAGCTCCTCGTCCGTCAGGGGGGTGGGCAGGTACTCGGCGAGCACGGCTTGCTCGGCGCGCTCGCGCTCGGCGAGCTCGGTGCGCCCCGCCCCGTCGAAGGCCTCGGCCGACTCTCGGCGCTTCTTGCTCTCCCGCCCCAGGACGGCGACGACCTCGTCGTCGGAGAGCTCGCGGTGGCTCGTCCCGGCCGCCTCCTCGGTGGTGATCGCGGTGAGCGCCATCCGCAGCGTCCACACCCGGACCTGGTCGCGGGCCTTCATCGCGGTCCTCAGGTCGCCGCGCAACCTCTCCGTGAGCACACCTCACAGGGTAGTCGCCGTCCGACGAACGCTCAGCCCTCGTGCGGCAGGTGGGCCAGGACGTTCACCACCACGCCCCCCGGCGTGCGGACGAAGAATCGCCGGACGCCCCACGGCTCGTCCGTGAGCGGGTGCACGATCTCGTATCCGGCGCGGACGGCGTCGGCGTGGATCGCGACCACGGTGCCGACGCCGTCGACCTCCACCGAGACCGCCGGATCCGCGGGTGCCGTCGCGTCCCGGGACACGAGCTGAACCTGCGCCGTCCCCGCCTGGTGCGCCACCACCCACCCGAGGTCGAACACCGGCTCGAGCCCGAGCAGGTCGGACCAGAAGGGCCCGTCTACCGCGGGATCGGCGACCGGCAGATCGGCGACCACCCGGCGGACCGGCGGCGGCGCCGACCCGACCGCGGTGAACGGGGCGGCACCCGTCGACGGGCCGTAGGCCGCGGCCGCTCCGACCGGCGCGCCGTCGGCGTCGCGCAGGACGGTGAAGCGAGCCGGGAAGGTCTGCACCGCGCCGTCGGCGCAGCGTACGGGCAGGTGCGCGCCGCGTCCCTCGAGCCGCGTCGGACCGCCGGCCATGGCGGCGTGGAACCCGCGCCGGTGGGCGTCGCGTAGCTCTTCGGGGACGAGCAGGGCGACGTCGCGACCCACGACGTCGGCGGCGGGGTGGCCGAACAGCGCGGTCGCCGCGGCGTTCCACGCGGTGACGAGCCCGTCCCGGTCGACCGTCACGACCGCCCGCTGTTCGTCCATCCGCCGAGGATCGCGCACCGACCACGCCGGGGTCGTGGACGAACCCGATCGGAGGCGCGGCAGCGGGCCATACTGCGCCGCATGAGGTTCTCCACGAGCGTGGTGCTCGGCGGGAAGACCGCCACCGGGATGCCCGTCCCCGACGGGGTCGTCGAGGCGCTCGGCGGTGGACGGCGGCCGGCGGTCCGCGTCACCGTCGGCGGCCACTCCTACCCGAGCACGGTCGCCGTCCGCGACGGCCGTTTCCTCGTCCCGCTGTCGGCGGAGAACCGCGCCGCGGCGGGTGTCGCGGCCGGGGACACCGTCGAGGTCGACCTCGCCCTGGACTCCACGCCGCGCCTCGTCGAGCCACCGGCCGACCTCGCCGAGGCGCTGACCGCCGATGAGGCGGCCCGGACGTCCTTCGACGCGCTCGCCGCGTCGCACCGCAAGGAGTGGGTGCGCTGGGTGGAGGACGCCAAGCGGGCCGAGACGCGGGCGAACCGCGTCGCCCGCACGGTCGAGGCGCTCCGCGAGGGGCGGAGGACGCGCTGACCGGGCCGTCGCGCCCGGACCTGAGCCCCGCAACCGCAGGGCGCGTTCCCGTGTTCTCTCCGCCGTGAGTACCCCCGCACCGCTCACCACCGATCCCGACCTCGCCCGGGCGCTCGTCGACGACCTCGACGCCGGGTTCGCCGCGCTCGTGCGCCGCCACCAGGGACTGCTGTTCGGGGTCGCCCTCCGCACCACCGGCGCCCGCGCCGACGCCGAGGACCTCGCGGCCGAGGCGTTGCTGCGGGCCTACCGGGCGCTGCGCACCTACGACGCCGACCGCATTCGCGCCCTCGAGGTGCGGTCCTGGCTGGTGACCATCCTGCTCAACGTTCGCCGCAACGACGCCCGCGCCGCCGCGCGCCGCCCGACCATGAGCGACGGCGCCCTCACCGACCGGCCCGCCCCCGGCCGCACGGTCGAGGAACAGGCGGAGGCCGATCCCGACCTGGCCGGGGCGCTCGCCACCCTGCCCGAGGTCCAGCGATCGGCGGTCGTGCTGCGCCACGTCGCCGATCTCCCGGTGGCCGAGGTCGCGGCCGCTCTCCGGTGCCCCGAGGGCACCGTCAAGTCCCACGTCTCCCGCGGCCTCGCCCGCCTGCGGGCGGCCCTCTCCGAGAGGAGCACCCCGTGACCGACCCCCTGCTCACCCGCCTGGCCGCCCCGCGCGCGCCCACCGACACCCACCTCGACCTCACCGACCGCCTCGTGGACGGCTGGCTGCGCGTGCCCGGACCGCTCGGCTACCTCCTCGTCGTCGTCGGGGCGCGCGGGGTCCGGTACCTGCGCGACGCCGCGACCGGGGAGGACGCCTTCCGCGAGGAGTACCGGCGCCGTTTCGCCCGCCCGGTCCTGGCGTCGACCGGCCGCGCCCCCCGGGGCCTGCTGCCCGCCCTGCGCGGCCAGCCGTCCCGCCCCCGGATCGACCTCGACGACGCCACCGGGTTCGAGCGCGCCGTCCTCGCCGCGACCGCCCGCATCCCCGCCGGCGAGACCCGGCCCTACGGCTGGGTGGCCCGCGAGGCCGGGCGACCCCGGGCGGTACGCGCGGTGGGCACGGTCCTCGCCCGCAACCCCGTCCCCCTGCTCGTGCCGTGCCATCGCGTCACCCGTGCCGACGGCCGGCTCGGGGACTACATGTTCGGTGCGGCCGCGAAGGCGACGCTGCTACGGGGCGAGGACGCCGATGTGGACGGGCTTGCCGCGCTGGCCGACCGCGGCGTCGCACTCCTCGGCAGGGACACCACCGGCGTCGTCTGCTTGCCCTCGTGCCACCACGCCCGCCGGATCACCGACGCGCACCGCCGTGAGTTCCGCTCTGCGGCCGAGGCCCTCGCCGCGGGATACCGGGCGTGCCGGGACTGCCGCCCGGCGCTACCGGCCTGACGCGGGAGACGGAGGCGAGGGCGCGCGAGCAGGCGCCGCCGATCCCGGTGCCACCGCCGGTGACGATCGCGGTCACCCGTCCTCCCGCTCACCCCGTGCCCACCCGGTCAGCGGACGACGCGGCGCATGGTGAGGGCGAGCCCCAGGTTCGCGCCGCCGCGGAAGAGGAAGCCGAGGGCGATGAAGAGCGCGAGCGTGCCGATCGCCGTGCCGGGCGAGACGAGGAGCAGGAACGCGACGAGCAGGCTGAGGATGCCGAGCCCGATGTTCCATCCGCGGTGCTCCGCCGTGGAGAAGGCGGCGATCAGGTCGTTCACCCCGGCGACGGCGAACCACAGGACCAGGCCGTAGGCCAGCACCAGGATCCCGCCACCGGGCAGGAACGTCACCAGCACGCCGGCGACCAGCGTGAGCACGCCGAACGCGAGCAGCCAGCCGCGTCCCGTCGCGCCCGTCCCGGCCCGCATCGCCACGGTGATCTCGAGGATCCCCTGCACGATGAGCCCGATCCCGAGCAGGACCGCCGCCGAGAGGATGGCGAGGCCCGGGAAGAACAACGCCACGACTCCGAGCACGATGCCCAGGAAGCCGGACGCGGCGACCCAGCCCCACTGCTGTGAGTCCCGGCCCACGAGGCCCCCGCGTCCCCCTGATCGCATGGACATCGTCGGTCCTCCTTCGGCCCCGCCGCGGACACACTCCCTGCCCGGGACCCTAGTGGCGCCGTGGGCGGTCGCGGGCGCCCGAACCGGTGTCCGCGACGTTCTCCCCTGCCCCGGTGGTCATGGTCGTCGGGTGCCCGGAGCGGATGATGGCCACGTGTCCCGCGCCGTCGTCCGCCGTGCCCGACCCGACGACGTCGACGCCATGGTCGCCCTGGTGCACGAGCTCGCGGACTACGAGCGGACCCCCGACGCGTGCACCCTGACCGGTGAGCAGCTCGCCGGCGCACTGTTCGCGGCGTCGCCGGCGCTCTTCGGACACGTCGGTGAGGTCGACGAGCACGTGGTCGGCGTCGCGCTCTGGTTCCTCAACTTCTCCACATGGACCGGGACGCACGGGGTGTACCTGGAGGACCTGTTCGTGCGGCCGTCGCACCGTCGTCTCGGGCTGGGCCGGTCGCTGCTCGGCGCGCTCGCTGCGGAGTGCGTCGACCACGGGTACGGCCGACTCGAGTGGTCGGTGCTGGACTGGAACCGGCCGGCGCTCGACTTCTACGCCTCGTTCGGCGCCGTCGGGATGGACGAGTGGACGGTGCACCGCATGACCGGCGACGCGCTCACGGCCCTCGCCCGCCCGGCGGTCCCGCGATGAGCGGACCCGACGGGTCCGGGTCCGGCCGCCTCGCCGACGCGCGCCGGCACCTGCAGGCCGACTGCTCCCGCTGCGTCGGGCTCTGCTGCGTCGTCCCCGCGTTCGCGGCGTCGGCCGACTTCGCGATCGACAAGCCGGCCCGAACACCGTGCCCGAACCTGCTCTCCGACCACCGCTGCGGCATTCACGACCGCCTCCGTGCCGAGGGTTTCCCCGGCTGCGTCGTGTTCGACTGCTTCGGTGCCGGGCAGCAGGTCGTCGAGGTGACGTTCGGCGGCCGTCCCCCGGACCCGGCGTCGCACGCTGCCGTAGGCGAGGCGTTCCGCGTGATGCGCCAGCTCCACGAGATGCTCTTCCACCTCGCCGAAGCCGCGGTCCTCGTTGCCGACCGGCCGCTGGCCGACGACGTGGCGGCCCTGCGCGAGTACGTCGACGGGCTCACCCGCCTCGGCGCCGACGCCCTCGCCCGCCTCGACCCCGGCGTCGAGCGACGGCGCGTCGGTGCGGTGCTGGGGCGGGTCGGCGTCGCTGTCCGTGGCGGGCCTCCGGGCCCCGATCACACCGGCGCCGACCTGGTGGGGGCACAGCTCCGAGATCTCCGCGGGGCCTCCCTGCGAGGGGCCCTCCTGCTGGGGGCGGATCTGCGCGGCGCCGACCTGCATCACGCCGACCTGCTCGGGGCCGACCTGCGCGGCGCCGACCTGCGCGCCGCCCGCCTCGCGACGGCCCTCTTCCTCACCGCCACGCAGCTCGAAGCGGCCCGGGGCGACTCCGCGACGACGGTTCCGCGGTCGCTGCCCCGCCCGATCCATTGGGCACGGGAGCGGGGGCCGACGGCTTGACCCTGCACGACGCGGCGTCGAGGTCGACGGTGCGGCGTGGCGCCGGGCCGCCCCACCGCAGATCATGTCAAGACCGGCCCAGGAGCTGTTGTCGATCCGAGGAGCCCACCGTGCCCGAGAGTCCGGACGGCGAGGAGCGCCTGCCGCGCCCCCGGGGCCGCCGCCGATGGACGTCGTTCGTGGCCGACGAGACGGACGGGATCGCCCGCGGACTCCACGAGCAGACCAACCCCCGCCACCGCCTGCGCGTGGAGCACGACGAGTCGACGCTGCTCATCCACCTCTCCGACGAGGACGGCCGCGGCTGGACGACCGTCGCTCTGGACCGCGCGACCCGTCGGTGGGCGGTCGTTCAGGACACCCGGCAGGCCGACGCGGCCCGCGGCGCCTACGACGAGCTCTACGATTCCTGACGGGTCCCGGCACTACGCCGCGGTCCGCGTCCGGGCGCGGACCCGGGCGCGGACGACGTCGGCTCCCTCGCCCCGGAGCTCGTCGAGGGCAGCGGTACGCCCGCCGAGGGTGGTGAGCAGGGCCGACGCGGTGGCCTCGACCGGCGCCCCGTCGCCGTAGCGCCAGTCGCTGTCGGTGCTCACGAGCGCGACGCCGTCGAGCAGATCGCCGACGAGGCGTTCCGCGCGGGGCCCCATGAGCTGGTCGAGCACGACGTTCGCGGCATCCGGATCGGCCGTGCAACCGGTGCCGAGCGGGCGGTGGATGTCCTCGGCGTGCAGGACGAGGTGGCTCAGCGGTGCCTCGGGCCCGGCGCCGGGGACCTTGAACGGTCGCTCCGTGATCGAGCGCAACGCCTCCACGAGGGCTGCCCGTGACCGCCGGTCGCGGGTGGCCCAGCGGTCGGCCATGCGGTCGAAGTCGAAGCGGGCCGCGGCCATCGCGACCAGGAAGCGCGGCACCGAGGGCTCGTAGGGCATCAGTAGTGCACCGCGACCTCGCGGACCGTCCGTTCACCCAGCGCGGCTTCGATGAGGTGACCGTCGCCGAGATCGCCGATGCGGCGGACGTCGCCGAGAAGACCGTCTACAACCACTTCCCCGGTCAAGGCCGAGATGGTCCTCGACGCCGGGGACGAGCTGCTCGAGCACCTGCTCGCGGCGATCCGAACCCGTTCGTAGGGCACGCCGATGCTCACCGCCGTGCGGGGCTTCTACGAGGACCTCCCCGCATGGGCGAGCCACCGACGCCCGGCCCGGTCCGTCCCCGACGTTCCTCGCCATGCGGATCGCCGTGGACGTCCGCCGGGCCGTCGGCCCGGCCGTTACGGTCGCGGCGTGACCGACCTCGCCACGCGCGCCACGACCCTGCTCGAGCTCCACAGCGCGCCGGAGATCCTCGCCCTCGCCAACGTCTGGGACGTGGTCTCGGCGCGGACCGTCGCGTCCACCGCCGGGGCGAAGGCCATTGCCACCGCCAGCCACGGCATCGCCGCGACCTTCGGCTACGCCGACGGGGAGAACATCCCCCTCGACCTGCACCTGGACATGGTGGGGCGCATCGTCGCCGCCGTGGACCTGCCGGTGACCATGGACCTCGAGGGCGGTTACGGAGACGCGGGGGCCACCGCGGCCCGGGCGATCGCCCTCGGCGTCGTCGGCGGGAATCTCGAGGACCAGCTCAAGCCCCTCGACGATGCCGTCGCCGCCGTCGAGGCCGTGCTGGCCGCCGGCCGTGACGCGGGGATCGACTTCGTCCTCAACGCCCGCACCGACGTCTTCGTGAAGGCCGGGGCCGGTGCCGACCGGGGCGAGCTCGTGGCCGAGGCCTCGCGCCGCGGAAATGCGTTCCTCGAGGCCGGCGCTCCGGTCGTGTTCGTCCCCGGCGTGGTCGCGCGTGACGAGATCCAGGCGCTGGTCGAGGCGTTCGGGCCAACCACGCTGACTGTCATCTCGGTGCCCGGAGCGTCGTTGCCGGCGAGCGAGCTGCAGGAGCTCGGCGTCGCCCGCGTCTCGACCGGCCCGTTCACCCAGCGCGTCGCCCTCACCGCCTTGCAGGACGCCGCGGCGGCCATGATGGTCGGCGGCACGCTGCCCGAGGGGACGCGCGCGCTCAACTGATCCCGCGCCGCGCTCCACGTCGCGCGGTGTCGTCATCGCCGTCTCGTGGTCCGGTCCGCGACTGTCGATGGCGCACGGCCTCGCACCGACGGCCTGCAGAACGCTGGCGTCGACGACGCCGGCGCTGACCCGCCGCCAGGGCGCTCAGGCGCGCCGCGAAGAGGGAGGCCCGCCGCCCGCGGCGCCCGGGGGCGGTCCGGACTCGGTCGGTCTCCCCGCCGCGGTGAACGCCTCCACGGCATCGAAGTCCTGCACGGCGTCGGCGCTGATCACCTCGGCAGGCGCCCTGCCCCGCAGGACCTGCTTGATCGGCGCCTCGAGCTTCTTGCCGGTCAGGGTGCGGGGGACGGCGGGCACCGCGGCGATGAGGTCGGGGAGGTGTCGCGGCGACAGGTCGCGGCGCAGCGCCGCCCGGATGCGGTTGCGCAGGTCGTCGTCGAGCTCCACCCCGTCGGCGGGCGCGACGAACAGCAGGAGCCGCCCCGCGCCGCCCTCGTCATCCTCGAGGTGCACCACGAGCGAGTCGGCGACCTCGGGCATGTCCTCGACCACGGAGTAGAACTCGGCGGTGCCCAGCCGCACCCCGCCGCGGTTGAGCGTGGCGTCGGAGCGCCCGCTGATGACGAAGCTCCGTCGCGCGGACATGACGACCCAGTCGCCGTGGCGCCACACGCCCGGGAACACGTCGAAGTACGACGATCGGTAGCGCTCGCCGTCCGGGTCGTTCCAGAACCGGATCGGCATGGAGGGCATCGGTTCCCGGATCACCAGCTCCCCGAGCTCCCCGATGACCTCCCGGCCCTCCTGGTCGAACGCGGTCGCGTCGACCCCGAGGCACGGCCCGGAGAGCTCCCCCCGGTAGACCGGGAGCCAGGGATTGCCGGCGACGAACCCCGAGCAGACGTCGGTGCCCCCGCTCATCGAGTTGACCAGGACGGCGTCGCCGAGCTGCTCCTGGGCCCAGTCGAAGCCCTCCTCGGGCAGGGGCGACCCGGTGATCCCCAGCATCCGCAGGGCCGAGAGGTCGCACTCCCGCGCGGGGCGCACGTCGTCCTTGCGGCATGCCATGAGGTACGCGGGGCTCGTCCCCAGCATCGTCGTCCCGGTCTCGGCGGCGATGCGCCACTGCTCGGTGAGGTCGGGGTAGAGCGGGTTCCCGTCGACGAGCACGACGGCGGCCCGCCGCAGCAGCGCCGAGATGACGATGTTCCACATCGTCCACGCGGTGGTGGTGAACCAGAGGACGCGGTCGCCGGGACGGGAGTCGAGCTGGACGGCGTGGGTTTTGAGGTGCTCGAGCAGGATGCCGCCGTGGCAGTGCACGATTGCCTTCGGCAGCCCCGTCGTGCCGGAGGAGAACAGGACGTAGAGCGGGTGACTGAACGGCACCGACACGAACTCCAGCGGCTCGGAGTCGACGAGCAGCTCGTCCCAGGACAGATCGGCACCGTCGACGGTGTGGTTGCCGTAGTCGACGCCGACGACGTGGCGGACCGTCGGCAGACCGGCGCGGAGGTCGTCGACGCCGGCGGCCGCGACGTCCTTGTCCCCGTAGCGGTAGCCCGAGACGGTGAGCAGCACCGTCGGCTCGATCTGGGCGAAGCGGTCGACGACGCTGCGGGCGCCGAACTCCGGCGCGCAGGACGCCCAGATCGCGCCGAGTGACGCGCAGGCCAGGAACGCGATCAGCGCTTCGGGGACGTTGGGCAGGAACCCGGCGACCCGGTCATCCCGCCCGACGCCGAGTCGGCGAAGGCCGCACCGGGCGCGCGCCACCCGGTCGGTGAGCTCAGCGAACGTGAGGTCGATCGGCCCCCGGGTCTGGGAGCGGGCGAGCACCGCGAGTTCGTCGGCGTCCTCGGGCAGGCCGAGCATGTGCTCGGCGTAGTTCAGCTCCGCGCCGGGGAACCACTCCGCTCCCGGCATCTCCCGCGACCCGAGGACCCGGTCGTAGGCGCCGCGGACGCCGAGGTGATCCCAGATCGAGGCCCAGAAGCCCTCGAGGTCGTCGACCGACCAGCGCCACAGCTCCTCGTAGTCGGCGAACTCGCGCCCCCGCTCGCGAGCGAGCCAGCGCACATAGGCGCCGATCCCGGTGGTGTCGAGGACGTCGGTGGGCGGTGTCCACAGCACGGCCCCGTCCCCGGCATGTCCCGTCATCGCGACCTCCGCGTCCCGCGCTCCCCACCCTGAGAACCCGCTGCCCGGGCCGACCGTACCCGGACACCGAAGGCCGGTGGCTCGTCGAAAAAGCGAGCTGCTCCGGAGTTCGCCACCGATCGTCGAGGGCCACTCACCGTGACCGGCGACGGCGCTCCTCCACGGGAGGGGCGGTGCCGGCCGCCGTTTGGTGGGTGATCCGGCACCACCGCGACCGCTCCGAGCGACATCGCCCGGGCAGACCGGACCGTCGACACACGTCCCGGCGAATCGGCGCGGATCGCCGTACGGACGCTGTGAAGATCCTGTCTCACCAGGCGACGACAGGAAAACGTGAATGTCGCCCGCGCGCCGTCACCGCTCCACCCCCTCGACAAGGACCCTCATGTACCTGCTCGTGCCCGTGGTGCTGCCCTTCGTGCTCGCCGGCTCGGCCCTGTTGCTCCAGGTGCTCGAGAGCCGGCTGTACCGCAGCGCCTCCGCCGAGGTTCCCGATACCGGGGCGTCGGCCGTGGTGCCGGCGGGTCCCGGTCCGTGGCCCCGGCCCGCCGCGGCCGCACCCGGTCTCCTCGCGGGTCCGCAGCAGGCGTCAGCCTGACCGGCCCCGACGGCCCCACGGCCGGGAGCCGCCCAGGTTCGCCGAGACCCCACCGACGTCGCACCCGACCACGCGATCGACCTGCTCTTCGGTCCGGGCGTCTTCCGCCTCCTCGTCGGGCACGCCCCCTCCGACCCCGACACCGCCCGCACCCTCGCCCGCACCCTCGCCCGCACCGCGCTCGACGGCCTCGTACGCGCCCGACGACGATAAGGCTGCGTTGACGAGAGTGCCCACCAACGTGTTGCACCACCGACCGTCGCCCGGGAGGACCACCGATGCGGGAACCAGCAGGCTCCGGCGCCTTCGACCACACGCTGCACGGCGGGAGCGCGCCGACGCGGATGCAGTGGCTGTTCCGCGAGGAGACCGCGCTCCCCGTCGCGGTGCAGCGGTGGGACCTGCCGCCGGGCGGGTCGGAGGGCATGCACGCGCACCCGCCTGGGGACGAGGCCCTCGAGGAGCTGTACGTGCTCCTCGAAGGACAGGCGACGATGCACGTCGACGACGCCACCTACGAGCTCGCACCCGGCGACGCCGTGCTCGCCCCGGCCGGCTCCCGGCACGACCTGCAGAACACGGGCGCGGGCGGCGCGCGGCTGGTCGTGGTGTGGGGTCGCCCCGGCTCCGGCGTCGACTGGAGCCGGTACGCGTCCGGGGTGGCCTCCCGTGCCGCGGCGGACGAGGCTCGCCCCCGGGCGTGACCGACCGCTTCGCGTCCACCTCGCGGTACACCGGATCACCCCGGACGCCGAGGTGACCGATCGGGCGACCCCCCACGAGGACCGAGGACCCCACGATCGACCTTGCGCACGACCCGCACGCGCGGGGCGTCAGGACGAGGAACCGGTCCCGCGGGGGGGGACGCCCAGCGACCCGGCGCGGGGCCCGGCTCGCCCGGGGTCGTGCCCGGCTGGTCTTGCGGGCCAGCGCCGCGGTCTCCCGGGCGCTCGGGCTTCCCGGGTGGGGACGCTGCTGGACAGGCTCCATGTCGGCGGGCTCGGCGTCGAAGGCGGTGTCCGTGGGTGTCCCTTCCTCCGCATCGACCGATTCGGGTACCACCAGGATCGACTCTGTGATCGCCGTGGCGTCCTGCGGCAATTCCGACGTCATGGGGCTCGGTTCCGGCTGCTCCGGTGGCCTCGGCCTCGGCCTCGGACTCGGACTCCCGAGGAGCGCGTGCTCGGACACGGCGCGCATCGGGCGCGTGGCCGAAGCGGCCTCCATCGGGATGTCGGTCGTCTCCGCCGCGTCGGGCACGGGTGCCACAGGTGTCGGAGGGTCGGATCGGCCGAGGTCGACGTCACCGGGCGCGCGGTCCAGCTCATTGTCGGCAGGCTCCGCGTGACGCGGCTCGGGCGCCGTCCACTCGGGCACCGTCCACTCGGGCACCGTCGTCACCGGCGCGACCCTCGGTGTGGCGCGAGAACCGAGGGTGAGACCAGCCTGGTCGTCCCGTCGCGCGCTCCTCGCGCTTCGCGCCACGGCCGTCCCGACCAGAGCCGCCGCTGCCGCCCACGCCCAGCCTCTCGCTGCCATCCCACCGTTCCCTCCACTGCCGCTGCCCCGAGGACGGCGGCGGCCACGGCGATCCCGTCGTGGCGGACACCGCGCCGCAGCGCGGGCGTCGCGGATCGACGCGCGGGCTGGCCTCGACGCCTGGGGCGCTACCCGGCGAGCGGCCTCGCGCGCCGGTCCCCACTCCAGCTCGGACCCTAGCGAATCCGAGCACCCGTTCGAGGGACGCCTTCCCCTGCACGCCGGATCGATTACCGGCTTCATGACGGCGGCCAGTCCCGATTGATGGCGTCGACCGGCGGTGTGCGACACGCGGATCGCGTCGACCAGGTGCGGCGGGCGTACTCGAAGTCGGCGGTCGTGCGCGTGACCGTCGCGTTCAACGACAGTTCACGCCGACCCTCGACTTGGTCGCCCAGGAACACAGCGAACTACCCAGTGGCGCGCAGCCCGGTCAGGGTGACGGAAACGAGCCGGCGAACGGCAGCTGTGGAGTGCAGGTTGCCGGCGGCAGTCAGCGCGTGCACGCAGTACCGAGCCAGCTCGTCGGGCGCGACGTCGTCGCGCAGCCCACCCGTCGCGGCGACCTCGGTGAGCAGGTCCCGGAACACCTCGACCAGGTGCTGCTGCGCCCGGGCTACATGCTCATTTCGATGCAGGAGCGCGCCGAGCTCGGGCCCATGGTGCTCGCGTTGGTGAGCGATCAGCGCGTAGGCCTCGAGGACGGCTTCGAGTCGCTGTGCGGGGTCGCCAGCGCCGTCGCGGAGTTCGGTGAGCGTTTCGAGATGGCCGGCGACGTGGCGTTGGTGCCAAGCCACCAAGATCGCCTCGACGTCGGGGAAGTACTTGTAGAGCGTCGCCCGTCCGATACCGGTGGCCTCGGCGATCTGAGACATGGTCACCGACCTCAGCCCGTGCTCGGCCACCAAGGCCCACGTGGTGTTCAGGGTGGCCTCGCGTACCGCGTGGCGGTGGGCCTCGATCGTCTCGTTCCACAGCCTGGGCACCGCCCAAGTGTACGACGCGGCCTCAGACTAAACATACTGCCTGGCCAGCGACACTGTGTCTCGTAAAGTCGCTCGGACTACGCGCACGACATGACCAAGGAGATCAACCATGGTGAATCCGGCTCCTGGGCCCGAGACCGGCGATGGACCCGTCGCAGGGCCCAACCGATCGACCTCGGGTGCCCCTCGGTGGGTGAAGGTGTTCGGGATCGTCACGGGCGTCCTGGCCCTGCTCCTGCTCATCTTGATGCTCGTCGCCGGCGGCAACCACGGTCCCGGTCGCCACCTTTCGTCCGGCACCCTTCTCGCACCCGCCGCCGTTGCGGGCGCGGCCACCGGGTCGTTGGGTGCGCAGTGATGACCCCCACGCCTCGGGTGCGCAAGTTCGCGCTCACCGTGCACCTGGTGTTCTCGGTCGGCTGGGTCGGCGCCGCCGTCGCCTACCTCGCGCTCGGCGCCTCCGCGGGGACCAGCGACGATGCTGCGACGATCCGCGCCGCCTGGATCGCGATGGAGCTCGTCGGCTGGTCGGCGGTCGTTCCGCTCGCGCTCGGCACCCTCCTGACCGGACTCGTCGTCTCGTTGGCGAGCCCGTGGGGGCTGATCCGGCACTACTGGGTCGTGATCAGTCTGGCGCTGACTGTGTTCGCGGTCGCGGTCACGGTGATGCACATGCCGAGCGTGAGCTCGATGGCCGATGCAGCTCGGGGTGCGACTCCTGACGTCCTCGGTCGGCTGGGAGGCGATCTCTTCCATCCCGGCGTCGGACTGGTGGTGTTGCTCGTGATCATGGCGCTCAACGTGTACAAGCCCAGGGGTCGCACTCGATACGGGCGGCGAGAGCAGCACGAGCGGAGCGGGACACTCGTCCCGTAGCGCGATCGACGCGAACCAGATGCGTTCTCCCGACCAGAATCAGGGCGCAGTCGAGAATGTCGCGAACGGCCACCTGGGCGGGCTGGCCGCGCTGACCGTCCTGTTCGGACGGCGAGCCCGCCGGTGATCGCGGCGCGCCGACCAGCGCGGGCAACCGGCATCCCAGGCGCGAAGCGAGTGGGGTCGCCGCGATGCTCCTCGGCCTGCCACTGTCGCAGCCCAGCCCGGCCGCCCTCGTCGTGGTGACTGCGCTGGCGCTCACCGCCACCTCGTGGTCCGGCCTGGCCTGCCGTCGCACCGCCGGCTGTGCACCGAGCTCTGCACCTGTGTGCTCGCTCTCGGCGCAGCGCCCGAGGGCGCGGCGGGAAAGCGCGTGGTCGCGCTGGGGCGTCCGGGACGTGGTCCCGGACGAGGCGCATCGCACTCGATGGGACTCGTCTCACTGAGCGCCGCGGCGACGACACTTCACGCATACCGCATGGGAAAGGGAGGGCCAAGCGATGAACCACCTCGGCGCCCGGGAGAAGGCCGCAGAGGTCGGTCACCCGACACGGCTGCAGGTTGCTCCCGTGTGGCCGGTGGCCACATTGGCCGGCACGCAACTCATCGACGCCGCTCTCTGCGCGGTCCCCGTCGGGTTCGTGACTCAATGCCTCGACGACGTGCGCTTCCCCCGCAGATACCACTGGACCATCGCGCCGATCAAGGCCTCCGGCGCGGCGGGACTGCTCGCGGGCCTGATCGTTCCTGGTCTCGGCGCACTCACCAGCGGCGCGCTCGTCACCTACTTCTCCGTCGCCGTCGCCATGCACCTACGCGTCGGCGACATCGGTCGCAACATGTACAGCGCCTGCGGTCTCCTGGCGGGATCCGCCGCCGTCGGAGGTCGCTTCCTCACCTACCGCGACAAGAGGAGGTAGGTGCGTCGAACGAGCGGCCAGAACCTCGAGCACGGCAACACGCCTGCATGGTGCTCACGGGTTCGGGGCGCACACCGGCGTAGATCTAGTCGTCCGCTCGGTCGCGTACCTCCCCACATCGAGGACAACGCTGCGGCGGCGGGTCCTCGTCGGGCATCAGCCCGCAGTGCTCGCAGACCACGTGCATCCAGCACGCCGGGTCACCGCCCTCGCGCTCCTCCCTGCGATCAGTGGCCACAGGAGGATGCTCCCACCACGGCACCTCACCGTCCTGCCAGAGCTTCATGGCCGTCCATCTCTTCGGGGGCGGCGGTGTAGATGAGGTCGCCGAGCCGGCTGCGCAGTGTGGCTTCTCAGCCCCGTCGTCCACATAGAGTTGACGACATGGCTATTGTCAACCTATAGTTGACGCATGACGACTCCGGTTCCGATGAGTGGCCCCGTCCGGCTGGACGACCTCATCGACGCGATCACCTCGGTGCACTCCGACGCGCTCGATCAGCTCTCCGATGCGGTCCTTGCCGCAGACCATCTCGGCGAGGTCGCCGATCACCTGATCGGCCACTTCGTCGACCGAGCGCGGCGCTCGGGCGCATCCTGGACCGATATCGGCAAGAGCATGGGCGTCACCAAGCAAGCAGCTCAGAAGCGGTTCGTGCCCAAGAGCTCCACCGCCGACCTGGACCCCCACCAAGGTTTCAGCCGTTTCTCCCCGCGGGCCAGGAACGTGGTGATGGCAGCTCAGAACGAGGCGCGAGCGGCGAGCAACCCGGACATCACCCCTGAGCACCTCGCGCTCGGGCTCCTCAGCGAGCCCGACGGTCTTGCCGCGAGGGCGATCGCCGCGCAGGGGGTGTCGCTCGAGACGATGCGTCGAACGGTCATCACGAAGCTGGCCCCGGCGGTCGACCACGTTCCCGACCTCATCCCGTACGACTCCCACGCTCGCAAAGTCCTTGAACTCACCTTCCGCGAGGCGTTACGTCTTGGCCACAACCATGTCGGGACCGAGCACATCCTGCTGGCGCTCCTCGAACTCGAGGAAGGCGCGGGCGTGCTCGCGGGTCTCGGGGTCGACAAGAAGACGACCGAGGAGACGGTCGAGGCTGCGTTGGCGGCCGTGACCGCCGCCGGTCGGCAGCGGGAGTCGTAGGCCGATTACGCCGTCGCAGGATGCTGGGTGTCGGCGTGGGCGGAGCAGTGGAGCTCGGGTGTCGCACGCGTCAGGGTCCGGTATCCGCGAGGGGCGCCAGTGGGTGTACCCGCTTGCTCGCGCGGACCCTACATGACGCGCGAGTGATCGACGAGTACCGTTTGCTCGTTTCCCTGTCGTTCTCGGCGCCGGCAAGCGCCTCTTCGCGGAGAGCTGCGCGACCTCCGGATTCACCATTTCCATGGTGAGGTGACGAGCATGGGGTGACCTACCAGTATGTCGGACTATGTCTGACCCGAATCCACGAGTAGGTGTTGGGGATGATCTTGGTCCGATTCTTGGATCTTCTGGGGGTGGGTTTCGGGTCGTGGGCGGGCCGGGGGCCCGAGTGTCGCCTCGGGTGGGCGTG
>JAABUZ0100001140.1_pt1 | contig 53429 bp, 57 predicted proteins | sample 5562091 | NCBI WGS metagenome assembly JAABUZ01 (sample SAMN12813069, study PRJNA571459) | rock metagenome | isolation source: Antarctica rocks | place: Antarctica: Victoria Land, Linnaeus Terrace sud | collected 2015-12-21 | reverse complement strand
TTTCGGCACTTGGACCGCTCAACATCTTAATCCTTTTCGCCAATGTCTCGCCCTGCTGTCCTCTCCATCTTCTTTGGGCCAAGTCTGAACAGTATCATTTGTTGCTAGCTAGTGCTTTTTGGTAATGAGTATGATATAATCGTTAGACGTTGTAGAGTGCATAGTTGCTCGGAGAAGACGATCTGCTGCAAGCGGCGCGATACACGCGAATATTAAGAGGACATAGATACACAAGTACGTCCGAGAATTAGGAGAAACATGGCATATACTGATCAGACACTGGTTTGCCGCGACTGCAACCAGGAATTTGTTTTCACCACTGGCGAGCAAGAGTTTTACGCCAGCCACGGATTAACCAACACACCGAGCCGCTGCCCTTCCTGTCGCGCTGCACGCAAAAATCAGTCCGGTGGCAATAGTGGTCGTAGCAGTGGCTCCCGCGAACCCCGCCAGATGTACTCTGCAACCTGCTCCAATTGTGGGAACGAGGCTCAGGTGCCGTTCCAACCCCGTGGAGACAAACCCGTTTATTGCAGTGAGTGCTTCCAGACGATGAGTCCAGCCGGTGGTCGTTCTAGCGACCGCAGATCGAGCTGGTAGCCACCATGAGTGAAGTACGTGTAAACCCTGGTGACTCCTTTGAGATCGCCCTCAAGAAATTCAACCGTAAGGTACAGCAGGATGGCATCCTTTCTGAGGCTCGCCGCCGCGCCTATTACGAAAGCCCACAGGCACGCCGCAAGCGCAAAGCCGCAGCCCAGCGTCGCAAACAGCGTCGCACGCGCCAACCCGTATAAATTTCAAAAATCAGTTGGGCCATCCATGTGGATAACCCAACTGATTTTTTGTGTTTTTACCTTACTTTATCCAACCTTCACACCCAGACCAGCTTCGTCCGACAATATCAGCTTACCATCTTCTACCTTCACACCGAGATATGGGTCATTTTCAATGAGTAAATTTCCATCAAGATCGGCGTAGTCCACGAGTGGTGTCAGGTGGGCAGCAGCGGTAATGGCGAGCGAACTCTCGATCATACAGCCAAGCATGATGCTCAGGTGGTGCGCTCTAGCTACGTGAATCATCTTGAGTGCGTGATGAATGCCACCACACTTCATGAGCTTGATATTGATGCCATCAACACAGTCCGCAACCCGTGGAATGTCCTCAACCGTTACGCAACTTTCATCAGCGATAATTGGGACGGACACATTATCGCGTATCAGTTTCAAGCCTTCGAGATTGTGTGACGGAACAGGCTGCTCTATGAACTCAATATTGTACGGAGCGAGTTCATTGATTGTCTTGATCGCCTCTTTAGGTGTCCAGGCGGTGTTTGCATCGACACGAATGGTTGCGTTCGAGACTTCACGAATGGCCTTGATAATCTCGATATCGTGTTTTGTGCCAAGCTTCACCTTGAGGACAGGATACTTTTTCGCGGCTGCCGCCTTCTTCGCCATCTGTGCTGGACTATCAAGACCGATTGTGAACGATGTATAGGGCGTCTTTGTCGCGTTCAATCCAAGTAGTTTGTAGAGAGGCACACCTAGCATCTTCCCGATCAGGTCGTAAAGTGCCATATCTACGGCGGCCTTCGCGGACGGATTCAGCCCAATTGTGTGATTGAGACGCTGCATAATATCTTCGAGCGCGAACGGGTCATCGCCCAAATCGCCCTTGAATAGTTCAATACATGCCAGCACGGATGTCGGGCTCTCGCCATAATATTCAGTAGGTGATGCTTCACCATACCCCTTATAATCGTGATGCACGATTTCGACAATGACATTCGGCGAGGTTTCCTGCACACCGCGTGAAATACGAAACGGTGTAGTCAGTTTGAGATCAATCGGATAAGCGTTGATATGCATAATAAAATTAGTCCTCAAAATGTTTTATAAGCGCATCCAGCAGCACACCTGCGCTGAAGCGTATTACATCAGTTGCGGGTAGCCCGGTCTCGCTTTCAGCTTGCTGCAAGGCGGCGCGTGCTTCTTTCTGGTTCATACCTTGTGTCATGATGGCAAGGCCAACTACGCGACTACGCGATTCTGGACGGAGCCATGCAACGGCATCTTCGTTCGCTTGAATAAGCTGCCTCAAAGGTGGCAAAGGGCAGTTCTTGTACCCCTCAATCGTTTTCGCACCTGCTTTATGGCAAAATATCATCGCATCAGGCATGGAGCCATGAATAAGGCCGAGTGTTACTGGAGAGTAGCCCGGGTGGTTGAGAGCGCCTTGTCCCTCGACAAAAACCCAGTCATACTTGTTGGTAAAGTCTAGCACCATTTCTTCAACCATACCCGCCACAAAGTCGACGATGATACGGTCCACGGGCAAGCCATTTCCAGAGATCATGACACCCGTTTGTCCAGTCGCGGCAAAGACACTGCTGATACCACGTTTACTGGCTTCACGCTCTAATTCCAGGGCAACGGTCATTTTTCCTGTCGCGCAGTCTGAGCCTACCATGAGAATGGAATGACTGCTAGGACGGTGCGGCGTGAACTCGGCAACGCGTTTTCTTTCGGGTGGACGACGCACATCCCAGATAGTGACACCGCGCTTCTCTGCCGCAACCCGAAGTTCGGGGTCTTCGGAAAGAAAGACGTGCAGACCGCTAATAATGTTAAGCCCGGCCTCGATAGCGGTAAAAAGTTGCCAACGCCACTCTTCGGGCAGCGCACCACCTCTAGGCGCGATGCCAATGAGCAATGTATCTGGTTTGTAGGCAAACGACTCGTGAATGTCGCGTACAACAGGAATGCCCTTACCAAGGGGTGCATCTAACGCTTGCGATACATCCTTCCCAACATTTGTACTATCGATCACAGCAACGACAGTATCTTTACTATAGCGTATGACGCCTGTCGCCGTTTTGCCATGATGCCACTCCAGGGCTCCCTCCGCCAATATCACAATTCGTTTCATAGGTAGTCCGCTCCTTTATTTCGTAGAGATTATTCTATCCAGTAATGATATCACGTCCAACATGCTCCCCTCATTGATTTTACCTCTACAGCATCAACAAGTTCCGTCAAATTTGTTGTTATAAGCCTTGCTTTTTTGCATTCTTTAAGAGCGTGATATACACTACCTTAAAGAACTATAGTCAATTTTTATGGGTTCTCCGTCGATTAAGGGGAAATTGGTCGGAAAGGGACAAGGGCGCCCGCAAGGGGAACGCCCCTCCCATAGACGAAGCCGCTTGATACCCTCTTTGGTCGTATGGGAGGGGCGTTCCCCTTGCGGGCGCCCTGTTTTCCCCCCGAAGGATGGAGACCCTTTTTATGTATGGAGTTTCTTTTATGAATGCCACAGCTCGCTTAAACCGACTTCTCGCCAGTGATGGGAAGTGCTTTGATGTCGCTATCGATCACGGTTTCTTTAATGAACGCTCGTTTCTGAGTGGTATTGAGGATATGCGCACTGCAATTTCCACCATTGTGACCGCTAATCCCGATGCCATTCAACTTACACCAGGTCTCGCTCCCTTGCTACAGGCGATACCGGGCAAAGCTAAACCTTCACTGGTCTTGCGGACAGACGTGGCGAATGTGTACGGGAAAGAACTACCGCGCTTTTTGTATAGCCGTATCATCGAAAACGCGGTTGAGCAAGCTGTGCGACTTGACGCGGCATGTGTCGTCGTCAATCTTTTGCTGTTGCCCGATCAGCCAGAACTACATGCCCAGTGTGTAGAGAATATCTGTCGCCTCAAGCCGCAGTGTGACCACTATGGCATGCCACTCATGATTGAGCCACTTGTCATGCAACAAAATACACAGGCAGGCGGCTACATGGTTGATGGCGACCTTGAAAAGATTCTGCCGCTGGTACGACAGGCCGTTGAGCTGGGAGCCGACGTTATCAAGGCCGACCCTTGTGATGATGTACGGCAGTACCATACCGTAATCGAAGTAGCAAGCGGGTTGCCTGTGCTGGTACGTGGCGGTGGCAAGGCGTCGGAAATGGAGATTGTGACGCGCACCTATCAACTGATGCAGCAAGGGGCCGCAGGTATCGTGTACGGGCGGAACGTCATCCAACACGAACATCCCGCAGCGATGACACGGGCGCTAATGGCTCTTGTACATGACAATGCAACACCGGAACAGGCAATGCAGCTATTACAACAGCAGTAGAGAGGCGATTTTCATGGCAAAACGCATTATCAACTTTGGTATTATCGGTTGTGGTCTGATGGGACGTGAGTTCGCAAGCGCAGTTGCACGTTGGTGCCACCTGCTCGATCAAGATGTGTCACCACGCATCATAGGTGTCTGTGACACGAATCCCGCGATGCTACAATGGTTTCAAGATGCATTCGGTGCAACACTTCAGATTGTGACACAGGAGTATCGTGACCTGCTTCGTTCGCCTGACATAGAAGCCATTTATTGCGCTGTCCCACACAACCTGCATGAGCAGGTCTACATTGACTGTATTGAAGCTGGCAAACACCTCTTTGGTGAAAAGCCGTTTGGCATCGACCTTGCCGCGAATGCACACATCATGGAGATCATTCGTTCACATCCAGACGTGCTGGTGCGCTGCTCTTCTGAGCTACCTTTTTTTCCGGGGGCACAAAAGATTATTCAGTATATTCGTGAAGAGCGTTTTGGCACAATTCTAGAGGTGCAGGCGGGATTTTTGCATAGTAGCGATCTTGATCCGCGTAAGCCAATTAACTGGAAACGCCGTATCGCTACCAACGGTGAATACGGTTGTATGGGTGATCTCGGTATGCACGTGCTACACATTCCTTTGCGTGCAGGTTGGTTTCCACGCAATGTACGTGCTCTACTCTCGAAAATCGTTCAAGAGCGACCGGATGCACAGGGACATATGGTGCCTTGTGAGACATGGGATAACGCGACTCTGTTCTGTGAGGTACAACAGGGGGAGCAGCACTTTCCAATGACACTCGAAACCAAGCGTATCGCGCCCGGAGAAAGCAACACGTGGTATATTCGCATTCTCGGCACAGCATTCTCAGCCGAGTTCAGCACCAAGTATCCGCGCACACTTCGCACCTTGCCCTATACACCTGGTAGCACACAGGCATGGCATATACAGGACCTCGGCTCACAATCAGCCTATCCCAGTATTACAGGAGGCATCTTTGAGTTCGGCTTCTCCGATTCGGTCTTACAGATGTGGGCTGCGTTTTGTGACGAACTAGCTCATCCGAACGCGATGCATCAACCGTTCTTCTGCGTCACACCAGAGGAGACTGAGCAGAGTCACCGACTCTTCACCGCCGCCCTTGCATCACAGCGTACCGCGCAAGTTATTCCCCTGGGGAAAGAAGCATGAACGTATATGACAAGCATAAAAGACAAGAATCAGCTATAGCAAAAGTAGATACACAGCCATTACCCATACCAAATATGGCGGTAAAAGAGCCTGTTCAGCCTATCGAAGCGATTGTTGCGGGCCACATTTGCCTGGATATCATTCCCACACTAACGGGAACGACCACGTTTGTCCCTGGAAGACTCATCGAGGCTGGAAAAGCTATTCTCGCAACTGGAGGCCCGGTTTCAAATACGGGGCTAGCACTGCACAAACTGGGTGTGAAGACACGCTTAATGGGAAAGGTCGGCAACGATCTGTTTGGACAGGCCACGCTACAACTGATACGAGCGTATGAGCCAGAGTTAGCAAAGGGCATGGTGCTTGCACCTGGCGAAGAAAGTTCGTACTCGGTGATTATTAGCTCTCCTGGCACTGACCGTGTGATTTTTCATGCCCCCGGCTGCAACGATACCTTTCAAGCGGACGACATTTACTATGACTTACTCACCAATGCGCGCCTCTTCCACTTTGGTTATCCACCACTCATGGCTACCATGTACCGCGATAATGGTTCAGAACTCGCCGCTCTTTTTCGTCGGGCTAAAGCGACTGGCGTAACGACCTCGCTCGACCTGTCGATGCCAAATCAAGAAAGTCCCGCCGGGCGTGCTGATTGGCACACTATTCTCGCTACCACGTTACCCTATGTGGATATTTTTTTGCCTAGCGTCGAAGAACTCTTGCTGCTGTTGCATCGTCCACTTTTCGAGCAATACACAGCGGCGGCAAAGAGTGGAAATATTATAGAGCATATACCCCCCTCTGTTGTATCAATGTTGGGTGCGTCCCTCTTAGCAATGGGGGCAAAGGTCGTCGGCCTCAAAATGGGATATCGTGGTTTGTATCTTCGTACTGCTAATAGCATCACATTAGCACAAATGGGTCATGCACTTCCTACACAACAAACAACCTTCGCGCAATGGGCAAATCGTGAGCTATGGACACCATGTTTCGCCACACATGTTGAAGGCACAACAGGTGCTGGTGATGCGACAATAGCAGGGTTTTTGATGGGATTACTACGTGGTATGACGCCAGAGGCAACGCTTGCAGCAGCCTGTGCGGTCGGAGCATGTAGCGTTGAGGCTGCGGACGCAGTGAGTGGTGTTAAATCATGGCCTGAAACGTTGACACGCCTCACGAAAGGCTGGCCCCGTTTACATTTAGAAGAAAATGATATGCACACATTAGCTATGTCAGAGTTTGGTTGGCATTGGGATGACAGACATGAAGTTTGGGTTGGACCATCAAACTCAGTGAACACCCTATAGACGCTTTACATCATCCATGCTATCATATTAGCAATTGTGAGGTTTCCGAAGAAGGGAGTTGATTTTTCCATGCAGCAATTCAACCTTTATCACTGGCTCTTTGATACACCAACTGATGCTGGCACAAATGCAGGGCTTACTGGACCAGAGACATTTCACTACTTCTGGCCCTGGTTGCTCTTCTGTTGTGCTGGTCTATTGATAACCTTTTACTACTCAGTTGAGGGGCGCAAACGTTTCGTAAAGAATAAGGCTATCCTGAAATATATGCTGGACAGGTATCTTGGCTGGTTCGCAGTGATCTGCTTCATCGGTCTACCTCTAATCTTCTCGCGTGTATTCCTATTTGACTACTTTTTTGCCTGGCGTTTCTGGCGTGTTCTCTGGGCCCTCAGTCTTCTGATATGGGCAGTCACATGGCTAATATATCTTGTACGTAAATATCCAAGTGATCGTGCGAATTTCATTGCCTACCAAAACCGTCAACAGTACATTCCTAAAGGCAATAAGCAAGGGAATAGGCGTAAGACAAAAGCCTTGACACGCTAGAAAAAAAGAATAGCGGTGTGCTACGTGTGCATAAATGTAAACTCTTCATTCATGCACACGTAGTAATTTGGAGCGCATATGTTTTCCTCTGCTGGCATTATCCTCGCAGGTGGGCGTAGTACGCGTATGGGCAAGGATAAAGCATTGCTTCCCCTACCTGACGATCAAAGCGTTACTTTTGTTGAACACCTTGCTACGCTGCTTACTTCACAATGTAGTGATGTCGTCCTTGTTGTACGTGACACTACACAGGCTGCATTGTACAAACATATTGGCATCCCCATTGTAACCGACGACACACCTGATATTGGTCCACTCATGGGTCTATACACAGGCTTGCACACAATACACGCACCTCATGCACTGGTAACGGCGGTAGATATGCCGTTTATACAATCCGCTATGGTCGCCTTTTTGCTCTCACAACTACTCGATACCACGCTGCTTATGCCAGTCGTAAAAGATATTCCACAGGTGCTTTTCGCCGTTTATCCTCGTACCATTTTACCAATTATTGCAGAGCGTCTACAGGCAGGTCGCCGGGACCCACGCAGTTTATTAGATGTTGTGCCAGTACGCTTTATAGACGAGGCAAGGTTGAAAGATGTTGACCCAGACTTGCGGTCGTTCATCAATATAAACACACCAGAAGACTATAGGATATAGTTATTCACCGCTATTCATGAGCATTTGTCGCCAGCGTCTTTGAGCCATACTTTTTAGCTCCTCGTCAAAGCCTCGCAGGGCAAGCCATTCGCGCGTCTCCCCGGTCACAACCACATCGACCTGACGCAGTTGCGCAATATTCGCAGCACCGCTTAACTGCATGGCAACCTTTAATTCAGCAATCACCGTTTCCAGCAGTTCACAGACACACTCGTAACTCTCGTTCGCGGCTTTGAGGAAGGGAAAGCCCATACCAACAAGTGTGGCACCAAGAGTAAGCGCACGTGCGATATCAAGCCCATTACGTACTCCCCCTGTGGAGATTAGTGGTAGTTTTGCTGTACTTGCCTCTACAACTGCGATAGGTGTCGCTATACCCCAATCGCGGTAGAGCAGGCCAATATTCATAGTGCGCTCATCGCCGCGCGATTTTGAACGTGCGGCTTCCATCGCCGCCATACTGCTTCCACCCGCACCGCCCACGTCTATCGCTGAAACGCCACAGGAACGTAGCAGCATCGCCTGTTCACGACAGATACCCGCCCCCGTCTCTTTTGCGATCACCGGCAGCTTGACCTGTTGCGTCACAATTTTCAGTGCCACCGCTTCACCCACCGTCCGGCGATCCCCTTCCGGTTGAGCGGCCTCTTGCAAACTGTTCATATGTACGGCTAAAGCATTCGCACCAATCATGTCGATGGCACATTGTACCTGCTCAGGAGTGAACGCAGCATGCTGTGCTTGTGGAATTAGTTGTGGTGCGCCAATATTCGCGATAAGAAATGCGTTCGGAGCCGTTTTCCGCGTAATTGCATAGCTTGCCGCAACGTCAGGATTAACAATCGCAGCACGTTGACTGCCAACACCAAGTGCAAGACCGTATGTTTCGGCTGCAAGCGCAAGATTACGATTGATGTGAGTGACATCTGGATGACCGCCTGTGAGCGATGATATAAAGAGTGGATAGCGCAAGTGCTGTCCAAGAAAGAATACAGAGGTATCTATTTCGTCCAGGTCTACCTCTGGTAATGCTTGATGCACAAAATGCACATCGTTCCAATTAGCTTGTTGCGGTGCTGAAACATCTTGTCCGAGCGCAACACTCACGTGTTCTATCTTACGCTGTTTCACTTCGTCTGTCATGAAGAATAGCGGTCCTTTCTCGTTGCCTCTGTCTCCCTTTGACGCTTGCAAGATAGATAAAAGGTAGGCCGAAAATAAGGGCAGACTGATAGGGAGCAATAGGTGCTTTAAGGAATACTGTAAAGAGATAGAAAAAAAGTACCGTTCCCGATAACACCAACATAGTTGAGGTAAACGTATCAAAACGGCGTAGAACAACAATCCAGAGCATCCACAAAAGATACCAGGGCCAAAACCATCCTGACACAAGCATCAAGTAGGCAAAGACCGCGACATGCCACGCCTTCAAGAGTACATCAAGCCCAGGCATGGTAATTTCCTGGTCAGCGCCAGGACGATAACGTACTCCTGCAAGTGTCGTAGGCGCGTGCCGCACCTGTCCAAAGACATTGCTATAAATGAGGACAAATATGAAGGTTGTAGAACCACGTAATGCAACGTCGGCGGATGGTATTGGTTTTAAGAATGGTGGAAAGTGCAAGGCATAAGCAATCAAGTTGAAAAAAGCATGCGTTGGTCCAACAAGCGCACCAAGCGGCGAATGCACAAAATGTTCCATGTCTATCGCGGACGTAATCGTGAAAAAGGTCGAGGCACCACGCCAGAAAGGGAGCCAGATCGCTAATGCAGGTAGCAGTACGATTACAGCCCGTCCGCAAAAACCATAGATGGCACGTGCAATTACGCGTTCCGAGCGCACATCGAACCAGAGAAAGAGCGGCGCAAATAGCGCAACAACCAGATTCATGCTCAATGCCAACCCGAACAGCACGAATGAACATCTCCGAGACCAGTAGCCTTCACGCGAAACATAGAGCCACAAGCCAAGCAGAAGCAACAGTAACAGCACACCTTCGCTGTGACCACTACCCGCTAACTCAACCAGAACAAGCGGATTCCACGCGTAGAGCAGGGTGCCTAGCACACGGCGCTTTGGAGCGATGTGGCTAAGAATGCTCCATACGAGTACAATGTTTAGCAGATGTGACAGAATTGCTAGACCTTTAAAGAGCAGCAGCGTAAACACTTGATTGCTGCCACCAATTCTTACCAGCAAAGAGGAAACATAATACCAGAACGGGCCATAAAGATTAGGGGCATCACGTCCAGTGACAACCCAGCGTAAGTAAGGGTCAGTAGGAAATTGAAATGGTGCTGTGTTAAATGGGTCGGCATGATAAATAGCAAGAATGCGTCCCGAAAAAATGTAGGTAAAAATATCATCGGAGAAGAGCATAGGCTGAAATAGCAATGTCAGGCTAAACAGAAACGCTCCCCCTAGCAACACATAAAGCCAGCGTTGTCGTGTACGTTCTACTTCCGAGAGGTGCAACACATGATGAATACTATAGGCATAGCTACTTAATAGTCCTAGCAATACCAGACCTAGCAGTGTTGGTAAAAGCCACAGACGCATGGTGGACGACCTGTTTATCATCAGTAGCCATTGTGATGGTGCCAACGTCCATGTCCACTCAACCGCGAGTGGCGAATTGCTCAGGTGTAGTGCGGGCAGTGGTGATAGCGCGAGGATAAGCAAATAACAGAATTCAAAGAAAAAGAGTATGATGAACAGCGACGGAGTTTTCCGTCGCTGTATTCGCTGCGTATCGTCCGTTTCGAGTAATGTCTGCTCGGAGATTTTCAATGACGTAGTGTCCTTGTTTATAATCCTATCCGATGGAATGAAACATCGATATACCGAAGATAATAATCGGTGTTGGTAAGTTCACGTAACTCGTCGGGAGAAAGATACGCGGTAACTTCAGCATCCTTACTCAATGCGTTAAGCAATGCTGGTCCCTGAACCGCACCCGTACTCGCCATAGTCCATACCTGTTTCGCGTTGCGTTGCACCAGTTTGTATGCCTCTTGTCGGCCAACACCCTTGTCGATTAGAGCGAGCAAGATGCGTTGTGAGTAGACAAGCCCACCAGTCATGTTCAGGTTGGTCTTCATACGTTCAGCATCAACTTGAATACCCTTCATCACGTTAGTGAAGATTGAGAGCATGTAGTGTAACAATGTGCAGGCGTCAGGAATGATGATACGTTCGGCTGAGGAGTGGCTGATATCACGTTCATGCCAGAGAGCAACATTTTCCATAGCAGTCACGCTGAAGCCACGTAGTACACGTGCTAGACCACAAATACGTTCACAAAGTTCAGGGTTCCGCTTGTGTGGCATGGCAGACGAGCCCTGCTGACCGGAGCCAAATGGCTCAAATGCCTCGCTTAACTCGGTACGTTGTAGATGACGAATCTCCTGTGCCATCTTTTCTAACGAACTACCAATGAGGGCAAGTGTAGTCATAAAGTGTGCATGTCGGTCACGCTGCACAACCTGATTAGAAATTGGCGCGACACCTAAGCCCATACGTTCGCAGACAAACTCTTCAATTTGTGGTGGAATGGTTGCGTGCGTGCCAACAGCACCGGAAATTTTGCCAACTGTGACCTGTTCTAGTGCAGCAGCCAGACGTTGTTGATTGCGGCGCAGTTCGTCCACCCACAGAGCAAGTTTTAAGCCAAAGGTGAGCGGCTCCGCATGAATACCGTGTGTACGACCAGCCATCAAGGTGTACTTGTACTGTACAGCGTCCTGTGCCACCACCTCTACCAGTTCTGCTAAAGACGTGGTGAGCAACTGACCCGCCTCCTTCATCTGTGCAGCTAAGCCAGTATCAAGCACGTCGGAAGAGGTAAGACCGAGGTGAATAAAACGTCCCTCCGGTCCCAGTTGCTCCTGAATAGAGCGCAGAAACGAAATAACGTCGTGGTGCGTCTCCTGCTCTATTTCTTGCATACGTTGCGCATTATAGTTCGCTTGGCGTATCTTCTCGATAGCCTCCTGAGGGATAACGCCTTCACGTGCCCAGCCTTCACAGACGAGCAGTTCAACCTGTAACCATGTATCAGTTTTATGTGCGGCTGACCAGAGAGCGGCCATTTCAGGCAAAGAGTAACGTTCAATCATGATGTGTTGTGATTCCTTATTTGAACAGAGGATAAAATATCTTATTGTAGTGTACCACAACTGTCTGTTCTTATTCAGCTTCTTTCTTTTCTGCTAGAGCTTTTCGAACGTCAAGTGGGAGCATAACAGGAGCAAGCCTATCACTACGCTACTCAGATTTTCAAAGAAAAATGCCTGCTGGAAAACTACTTGTATATTCCTGCAAATACTGCTATCATCTAGTCGGAAATGCTTCAGGTTGATGGAAAGAAAGCGTTTTATTATTCTATCATCACTATGGATAAACGTGGCATACACGAAGGAGGTCCGTTTTGATTTGCCCCAATTGCAAAAACCAGGTAGCAGATGGTATCAAATTTTGCGGGGTTTGTGGAGCACTACTGCAACAGGTTAGTCAGCAGCCCTCGTCACCATCACAACCAGCTTACGGTGCACAACAAGCACAATATGGCACACCACCACCTCAAGGAGCATACGTTCCACCCAATCAGTATGAAGAATACGCGAACAGTCCCTTTGGAAATTCCGTTCCGAAGGCCGAGTTGCACAATCCTAAAGGGAAACTGCATATCGCGGACATGACTATTTCTATCGATGGCGAGTTAGTTCCAGTTGTAGATATCATGCTGGGAAACCAGATGCCGATCTACTTCGAGCATCACATTCTCCTCTGGAAGCACCCCGGTGTACAGATTGGCTTTAAATCGATTAAGGGCTTGGCGAAACGCTTTTTTGCGGGGCTACAAATCTTCATTAGTGAGGCACAGGGACCTGGGAACATCTCGTTCTCGCGTGACTCAGTAGGTCAAATCGTTGCACTCCGTCTTCAACCGGGGCAGATGGTTGAGGTACGTGAGCATCAATTTCTCTTTGCTACTGGTAATGTCGACTATGGTTTTACCTTCATGCAAGGCGCAGCAAACATTCTCTTTAGCCGTACAGGCCTCTTTATTGACCAGTTCACAGCACGCAACGGCGAGGGTATGGTTGTGTTGCACGGCTATGGTAACGTCTTCGAGAAAATGCTTGCCCCCGGCGAAACACTAGATGTCGAACCAGGAGCGTGGCTATGGAAAGACCCATCCGTACAGATGACCGTGACGAACGTCGCAGCGTCCCAACGTGGTGGTGGTATATTCGGAGCTATTGGTGGTTTTGTAGCTGGCGCTTCGATTATTCTCAACCGCTTCACCGGACCAGGGCGTATCGGTATTCAATCTATGACGTACCATCCACCACAACCTGAGGGCGCACAACAAGCTGGTGGTCAGAGTAATCTCGGCGGCACGATGAACACCTTAAATAATTTCTTTGGCAATTAGTCTGTTTATCACTATAGAAAGAGCAGGGCGTGAGATATACTCTCATGCCCTGCTCTTTCTATAGTGAGTGTGGACTAGTATTAGCACCTTTTTCCTTGTTGATACGTAGTATCTTGAGCATATACTGCTCTGAGTTGAGGTAAAAAGGGTTGCGCTTGATATATTTCCCGACCACCGAGATCGGATGCAGCTTCAGCATCTCTACCACAAGACTGGGCAGTAGTTTGCTATGATCATAATGCATCAGAGCAATAATTGGCGCGTTCTGAAATGTGAAGACGGCATCGGAGGCAGCCTCATACTTGAGAATTTGTTCAGGCGTTGCAATATCTTTTACTAGCCATGTCATATCAATCGAAATACGCACGGCCTGCCACTCTTCACGCAGTGCCTGCGCAATAAAAGTTTGGTGCTGAGAAAGTAGAAAGTAGGGGTCGAACCGTTTCCCATTTGCAAGAAATAGCTCACGTTCATCATGTAAAACCAACTGACCTGATGCTATCAGTGCATCCACATCTATCTGTAACTTCCGCAACTCCTCACGCAATTCCTTTATTTGCGCGGGTGCGGCTGCGAAGAAGCACTTCTCAGAGAGCGATAACCCAACCCGCATCAAACGCGCAGTTACTCCTGGTATTTCAGTCACCTTGCTATACAACTGACAAATATGTGAGCCTGGGGGAATGCGCTCCGATTTACCTTCGACGCTAAGATCCATATCTACCTCCACGAGCCGTTGTCGCTTTCGTTGCACGGTGCGCTTGAAAAATACGAGCGGTTCGGTTACTCATGACAACACTAATCCAACCCATCAAACCAAACATGCACATTCCGAACAGGACCGCAAATAGAAGCAACAAGAGTATTTTTGGCAGTGGAGCTTTCGATAAAAACGAAATAGTAAGCGTTATGAGCAGGACACCAGGTGTGAACAGGATAATCCAGCCAACGATCACACGTAGCCCTTCACGTACCGACAATGGCTCTTCTCCACTAAAAGGAAACAACAACTGCCGTACGAAGGAATAGCGTGGTCGCGGCCTCTCCTGTTGATGCGTCGTTGGATCCGTCATAATATATATTCAAATCCTTCTTTGTCTTAATGCTCTAACCAGCGTTGCAACATGTCCTCTGCACGATAAAGGATGTTTACCTCATTCTGATAGGTAAGGTGCCGACACGCCTCATGCAGAGGGAACCACTCGACCATATCATATTCATGGTCATGCAAAGAGATATCCCCGCCGACAGCTTCTAGTAAGAAATGTCGTACCTGCTTATGATACCGTACTTGATTGTGTACAAAGGAGTATGAGATACTCCCGATATAGGCAATCAAGCGCACCTGTAGTCCTGTTTCCTCCTGCGCCTCACGTACCGCAACCTGCTCTATTGTCTCTCCTACTTGAGGTGTACCCTTTGGTAAAGCCCAAATACCAGCATGACTTCGCCCAACCAGTGCCACTTCAACCCCATTCATATCCTCCGTACTTGGTTCGTCGGCATGGATTTGGGAGAGGACATGATGCATGGCGAAATTACGTCTAGGAACACGCGTTGCTGTCAGCCGAAAGACAACGCCTCCTGCTGAATACGCTCGCATCGTTCAATATCGCTCCATCTCATACCGTACACCTCTCTGCCATCACGCGCATATCGTGAGTTCTATGTTACGGTATACTATACAACATTTTTACCACACCTCAGTACTTTTGCACGGAAATTTGTGTGGGTGCAGCAGAATATAGCGTAGTATAGTAAATGTCCTCAAACGTGTCAAGACAAGGCACGTCGAATGGCATCAACGTTCTTTCCAGGCGTCTCAGGCGATATAGCGCAGCCAGGAGCCAGAAGAAAATGCCTACTACCCGTCAGTTCTAGTGCCTTTGCAACCTCTTCCTGTACCTGATTGGGAGAACCATTTTTTAAGGTAGTATTCTCGCTAATTCCACCCATGACAGCTTTTCCCGAACGCCGTTTCCCCTCACCTAAATTAGGATTACCTTCAGCATTCGCGTTCCAGCTAATCGCCTGCACCGGATATGCGGCAAGTTGGTCAAAGTAGATGCGCGACCCACAATTGTGCAGAATAGTGAATTTGCTCCGTCGCTTGATTGCATCGAGAAATTCAATATCATACTGTTCACCAAACTCGCGGTACTGATCTGCAGTAAGCACACCTTCACTGGCCCATTTATCAGTGGCGTAGTAGATACCACTTGTTCCTTGTTCCATACAGGCAAGCGCGAAGGAGGTGAAGGTCTCGGTAATCACTCGTAAGGCTGCGTGCATGGCAGAGCGGTCTTCGCGCAATGTTTGCAAAACCAACTCTCTATTATTCCCTGCAAGATATTTCGCCACACCAAGAGGACATAAGACTGTCTCAACAAAGTAGGCATCGTATCCAACAGCGTGATTGAGCAATTGCAATGCTTTTAATTGCTCAGCTAACGCACCCCGATCCGGTTCTAATGGACGCAACCGCTTCCAGTCAGACGGAGTTCTGATAGGGCTACTCTCATAGATAGGTGCCTTATATTTTTCTCCGGAAGGACGAACTTTCACGCCCCATCCCTCAACATGATATGAAGTACGGGGGTTCACCTTCATGAAGTCCCAATCGTAACGCGTAAAGTTCTCGATCATAGCCTCGGTGAATGTTTGTACGTTCCATTCGCGCTCAAAATCATGTCCCCACATACTCACGGGCACGCGGTCAACAGCATCGCCACGCAACGCAGCATCAACACGTTCCTTTTTATTCATAAATTCCCTCTCTTACTCTAGTTCTTTGAAACGATATCCTACTCCACGTTCGGTTAAAATGTAGTGAGGATGTGATGGGTCTTTCTCAATTTTTTGACGAAGATAGGTAATGTATAAGCGGAGATAGTGAGCCTCATCACGATACTCACGCCCCCACACTTTCGAGAGCAGGGTTTCATGCGTCAGCAGATGACCGGCATTATTCACTAGATGATAGAGCAATCGGTATTCAGTGGGACGCAAGACAACTTTTTCGCCACGTACAATCACTTCACGACGTGAGAAATCAATTCTCAGATCAGAGTCAACAATTATTTCGGTTTTGCGCGACGGGGGTGGCATAAATGAGCGTCGTAATAATGCTCGAATACGTGATAATAGTTCGCGTGGATTAAACGGTTTCGCGATATAGTCGTCGGCACCAAGGTCGAGTCCGCGAATACGATCATGCTCATCCTGACGCACCGTCAGCATAATTACAGGCACCGTTGAAACCTCTCGAATGGCTTTGAGTGTCTCGAAACCATCCATTTCTGGCATCATCACATCCAGTACAACAAGGTCCGGCAAGTGTTCACGCAGGTAATCTATCGCCTCCAACCCATTACAGGCTTCTATAACACTATAATGCTCTATTTCTAAGTTCATACGTACAAAGTCGCGAATACGTGGCTCATCATCCACGATCAAAATCGTCATGTCGCGCTGATCAAATGCATCCTTTTCCATATTAAAACACCACCATTGGTAAACGCGCTTTCTCCTCGCGCGGTATGCTAAATGAAAATGTAGAACCTTGACGCAAAGTACTTTCCACCCAGATATGGCCGCCATGTGCCTCGATAATAGCACGACAAATATATAATCCCAGGCCCGCACCAGGAAGTGCCTGCGAATTCTGATCGCCACCACGCTGAAAACGATCAAAAATATGTTCCTGGTCTCGAAGCGAAATGCCCATGCCAGTATCACTGATACTCACCGTTACCTCTTCCCCTGTTGCGCGACATGTCACCAGCAGTGTACGCTGACGTGGAGAGTACTTCACGGCGTTATCAAGTAAATTCTGCAAAACCTCTTCAATACGGTCGCGATCAGCCATCACCATTGGGAGCTGCTCGGGAATATCTAATGTCACCTCGACGTTGGAACTTTTCGCCCGTAATCGCCGCACCACTCTTTCGATTAATTGTGACAGGTCCAGGGGCGCAACCTCCATCAAAATACCACCCGCTTGAATACGCGAGGCATAGAGCAAATTCACGACCAGTTTATTCAAACGGTCCGCCTCTTCCTCAATCGCACTCAGACGAGTACGTAATGAGTTTTGCTCAAAGGTGGCATCGGCCCTCGCCAAAGTCGAGGCATAGCCTTTAATAATAGCTATTGGCGTCTGTAGCTCGTGCGAGATAACCGAAATAAATGTCGAACGTTGCTCTTCCTGCTGCCGCTCACGTGTAACATCACGCACATTGAGAATGCCATTCATAGGCTCTCCTCGTGTTGAGCGCACACATGATGCCGTAACACTCACATCGAAACGCTGCCCATCACGGGCAGAGATAACCATCTCTCTATTCACGACAACCTGACCCGCGAACGCTTGCAAAATTGGCGAATCCTCTAGGCCAAGCTCATTGCCTTGTCGATCTTTTGGACGCAGCACCTCAAAGTAAAAACGCCCTAAAACTTCGCCTTCACGCCATCCAGTCAAGCGCTCCATCGCTGGGTTGAAGTCGATAATCCGCAAAGCATTGTCGACAGTAAGAATACCCTCTGTGCTATACCGAAAAATTGCCGCGAGTCGTCCCTGCTCCTTTACTAGTGCTTGTGACCTCAGTGCAAAACGCAGTCCCGATGCGACTTGTGCGATAAAGAGATGCAATGCACCGTTCGTTGCGTCTACACTTTCACCACGTTCAAAACAGGAGAAATCATGGGCAGGTCGAACAAGGTGCAACATTCCCAGTGAACCAGCAGCATCGTACAAAAAGAGTGAACACCGCTCTAGCGCATTTACGTATGTCTTCTCAACTCCCATCTGTGCAGCAACCTCTGGTGCGATTGGCTCGACAACAAGGGGATGCAGTGAAGCGGGTTGGGGACCACGATCCGAGAGCGAGAGAAGAGACGATAAGGCACTATCACTCAAGCGGTACTGGGCGTATTCCGTGCTACTTTGCGGATCAAACGCCTCGTTCGAGACGACAAAAACACCAGACTCACCATGAAACAGACGGACCGCACTTCCCACGAGGACGGTCATCTGGTCATACACATCCTCAGCCTGTTGTACCTGGGACCAAGACATAGTAAAGAGGCTCCACTAGACATAGTTCGACAACGGTGCTATTGTAACACATATAGTTAGAGGTGGACACATGCATTTTGATATCTTCACACTCTTCCCTGGCATGTTTCAGGGACCCTTTACCGAGAGCATTCTCAAACGCGCACAAGAGCGTGGTCTACTCGATATCGCGCTACACGATATCCGCGTTGCGACGACGGACAAACATCACATGGCCGACGACTATCCCTACGGCGGTGGTGCCGGGATGGTCATGAAGCCAGAGCCAATCTTTAACGCGATAGAAGCGGTGCATCAGGGCGGTCCCATTATTTTGCTCACACCACAGGGTCGCCTCTTCAATCAGCAGATCGCGCACGAACTCGCCCAGGAGCCACGTATCACACTCCTTTGTGGACATTATGAAGGTATCGACGAGCGCGTATGCGAGCATCTCGTCACAGACGAAATTTCAATCGGTGATTATGTGCTGACTGGCGGCGAACTGGGTGCCATAATTATCGTTGATGCTGTAAGCCGCTTACTGCCCGGAGTCCTCACAGAAGGCTCTACCGCCGAAGAGTCACACAGTAACAATCTATTGGAATATCCACAATATACACGCCCTTCCGAATTTCGCGGTTGGCGCGTTCCCGATGTCCTGCTCTCAGGTAACCATGCTCAAATTGCCCGTTGGCGACGTAAAGAGTCGCTCAGGAAAACGCGCCAACGCCGCCCCGATCTATTCGCACAGGTAGATGTGAGCAGTAAACAAGACATAAAGATCATGAAAGAGTTGGATGAAGAAGAGTCTGTGTACTGAGAAAAGTTGTACACTGTCGTGGAAAAGATGTTTCAGTCTCCTTCAACCACAGCAAGCATTTGGCAATTCGCTACTAGCTCATAAGCGTTTGAATAGCTTCCATTGCGATAACCGAAGCTTCTGTACTAATCCAGTTCTCTTTTCCTTTGTAGAGCTGATAGTCAGGACTAACCTCGTACATCCAGCCAGCAACTGGCGCTGGGAAAAAAGATTTTTTCGCAACTGTGATGAAACTGGTCTCAAGGTCTGCATAGCGGTTATTGAAGATCGCATTGGCCTCATGAACAGATTGAAGAATTTCGAGTTGGCGCATCTCTTTGCGGCTCTTGTCCACCGTTCCAGTATCCAACATAAGTTTGAAGTAGATACCGCCATTCTGCGTATCGCGTAACCCAATTGATGGGTCAGACACAGCGTCGAGAATCTCTTTCGCCAGATTGAGATAGGTGTCATTGTGTGTGTAAACCCCTACCTTGAGCAGAGCATCCGTCTCCTGGCCGATTTCGCCACCTTTAGCTTCCCAATCCGAAATTTGTCCCTGGCAGACAATACGTGCGAACAGATGATATTTACTCACGAAAGCCTGCTTCGTTACTGTCGACACCTCTTGCGTGCCTAGTTGCGTCCACGATGGGTTATTGAAGCGCGTTCCAGCGTCAATCAGAGCCAGTCCATTCTCCAGGCTTTGGTCTACGCGGTAACCATCAGGACACGATGAGGAGTTGTCAGCAGTCGATGTAACGACCCTGGCATGGGCAACACCAACAGTAGGATCAATGCCTTTCGCGATATAGGTGGCCCAATGCTTCATTGTGTTTGTCCAAATGGTGTTATCATCATACTGGGCAAGGCGTTGGTACAAAAAGTAAATCCAACCTTTAGGATCAGTGGAACCTTTAGAGTTGGCAGTTGTAGCCCATTCCGCATAGACAATTGGTTGTAAGCGAGCAATATCAGCCTTCATTGAGGTGTCACCTGGATGCAGTGCCTCGTACCAAACCATATTTTCGTAGGTGCGAATATCGTTTTGTCCATCATGGCCTTTGTTTTGTTGATTAGTAGGATTGTCGCGATACCAGTTAATCCGAATACCCGTGCCATACTTATTCGTAGAACCATAGCCATATTGATTGATATCATCGAGCGTCTGTTTGACCATCATAGCAAGTTGCGGGTTAGAGATGGGCGTGCCTGATAACACTGTGCCACCTGGTGTATTCTTTACTACAGGTTTTGGTGTAGGTTGTGGCGATTGAGTGTTACCTCCAAAGAGTGAACATCCACTAACACTGATACATAAAAAGAGAAGTAATGATGTGAGAAAGAAATTTTTAGAACGTATTTTCAATGTGAACCTCATATCCTAAAGTGGTGTGAGTAAGAATAAAACTGTTCATTAATATGGAACGATAAGTAGAGAATTGCGGTAACATTTCTTTAGCTCTTGCTGTAAGTCTGTAAGCCCTACTAGAAGCAGGTCCTAATCGACCTGCTCAGGGGTGCTTCAGTAGTTTTGTCACGGGAATCAGGCGAGGCTACGCTGCAATACTTGCCTCTTAACCTGCCCTTGACTCCAAAAGCAGGTTGAGAGGCAAATTCATCGCCTCAAGTTACTCAAACACCAATCCTATGGATGAGAGGGTTTTAAACTCTTACAGCATCAGGTGCTTGTAAGAAGCGTATGAGCTTAGCACGGAAGATGAGGGAGACCTTTTTTTATACTACTATTGAATGGCTTCTTTGACGATGCGTTGCACACGGGCACCGTCGGCACGTCCCTTTGTCTCTTTCGCGGCGAGAGGCATAACACGCCGAAACTCTTTTCCATACTCGGCGACCAAACGTGTCACAAGCGAACGTATGTCGTCGTCACTCATTTGCGATGCGCCAAGATAGGTCTGGAGAATATCAAGCTCATGTTGCTCTTTTTCAGCAAGTTCGGGACGTCCGCCCTGCTTGTACATAGGGATAGCCTGATTGCGCTTTTTAATTTCCTGTTCAAGCACTTTCAGGCAATCAGCTTCGGTCAATGGTTGCCCATATTCGTGATTTTTGCGGTCGTACGTGCAACCTCAAGATTATGAATGGCTCCTAACGCCATACGTAACGTGTCCAGCTTAAGTTGATCATGCGCACGTTGCGCATTTTGTATATCTTTGCGCAACTGTATCTCTATCGGAAATTCTTGTCTTGTCTCTGCCATAGTATGCGACTCCTCACGTAACAACGCTTCTTGTCAAACAAGTATACTACGCAAAGCAAGAAAAATCATTGATCACATCTCTCTAGCAGTGAGGTATTTTCGAGAAAGCAAAAAAATTTGTGATACTATATCATCAAGAGAGGATCAATACATGTCAAGCACTGTCACGACGCAAGTACCCAAAAATCAACCGCGTATAGGAACTCTTGTCACGCTCTTCCTGGCGCCTGCTTTTATCTTCGCGAATATGTATACTACACAGGCGATACTTCCCACACTAAGCCAGGATTTTCATGTAAGTGCGCCCACGGCTGGTTTGACGGTCTCAGTGCTTGTCTTGTCGGTAGCCATTGGCTCGCTTTTTTATGGTCCTCTTTCAGATATCGTGGGGCGCAAGCCAGTTATGGTATGGGCAAGTTTCCTGGTCGCTATTCCAACTCTTCTCTGCGGTTTCGCGCCAAACTTCGCTACACTCGTTGTACTGCGTGCATTGCAAGGATTGCTGATGCCCGGGTTGACGAGTGTTGCCATACCATATGTTAACGAAGAATTTGAGGGGCGCGGACGAGGCCTTGCAATGGGCATTTATGCAAGTGGTCTGGTATTGGGAGGACTCTTCGCGCGTGTTGGTAGTGCAAGTCTAACGGGTGTGTATAACTGGCATATTGCGCTCCTCGCCTTTGTCTTACCTACGTTGCTTGCCGCCGTCTTTATGTGGATATACTTACCGGAAACGTACAGTAAGCAAAGCGTTCCTAAAGTCGCACTTATACAAGGTGAAGCAAAAGCATCATTTCTGCGTCAAACGCTACAAGACATGAGTATGCATTTTCATAATCGCAGACTTGTGGGAGCTTTCATTATCGGCTCATGTAGCTTCTTTGGTTTTGTCGGCGTCTTTACTTTCCTGCCATATTACCTCACAGGACCACAGTTCCACTTGCCCCCCATTGACCTTAGTCTCGTCTACCTACTCTGGCTAACAGGTATTGGCTCACCCATTGCAGGAACAATTGCGGGCCGTATCGGGGCACGACTCACTATCGCCTACAGCATTGGATGCGCCGTTGTAGGACTACTCATTACCCTTATTCCAATATTACCAATTACTATGGCAGGGTTGAGCCTGTTGACATTGGGTATGTTCTCCATTTTGCCGTCGGCCAACCTCTATGTCGGTGAACTCTCGACGAAGGCAAAAGGTACAGCTGCCTCTATGTATCTCTCGTTCTACTATCTGGGAGGGAGTATAGGAGCCGTTGCACCCGGCTTTGCCTTTATTGATGCAGGCTGGACAGGTGTTGTCTTACTCTGCATCGGCATGATGTTACTGGCGTTAGCCGCCGATGCGATTTTGTGTCGCTAATGGCAACAATACTGAGAATGTTGTCCCTACCCTTCCCCACCTGTCAGGGTGATCTTTCCACCATAGCTTTTGACGATCTCACACGCTGTACCTTACGCACGTAGAATGGTAATGCCAAGTGCTCGATAGGGTGTAAGCACCTCATTGGAGACGGAACGCTCGGTCACTATGTGCGTCAAGTCACTGAGTGGTCCAACGATGTAAGGGGCAGCGGTGCCGATCTTATCTGCGGACGTCAGTGCTACCACTTCAGCCGCGCTAGCAATCATGGCCCGCTTCACATAAGCCTCTTCCATATCAAAGGTGCTTATTCCCACCTCAGGATGCAAGCTTCCGATCCCCAACAAGCAGAGATCAGCTCGAATGTTGCGATATGCCTCCACGGTCTCCGTACCCACGGTCACCAACTCGTGTTTGTAGAGTTTTCCTCCGATCATGATGACTTCAATCTCTGGATATACTGCTAAAGCAAGCGCAACAGGAGGGCTGTGCGTAATCATCGTAGCGCGTAAATCATGCGGTAGCTGTTGCGCCACTTGCAGAAGCGTGGTGCCTCCACCTAAAAGAATTACTTGATTTGGCCGGATGAGCCCTATTGCAGCTTGAGCGATAGCAGCTTTAGCTTCTGGTGCTTGCTGTTGCCGTTCCGTAAAACTGGCTGTGACCGGTGAGAGGGGCAGACCACCGCCATGCACACGTAGCAACTCACCTGCTGTCGCTAGTTCGTTTAAGTCACGACGAATAGTATCTTCTGAAACATGCAAAGCTTTACTCAGTTCTGATGCGAGGACCTTCCCATCGCGCTGTAAAATTTGCATAATTGAACGTCTTCGTTCTACAGTTAACATTGCGTTTTTTTCCTTGAAATTGCGTGATACCCATTGACATTGCACTTTTATCGTGGTATTATCATGGTAGATGCATTATAATGCATGAGAATGCGGGTTGTCAAGGGATTGTGACAACGAAGAGCAAAGCTAAATGATGAGCACCTCTTTCACTATCCAGAATGGCAATATGGAATCATCAACTGGGTAGAGGAGAAATAAAATGAATGGAATTAAGAATTACTTAACAGATATGGATGGAGTCCTCCTACAAGGCAACACATTACTCCCTGGAGCGACGGAGTTTGTGCAACGACTACGGGCGAAAGATATTCCGTTCTTGATTCTGACAAATAACTCGCGGTTCACTCAACGTGACCTACAAATGCGGTTGTCCTATATGGGGCTGGAGGTACCTGCGGGAGCCATTTTTACCTCCGCGTTAGCGACTGCACAGTTTCTGCACGATCAGCAACCCGGCGGCCGGGCTTTCGTCATAGGAGAGTCTGGACTAACAACAGCGATGCATGACCTCGGCTACATTCTGACCGATCAGGAGCCAGAGTTTGTAGTGCTGGGGGAGACCACCTCGTATAGCTTTCAACACATCACACAGGCCATCCGCTTCATTACGGCTGGTGCGCGTTTCATTGCGACTAACCCTGATGTGATGGGACCAGGCGAGGGCGGCATTGTCCCCGCAACCGGAGCTGTAGCTGCGTTGATTAGCGCGGCTACGGGCATCAAGCCCTACATCATTGGCAAACCAAATCCGCTGATGATGCGTACCGCACTGCGAACCCTCGATGCTCATTCTGAGAATTCAGTGATGATTGGTGATCGCATGGACACCGATATTATTGCTGGGCTGGAGAGCGGACTGCGGACAATTCTGGTGCTCACGGGAGTAACAAGTCGTGAGCAAGTAGAACGCTTCCCCTATCGTCCTTCCTGGATTCGGGAATCCATTGCGGATGTTGAGATATAAGATATATCCCCTATAGCCGGATACAACGTTATCGTACTAGATTGAGCAGGTTTTCCATTGAAGGTGGGCAAGGCAAAAGTTTCTCAACTACCGTATGAGTAGTGAACAAGATAATAATCCGAAAGGAAGTGAATTATGGGAAAAATTGTAACCATTGTCGGAAAGAATGGCGTTGAATATACTGTCTCTCTGACTCCTGAGCAAGTAAACGACTACTTGCGTCTTGTACAAGCGCGCGCTTCGTCTGATAGCGAAATGATGAAAGAATTTAGCAATTTAATTATCAGCAAGAGCGAGCAGGAAGAACAACACAACTAGGCTCAGTACAATTAACAAGACAAAAAGAAGGGGACGTGATCTCTCGCGTTCCCTTCTTTTATACCTATGGTGTTGTTTGATGTTGTTCGTCGTGACAGGTAAATGTTTTAGAGGTGTGCGAAGTGTGAGCCTTCCTCTTTTGGAGCATATGCTGGTTGCGATTCAAAGTAATGTAATGCTGTATGCATATCACGAAGCAGCATATCAGCCATATCACGACTAAAACCCTCTTTGACCACGATACGCTGAACCACGAGATCTTCACAGTTCTTAGGCATTGTATATGCTGGTACAAGCCAACCACTGTAGCGAAGGCGATCCGACACATCAAACAATGTGAAGTTGGTCTCTTCTTTCAATTTCCAGGCAAAAACGGGGAGTTCATTGCCATCTGAGATAAGCTCGAATGGACCCATTTTTGCGATTTTGCTTGATAAGTATAAAGCTGTATCGTGACATGCACGCTGAATACGTGTATAGCCTTCTTTGCCCAGACGGAGGAAATTATAGTATTGAGCCACAATCTGGTTGCCCGGACGCGAAAAATTGAGGGTGAAGGTTGGCATCTCACCACCTAGATAATTGACTTTGAAGATCAATTCTTCCGGTAGTGCCTCTTGATCGCGCCAAACAGCCCACCCCACACCAGGATAGACAAGGCCATATTTGTGACCAGAGGCATTAATTGACGCAACGCGTGGTACACGAAAATCCCACTCCACATTCGGTTGAATGAATGGTGCAACAAAGCCACCGCTAGCAGCATCAACATGAATGGGAATATCCAGCCCTTTCTCAGCCTGTAACTTGTCAAGAGCATCACTAATTTCTTTAATTGGCTCGTAACTACCATCGTAAGTACTACCTAGAATGGTAATCACACCGATGGTATTCTCATCACAATACTTGACGGCTTCTGCTGCTGTGAGATGATAACGGCCTGGCTCTACTGGCACGTAGCGCAGCTCGACCTCCCAATAGCGGGTAAATTTTTCCCAACAGACTTGTACATTGATGCCCATAACAAGATTTGGTTTCTCTGTTGGCTTGCCTTGCGCCTTCATTTGTGCGCGCCAACGCCATTTGAGAGCCATGCCACAAAGCATCGCGGCCTCGCTCGATCCAATTGTAGAGGCGCCAACGGCATCTTGCTCTTCATGAGCATTCCACAAACGTGCAATGATGTTGACACACCGCTTTTCGATTTCGGCGGTTTGCGGATACTCGTCTTTATCAATCATGTTTTTGTCGAAGGTTTCCATCATCAACTGGCGCGCCTCTGGCTCCATCCATGTTGTGACGAAGGTTGCAAGGTTCAGGCGAGAGTTACCATCCAGCATCAGTTCGTCGTGAATAAGATTGTATGCTGTACGTGGAAGCATCTCATGTTCCGGCAATTCATAACGTGGAATACTCTCATTTAGGATGCGTGCTCCATATGTTGGCGTCAAATCGGTGTCTTTGTCTTCTTGATGTTTATGCGAATTGACTTTCCTTGAAATCATTGCGTTCTCTTTCTTGAACAAATAAAAAGGATAGGTATGGAGTTCCAAACAGTGACTCCATCAGGTCATCTCTCCTAATACACGTTTGGACTCATGTATAAGTTGTGAACGAACGCAAAATAGAGGAAAAAGTTGCGCGAGGGATATTGGAAGGCATAACGTAACGGGCGACCACAAGCATCACCCGTTACGTTTTTCTCACTATTGGCACGTATCGCCCTTAAGCAAATTCATCAAGTATCTACAGTTAGGCGACGTTCACACCTCTTGGCATGTTCGGCTCAACTTTTTGAATATGCTCAACTGGGCGTACACTAGGTTTAGTACAGGACTCGACAAAAGCGACGAAGAGTCGCGCCCACGTTGGTATGTCTGTATAAATCTCTTCTGGATGACACTGTGTGCCAAGCATAAAACGATGGCCAGGAACCTCAAGTAGTTCCGACACGCCATCTTCAGCACGACCCGTTATATTCACGCCCCGACCAGGTTTGTTGACTGCTTGATGATGCAAGCTGTTTACACGTATCTCGCATGTGCCGAGAATTTGCTCCATACGACTACCCGCATCGATGCGAACCGTGTGTACGATTGTATTGCGAGGTAAGTCCCAGTTCCTGTGCCGCAAGCTAGCAGGGTAGAGAGCATCAAGATCCTGGTAAAGATTGCCACCGAGCGCAACGTTCAAAACCTGCATACCGCGACAAATGCCAAGAGTAGGAATATTTTTATCGAAAGCCCAGCGCGCCATTGCCAACTCTAACTCATCGAGTTTTGGAGTTACATCCATAAGTAGCGGATGAGGCTCCTCACCATAATTGCTTGGATCAACGTCGACCCCACCTGAGAGTAGTAGACCATCTAAACGGGGGAGAAGCGAATATAGCTCGTCAAGATCATCAAAGATCGGGATGAGAATAGGTACACCACCCGCACTCTCCACTGCATGAATGTAGGTCCTATTGTTGTAATAGATAGGCCGCTCTGTCTCCGCACGTATCCCTGCATGGCAGGGTATCCCAATGAGTGGACGCATTACCAATAACTCCTTCACAAAACCAAGACTGATCGATTAACGTACTTTCATGTACATAAGTAATAAAAAAAGCGGAACGCTACAGATAACCTGTGCATTCCGCTCGGAAAATGAATACTTCGTCTACATAGCGAAACGCGCCTGTATTAACTCTAACCCAAGAAGCTCCAGGCCAAGCTGGAGCTCGATAAGCATGAGAGCAAATACGTTATAGACGCGCTGTGAATTCATATGTATTTCCAATATTGTTAAAATGTTATTTTTCGATGGTAGTTACTAACGTTATACATTCTGTGGACAAGCATTGTCAAGTATCTAAGACTTTTGTCTACTTGTCCTACGACGAGCTATCACGTTCTACGTCATATAGTAGCATCGACGTCAGCTACTGAAAAAAACATTCCACCAATCTTGCCAGAAGCCGTGTTTCGTTTGCGTATCTGCCTGCGTCTTGCTTACCTGGGATTGCGGATTGTTGCTTCCAACCACCATCACCGAATGCTCTCCTGGACGCGTGTAACCTAATTGCTGGCGTGCCTCATTCTCAATCACTGCTGGGTCTTGATAGTGCTTAGCTGCTTGCACAAGCTTACTGTGATGCTCTCTCACAGTGGACAGTTGCTGTTGAGCAGTTTGTACCTGTTGCTCCAACTGACTGTTTGACCAAGCTTGTGCAAGCGTACCCAGGAGAAATGCCATACAGATCAGCCCTGTTAGCCAGATAACTGTCTGAGTGAAAAGTGAGTTTCGTCTAGCACGTAGTCGGCCAGCCGTTTCACCCATTCCTACAGCCGAAGTCACATTTGCGCTCGTTGATGCAGGTCTTGGACGCATTAAATGCGTTCTTCCTGGTTTCTTTTGCACGATGTTACCCTACCTTGTTACACGTAATTACACGTACTGATGTAGCACTGGTTACACACCACTGACAGGATCGCTCATGTCTTGTGTGAGATAGGCATATACCATGTTCTCACTATTCCAGGCAAAACCAACATTGCCAGCACGATCAACCATAATGAGTCCTCCCGTTCCCTCGGCCTTTGTACTCAACAATGCAATTGTTGCTTTGGCTGCGTCCCGTGCGCTCATGCCATGAGCTACGTTGTCGGCGGCTCGTTTTGCGATGAGCAGACGTGTAAAGTCTTCACCATGACCCGTGCAGGAGATCGCGGCATTCTCATCAGCATAAAAGCCACACCCAACAAGAGGCGAATCACCAACACGCCCTGGAAGCTTAAAAGGAATGCCGCCTGTTGAGGTGCCCGCGACGAGGTTGCCTGCATAATCGATAGCAACGGCTCCGACTGTTCCATGTTTATCATCTGACTTCTTGTCATTTTCTGTAGGCTTAGTCTGCTGCGAAATATCCTGCCCTGGCTCTAACCGCGCGGGGATACTGCCTACCTCGCGTCGATGAAATGCCGGTTCACCTTGCCCAAGCATTGCCTTCTGCTCTTCACGCAATTGTTGCCATTTCTGGTATTGCCGCTCTGTCTGAAGGTCTTCCTCTCGACACAACGAGAGGCCCTGGTCTATGGCAAACAGAATCGCGCCTCTTCCTGCAAGCAGAACATGAGGACTTTCCAACACATTTCGTGCTAGCGAAATAGGATTCTTAATACGTTCTACGCTGGCAATGGCCCCCACTTGAAGCGTGTTCCCATCCATTAGCCCGGCATCCATTTCGATAGTGCCATTAGCAGTGAGACATGAGCCAGTTCCAGCATTATAATTGGGATTATCTTCCAAGGCGCGTACAGTAGCTTCTACCGCGTCGAGAGCACTTCCGCCCTCTTGCAAGATACGCCAACCAACCAGTGCTGCCTCCTGACAACCGGCTTTCGCGCTCTCAATACGGTCGGCAGAGATGTCACCCGCACCTCCATGTACAACGATAGCAATTGGCATACAGCAATGGTCTCCTTCGCGTATTTGTCTGAATTGTATCACGTCATAGGAAAATCTATGGTATAACATAGGTTGCGTGAATTAATGAAATGTGTCTGAACTCGACATTCAGTTATTCGTGAACCGTTTCGCTTTGCCATTGGCACGTTTCAGGTATCGCCAGTTTGAGGGCTTCTGCCAAGCCATCCAAGTTAGTCACATCATCACGATAAACCACCCATGCTTTTGCCTTTTGTTGCGGCTCTATACTATGACGATAAACAGTGATACTAATGCGTTTGCCGTTGGGGAAAAATTCCTCTTTGACACGGGTCAACGCTGACCACGGAACCACGATCTCTTCTCCATTACGGCTGCGTTTGACCAGTGCTTGCGGTTCAATAGTAATCGTGAAGGGAATCGGAGCGACGATACGCAGGTATAGCACGAAACCAACAATAAAAAGAATAGCTGCAATAGTGCTACCAACCGCCGATACTCCTTGATGAATAGCAATCCACAAGACAAGCGCAGTGACGCCGAACACGCCTACAATTGTTACAACCTGTTTGAAACGGCTTAGTCCTGGCCCAATAAAAATCTGCCCCTCTGCCATAGTGGATGATGCCATGATACTTTGCACTCCTAATATTTCTCCGTAGGAGCTAAATGATGCCCTTCAAGAATCAAATTGGGAACTCGAACGACCTCTATAACCCTCTGCAAGCTATTGTAACAAGAGGAACGAGGCAATGCAATATCTTGTGGGGTAGAATAGGAAATACATAGGCCTTAGGTCTGTTGAAGCCGAACAATAAAAGGAGGCATTATGCCGACACGCTATTTCGAAGATTTTCAAGTGGGTGATGTGATTGATTTGGGCAGTACATCCGCAACTGCTGACGAAATTATTGCGTTCGCGAAGCAGTTTGACCCACAGCCATTTCATGTTGACCCGGAACAAGCTAAACATTCCGCCTTTGGAACACTCGTCGCCAGTGGGTGGCATTCCTCAGCACTCTTCATGCGTCTCCTCGTTGATGGATTGCTCAACGATACTATTAGTATGGGTTCGCCCGGCGTGGATGAGGTGCGATGGCGTAAACCTGTACATCCCGACGAAAAGCTACAAGGTCGTCTCACGGTGCTAGAAAGTACAGCGTCAAAGAGCAGACCCAACATGGGGATTATCCGTTCGCTTTGCGAACTTATCAATCAAGAAGGTGAGGTCGTAATGAACTTCAAAGGACTACACTTCTTTGGACGCAGACCATAAGGCTATAAGGCTATAAGACTATCAGCCTCTCCTTGTTTCTTTATCGCTCTAATGCTATGATAGGTACGTCTCAAGACTTATCTCAGCAGTCAAGTGGTTCCGTACCGCTTTTCGCATAGGAGAACGCCCTTTATGGCTGCGCCAACTATCCAACGCAGAGCTTCCACAGCAGAGCTTATAAGCACCTGGATACGTAAAATTGGGAACTCAATTGGTCGCCCTCTTTTTGCCGTCGTGCTGGCGCTCATCGCGGGTGGCATTGTGATTATGCTAACATCGTCCGGCTCACCTGCGACCCGCTTCAGTGCGGTCATTACAGCATTTCAGGACTTATATCTCGGTTCATTTGGCGACCCACAAACGCTCTCGTACACTCTAGTCCGTGTTGGTCCCTTGATTCTCACAGGTCTTTCAGTGGCAATTGCTTTTCGCGCGGGACTTTTTAATATTGGCGCAGAAGGGCAACTGGCAATGGGTGCGATGACAGCTTGCATTATTGCTCTCACGCTACCACATCTCCCCGGTTGGATACTTGTTCCTCTCATGTTTATCGGAAGTATGCTTGTCGGTGCTATCTGGGGAGGGATTGTTGGCTTGCTCAAAGCATGGCGTGGTGCGCATGAGGTTGTCACCACGATTATGCTCAACTGGATTGCATTCTATTTCACTGACTACTTGATTACTGGCCCATTCAAAGATCCCAAACAAGCCAATGTAACTCCTTCGCTTCCAACCAATGGCACCATTCCCACCGTCTCGGTCTTCTACAATCAGACGCTCGGCACATTTCTGCCTAAGATAATCTCCACTGGTTCGTATCTTGTTGATGTCGGTATCTTCATCTCTCTGTTCGCACTGGCCGTGTACTGGTTTATCAGCTCGCGTACCGCTTTTGGCTACGAGGTGCGTGTGATCGGCCAGAACCTCAAGGCGGCGAAGTACGCAGGTATTCCAATCAAACGGAATCTCTTTGCGGTCATGGCACTTGCAGGAGCCTTTTCCGGCCTCGCGGGAGCGTTAGGTGTCATGGGTCAATTTCCACATCACCTGATTGCGAGTACATTCAGCATCGACTCGACAGGCTTTGACGCCATTGGTGTTGCTCTTCTAGGTCGCACGACAGCCGTTGGAGTCTTATTTGGCTCTCTCCTCTTTGGCGGTTTGCGTCAGGGTGGGACGTTTATGCAGGTAGATGCAGGTATACCAGGGGACCTGGTCTATATCATTCAGGCTCTCATACTCTTTAGTATCGCGGCTGAGTTCTTACCCACACTACAACGCTCTCTTCCTGGTTGGGCACAACTAAGTCGTCGTCCAGCAATAGTACCAAATATCACAGGTTCAACCGAGGCTACATCCGCGCTAGTTGACAACATGCTTCCTGCAGAGAATGGTGCAAGAGATGCAAGTAATCCACAGAACGCTTCTGTTGCGGTCATTGAACGCACAATGGAACCGGAGCCACTTAGCGAGTATAGAGAACTTCCACTACGACAGGGGGAGGAAGAAAAATAGTGTTTTTACCTATCTTTTTACGCGTCATTACCTCTAGCGATCTTTGGAGTGCGACACTCCAATTTGGAGCATTGCTACTCTTACCGGCACTAGGTGGTGTCATTTCCGAACGGAGCGGTGTCGTCAATATTGCGATGGAAGGCATGACTCTAACAGGAGCTTATGCTGGTGTCATGACCGCCCTGGCAACACAAAGTGTGATTGGCGGTATTATTGGAGCGATGATCGCGGGCGGATTAATGGCTCTTATCCATGCCATTGTCTCAATTAACTTCAAAGCAGATCAAATTGTAAGTGGTATTGCAATCAACATCGCCGCCCTTGGTCTTACCGATTATTTGCTTACCATACAAACAGGCGGCCAAGGTGTGCCCGCGCTCAAACCAGCACTCCGCATTCCCTCGGTTGCACTGGGACCATTCGCGCATATTCCGTTTCTAGGTCCTGTACTTTTTCAGCAAAATATTATCTTCTATATTGCTATCGTCATTCTGCTTGGTATTCAATTCCTGCTTTTCCGCACCAACATCGGTCTGCGTATTCGAGCAGTCGGTGAGCAACCACAGGCAGCCGATACGGCGGGCGTCAACGTGCGATTGGTACGCTACCTCTGTGTAATTTGCAGTGGCCTGCTTTCGGGCTTAGCGGGAGCATTCTTGTCGCTAGGTATTGCAGGCATCTTCAACACGAACATGACGGCTGGCGTTGGCTTTATCGCCCTTGCAGCCATGATCTTTGGCAAGTACAATCCGTTAGGGACGGCTGGCGCGTGTCTCATTTTTGGTCTAGGCGAGGCACTCAGCCCACGTTTACAAGATACTGGCATCTCGCCCAACTTGCTCAGCACACTGCCTTACATTCTGACACTCGTTGCTCTTGTAGGGCTCGTTGGGCGTACTACCGCACCAGCTGCCGATGGCATTCCATACGAATCCGGCTCGGAGTAAGAATTGATGACGCTCTTTGATGATTTAATTGCGTATCGTCGTCTGTAGGGATCGAGGAACAAGAACATATGCAAGAAAGCACAATGGTTAAACCTGTCGAGGAACCTGTTACTCCCTTTGCAGTTGAAATGCGTAACATCAGCAAGACATGGCCTGGCGTCATTGCCAATGACAGTGTGAACCTCGCAGTACGCAAGGGCGAGATACACGCGCTTGTGGGAGAGAATGGCGCGGGCAAATCAACGCTTATGAACATCTTGTACGGTATGATTCGCCCAAACAGCGGCGAAATCCTGATTAATGGACGCACCGTCCACATCACTGGTCCACGTGACGCTATTCGTATGGGCATCGGCATGGTGCATCAGCACTTTATGCTCATTCCACCTCTGACCGTCGCGGAAAACATTGTGCTTGGACGCGAACCCGGGGGACTCGGCTCGCCGTTCAATTTCCGCAAGGCACGCACCGATATTCTCACATTGAGCAAACAATATGGTCTGCCAATCGAGCCAGATACGCGCATCGAAAGACTTTCAGTCGGCTTGCAACAACGCGTCGAAATCCTGAAAGTTCTTTACCGAGGGGCTGACATTCTCATTATGGATGAGCCAACGGGTGTACTTACACCGCAGGAAACGTTTGAACTCTTCTCGGTGTTGCGCGGTCTCGTCGCACAAGGCAAAACCATTATCTTTATTACACATAAGTTGCGCGAAGTGCTGGAACTGACCGATAATATCACCGTTTTACGACGCGGCAAAAATGTTGGGACGCTCGTCACACGCGAAACTAACCAGACAGAGATTGCCAGGATGATGGTTGGGCGTGAGGTATTGCTCCGCGTCAACAAAACGCAGAGCAATCCAGGACCTGTTGTGCTACATGTTGCAGATGTGCATGCACAAGATGATCGCGGTCTTGAGGTGCTCCACGGAGTTAGTCTCGAGGTGCATGCAGGTGAAATTCTAGGTATTGCTGGTGTCGAAGGCAACGGCCAAACCGAACTGGTCGAGGTGTTAAGCGGGATGCGTAAAGTGACTGGCGGGGCTATTAGGATTACGCCAGCAGGAGCGGGACGTGTGAACAAAGCCAGTAACATCACAAATATGGATGCCCATGAGATACGATTGGCAGGCATGTCACATATTCCAGAAGACCGTCGTGGCAGCGGTCTTGTATTGGCCGAGTCGGTAGAAGATAACACCATTCTGGGTCGTCAACGCTCACACCAATTCTCATGGCGTGGTTTCGTCTTAATGCTCAAAAATATCACGAGATGGGCTACGAAACTCGTCACTGAATTTGATGTACGCACACCATCGATTGATGTACCTGCGCGCGCACTTTCCGGTGGCAATCAGCAAAAAATCATCATTGCGCGTGAGTTTGCTACGGACCCGGTGACGCTTATAGCCGCCCAGCCTACACGTGGTGTCGATATAGGGGCCATCGAGTTTATCCATCGTCGCCTCATCGAGCAGCGCGACGCGGGCAAGGCAGTACTACTGATCTCAGCCGAACTTGAAGAAATTCGCTCTCTCTCAGACCGTATCGCCGTCATGTATGAAGGCAAAATCGTCGATGTCGTGAGTCCTGAGGCTACCGAAGAGCAATTAGGCGTTCTGATGACAGGTGGCCATATCTAACAAACATTGATAATCAAAAGAAGAATTGTAGGAGTCTAATTTTATTACACCCTATCACATCCTCCCATCTTCAACGCATCGTGCATGGAGAAAGAAAGCAATAGAATTAGACCTCTTCCAGTTTGTAGCAAGAATGATTGGAGCAGCAGTGTTCGCATTCGTAGTTGCAACCAGAAACTTTGTATTATCCTGATGTGCCTCCAAAAAGGAAATCAAGGTTGCATCAGTTTGAGCAGACCCATTAAAGGCACCAGCAAATCCTTGAAAGCCATTCTGCACTCCGCGTGTACGGGCTACCCCTTGACCTCTGGAAATGTTCTGGGCAATAGGACCTGCCGTTGGGGTAGAAGATTCAGTATTTTGGATAACGGAGTAACCGACCCATACTGTTGGTGTTACAAGGAGTGCAAATATACCAATGCTCACCGCTATACGCTATTCCTGCGATTCGTGTCCTGGCTGTATTGAGCTTCAAGTGTGGTCGTGACCCAATTGAAAGAAGTTCATAAAGATGGAGAGCAACAAAACTGCTCCAAGCGCAATCCTGCTTCATATGTGTGGTGTCTCACTTTTTTGATGAATCGATGTTGCTCGCTCATCTGGCATGAGTAGCACTGTATCAATGATATCTGCCATAAGTGGCTTTCTCCTCTGTATACAAATGTATTTTGAAAATGTCTTTCTTTTTAGCTTAGCGCATGCTTTTATGATAGCCGTGTATGACTACTTGTGGCCGATGCTGCGGTTGCTCATACTTCCAGTTATAGGCTGCGACAAACAATTCTCGAAAGGCGCGGAGGATCACAGCTAGTTTTGCGCCCGTTGCGCGTCCTCCTTGACGCGGCATGTGGCGAACCCCGACCTCTTTGTAGGTATACCCGAATAGCTTTAATTTATACAGAAGTTCTGCGTTAATCATCGCACCGTGCGTTTCCAATGGATGCATATGCAGAAACTCAGTTGGCAGGAGCTTAAAAGACAGAGAGACTAGGTTTGCCCATAGAGTGTTCATTTTCCCTGTACATCTGTCTTGTCATGCTAAAGCCAACTCCTTAAAACCATTGATCTTATCAATGACATTGTATAGGTGCGCTCTCAGGAAAGCATGAAAAAGGTTTAAAGATACTGTAAAGTCTTTGTTGTTTCTTTCATATTCTCATAATGAACTTGACATTGAGCATTCGTACATTGGATACTGTTGGCACGACAAGCTTTCCTATTAGGACTGAAACCTGCGAAGGAGCAATACCATGTTTGATAAGAGCAAGGTCGGTCAAAGCTTTTCCCCGTTCACCATTGAGGTTGAGCGTGCAAAAATCCACGAGCTAGCTCTCGCCATTGGCGACCCAAACCCTATTTATCATAGTCGTGAAGCGGCACAAGCTGCGGGCTATAAAGATGTTCCCCTCTATCCTACTGGCCCTACAATATTTAATTTTTGGGGCAACACGCAGGGTGGCAAAAACCTCTCAAGTGTAGGTGTTAACGTCATGCGTATTCTGCATGGCGAAGAGGAATATGAATATCTCGCACCTATCTATCCAGGTGATACAGTAACAGGTGTTACAACCATTCTCGAGGGCAAGAATCGGCAGGGCAAGGATGGCTCCTCCATGGATATCGTCACTACAGAGACACGCTACACCAATCAGCAAAATCAACCTGTGCTGACTGCACGAACCACAATCGTTGTGCGCGAATAAAAAAGGAGATACAGGCATGACAACCACAAACACACAGACTCCAAAAGTGCGCTATGCCGATGAAGTACAGGTTGGTGACGAGCTTCCCAAACTGGTCAAGTCTCCACTTAGCTTGAATCAGCTTGTACGCTATTCAGGAGCCTCAGGTGATTTCAACCCGCTTCACACTGACCCCAAAGTAGGTGAGATGATTGGGACAGGTGGAGTTATCTCACACGGCATGCTCATCATGGGGTTTGTAGGCCAGTTGCTCAGCAACTATGTTGGCCCCAGCGCACTCCGCAAGTTTAATGTGCGTTTCAAAGGGATGTCACATCTCGATGACGTGATTACCTGCACAGGAACCGTGACCGAAAAAACCGAGGTCGATGGCGAGACGCGCATCTCCGGCAAGGTGCAGGCCGCCGACCAGAATGGTGACGTGAAGGTTGCCGGTACATTCACTGCTGTATTCCCCAAACGTTAATATAATCAAGGAAAGATAGAACCACCACACCGGGAAAGAGAAAGACATGCCAGGAAAATTTCTTGTAGCGGTTCCAGCCATCATCAAGCGCGAGGGCAAGATTCGGATGCTCCAAAGAAGCCCATTCATAGATCATGGAGCAGGGGAACAGGAATTTGTCAGAACACTCGCCAACTTCCCGACTGCGTCAGGTGCTCATGTCCGCTAGCAAAATGCATGTCGACGAGGTGGACATAGATGTCTCTCTCGTGAGCCGATTGATCGCGGCGCAGTTTCCGCAGTGGGCAGACCTTCCCATCGAGCCAATCCAGTCCGCTGGAACCGACAACGCGATCTATCGGATAGGCTCCGACATGGCCGTGCGCCTCCCCCGCATCGAAGATGCCACAGGGCAAGTGGACAAAGAGCACCGGTGGCTGCCGAGACTTGCGCCGCATCTGCCGTTTGCCATTCCTGATCCACTTGCTATGGGGTTACCTGGCGAGGGCTACCCCTGGAATTGGTCTGTCTATCGGTGGTTAGAAGGCGAGACTGCGAACATTGGGCGCATTGCCGATCTATGCGAAGCGGCGCGTGATCTGGCACAATTCATCACCGCCTTGCAGAGGATAGATCCCATGGGCGGCCCACCCCCTGATGTGCACAACTTCTTTCGCGGCGTGCCTCTCTCCACGCGAGACTCTGAAACCCGCGCCGCAATCACCTCCCTGGACGGCATGCTCGATATTGGCGCAGTGACTGCGGCGTGGGACGCAGCCCTTCAGGCACCAGCGTGGGACGGCGCGCCTGTCTGGATTCACGGAGACCTGTCACCAGGGAACCTGCTGGTTGAACAGGGCCGACTCAGCGCCGTCATCGATTTCGGAGGTCTGGGCGTGGGAGATCCTGCATGCGACTTGCAAGTCGCGTGGAATCTCCTCTCCGCCCAAACCCGTGATGTCTTCCACGCAGCGCTTCCAGTAGATGACACAACGTGGGCGCGAGGTCGAGGTTGGGCACTGTCCGTCGGACTGATCGCCCTGCCCTACTATCAGAGCACCAACCCCATCCTTGCTAGCATCTCTCGACGCGCAATCGATGAAGTCCTCGCTGATCATAAGCATGCCAAATGAAATGGTGGGCGAGACGCTCGCTGTAAATGATCTGTAAGCGATCGACAAGTATCTGGCGCACCCATTCGAAGGTGAAAATCTTGCCCCTGTCATGTGAACAAAGATGTCATTTGGCGACTTTTGAAAAGCTTTGGACAGAAAACATGGGTTACAAACAGCAACGCGTCGTGCTCATAGTGTATAATACATACTTTAAGAGTCAGAGGTTAAGCGGACACTCTGAAGAAAAACATTTCGCAGTAACAGTAAAATCCAATATTTGTATTACCTCACATGTACATAGAAAGGGCATCATCCATGCTGCAAGATACGACACTTCGTTCGCTCAAGACACTGCTTCCAAAAGGACAGGTATTTACTGATCGAGCGGCACTACTTGTCTATGAGGCTGATGCAGGTATGGATAAGGGACGGCCTGAAGGTATTGTATTTCCTCGGACGGCAGAAGAGGTGGCACGCGTCGTTCAATGGGCTGCTACCCATAATGTACCTCTAGTAGCGCGTGGTGCTGGTACGGGTTTATCTGGTGGAGCAGTTGCTGATCGTGGTGGACTTATTATTGAGTTCGCGAAGATGAACCATATCCTTGATTTTGACATGATTGGGCGTAACATGTTGACCGAGCCGGGTGTAGTTAATCTCCGATTAGATGAGCGTGCGAAAATCCATGGTCTCTACTTTCCTCCTGATCCTGCTAGCCAACGCGCCTCAACGATTGGCGGCAATGTCTCCGAAAATTCTGGTGGTCCTCATTGTTTTAAGTATGGCGTTACGACGAATTACATCACTGGCTTGAATGTTGTGCTAGCAGATGGACGTCAAGTACGCGTGGGTGGCCGCGCTTTGGATTATCCCGAATATGATTTATGTGGACTTATCACAGGTAGCGAAGGTATGCTTGCACTCATCACCTCTATCTTCGCACGCCTACTACGAAATCCTCCAGCTGTCAGGACGATGCTTGCAATTTTCAATAGTGTCGAGCAAGCCGCCGATGCAGTCTCTGCCATTATCGCTGCTGGTTTAGTGCCCGCGACAATGGAGATGATGGATCGAAAAATCACGAATATAGCCGAGCCTTATGCACATGCAGGGTTACCTCTAGATGCAGGCGCGATTCTTATCATAGAGATTGATGGCTATTCCGCAAGTCTCGATGTACAAAGCAACGAAATTGAGCAAATTCTTCAGGCACGGGGAGTGCGTGAAATACGTATCGCACGGAACGAAGATGAACGCTACAAAATCTGGCTGGCACGCAAGAGTGTCGCAGGTGCTATCTCACGACTGACACCCGCGTACTATACCGTCGATATCACTGTTCCACGTAGCCGCTTACGAGAAATTCTTACTGAGATTGACCCGATCTGCGAAAAATATGATTTGCGCGTTGGACATCTCATGCACGCGGGCGATGGCAACCTACATCCCATGATATTAATACCCAATCCACGCGACCCTGAGCTAATGAGACGTGTTCACGCGGCTGGTTGGGAGATGGTCAAGTGTTGTGTCGAGATGGGTGGTAGCCTGACAGGAGAACACGGTGTTGGCATCGAGAAGCGCGAGTTTATGACGCTGATGCACAATACTGCCGAGCTGCTTGCAATGTGGGACATCAAACAAGCCTTCGACCCCAATTGTATTCTTAATCCAGGAAAGGTCTTCCCCGTTCCAACAGATAGTGCAACACCTTTCGCAGGATATGTTCAGCAGCATATTGAAAATGCGGCAGAGACTACACTACCACCAGCAACTTTTATGCCCTCGACAGCTGCGGAGGCGGCGCATGGTCTTCTTGCACTCTCACATACGACACAACAAGTACGCATTAGCAATGCTATCCATGAAAGAACGGTCGCACCTACTCTCCTCAGTACAAGCGCGTTGCGAGGTATTAAGACGTTCGCACCTGACGACTTGTACATTACTGTCGGGGCGGGAACACCGCTTGCTGAGATACAGGCATTTCTTGCCAAAGAGGGAAAGTATTTGCCGCTTGCCTCACCTTGGCCCAATACCACAATTGGTGGCCTTGTTGCTGCGAGCGTGAATGCGCCACTGCGGATGCGCTATGGCTCCATACGTGATCTTGTCCTCTATACGACGGTTGCTTTGGCTGATGGACGAGTAATTCGTAGCGGACGGCCTATTGTCAAAAATGTAGCGGGCTATGACCTGACGAAAGTATTTATCGGTTCACACGGTACGCTGGGCCTAATCGCCGATGTCACGCTCAAATTCTTCTCGCAACCACGTGCTAAACATACACTACATATTCCAGTTGCGAACATACATGATGCGCTCAATTGGGCAAAAGTATTACTGCCCTTGGCACTCACAGCATCAGCCATTTTACTATGCAAAAGTGATGGTGTCACTGACTCATCAAGCACGTATACACTTGTCTATACGGCGGAAGGTCTCGTTGAGGATGTACAGGCTGAACTCGATCAAGTGCGTGACGTATTGCAGAAGGTGGGTGCGTCAATAGTGCGTGAAACTGATACACTATCTGGAACCGATGTGTGGACACAGATGCTAGCAGAAGGAACGGTTGTACGAATAGGTGTTCCAGCAAAAGATTTGTCAGCATATGTGCGAGAGAACATGGCTCTTCTCAATGGCAGTACTTTTGTGGCGGATATGAGTAGCGGTTGTCTTTATGCGGTCAGGACGACAGGAACAGATGCTGAACTTAGTACGTGGGTAGAGGCACTTCGTCAACCAGCGTTAGCCTATGAAGGCTATGCGATTGTAATGAGCTACATTGAATACACGCGAGGTATTGATCGTTGGGGGTATCAACCGCAGGCATTGGACGTGATGAAGCGACTAAAGCAGCGTTGGGACCCTTCTGGTATACTACATGGAGGAGATTTCTATCTTGACACCCTTCTATAAGGGTCGTAAGATGAGTTAAGCATTGATACACCTCCCGCGTCCGCTAAGGAGCCGTTTGTATGTCGTTTCAAATCTGTATTAAGACAGAAAAATCGTTGCAGCAGCTTGCGACGGAAATCCGTGATCTTTTTTTTCTACCTCAATTCAAAGAGAACGCGTTTTCCGGTGAACCTTATTGTCAATTTGAAATGTTAGGGGTGCTCATTCTCATTCATTATGCTGATGAAGAGGATCGAGACCCAGAAGTGATGGATTATCCGTATTGTTTTGACCTGCAAATGTCCTTCGCGGACCATAAGTTGGATACCGACGAGATGGAATATCGTTTGCAACCATATTATGCGCAGTTACTTACATTTCGACTAGGAGTGGATACTGCTTATCACGAAAAGCAAAGGGTTGGTCCGCACTGGCAAATACGTTACCATTTTCTGCGCAAGAACCATACATGGAATAGTGCTATTTTATATGGTGAAGAAGGATGGGAACCACCCGTTCTTGAAGCTCAGCCAAGCCCTTGGCGCAATATGCATCCCGTATTTTGATGCAATCTATAATAGAAAACAGAGAGTATGTCAGAACAGACTCCTCGTACTCGCATTCCGCTAGCAAACACGGTGCAGCTGCCGACCAGTGCTGATTTGTCGGGCGTTGCCAATATGTCGACGCTCTTTCGCGTGATGGGGCATCGTCCCAATCTTATGCAGCAATCAGCACAGTTGCTAGAGTCAGCGATGCGTACAGGAACGGTTGAGCCACAACTCAAAGAGCTGCTTGCAATACGCGTGTCACAAGTTAACGCCTGTTTCTATTGAATGGAGACACATACTGCCTTGGCAAGGCAGATTGGGGTGAGCGAAGACCTTCTGGATGCGCTCTATCATAGAGATAAGCATAGTGACGTGTTTACCGCGCGAGAGCTTGTTGCTCTACGATTTGCAGAGATCATGACAACAAGTGCCCGTGACGTTGATGAGGAACTGTGGGACGAGTTACAGTTGTACTTTGATGATGGTGAACTGGTAGAACTGGCTACGGTGATTGGGCTTTTCAACTTTTTTAATCGTTTCGCGGATGCTCTACAACTATATACACCGTCAACCCAAAAGAAGGAATAACGTACCATGCCTGGCAATGAAGAGAAATTAGATGCACTTTTAAAGGATTTACACGAACTTACCACGTATTTACATGGGCGTGGTGATAAAACACTGTCTCTATCAAAGCAGTTCGAAGAACACGCAAAGCAAGATGCTTCCAGCAGAGATTTTGATTTAAATCAGGCGAGGATGCTGGATTATCAGCACAATTTATGGCATGAGATTGGAAATCTCGTCGACAAAATGCTCAAGCAATATGAGTAAAGAATGAGGCGACACGATTTGACGCACAGCATGCCCACTTGTGTCGCCTCGTTCTTCTTACTTAGAAATTGCCATGTTTGGTCTGGCTATAGCGATCAGATAACTCTATCTTTGTGCGATTATAAAGTTCGCGCCCCTGCTCAAGAGCAGCATTCGCACGCGCACGCACATCATCATTGAGGTTCCCGGAACGGAGCATGATGCCACGCTCCTCTAATTGTGCGCGAGTGGCTTCGCCCGATTGTGGGGCATAAATCAACCCTGCGGCAAACCCGACACCTGCACCAAGCAGTAATCCAAAGATAAATTTCATTCTTGTGACTCCTTATATATTCATTACATGTGATTATGCAAGAGTTCTTTTTGATCAGCTATCGCGTGACATGCATGTATGGTCTAGTAGTAGTATAGATAATTGTTTAACGTACTGCTTTATCTAAAAGTTGCTCGACGGTAGAAAGCAGTATCTCAAGCTCAAAAGGCTTTTGTAACAGGTGTACGCCGTGATAATACTGAGGTTGCTCCTGTATCGACTTGGACACTTCTTCGGCTTCAAGGACCGCAGCAGTATAAATAATCACAGGAACATCAGTAGTGATTTCATCGTCTTTTATTTGTTTCAGAATATCCTGCCCAGATGCTGACCCTAATTTTAGATCAAGAATAAGCAGGTCAGGCAACATACTCTTGACACGTTCAAAAGCATCCTTGCCCTCCTGGAGAATTGAGACCTGGTAGTCTTCATCTTCCAAAACTCTGCGCATCAGATGCAGCAAATCATTTCTGTCGTCAACAACGAGTATTCGTTTTGTCACGTCCCTATCAATGTTCTTTTCTCACACATTTGTGCTCATTTGCACAGACAATGAGGAACACCGCCTCCTGTTTTCCCTTGAGTCATCGTTATGTATAGTACAGCGTTACTAGACCCACGTACACGGCGCACCAATACAACACATCGCTTGAGCTTCGTTCGTAGTGTATCACGTCACGCGCAATCAAACAAGAGAATTACCATATTATTTTCTTGTGTCATATTAGGAGTACGATCTTATACATGCCAGTGGATACATAACATTACTTCTATAGACATTGGATTCAATATTTGAGCATGGGCTGGAGCATTGCATCCGAGTTCCTCGGAGCTGAAAACTCTTGACAGTTCATGATATAGTATTACTGTACTGTAAATGCTAGCGTAGCTCAGCGGTAGAGCAACGCACTTTTAATGCGATGGTCGTGGGTTCGATTCCCACCGCTGGCACTACAACTCATAGTCCTTCGCCCAGCGGACATTCTTCTCCTGATTATTCTTCGTTGGTACGAGGCGTAAATTCATTTGTGTTCCCCCAGTATGATCTATAGGTATTAAATATATTTCCCTGTTATCAGGACAGTATACCGCAAAATACTCTATTTGCCCTTTATAACTTTTCCATCCTTTTTTCTTCATCGTATGATTATAGCTACTTGCCGTAGCAAATTTAATCACTGTCTTTTCCTCATCCATCCAACCAGTTTTACATTGTATACGATAAAAATTTCCATCCGCATCTTCAATCACCACATCATAGCGAAGATTATCACCGAAGGGTGTTAAAACACCGTAGCCAACCTCTAAGAGCTTTGCAATGATAACGGCTTCACTCCGTTCTCCGATTGCTTTGGGGTTTTGTTTTGGTTTCAAGGGTCCCATAATTTTCCCTCCTAGCAAGAATTTTCGAGAATATGAGCAAACGCTTGTAGATTGCTTGAGTTGCATGCTTGCTTACGTAACATTCAATACTTCGCTCCCTAAAAGAGGTAGGCGTAAAGTATGCTCTTGCACTCAAATTCACTACACGAGTATGGTAGCACAATGGAAATATATTACCTCTTTTTCTCTGTTCTTTAGTCTTAGAATAAGATATATCGGCTCTACATAAGGAGCTGCTACGAAGGAGGATAATTAAGCTATGACTCTTGATGAGACACAGACGAGAAATTCAACAAACGATGATCCATTCGCGTACCTCTATACACAGCAGTATGCGCTACTCAAGACATTTCGTAAGAACGGTGCTGCAGTACCAACACCCATCTGGTTCGCCAATGAGAACGGGAGGTTATATATTACGACCGGAAGTACAGCAGGCAAGGTTAAACGTATTCGCAATAATGGACGCGTCACTCTTACACCTTGTGACCAGCGTGGAAGAATTCTTGGGAATGGGAAAGAGGTTGAAGGCATAGCACGAGAGTTATCGCCCGCAGAACATACACAGGCAAACGCTGTTCTACTTCGCAAATATAAATTCATGTATAGAATGTTTGATATTTTCGGCTTTTTAAGCAGAAGGAAAAGTACATACCTCGAAGTATCGCCTGTCCAGTAACCTAAACAGCCTCGTTGAGTCCCTGCAGTTTCATGTCTATTATGATACAATAAGAGAAACTAAAGGGGCTTGACTCATCACGCCCTCATCCTCGTCCCCTCAAGCAAACACAACGTGGTGTTATCAAGGAGCAAACATTCATGGCAAAAGTATTTGAACAGACAACAGCAAATGCACAAGCACCATTCATAAACCAACCCTTTTTTGATTTTTCTCAAGAAGAGCATAAACGTGCACAGACAGAAACTCTCGCGCAGGTCAAGAGCGAACTAGGGCAAACCTACCCGCTCATTATTGGTGGCAAGAAAATTCAGACAGAGCAGACGTTCGCATCGATCAATCCATCACAGCCTGACCAGGTTATAGGTCACTTCGCAAGTGCAACCGTAGAACAGACACAAGAAGCGATTCAGGCGGCAGCAACTACGTTCGAGACATGGAAGCGTGTTTCTGCTCAAGAGCGTGCCAATTATCTCTTTAAAGCTGCAGAAATTATGCGCCAGCGTCGTTACTATCTTAATGCATGGATGATCTACGAGGTAGGCAAGAGCTGGGTCGAGGCGGATGGTGATACCGCGGAAGCCATCGACTTTTTAGAGTTTTACGCACGCGACATGCTGCGCCTCGCCGAAGAGCAACCAGTAACAAAAATTGAAGGCGAAGAAAACCAGCTTGTCTACATTCCACTTGGCGTCTGTGCAGTTATCCCCCCCTGGAATTTTCCATGCGCGATCATGGCTGGTATGACTAGTGCAGCCTTTGTCACAGGCAATACTGTTATTCTTAAACCTGCAAGCACTTCACCGGCCATTGCATACCAGTTTGTACGTATTCTTGAAGAGGTGGGCTTACCAGCTGGAGTTGTCAACTTCCTTACTGGCTCAGGTGGCGTCATTGGTGACACGCTCGTCGACAGTCCACAACTTCGTTTCATCGCCTTCACAGGTTCACGCGAGGTAGGAATCCACATACATGAACGCGCGGCAAAACATCAACAAGGACAACGCTGGCTCAAACGCACCATTCTTGAGATGGGGGGCAAAGATGCTATTGTCGTCGATGAGACTGCCGACCTTGAAGCTGCCGCGACAGCCATCGTTTCCTCGGCTTTTGGCTTCCAGGGTCAGAAGTGCTCGGCAGGCTCACGCGCAATCGTCGTCGAACAAGTATATGACCAGGTACTGCAAAAGGTTATCGAGAAGGCAAAGCAGTTGACCCAAGGCGACGTGACACAGCCCAGCACATATATGGGTCCAGTTGTCGACGAAAATGCCATGCGGAAAATTCTCGACTACATCGAGATTGGCAAGAGTGAAGGACGGCTTGTACTGGGCGGCGGACACCATAGTCCCGGCTACTTTGTTGAGCCAACGATCATAGCTGATGTCGACCCTCAGGCCCGTGTCGCTCAAGAAGAGATTTTCGGTCCTGTGTTGGCCTTCGTCAAAGCTAAAGACTTTGACGACGCCCTGCACATCGCCAACGATACAGAGTTTGGGCTAACTGGTTCGCTCTACTCGAATGACCAACAGCGCATTGAACGTGCCGAGGAAGAATACCACGTCGGCAACCTGTACTTCAACCGCAAGTGTACAGGTGCGCTCGTCGGCGTCCATCCTTTCGGCGGCTTCAATATGTCTGGTACAGACTCCAAAGCTGGCGGCAGGGACTATCTGCTGCTGTTTACTCAGGCAAAAGCTATCTCCATTAAGAAATAAAAATGGGAGACAAAAATGTGGAGAATACATATTCTCCACATTTTTGTCTCCCATACTCCTAATTTTGATACAAAATCTCGCAGGCAATACCAGGGACAACAATGGTACCCGCTGCTTGTCCAAGCGGAGTTTCGTCCACACGCCCTTGTGTTCCAACAATCGTCCAACGTCCCTCTGGTAGCGCAACAACAACGCTTGCCTTCGTGGGATTATAGATCACCACTATATTCTTCCATGAATCGCCGTTGGCATGATCCGTAAGCTGAAATGCGACTGTATTATCGGGACTTGCTAAAAACGAGAGGTGTTTGCGAACCTCATCAGCCGATGTCAGACGAAACGCAGGATGGTTATTGCGCAAATGAATCAGGCCAGCATAGTAGTTAAACACATCTCTATGGGGGGACTTGCGTCCCCAATCAAACTGATTTACTGTATCGCCTGCATTGTAACTATTATCGTTACCACCTTTGGTACGCAAAAATTCGTCGCCACCCTGTATAAATGGTAGTCCCTGTGAAGTGAACACGATAGCTTGTACAAGTTCGTCCATTAAAATACGGTCATACTCTGGCTCACCACTGTTGCTAAGCGCAATCTTGTCCCATAGCGTATAATTATCATGGCTTGTAGCGTAGTTGACCGTCTCATCGGGTGTCGAGGTAAAGTGATCGATGCTACCCATTACACTTGCTTTAATGAGATCAACCTGACCACCCGCCCCTGTCGGAAAACCCTGTTGATGTGCGTCAAACATGCTTCCAACTAACGCGTTACGCATATCGTCGTTGAAGACTCCATAGCACACCCCCTTTTGTCGCCCTTTCGTGACAAGTTTCCCTCCCGGCAGCGCAGAATTACCACCAGTCCACGGCTCACCATAGAGCAAGACATTAGGGTTGAGAGCGTGTAAAGCATCAGACACTTTATTCATTGTATCAGTGCCAATCAGAGCCATCAAATCAAAGCGGAAACCATCAACGTGATATTGCTGCATCCAATAGGTCAAGGAGTCGCACACAAATTTTTGCACCATCGGTCGTTCTGTTGCTAGCTCGTTTCCCACACCTGACCCATTTGTGTAGTTGCCAGCATAATCGGTACGATAGTAGTATTGGGGCACGATCTTATTGAACTCGGAGTTGTGAGTAGCGTAGGTATGATTATACACAACATCCATAACCACACCGATATTGGCCTTATGTAGGCTATGCACAAGTTGCTTAAACTCTGTTATACGTGCTGTACCATGTGGAGTTGTAGCATAGGCTCCCTCTGGCACATTAAAGTCACGAGGGTCATAGCCCCAATTATACTGATCGGGTGCGTTCTCGTCGACGGTCGCGAACTCCTCGACAGGCAACAACTGCACATGACTGATACCCAATTGTGTAAGGCTATCTACTCCCGTCTTCACGCCACCTGGTCCCTTTGTCCCACGCTCGGTAAAAGCAAGGTAACGCCCCTTGTTGGTCATTCCTGAGTTCTTAGCAATCGAGAAGTCGCGCACATGCAGTTCATAGACAACAGCATCAACTGAATGTGCCAGCGTCTTGTGCGTATCGGCATACCACGCATCGGGATGTGTCGCATCAAGATGAACGATCATCCCACGTACTCCGTTAACCGCAATGGCACGTGCGTAAGGGTCTACAGCGGTCTGAGTCACACCATGAATGGTGACTAGATAGAGGTAGTACCAATTCTCAATGTTGCCTTGTACCTGTATGTACCATGTCCCCTGCTCACTTTTTTGCATCGCCTCTTGTCGCGTCAAGCCGCCCATTTCGCTATCGTACAGCAATAGTTGCACATCTGATGCTGTAGGTGCCCAGAGACGAAATACTGTTGCTTCGGGAGTAAATGTACTGCCAAGATCGTCGCCGGTATAGATATACGTTGACGTACTCAATACACCACGCGGCAAAACACTATTTTGTCCATGCCCTTTGAGCGTAACCACCAATGTATCAGCAACATTTGGCACATCTTCCAGGGTTAGCACGACGAGGTCAGTTACTGCACCATCAGTTGACTTAGGAAGCGAGATCATCGGTGTGTTGATAGAGTCATATATCTCGCGTTGCCTCGTCGTAAAATCGTAAGGGACATAGGAAAACGTAACCTTCGCACCACCCTTTGGCACAGAAAGCACAGCATTGTTATAAGGCATTGCCCCGTCAAAGGTTCCATCGAACGTAATTTTGTAATTGTATGTGCCAGCAGGCAGTGTTCCCGTGAATTGATATAGGTTGGCATTGACCTTTGTCAACTGTGTATCTTTATCGCCAGGATTCCAATCGCTCTTCGCACCTAGCAGATGCTGTAGATCTCCAACGAGCACAATATGCTGTGTTTGTACAATATCTACGCTTGTTATCGCGATAACTGAGTTCATAGACTCATTTTTCACAAGCGCATCACGAGCAGAAAAAGGCAGTGTCAGGGAATCGGAAAGTTTGGCAACAATTGTCTTCTCATCTTCTAAGTAGGCATTGACAATGTGTGACCGGGTAGCAATAGCCGCTACCTCTAACGAGGTGGAAACGGTAGAATCACCTTCCACGAGCTATACCTCCATGTAGTTCTGTTATGTTTAGACCTCATATACGGACCGATGTATCGTGCCCTCAGGAGATTTGCTACCCATTGAGGACATTCTACATCGGTCTCTACACTTGCATGGTGTCAACCACCGCATTAGACGTGATATGTTGGTCCATATATCATATACCACGAAGCAAAGGGTCGTTCCGTAGCAATGGTAGTGCATAGTATCGTAAAATGAATTTATGTGGATAACTTAAAGGGCACTATACCCTTTTTAGCTAGAAGGAGCTACTCCGTGACTACTGTCACTCCATTAAACTCTGTTACATGGCAAATTTCTCTGCCATTTCAGGAAGAAGAAGAGATTATCGGATCCTACCTGCTTTCAGGAGGAAACGAGTTGGCCGTGATTGACCCGGGACCCGGTAGCATGCTCGAACCACTCCTCGACGCGATTAAACAGGCGGGTTTTGATCCCCAGGATGTAACGCATTTGCTCGCAACGCATGTTCACCTCGACCATGCTGGAGCCGTTGGTTCGCTTGTCAAGCACATGCCAAAGGCAAAGGTATATGCTCATAGCAAAGGTGCGCCACATCTGCTCGATACGACGAAGGTTGTTGCTAGCGCGACCCGTATCTATGGAGATCGCATGCAGCAACTCTGGGGAGAGATTGAGTCCACTCCTGCTGACCGTTTGCAGACGATTGAAGGTGGTGACATACTCAATGTTGCAGGACGTCGTTTAGAGGTTCACTATACTCCTGGACATGCTGTGCATCACGTTGTCTTCTTCGATGCTCACTCTGGCGATCTCTTCGCGGGTGATACGGCAGGAGTGCGTTTACAAGGAGTGGACTACGTGCGTCCACCAACACCACCACCTGACATAGACCTCGAAGCATGGTTTGACAGCATCGACACAATCAAAAAGCTCCGGCCTGACGTACTGTATCTTGGACATTTTGGCGCAACACGCAATGCTACGCAACACTTAGAACGGCTACGTGAACAACTCATCACATGGGGAAACTCCGTGCTTGAAGCTATGCGCAGCGGCAAAAGCGAACAAGAGATACTGGACCTACTTATCGCACATACTGAACCGATGCTACAGCGCGTTACCAACGATCCCAACGCTCTCAAACGCTACGAAATTGCTACCAACTACGCCATGACTGTTCAAGGTTATATGCGCTACTGGCGCAAGAAGCACCCCGAACGCTTGTAGAGACACAATTGTAGGGACGTGAGTAGTGTACCGCATCCCTACAACTGTGTCTTCTCTCTTATTAACGCTCAAACAATTGATTATCGAGTGAGTCCTCTTCTCCTCTTTCAGCATCTCGCTGCTCTTGCGCCTCATAAGGAAGCAGGTCTTCGGGCAATGCTGGATTAATCACCCCAATCAAGGCACGAATAATACCGGCAAGTATCACAAGCGCACCGATACCAATCGCGAGTCCTTCGCTAGAATACGCTCCTGTATGCAAAGATAGACCAATGCTAATCAGCATAAAACCCACAAGTACAAGTAGTAGCCCACTCCACGTATACCTGTTCCACTTACTCTGCTCCGCCTTTTTTAACCTTTTCATTTGTTGTGCGAGACTTACTCTTCGCTTTGCTGCCACAACTATGCTCCTTCTCTCCTACCGAGGTCCCAAGTGATGAGTGCTACTTATCTTGCTGTATCTAAATTATACGTCATAGCAAATAAAGGAACAATTTTAGGTTGAGGTTGTGCTTGTGCTTGACGGTATGTCTGAGATAGGTTATTGTGAATTACGCCAGTTGAATGCCCTAACCAGCATAACTTATAATAGACTGGCGCGTCATCGCTACTACGTGCGTAGGAGGTGTTAGTCGTTGTTATGAGTCAGAAAAGTAAAACCAATCCTTTGTTACAGGGAAATGCGGCAGAAGATATATACACTCCTCCTATTAAGCCACTACAAGGGGAAATGGCAGCCATTTTTGAGGCTATGACCGATGGGGTAAACGTCTACGACAAAGATGGTCATATTTTACATATGAACAAGGCTTATCGTACACTCATTGGCCTTGACTCACAACCCACTCACATCCTGTTCAATCTCGAAGAACGGGGTAAACAACTCCAACTTCGTGACGAGTATAATAACTTCCTAGCTGAGGAACAACGCCCTGTTCATCGTATGTTAGCAGGCGAGGTACTCACAGGCGAGAACATGATGGATATTGTCTTGCGCACCCTTGACGGACGCGAACTCCAACTAAACGTGACAGGTTCGCCCACCTACGATCAAGATGGGCACATTCAAGGTGGTGTACTCATTTTCCGCGATGTAACCGAGCGACGACGCATGGAACGCCGTACACAGGAGACATTAGAAGCGCTCTTAGTAATGGCGGAAGAACTTGTGCACCCCCCTGATAATCAAGCAGGACTAGAGAGTGAACCCACTATCCCTGATAGGTCTGTTGCACAACGCCTCGCCGAACTCATTCGTAGCGTTCTTGCTGTTGAACGTGTAAGTATTACGCTCGTTGATCCAGAAACATATGCCTTGCGCTCATCAGCGGTAGTGGGACTCTCCCCCGAACAGGAACAACAATGGCATGAGAGGCGTTCTGGCTTTTCACTTAGTGAGCAAATAAATAGTCCTACACTCAGTGCGAGCTTACATGCAAATGAGGTGCTCATACTAGATATGACAAAGCCTCCATTATCCGAGCGTCCCAATCCTTACAACATTCAGGCCATGCTACTCGCACCCATGATTTTGGGAACAGCATTAATTGGCGTACTTGCCCTGGATAATGGTGGCAAATCTCGTGCCTATACTCAACATGATATTGCTCTTGCTAAAGCGGTAGCAAAGCTTGCTGCGCTTGTGGTCGAGCGTGAACGACTTGTACAAGAACGCGCCGAAGCTCAGGCAAATGCACTTGCATTACATGAAGCCAATCGGCGCATGGATGAATTTCTCGGCATCGCGAGCCACGAAATTAGAACTCCACTTACCTCTATTAAAGCAAACATTCAACTTGTACAACGCCAGATTAAACGTCTTGCCCAAGAAACCATTCCGACAAACGAACAGTTGGCACAACGCCTCAAACCTATACAGGATATGCTGGAACGTGCAGCACGCCAGGTTGAAATGCAGAATCGTTTAGTCAGTGACCTGCTCGATGTCTCACGTATCTATGCGGACAAGCTGGAACTACGTATACAATACTGCGATATCGTTGCGATTGTGCGCCGCGCGGTTGCCGATCAAGTCTCTATTGTTACTCCCCGTACTATTCACCTCGAAACTATCACAGAAGAAGTGCCTGTCATGGCCGATGCAGACCGTGTGGAGCAGGTCCTCAATAACTACCTCTCTAACGCACTTAAATACTCAGAAAGCACCTACCCCATTACAGTGTCCCTGCAACGTTTGGACGAGAGTGTACGCGTCTCCGTACATGATGAAGGACCAGGATTGACCCACGAGCAACAAAGGCATATTTGGGAACGCTTCTACCGCGTAAAAGGTATCGAGGTCAAAACAGGCTCCGGTGTCGGCCTCGGACTCGGTTTACATATTTGCCGCACTCTTATCGAGCGTCAAGGAGGGCAAGTGGGCGTCGAAAGTACTCTTGGCAAAGGGTCCACATTTTGGTTCTCCCTTCCACGCTATCATGCATAAGTAAGTACGTCACGTAGTTGTGACGCGTAACTACGCAACGGTCATCCATGATAAACACACTCTTTCTTATCCTCTCTTGACAAATTTGGTATGGCACCTTATAATATGGTCAGTAACTATAAGGAGGCTAACAATATGGAAGTTAGACCGGATAAATTGCGGAAATACGAGATGATGCGCAGGAGTGCGCAGCAGTATATCGGTGCCGATGACGACACAGTTGAGACTTACTGGTTGTTTCTCCATGTTGCTAAAGAAATTCTCGCGACATTTCAGAACCGACTTGAGCGTTTCGGTTTGTCTGACGGCAAGATGGTTATTCTCCTACTCTTGCGTCACGCGCCCAATCATAGTTTGATACCTTCAAAATTGGCGGAATGTGGTGAAGTGACCCGAGGAACTATTACAGGGCTACTCGATGGACTCGAACGCGCGGGATTAATCGCACGCAAAAATCATCCTGAGGACCGTAGAATGCTGACGATCCAACTCACTGAACAGGGGCTAGCTTTCATTGATGAAATATTTCCACAACATTTTCAGCGTTTTGGTGCAATGATCAAAAAAGCCGACTTGAGTACGGAAGAGCAACAGCAACTCATGGTAATACTCAAAAAAATTCAGCAAGGCATTCCTGCTCTCCTTGAGGAGTAGTGTTTAGTTATAAGGAGCACAACCAGATGCAAGTTTCCGCCCAGGAGATGCAACGACGTGGTGGGCTGTCATATAAATGGGTTGTCGCTAGTACACGGAGGCTCAAATAGTTCTGTGGTAAAATAGAGTCAGCAGAAAAAGCGAACGGAAATGACGTGGCTCAATGCCAGAGCCACGAACGTTGAGCAAAACGAACCAAACGAATGAGACGTG
>JAABUZ0100001139.1_pt1 | contig 53430 bp, 52 predicted proteins | sample 5562091 | NCBI WGS metagenome assembly JAABUZ01 (sample SAMN12813069, study PRJNA571459) | rock metagenome | isolation source: Antarctica rocks | place: Antarctica: Victoria Land, Linnaeus Terrace sud | collected 2015-12-21 | reverse complement strand
GATTTGTTTGTTGATTGATTTGATTGATTCTCTAGCAAACAACGAAGATTCTTTATCGTTGAATCTATCGATCGATTTGATTCTTGAGCAATTCACGAAGATTCTTTATCGTGATTCTCGTAATCGAATGAACTTTGCGTACTTAACGAGCGATAAGTAGTCTAGCAATTCAAACAGTCTCGTCGTTGATTCTATTCAACCCCCTAGTGTTGTTCTATCTTTCGATTATCGTCGATCATCAGATAAACGGATTTCTTTAGACTCGTTCTGTCTAGACGAGTATGTTGAATGAGTAATGAGACCAGTATCGTGTGATTAACGAATTCTTAATATAATGTCAGAATCGTGCCTAGATGATACAATCAATGAAGATCAGAATTGATAGTGCTTGATCTTTAGAGATAGCTATAACTGAATATTAAGAATACAGAAGAAGATTGATACAAAAGCTTCTATTTATGTAATGTTCAGAGACTGCGCTAGGCCTGAAAGGAATGTGTTTGTGACACGAGAAGAATGTGATGTAGATGAACAAGATGTTGGTGAAAGAAAAGAATGTTGGGAAAGAAAAAGAGTGTTGAGTCATATCTGAGTCATATCTGAGTCATATCTGAGCCAAACCTGATGCGAATTGATTAGAGCTTCAGCCTTGTTCAGCCTTGGTATGCTCGTAACAGAAACACACATATAAGCTGCGAGTTCTATTCTGTAGATACTTTTCTTTCTTAGCATTTATCTATTAGTTAAATGACACTCATATGACTCGCTCTATGCTGATCTCTAACACTATGTCAGATGTCATAGCTAGTTAAAAGAATAGTTTTGAAAGTCTTATAATTAATCTGATTTTACATGTATTTGATCTTTGAAGATCATGTGATGAAGTTGTATGAATCATTTCTTACTGTCATGCTGAGAACTCAGTTTAGCTTTGATTGAAAAGACTCTTTTGATGACTTATCTTCATAAACAATCACAATATATAAATCAGAAAAGAACTTTTCTTTTATTTGACATCATTGATTCCAGACTATTTTAAATGAACATAACAGTAAGATTGACTTGTGCTTCTTCATATTCATATGAAATCAGTTACTCACAAGAGTTAGAAAAAGATATGTTGTAGAGATTTTTCTCAATTTCATAATGTTGCAGACTGTCATGATGTCAGATCATCAACACGATTTAAAACATAAATCATCAATATCTTAGATAATCTCGATTCATTGAACTAGTTCAATGAATCAAGTCATCAATCTAGTCATCATCATCTTAATTTAGTTTCAGCAATTCTGTTTCAATTATCTCAGTCATGTGTGCAAACTTCTGCAATCTTAAGTTAATAAAACTATTGTTTAGTCTTGATTCTGCTTGATTCATATATATAGAAGTTGAGCTCTCATTCTTTTCTTTCACTCTTTGTCTTTCATCTTGTACATTATTTGATATACTGTCTTGTATCTAGATTTTATCAAAGTAATAATAATAATATCAGTCTTTTATATTGATAGTACTTCTAGTCTAGCTCAGTCTCTGACACAGACGAGTTCTTCAAAGATTTGAGACTCTTTTATCGCAGACTGATTTGTAACTTGATCATTGAAAGAATAATCTTTGACTTTGAAAGATGATGAAATAAAGTCAAGAATTTGCTGTAGCATGAAAACAATGTTGATGATTTGTGAATCAAGAAATTCGAACTTGAATTTGATCAATGTGCACATGCTTTTGTTGAGTAATTTCTTGCTATCATGTTTTAATATGATGATCATTTCAAGAAGTCTCTTACAGAGTTCTATCATGAAATCGACTTGCATTTCGTTTCTTGTGAAAGCAGCTTGAACATTAAAATACTTTTTAGTGTTCTCAATTTCTGCTAGCTAATATAAGAGATCAGTCTTCATATTAATATGAGAAAAGTTCTCGAGATAAACACATACATCAACAGTCATATCAGCTTAATACTTCTCTCTTTCAACATTTTCAAAAGTCTGAATCTGAGCTGAAGTGACATGCTTCAATTTCTGAGTTACGTTGATTGATCTGAATTGATTGACACATATAGTGTCAATCATTGCTCATTGTCAACGAAGAAGTTCTGCTAAATTTCTGATGTCAATGTTTGAATACATCTTCTGAAAATGAATAAAATTCTTGATATAAACATCTTATGATGTTTTGAAAATGATTTATTTTGATTCATTCGAAGAAAGCATAATCTTCTGTCTCTTCAATTATTCTTTCTGAGCTTTCATAATATCATTTAATGTAGTTTTTGTCGTGACTGAATCAGTTGATGTATTCTTCATATTGATATGAAAGTTTTGCTTCTTAAAGACAATGTCTTCAATGATATTTACTTTGATAATCTTTGCAATCGTTGATGAAGCATCTTCGTACTTAAAGAAATAGTCATTCATGCTCATCATCTTTAAAGTATAGATAAATGCAATCTTGATCTCTGCTGTCTGCAGATAGTTTCTTCAGTCAGTTGAGTATGACTGTTCAGAGCATAGTCAAATTTTTCGAAAGAATCTTTTTCATATCATTGACACATTGAAACAAAATACTAGAAAAGTTCAGTCTCAAGATTGAAAGTGTCAGCTGTCGATGAATCTCATCTCTTCACTGCTCATCATTAACGTAGTGATGAGAATCAATATTTGAAATGCAGTTTTTCAACATTGTGAGAAGATTCACATCAATATACTCATTGATGTGCTCATTCAGCTCTTTGATATATCTTGTGATTCAATTCTTGTTTCATACTAGTATGAGAAACATTGCAAATATAGCAAAAGATATAATGAAAGATTGATCATCATTATTCTGTGACTTGAAGTGATTTGAATCATGCATTAAGTTCAATTTGTAAATCTTTAATATCATTTTTGAAAAATATGAATTGACTATTTTCAATTCAAATGTAAATATGAATCGCGATGATGAGAATAGACTTGATAAAGACTGAAAGAGACTATGTATTTTGTTGATGATTTTCAAAAAATGCTTTTCTTTAAAGAGTCTCAGATGTGAAGTTTTCAAGACATTTTGAAGATTGAAAACAGAAATTTCCTGATTTCAAATTGTTGCAAGCTTGAAGATGATCATTTTCTGTCGTTGTTCTGCTTCATTTGTTCTAAGATTCACTGTTTTTATACTCTCATACATGTATAAAAAGAGATTGACTAGAATTTGTGCAAGTTCAACTTGCTTAAGCATATTTTATGATGAAAGAAGTTTCATCTTCTTTCGAATTGTTATCAATGATTTTAATGAGTATTTTCTCTGCTTCATGATCACTTTCTGAGTATTCTTGACTATCAATATAATTCTAGCTTCAACACTTATTTTCTTGTACAACTTTCAAGACTCAATCACTGAGTAGTTAAATCAAAACATGCGAAAATTTTTCTTGTTTTTAAAGTTTATATAGACTGTGAGCTTTGCTTCATTCATGACGCAGTTGATAAAGATTTCATCTGACTCATCAGATAAATTTATTTTCTTCAAGTGAGTGAATGTTCAAACTTTTGTTTATAAAGCACATTAACTTCATCTTAATATGAAGATAGTTCAATAGTCATATCAGTTGATCTCTGAATTTTACAGATGTATGTAACATTGATGATTCTTTCAACTTTGTTGATGTGACTGAAACAAATAATGTCTTGATATATCAGCTTCATTTCAATATGAAAGTAAGTCAGTAAACATATCAACTTTTCTTTGAATGTGAGATTGAGTTTGAATGACATAACTGATGCAGATGATGTAGATGAATCAGATAATGTAGATGAATCAGATAATGTAGATGAATCAGATGATATAAATGACAAAGATAATGATTCTGCTGATGATTTTGCTGATGATTCTGCTGTTGATTCTGCTGTTGATTTCATTATTGATCATGTTACTTATGTTGTTGATGATGCTGATGATGCTCTTTGATGAGAATGTTAACTTTATATCAATGTAATAATAATTCACTAAATCTACTGTTTATTTCTTGCAAGACATCTTGATAAATGTGAAGATGTGAAAATGTAAAGATGTGAAGATGAGATGAGATGAGATCATGATAAAACTATTCTAGAAGATGTATTAATGAATTTAATAATTAGAATCTGATAGTAAGATGTAATACAACAAGTGATAATTTGACAAAATGAGAATGTGAGAATGTGAGAATGCAAGATAAAGAAAGAAAATAAGCTGTTATTCACTATTCTGACTAATCAAGTGAGATGTGCACTACATAAACACATTAGTGAACTTAGTATTTAGTTGATATTGATACAAAGATGTAACGCGACAAGTTGTAAATAAATGAAAGTAAGATTGACTGACAAGATGAAGTTATGTTGATGAGTTCAGATTCAAATGTTGATGTTGAAATAAGATAAAAATACTGATCAAATGCATGATATTCACAATGAAACAGCTTGTCAGAATACTTTGCTTTAGTAAATGAGATAGTAAGTAATCAAGTTGAATGATCAAGAAAATGTGATGTGAATAAAATGATGTTGTTGAGAAGATGATGTGATGATGTCTATTGTTCTCATACTGATATAAAGTCAAATGTCTATTGTTCTTATATTAATATAAAGTCAGTCATTCTCATCACTATCATTCTCATTACTGTCAATCTCATCACTGTCATCTCATCACTGTTCTCTTTATCATTTTCTTGATGTCTTCTCTATCGTCTTCTTAACATCTTCTTGATGTCTTCTTCATCATTCAGCTCAACGAGAGAAAAGTGCTTTAGCTGTATGTCTTGTTTATCTACTCTTCAAGTCTTCTTTTGCTTCAACAAAGTGATGATGATGTATTTGAGTCATGTTGCGTCATGTCGCATTTCTTTCAACTGAGTGATGTATATAGATATGATGTTTATGCTAGAATCATTGTGATCAGCATCTCGTTTGTATCAGTATGAGAAGAACATACTATGTTTACATTGATTAGCTAGAGAACGATTGCAAATCTATGATCTGTCTGATCAGATCATGAGTCATTAATTACTACTGTAGTGAGCAAAGATATATGTTTTTGCTTGAGTTCATTGAGAATCATATCGATATGAGAAGATCATTCTATGTCTATATTACTAACTACGAACATCAGATTAACATCTATGAGGTGGGTTTTGAATTTTGAGATGGGTTCACAACTTCGCTCGCCTGATGTTCGACATTCAACATCTGAGATTTGAGTTATTTCAGTTTGCACGATATGATCTGCCGTACCTAAAGTACTGTCGGGCTAAGGGACAAGTATGACAGAGGAGGTACTGTACTTCTCCGTCAACAATCACACCATTGTTTTTCGTTCTGGATGCTTCAGCATCAACCAAAGCCAACAAATGAAACGGCAAAAAAAGTAAGGGAGATGCTCATGATATACCCCCCTACCTTACGGTCGGTATTGTGAGCCAGTCGCAGGAACACTGTTACCTTGCTGCCGGTCGGCCTCATGCACACCTTAGATACCATAGCTAAGGTACCTCAGCCTTTATACGGCACAGTTGCATGCGGTGTCTCAAGTGGCTTAATCAATAATCGCTCTCATCTATTGTTCAGTAGCCAATGAGCTTACTGCGATGGTCCCCGGGATTCCTAGATAATTGGGCTGTTCAGCCTATATCAATGTGGCGGACGGGTCGAGGGTCTGGGTGCATGAATAACGAAATTCGTATCTGGGATTTTCTCTTCTGTTGAAATATGTTATATGACACACATCCAAAACAACCGTGGCAATCGGAAGAGTATGGTATGCATAACATGGGGGAGTGTTGAAATATGCTATACATCCCTGAATAGGATTGTTCCAAAGTGTGATCACATTTTGGCCGATTCGTAAAATCAACATCTTCTTCGTTCTCAAACCTATCGATTGGAAAGTTCGCTCCTTTTGAGTCGCCCTAACCCACATCATCTAAATATCTGATCTATAATCCGGCAAATCCTGAACTCAAAAATAATTTCAAGATTAGTGGGCCACAAAATACTATATAGGAATAGGAAAAGACTGCTTGCGTTTGGAGCAAGATATTCAAACGAGGGCCTGTAATAGTGGCTGCGTCAACAACGTCCTTGGAAATTACTTGCTATGCTGGTTTCTTTCGAGCGATTTTCTATAATATTGTGTACTGCGGTCTGAAGGAATCAATTGATCTTACCTCTGACGAGCATCGAATCATATATAATTGAAGGATTTGTCAAAGGTCGCCGAGCTATTTCAACTTTCAATCGCGCCAACACAGAGGCAAATTGCTAACAAAGGCTTGTGTATCTTACCTACAAGGCCACAAATTCTGTACCGACTACGCGATAGAAGCCATGTCGGAGGGACCTGGCCTTGCGTGGCCTGATCAGACCAAGGCTTTAGTTATCATTGCTCCATATGTATCTTTGCTCACCATCGGAATGGCATTAGTGATGTTGAGGATTTAAGTACGTGCAAGAATTGTTCGAGCCGTATGGATAGATGATTATACGATTGTGTTGGCCTTGCTTAGTGACGGCTGCAGTACGTATCGCATCCAACGTGAAAGGGTGCTGACGGTGACCTAGATATTTGCTTTTGTGTATCTTGGTATAGTCGCTGATGCTGTACATTCTGGTCTCAGGGGACATTCCCAGTACTTCTCCTTTGAACAACAGTCTCATGGTGCAAAGATGCTCTATATATCTGAGCCCACAATTATGATCTCTTGCATGTTTACCAATGTGGCAAGTCTACCGCGCTTCAATGCTTAGTCTACACATAGACTAAATCCGAAGACAGTGCTTGCTGTTTCCTATGACTTGATACTTGTCACGCTACCAATATTATTCTTGTGGAAATTTCAGGCGGACGCACTGACTAAAATGGGCATCAGTTGCCTTCTGGGTCTAGGATTGTTGTAAGTCTTCCTGCCCTAATGCAATAAATCGGGCAGTCTCTGAGCTATCAATTGCAGCCCCGCTGTTATACGTCTGGTGGCAGCTTTTTTATACAGATCTCGGAGCTCCGTCGATTCCACAAGTACGTCTAGTCTGAGACTTGCTCATGACACCATGTGGTTTGTTGGCTAACCAGCTGCTGGAAGATGCGTTAGTAGACCGCTTAGTATTGCGGTTGTAAGCTCGTCTAAGTCATTCCTCTCTAAAGTTCTAACGCTGATCACAATGATTACTAGTCTAGAAGAGTTGGTTGGAATAATCGCCGCCTGCATCCCAAAATTAAGGCCACTCTTCAGACCCAAAGGAGTATCGAACGATGATCATCAGTCTGCCAAGAGTGACGACCTGTACCATCAGAATAGGCAGAAGCGCTTCCAAGACCCCTACTCTATCACTCGTGCGCCCCGATCAACCACCGAAGATCTGGATGGAACGAATGGAGATAGGAGTTTCTCAGACGCATCTGCTGAGCAGATCTTGGTCCCCATCAATGGTAGCGAATGGATCAAACCAAGGACCGTCTCGCCTTTGATGAGTCCATGAGAGTATGCCTCTCGCGCTCCACGTGATTCCACATGTATATTTTCGCAAGAAAGAAACTAATACGGTATATCTTCGATGATACGGTCTACGATGTCTGAATGCCTTCTTGGAAAGAACGAAATATCTATCGCTTACCTTGTGAAATTTATCGACGTACCAGTCCACATCACTACCTCATCGGGCCATCTCGCTACCGAGTAGCCAACTTCATGGTTGTCAGCCTAACGTCTCACATTTCGTTTTCGCTGTTGCAATTTGTAGTATGCGTCTATGGGCAATATATAGAACTCGATTCTAATCTAACCGAGAGGCTAAAACGCTACACTTAATGAAATTTGTCTATATTCCATGACAGAGATAGCAGTGATCTACCATATCATGTACTAAGGACAAGACAAGTGGCAACCAGACCTACTAGTGAGCTCAGCATCAGGAGTAGGATCAAGATCTTTACTAGATAGATGGTAAGAAGCAGAGCCAAACGAGCGAACACCTCAAAGAATATATCGCCTCGATCGGTGTAAATTATGTATTGAGTTCTAGGCCTCAAAACAGGTGTTGGAAAACGAGGTCATATGGGGGCATTTAGTAGGTAGGTTGAAGCTGAATAGGAGTCTATCTAGGAGGTGGAAGGTGAAAACTCTACTAGCGGGCCAAATCACACCTGAAATTCCAACAACAGGGAGAGCTTCGTCTTCATAAGACAGGCCGGGCCATTAGGGGCCATTGAACCATTCTGAGGCCAAAGGGTTGTGTTGTCGAAGCCACGCGGAATAATTCCGTCCGTAAGCAATTACAGTAGTTTCCTTTTTCCATCAAAATTACCCCAAGCTCTGCACAGCCATCTGTCTCTCTGGATTCTGCACATTCTGGTCATAATGGCGGATTTCCAATCCATTGCACCACGGGATCACGAAGCATATATGCGCTTCGCGTTGTCCCTCGCGGAGAAGTCCGACCCAAAGCCAACAAATTTCCGTGTTGGAGCCGTTCTTGTCGACGAAGCCTCGAACCAGATACTGTCAACGGGATATACTTTGGAGCTGCCAGGAAACACGCATGCCGAGCAATGCTGTTTTGAAAAGTTTAGTGCTTCGAAGGGTGTTGCAGCAGACGACGTTGGAACGGTCTTGCCCGAAAGCACGGTTCTTTACACCACAATAGAACCTTGCAACAAAAGATCAATTGGCAACTTGCCATGTACGGAAAGGATCCTCAAAACGAGGTCAGCTGCCAAGGGTGGCATAAAGACCGTCTATCTCGGGGTAAAAGAGCCAGAAACATTTGTCGGAGAGAATAAAGGACGAGCAAAACTTGAGGAGGCGGGCATTGAATGCGTGCACGTGACTGGTTTCGAAAAGGAGATCTTGGATGTCGCTACAGCAGGTCATCCATCGTGAATAGAACAATGGTTCTCCATTCTCCTCAATAAGGTATCGAAGCTTTGATCGATTGGAGCTCCATGTCATGTGATCTCGTGTCACACAGACGGGAACCAATGACGGAGCGGCCTTCGGAGATTAGCCTGGTCCGAACTGTCATGATGCAATATCTGACAATGTTGCGCTCAAGCGTACCACAACGCCTTCAGTGATCTTAAACGATGTATTCTCTCACTTTTTCCCTTTTACAAACTTCTCATGCGTTATTCTACTATTCCATCCAATTTCCAACGGACTTTCAATCAGTCAAAAATCTCAAACCGAATACTTACTGCGAAACTAAACCAAAGCTCACCAATCCATCAGTCCCGCAAGATGTCTACAGGTTTGCCCACCATTGTAACCGCAGCTCAAAACGGAGAATTAATGTTTGTTCTAGTCGACGCCAACATTGAGAACACCAACATCAAGACTGCTTCTGGTGTCTCGCTAGACGATCACCAAAAGACGCTTGTCGGAAGTGTCCTCGACGTGAGGGTTCCAATCATACTATCATTCAATTTAGTGGATTAATGTGCACTTCAGTTGTTCGCTGGACGCCCTTCGCTCAAAAAACTTCAACTATGGGCCGATGACGGCGTCTTCGAGGACCCTATCACCAAAGCTGAAGGCCGAAAGCAGTACGAGCCTCAATGGGTAGGCCCACCCGCCCCCACAATCCCCTCGATCTCTAAACTTCTACCCTAGTACGGCCTACAAACCGCTTTCAAAGAAATCGAGCGCCTCCACCACGAAGTAACCAGTGCCGGCAACCCCATTCAGATGGATATTAAAACCCGATATGTCGTCAAAGGCATCGGTAAAGAACAGACCATCGCCAGCAAGATCAACATCTTCTATGATAAGGCTTCAGGGAAGATCACGAAGGTTGAGGACAAGTGGAACGGGAATCTACCAGACAGTAGCTTCACGAACGTAAGTATTGAACAACTTTTTAGTCCGTGGTGGTGGGTGCATTACGGCGAAGGTTGGGCGTGGTGGACGTGGAGTTTCACATGGGATACATGGTGGTGGCAGGTGCGTGGAAATCCACCACTTACCTGCCACCGTCTGATGAGAACATGACTGAGTCAAAGTATCGAGATTGTTGCTGACATATTGATAGATTTTCCGCCAACTCAACTCCGTTACCGTGCCCAAGTTTGTCGGCGTCCCTAAGTCTGACGAGGAAGACGCGAAGAGGGGAAACCAGTAGCTCTCCCAGCTGCTTGAGCCCTTTGTTTAATGGCAAATAGCTAGCTTCTTGTATTAAGAAAATATAACGTACGAATCACAAGATAAAAGCAACCTTTCTATCTCTTGTATTCAAAATGCCCAACTGCCCAAGATTAGTCCCGCCAACATTGTTCTGACTGGCAAGCCCCTAGTCCCAACCGTACCAGCATTCACAATGATGATCCCCCCGCTTCCCAATGCTCCCCCAGGTGTGACTCCCATGGTCGCCACAGCTCCCACCCCCTGCGTAGCTCCACCCTCCCCTACACTCGTACCTCCACCTCCATTCCCCCCCGATGCACTCCCATGACTGATCGTCCCCCTACAAAAATCTCCCATCGGGCAGCACGCCACATCCCCGCCATCATCGAACGCACAGTTCTGGTTCGTTGCGCAACACCAGCTCGGTTCGCCAATGGTTTCGCAGGAGAGGTGGTCTAGGGGACAGGAGGGGGGAAGACCGGCGGGGACGAAGGGATCGGTGGTGGTTGAGGGGAAGGGGGGGAGGATGGCGGATGGTTGGGGTTGGCTCGGGGAGGAGGAGGTGGTGATAGAGATAGAGATGGCGGGGGAGTAGTTGATCTGGTTTATTGTGGTTGCCGGGATGAGAGGGGTGAGAAGGAGGACGGCGAGGAGGGGGTAGGGGAGCATTTTCGGAGAGAATGTAGGGTGAGTGAAGGGGCAAAGGAGAGCAATGTGAGTGATAGCAGGAGTCTTGAATAGACGGCAGCGGGAAATTGGAGTAGAGAAAGTCGAGCTTCGTCTGAACGCAGCAGTGAAAAACACAACCAGACGGTGACGATGAACCTAAGCAGGCCTCTAGAAACAAAAAAGGTGCAGGATATCGTGCAGGATATCCAACAACATCGTTTTTCCGTGCACGACAGCTGTCATGATAGATCGCTAGCGAACGGGACGAGATTCAAGGGTTGAATGTTCGGTCTTGTGCTGTTATACAGCTTGCTGAGTATGATAACGTTGGTATTGGAGGTTCGTCAGACCTGTTTGATAATGATGCGTGATGTTGGGCAAACAATTGATGAGGGATAGTTAGTTCTCTTGATCCGCTGGCGATGGGGCTGGAGTATGCTTGAGTGGTGGATACATATTGCGAAGCCATTTGCTTGCTCTTCGAAACGAACCGTGTTTTTCTGAACGGACGAACTTGTTTGTCACTTGGTGAAGGCTGCGGGACGCACTTGCCCTAACACCGCTTTATATTGAAGACTTCAAATGTCTATTGGTTGGTGTCACGTGAGGTTGGCTTTAGGCCCGGGGTAACCTCGGCATCGCCCGAGACCGATCATGTCAACCAGTCTAGTTCTCCAACACCATGCCACAAACTGTTCTCTAACAAGTCTGATTCCGTACCCGCCATACACTCGCACAGTGGTCTCAACGAAAATGCCATGCCCATCTCCCCTCACCCTCCCCTAACATTCTACCCAGCCTACTGCTTCCCCCTCGCCCCAACCCACAACACCTGGGCGAAACTGACCGCCGCCGACGTGCACGCGCTGCGAGAACGGTCCGGATTCGAGGGTCAGAACCTCTACTTCTACCTCAACCATCCCATAAAATGGGTGCGACTGGTGGGCGTGATTGTCGCGTTCGATGTTTTCCCTACGAGATGGATCATGGTGCTAGATGACAGCAGTGGGAGTACGATTGAGGTTACTTGTGGGCGATCTGCGGCGAGGGTTTCTATGGAGAAGGGTGTGGCAACAAAGGGCGCAATTAGTTTGGGCGGGGTTACTTGCGCTGGTGAAGATTCACAGATCGGTACGACTGCTACGGGGCGCACTATAGATCTGAAAGGAGTTGATGTTGGGGCTGTGGTCAAGGTTAAGGGCGGCATTGGAACATTTAGGGGAGAAAAGCAGCTGTTTCTGGAACGGCTATGTACGTATTAAGAGATCCATCTACATTGCGCCACCTGTCCTCGTAAATCGCGGGTTGCCTTTGGAAGATGACCTTACTAATACTGCGTCTTTGTAGCTCTAATCCATAGTACCTCCGAAGAAGCTGCCGCCTGGAGCGAGCTCTCGGAATTCCGCAAGGACATCTTGAGCAAGCCATGGGTGTTGAGCGAGAAGGAACAAGCCCGGGCAAAGCGAAAAGCTGAGGGATTGGACAAAAATCGGGAGCGTAAGGCAAGGGAGGAGCGCAAGAGGAAGAAAGAGCAACAAAAAGAGAAGGCCCAACGCTCTATTAATGAGAGGCACAGAGGGGATCGAGGTGGTGAAGGAGAAACTATCAAAAGAAAGGAAAATGACAACGGACATCGGGCGGATGGGGAGCGGCCACGACGGCTTGACAGAGAGCCGAAGTTGGGGACGTCTGGACTCGCGGTGGCCAGGGTGAAGGTGACAAAGCCGGCGGTATCAGGGAATTTTGACGCTTTGGGACTGTAAATAATGTGGACTTAATGGGAGACGTTGGATTGGTGTGGCGTTTGGCTTGGATATACCCCTTGTTGCCTGGTTTTCTGGTATAATCTATTGATGCGGTTGGAGTATTACATTACGGATTGGATAAATCGTACATTGTAATCTCCTCCCTGTTGATGTTTTTCCTGACCATGATCTGCGTTGATGGATATCAAAGCCGCATATCGAGGGCTATCGTCCAGTAGCCAATCAAAATCTCGCTTACCCGCGATGACCTCCACGACTTCTTCCGTCCGCCGCCTTTGATCCTTGGCCACCTACACTCAAACCACTGCCCGCTACACCTCTCAACACCGTATCTCACAATCATCATGATCTCACGGCAGGCTGTAACCCTGCAACCCATCAACACCCTCTCTCACCGCGCCCTCCCCCTCGTCTCTGCCGCCTCTCGAAGTATAACCCCCCGGCAACAACGCCGAGGGCTGGCTACTGTACAAGATGGTCCACCGCCTAAGAAGACACACTTTGGAGGATTGAAGGATCAGGATAGAATATTTCAGAATCTTTACGGTCATCATGGGGCGGACTTGAAGAGTGCTATGAAGTATGGGGACTGGTATAAGACAAAAGAGATGATATTGAAGGGTCATGACTGGGTTCGTACACTGGTCATTGGGTACAGACCGTGACGCTGACTCAGGACTATAGCTCATCTCAGAGATCAAAGCCTCTGGTCTTCGAGGTCGTGGTGGGGCTGGATTCCCTTCGGGGATGAAATGGGTATGGCAGTCTAGCTATTCCAACTGGCAACCATAAACTAAATTTCTAGTCCTTTATGAACTTCAAAGACTGGGACAAAGACACCAAACCCCGTTACCTCGTCGTCAATGCCGACGAAGGCGAACCCGGAACCTGCAAAGACCGCGAAATCATGCGCAAAGATCCCCACAAACTTATCGAAGGCTGTCTCGTTGCCGGCAGAGCCATGAATACAAGTGCAGCCTATATCTACATCCGTGGCGAGTTCTACCACGAAACTACGGTCCTCCAGCGAGCGATTCAGGAAGCGTACAAAGAGGGCTTGATTGGGAAAAACGCTTGTGGTAGTGGATACGACTTTGATATTTATATACACAGAGGAATGGGCGCATACGTTTGTGGAGAAGAAACATCGCTCATTGAATCACTGGAAGGAAAACCAGGGAAGCCCAGGCTAAAGCCCCCCTTCCCCGCCTCAGTTGGTCTCTTCGGTTGCCCGTCAACTGTCGCCAACGTCGAAACCATTGCCGTCGCTCCAACCATCATCCGCCGTGGCGCTAGCTGGTTCAACTCGTTTGGTCGCGATCGTAATGCCGGTACAAAGCTTTTCTGCATTTCCGGTCATGTAAATAATCCTTGTACCGTCGAAGAAGAAATGAGCATTCCCCTCCGTGAGCTCATCGACAAGCACTGCGGTGGCGTCCGCAGCGGATGGGACAATCTCAAGGCTATCATCCCAGGAGGATCGTCCACCCCAATCCTCCCCGCCAAAACGTGCGACACCCAGTTAATGGATTTCGATGCTCTAAAAGACAGCCAGTCCGGTCTCGGCACCGCGGCCGTCATTGTCATGGATAAATCCACAGATGTCGTGAGGGCCATCTCAAGACTCGCGTCGTTTTACAAGCATGAAAGTTGTGGGCAATGTACGCCATGCCGAGAAGGCAGCAAATGGACGGAGCAGATCATGAAACGGTTCGAGAAGGGCATGGCGCGCGAGCGCGAGATTGATATGTTGCAGGAACTGACAAAACAGGTCGAAGGCCATACTATCTGCGGTAAGCCCCCGCCCACTTTCTTCTTAACTCTCCCATCCCCATCCCGTGCCCCTACCCTTACCCCGCCACAAAAGAACATAACTGATCACCAAACCACAGCCCTAGGCGAAGCCTTTGCCTGGCCCCTCCAAGGCCTAGTCCGGCACTTCCGCCCCGAACTCGAAGAAAGAGTAAGAGGGTATGCGGCAAAATCGGGTGGCGAATCCAGAGCTGGTGGATGGATACATGATGCGCAGAAGAGGGGGATGTTGATATCGCCAGGGCAATGAGGTTGAGGGGAAGAGGGAGGGGGCTGGGGGCTGGGGGCTGGGGAGTGTATATAGGGTGTTGGAGGTGGTTGGGGGTGTTCGGAGTCGGGGGTTGTGGGTTGTAGGTTGTGGATTATAGCAGGGCGATGGTTAATCAGGGATACAGATAGCTGTATCAAAGAATCGATTCAGTCCCTCGATATCAAATCTCCCATATCCACTACAGGACCCTCCCTCATCCCTCCCAATCCCAGCAAAACCCCCTCTCTTCTCTCATCTCTCATCTCTCATCTCTCATCTCTCATCTCTCATCTCTCTTCTCTCATCTCTCATCTCTCTTCTCTCATCTCTCATCTCCACCCTCCACCCTCCACCCTCCACCCTCCACCCTCCTCCTCGAACCAATCAATCAATCAACAACCAACCAACCAACCAACCAAGCAATCAACCAACCAACTAACCAACCACATCCCTAAAAACCAACATCCCGACAGTGTGGACATTGGTTGCTGTGTCACAACCCGGATCGTGGACAGAGGGGAAGGGAAGGGGAAGAAGGGGGAGTGGAAGAGGGAAGAGGGAAGAGGGAAGAGGGAAGAGATATATCCAAAGATGGAATACCGGGAATCGGGGGGGGTCAGGGGCGGGCGCGTCCTTTGTGTGCACGATTATACGATTAGTCTAGTTTTACAAACTTCCCTATCCCTGTCCCTATTCCCATTTCCATCTCCATCTCCTACCCCCCCCCCCAAAAGACCCAATGCCATTTCTGAACCCGAATAGAATGGAATTGCGAATATGAGGCTTGAGCACCTCGAATCCGGTGTTTGACCGATTATAGAATTTAGGGGACTGGACAGATTCATATAAGGGTTAGCTGTTCTGAGGAACGGCGGATGGATAGTGTTGGGAGGGTCGCTGTTGAGGGACGTCTTTTTTGGATGGAATGCGGTGGTTTGGTTGAGAAGGGGGGGGGGGGGGGGGGTGCAAAGTTCTGGCTCTCGCTTTACTGTTTCATCGCTTCCTTTCCCCACATCCAGTAAAGTTCTCTCGCCCTTTCTCTTTGCAAAGCTAGAGTACCATCCTTTTGCTCGCTCCGGTAGTTCACTCCAATATCGATCTGCTTTAGCAAAAGGGAAGGTTGTGAGCGTTCGTGTCCGGTAGGGGGTTTTGGTCGTTTCTGACCTCCAGGAATGTGGTAGATGCGCCGCTCGCTAGCCTTTGTTTTGCTGGCTTTGGGAAAGGATTGGTGGAGATGGATGGTCGTTTGTTGCAGAGAAATGGCGTTGGGCTTCGATTTTTACTACCATTTTTGATCATCATTTCAGCTTTGATATTCCCAGAAATTGGGTTTTCGCGATAGGGAACGTAAATGTCACGACCGACAGCCTTGGAATCTTAGGAAACATTCCGGTCAGAGTAGTTGCAGAACAGCTCTACAAGTTACCCATCCAATTGGTGTGCGATGTATTCTATGCCTTGCACAGCGGAGGAAAATGGCAACGTGTGGGAATTGTCAGTGGCGACAAACGATGGCCGTCAATGTCTCGAATTTATCAATGTAACGTACTCGAGTGCCATTGAAGTTACTACCTTAACGACATGACTCCGAGGCTTGCACGGAATAATACCGGCTGCCAAACAATGTCGTCTGCGCCCGCTGTCTGAGTGATGGTGCAGCAGCATGGTACATAGTAGGCTCCTTGTCACCTGAAGGTGATCAAGAACACCAGGAGGGATTGTGCAGATTATCTGAGTCAGATCAGGGTGTTTATGAGGCGGGCCTCGAGCTGGCGGCGAGATCCTTATTCGCTACAATGTTTGATTCAGACAGGAGCACCACATCCCAAGGAAGGGGATTAGAACTTGGGGAGATAAGGTGTGCGGCGCAGCGCAGAAACATACAAGGCAACAAGGATGTCGGCTTGCAGCCATCATCTCGGATTGTCAGCTTCCTCACAATTGAGAAGGCTGAACCACACCCTCTTGAGACGTCGTGTGCTCGTCAGGAGATTGGTGCTGGCTGAGTGAGTTATGATACATAAGGTATCCGTGCCCCTCACTAAGCTCATTCTTCGCTTAGTGCTCGGCAGCCATGCAACAGTTCCAGCCATGCAACAATAAATCTTCATATTTTTGATCCACCACCTTCAAAAATCCACCAAAAATCCACGCAATGACTTCTACATACGCTATCATCGAAGGTCGCATTCAGAAGGCTATTGACGCCATAAACACGCGCGAAAATCCTAATCGGGCCGAAATTGCGCGCGAATTTCGTGTTCCATATGAAAGACTTCGATCTAGACTAAAGGGTTATCAGTCCAAAACAGCAGTACGAGGACTGCATAACAGAGCTTTAAAACCTGATCAGGAGTCAGCTTTACGGCAATACTTAATCAAACTGGATCAGTTAGGCTTGCCAGCTAGGCTACACATGATGCAATCGACGGCAAACGCCCTTCATGCTCAAGACTTCCCTCGTTGGAATCCTCCATCTCTACTGAGCGACAAATGAGCCAAACGATGGTTAGATAAAGAGCCAGGTCTCTTCAAAGCTAAACGAAAGCCTATAGCAGCTGACAGAAAGAACGCGCATGATCCGGAAGTACTACAGACTCATTTTGATGAGTTTAACGAGGTGATCGTCAAATATGGTATAACGAAGAATGATACATGAAATTTCGACGAAACCGACTATCGTATGAGCATTGCACGCTCCGATTGAATTGTTACTGTAGATTCAAATAGAAGAATCTACTTCAAGGATCCGGATAATAGAGAGTCATTGACGAGCATCGAATGCATCAGTGAAGAGGGCAAGAATATACCACCAATGCTAATTATGACTGAAGTTCAACTTTTGACGTCCCATTTTAACAACGATCTCGGCGACGACGTGCTGATCACTATCTCTGATACAGGCTATTCAAATGACTGGATTTCCCTTCGATGGCTGAAGCACTTCAATCGCTTTAGTCAAAAGCATCAAAAGGGAGCTCGAAGATTGCTTGTGATGAATGGCTACGGATCTCATCATACAAGCGAATTTCTATCCTACTGTGAGGATCACAAGATCATACCATTCGGCTTACCTTCGCATACTACTCATCTGCTTCAACCGCTAGATGTGTGTGTATTTCAGCCATTAAAGCATTGGCATTCGAAGGCGGTTAACCGAGCTGTTCAAATGAGTGACGAGATCTTTTCAAAAGTCGAATTTTTGACTGCATTCAACGAGTTTCGAACCAAAGCCTTCAAAGAATCTACCATTCGATCTGCATGAAAGCATACTGACCTAATTCCTTTTGATCCGAAGATAGTACTGAATAAAGTTCGAACTATTGAACGTTCGGATCGACCTATTACACCATCACCTATTATAGGCGATTCAGCCATTTGAACCACTTCTACTAGCCGAGCAGCACTTGGAAATCAGCTGCTTGAGCTAACTGATGAATCGACATCAGAAGGATTTACGAAAAAGCTTTGTACGTTCTGGAAAGGCGCTAATGCGATGGCTCGTAAAATGGAGTTGCTGCAGGATCAATTAAGTCAAATAGAAGCCGCTGAAAATGCTCGCAAAGCACGCAAAAAGCAGTCTGATAAGGTTCTCAAAACCGAAGGCATCTTGTACGCCAAAGATGCTCGAAGTATGACTCAAGATAGACAGAAATTGAAGGACGAGAGGCAGAAGGAGCGCGAAGTGGCCTGGGAAAAGCGTTATTTAAATGGACTAAAGAAGTGCTACAGGGCTACTAAGCCCCATAGGGCTGCTCGCATTAAGTTCGTCCAGGCCTACCAGAAGAAATGGCGGGTTATTTTGAAGGAATTGGTTAAATATCATCATGTATATGATGGGTAGTTGAATTCAGCTGTTGCATGGCTGGAACTGTTGCATGGCTGCCGAGCACTAAGCGAAGAATGAGCTTAGTGAGGGGCACGGATATGCAGTACATAGCAGGCGTGTGGATGAAACAGCAACGTGGGCCTGCAACCTCGACGGCGCCACATGCATTGATCGTCATTCTATTATGCACGTGCCTCGCGGGGAACTAAACGGACCGCGGACCGCGGTCCACTGCACGAATCTTAACTTACCCAGTTAGTACAAAGGGGGCTCCAGGTGGCGTCCACATGGCTCCAGACAATTGGGTTCAGATGCGTTTAGCGTCGCTCCGAATGTCCTCCACTTGCTGTCAAGGTCTCAGCGGTCGCGATTGTTAGGGCTTCAACGAAGAATATCAAATGGTTTTATGGAGCCCAAAAGTTGCCGTGCGTGCCGTGCCTTTTGTCCTATGCAGCCCACATCGTCGACCCCTCCTGCTGATATTTCTTCATTCGAGGACAAGTCCTGTCCCTCCATTCGACGGATGAGGAGCTGGTTCGCCCTGGTAAGATCCATTGGCCTGATGACGTATGGATCACTGTAAGCGACTGAGGGATTTCCGGAATGGCAAAAGTGTCGTCTCGATGGCATGTTAACCCCTGTGCCTGAATGCGAAAAGGTGATCGCCGACCTGAAATGCTGGTGCTGCTGAAACAGGTGGGATGCAAAGACTTGTTACTCAGACAATCTTGATTTTCCATTTGGACTCACAGTACCGCATCATGTTTAGTGAAAAGGCTCGAATTTCTGCATCCCTATATATCTTGTTTGCGGCCTCGAAGCGTCTCTTCCCTATCGCAGGCCACATATTGAACTAGTCTTCTCCGTTGGCCTTTTACTTGGTGGACCTTCCAGGGACAATGGCACCTCTATCTCCAACAGAGATCGCCTTCGAACAATCACATATCAACGAGGCATCAGGGCCTCGGACAATTGGGGTCACCTGTATGTTCGTGATTTTATGCTCGGCAGTGCTTGGCGGCCGCTTCTATGCCAGACGGTTAAGAAAGGCTGAGCTTGAAAGTGATGATTACCTGGCGGTTGCCGCGCATGTAAGGTGTACTCGTCCAATATAAGAGGTACCTCCTGACATAACCGTCACAAGGTTTTCTTTCTTGGAATTGCAATTGAATGTTTCTGCCGTAAATACGTCGCGGTAGCACTTCATCGGTATCGTATCAGCTAAGCCTTGCCCCAGTCGTACATTACGGCATCGGAAAACATGGTGCTGGAGTCACGCTCCCTATGTTCGCCGCCATAGCCAAGGTATGGCTTCAGAGCTCCTTCGCGCAATCGTTGCCGAGGAAAAATTACTGAATAGCTCCAGCTTGAGTTTGCGCTTCAACTGACCTATGCCGCCACGACTGCGTTGGCAAGAGCCTCGGTCCTCATGCTTTATCGTCGGGTCTTTTCACTCCGAGTGCGGTGGTTCCGGATTGGCTGGTGGGCCAATGTCGTGCTTGTTGCCAGCTATTTCATTGGAATCAATATTCAGATTTTCCTTCAATGTACACCCCAGTCGATCAACCATTTTTGGAATCCCGAAAAGCCCTGCCACCCATCGGGCAATGCGCATGCAGTTGTCTTTGGATGCTGGAATGCTCTCGTTGATCTAACGCTCGTGGTGTTGCCGGTCCGGATGGTTTGGGGCCTTCAGATGCCCCGGAAGCAAAAAGTTGCTGTGTCCGGTATCTTTTTACTTGGATTGATGTATGTACAGTGGAGGTGAGAGACCCTCCGAAAGATACTTGCTGATCTTGTGTAGAGGTACCATCATGACCGCTATGAGGATAGTTGAAGCCTCACTCCAAGATGCCGACTTTAGTTGTAAGACACCCTTGTTCTGAACAAGACTAAAGGGATCTCGCTGATTTGATATGTTTGGTCCAGACAGCACAATCGATACTTTGCCGGTCTGGACCATCGAGCCAGCCGTCGCTATCATCTGCGCTTGCCTTCCTGTTCTGCGTCCTCTTTTCGCCGGTATATTGGATAAGAAGAAGAGTAGCAATGCCAACAGCACCTCTTTGAGATCATACCCGAAGAAAAGTGACTGGATCAACATAGGAAGTAGCGACGATAGCCGGCCTATCAATCCAAGTGTTGCTACGGAGCTTCAAAGTAGCAACAAGAATACATGGGTTGTTGTGGAAGACAAAGTGTAGATGAATGATTCATTGGACGGCGTTAACTGTCCGGATACCAGGCAGGGGCGGAGCGATTCTCGCGAGTAATGGGACTTATTACACAGAGCCTGGTAGCAGGCGCACATACGGATATTTGCAGGTACAAGGGTAGTCGACCCCATCGCGCATGTTTGAAACATAGCAATCGATTCAAGCCCGTATCACCGTCTCGTTAGCAACCCACGCTGAAAAAGCCATATTGATTACTCGTCGTAATCACTGGATCAATACTTTTGGCCTTGTGCAAGTCTCTTGCAGATGTCGTTGCAGTTTCTCGCCTTGAACAGAACGACCGAAACATAGATGGTTTTCTTGATCGGCGATAATATCCACCTGGAAACTTGCCAACCCTTGGACCTTCAGAATAGGTTGGACCCATTCGGCCCTTGGGTTTAGCTTATCACCCCTAGAACTCAGTATTCTCAATCGGCAGCTTAAACATCTGAGACCAATCATATCAACTTCAATGATGTGCCATAGTCGTGTCCATGGTCTCTGGAATCCTTTGGGATAAGTGCTAATTACTCCGCTAAGGAGGGTAAAGTTCATCCGTAGGGTTCGAATCGTCTGTAGACGCTTGGGAATAACCGACCACGAGAACCAGATGAATTCATCGAAACTGTCCACGATGAAAGTGTTGGAAGAAGAAAGCAGATCAATGGCCTCCACATAAGTTTGCCGGCAGGCTCTGAGAAGCGCAAGCAGTTGGCCAAACGTTGGAGGTAGGGCCAAATATTGCTGGCGGCGGTAGGAGCACTGTTTTGTATTCCGTGGTCGTAGTACCGTATCGCAGATTATCGCTCTTTGCGATGTAAACGAACAGGAAATGTTCTCGTGGTCTGGATTAAAGAAGAGCGCCGAATAGGGGACCTTCGTACAACAGAACATGTGAGCGAGACGCTTTGGACGATGAACAATGTGCAGGAGCTGTCCGCCGAGGACATATCTGTATATCTCTAAGCGAATCTCTAATGGAAGCTTATTGAGAAATAGAGGGTTCGAAACGCTGCGAGGAGTCTCTCCGGAGCTGGACAACCTTCGGCGCTTTAGCGGTAGAGCTTTTGGGATGCTGGCGCTGTACTTCCGAGCTGCGGCTGCCTTCTTAGTTAAATCATATGGAAGGTGATATAAGTTATAGAGTACAATGTATGGGAGATAGAGACACCCCACTAATAAATTAATATGGTCTCTTCTCATTTTGGTGCACGGTCTACTTGCTAGTGTGCGGTGGTCGAATGTTCCGCCAAAGATCCGAGAGGACCACAGGGTCTACTTATGGTCTTGCAAACATCGTACATCAGACTTCATGATGCTCGGAAGAGTGACAGATAAGCTGAAATTGGTGAAACAGCAAATCGAAGTCATTTCTTACTTCATGCAGGAGGACTTTCGGCACAGGCAAGGCTCTGACTATAGGTTCATTGGCCAGTATTGCAAGGCTTTGGCGAGATGGCCGAGTCGGTAAAATTTCTGCTGGGGACCTAAGTACTATGAGACAAAGATCGTTCAAAATTCGGATTTATCAGTCGCGTGTGTACTCAGCGTCCGTTAACATTACTGATGCATCAGCTTATTCTAACGAATCAAGGTCGAATTAGGAATGACTGAAAAAAAACGGCTACATTAGTGGTTCGTTCCATCTGGAAATCGAATTGAGCCAGACGTGAGAGGAGTCTCATCTTCGAAAACCTCTTAAAGCACCATCGCAGAAGAGTGGTAAGACTCGTGCAGATCGGACCTAGTGTCTTATCATCTAGAGGGCTTATCTCTCTCTTGGCAAAGCCCAATGCATTGAACGTAGGTAAAGTTCATGAAGAGCGACAAGCTTGTAGCCCTTTTGCTTGCAGAGAAGCCATCTACCTATCTCGAAGACAAGATCTAATTCCATCCGCAAAAAGTAGCTTTGCGTACCAATAATGGAACCAGGTGATATATTCAGCCCATGAATCGACGTTCTTGCGTGGATTGCATCGGAAATGCTCCAGCCTTATTTCGATTTCTTCCACTTCACCATCCGGCAAATTTCCTTCACCTTGATAGTTTCGGAAAATAGAGAAACGATGACAGCCGGCGAATGAAGCTTCATCGGAACCAAAGCCAAAATCCAGGTAGCTTAGGTATAGATCGGAAGGTGTTGCTAGGTGGGAGTCCACAAGCTTGAACGACCCAAATAAGACATCTCCGACTGGAAGAAAAGTCGAACTCGGCATTTCAGAACATTTCCAAAGAATCCTCTCTGTCTTGAGGTTCTTGAAGCCTGACTATATTAGCTGTAATAGACGTTCAGATACCATGCCGGCTTATAAACCATACCTGAATATCTTGCTGGCAACAACTTCGAACCGCCTACCTGCATTATCAATCTTTCGATTGAGAACACCCAACCTCCGAAGAAGCCTTTGGTGAAAAGGGTGAGCACAGCTTCGTCATCTAACCCAGTAATGGATGAAGCAGACAACCGAAGCGATACCTGGTCTGTTGCTATACGATGGTGTCGTGGATTGATTAGACAAGCGGACGACGACTCGAGGAATCCTTGGCTAACAGGTAGGGTGAATTTTGATGAGCGAACAATATCGAGGAATGAGTGCTGCTGGTTCAAGCCTAGAAACCACGTACTCGGACGAGTCATACGGTTAGACACTGATCTCAGAGCCTCGAACATCCTTCGAGGTACAAAGCCCAGGACATTTTTGCTAAGACGACGACTGGGTATTCTGGTAGTGCTGATCCCGAAAAGCTCCGGGCCGGAAGCTGAAGGTTTTGCTGACCAGTGCGGCTACTTCTCCCCCTGATTCTTTAGCCATGTATAGTAAGCAGTATTTTGAAAAGATTGATTCTAGATGATAGTGGCTCGTGGGTGCTCATTACTGGGTACAATACTAAGGTATGTCTTGTTGCAATAGTAGAAGCAGGAGGAGTACGAGTAGTCGTTCAATTAGGAACACAGTTCCTAATCAGGAACATAGTAAGGTAAGGTACCTTTTATGCCGCAATTGGCGCTAGGCCCAAATAGGCTAGCGGATAGTGTAATGGCACTGCAACTACTGTACCTTACCTACCTTAGGTAAGATAGCTTCCTACTGTAGAAGACACCTTTAGACAATTATCAGGTCTACACTTCATCAGGTCTTTGGTAAATCGGCATACTGTCAGCAAAGTCTTGGACTGAAGGGCCCAAAACATGCGGAGGTTATCTGTCCTAGCCTGAACATATAAGGAAAAGGACGATTATGCAGAGTGGTGAAAGGTGATATTGATCGCAGCTATTCTGTATTGAGACACTGCTTGGAATTCAGGCCTCCAATGCCGGTAGGACTCGATGCAATCCACAGAATGGCAACCCAATCGCTCAATGCAACTTGTAGAGTAAGGAGTACGTTCAATTACCCTGTATGTTCGCCTGGAACTATATCTCCATATTGTCAAGTACCAATATAGAAGAAGTCAATACATCTTCCAAATTTACTGATGTTTGAGAGATGGAAGGACTGTTGTGGAGGATATAATATATATCAAATGCTATAATATTGTAGTATAAACGATACGGATAAGAACAGGTCTTGGCGTAGAGAGCCACCGAAACCCAAAACCCATTACTTCGTCAATATAGAATATTATACAAATGGTATAGGTGGTTTAAGAAACAAGCGTCAGATCTTAAAGGACTGGTGCGTCCCAAGATTCTCTCGCTATTTTCATGAGAACGGCCTGCTTAAAAGGGAAAGCAATTTCCCTCTTCTTATAGAATCCGACATCATGTAGGTATGAAACGAATCTGTGAAATCTTCATCAGCTCTATGCCTCTGATAGCCACTTAGTTTGCACATGACTTACTTCTTATTATCAACTCTTGGCTCAACCAGCACTCTCTCCGTCCTTGGATCCGCCAGCCAGAAATAGTGTACCAATGCACTAAGCCAGACCTTGACTCTATGCTCACCTCTGAACTCCTGTTCGCCAACTAAAGCATGGAAACCCCGGTCCCAGTCACCGATTTCATTACCAGTAACATATCGCCCGAGCTGGTCTTCTTTCACCCAATACAGCTCGAAATAGCCGAAAGGCTTGCCATCCCAGCAACCGATGACAGGGAAGCTGTGTTTATTGTTCAAGGCTGATTTAAGGAATGTTTCTTGAGTGGCGAGGGGGCCGGAGACGCCCCAGGCGGCAGAGACACGAGGCTCGTTCATCCAGGTATGCAACAGATCGGTGTCGCAGGGGCAAATGTTCAGGTTTCCAAGAGAAGGCAATCCGGCAGTTGCAACACCAGAGTTAGGAGGGAGAAATGTTGGTGTAGGATCCGCCACGGGCCCGCGGTAGGTAGGGGATTTCGAGGATAGTGAAGCCGTTCTGAATGACAAGTACTGGCCCAGGCTGGGAACATAGCGGGTGTAGAACGTTTGACCCTGCGCTGGGGGCTTTGGGCGGATCGGATGTCTGACAGAGTGGGTGTGCGTGTATTGTGGCGGAGGAGGGGGGTAGTAGGTTGGAAGGTGGCTCCCAGACGCAAAAGGTCCTGGAGATTGTGGTGACCACAAGCCGTGCGATGTGTCTCCATAAGCCTCAGATCTGGGTGATGCAGTACCTTCTCTATTGGGCGAGCTTGGTCGCGACGGATACGGCGAGCCACCTGGAAATGGCGAATGCATGGTTGGCGAGAGTGTGAACAAGAAGATCCGCGGATCTATCTGCCAAAACGATCTTTGACTGACGAACATGTCTGTCCATCCCTCTCCGCTTCTCTCGTCGGTGCTTGTACCCACGCAAGAACTTTCACTGCTAACCAGACCCATACGCTCTAGCTTCTGTAGTAGGGATTTCCCCTTGAAGATGCCCTCGCGCTTGATGTTTATCCTCCACTCACCCTTCGGTCTGGCCTCCTCTGGCACCTTGGAGCTGATGCCGGCGCTGAGGTGTGGATTCGGTTTGGGCTTGCTTCCAGAATCAGTCATAATTCTACTAGAGCAGCCCAGCAAGGTACCTGATGAAAATACCACCACAACGTTGCCCATAACATCATAGCCGTCTGCCGTGTAGGGGAGGTTGCAGGCTTGAAGTCTGTATTGCTGGGGTTGGATATGGACGAAATGAAGAGATTGTCTTGGTTCAGAGTAGGAGCCCGATAACGGTGCGTATGATGCTTTTGATGCGAGTTCACCAGGTTGTTATCTTCAAGCTCGTTGTCGCCGTCTTCAGTCTCAAGTATGATAGTCCATCCCGGTGGAAAGATCGAATGGTGAATGTTCAAGTCATTGGCTTTGAATGACAGTCCTCCAAAGATAGGAGAGACTGCCATTGTCTGACCGTTCGGTAGGTGTACCAAACCAGGCGCCATGGCCAATGAATGCAAAATGAAAACTGTGTTTGAATTGCAAGATTTTGGAAAGCAAACAATCGATTAATCTTCCTAAATCGCGGGGGACAGGGATCTGGTGGGCCATCATGATTAGTCATACACAAACCATGCATCACGTGGGTGCGAAAAGTCATTGAAGCATAAGCGATCGAGCATTAAAAAACATCAGATTTGGCCTGTACACTGAAATATCTCCACAAATTCGACTTGATAAATTTGCCACCCATTAAACTAGGTAGGTAGGTGAGTAGATGGATAGTTAGGTAGGTAGGTAAACAAACACGATAGGTAAGGGGAAAATTAGCTGGCCTCAGCGTGTTTGGTGGGACCGCTTATGCTTCAATGACTTCTCGCACCCACTGGTGGAGGGCTCTAGTTAGTCTTTCGAGCAATTTACGTTATGGAAAAGTGACACCCTGTCATGTTGTGAATGCGTAGATGATTGATACGTCCTTAATAGAGTTTCAAATTGGAATGCTCAAATCAACCTTTAGATACGAAGAGAGCCCAAATGAGGTCACAGCTGCGAGGAGAGAAATGATTATATTTCCCCGTCCAGTCCTGGGCTCCATGCACTTCGTAGCTGCCATAACCTAGAAAGACCCTAGACCCCAATCCGCGAATGGGATTCTAGCACCTATTCGCCATCGCCAAACGCCCATATGCATTGCCTCATGCCAAGTCATATGACTATTGCAAGCAGATTCCAAGGAACTCCTCTTTGCTAATGGCTCCATCTCCATCCAGATCAAATTCATCGATCATCGCCGCAAGTTCCTCTTCTTCCAAGCCCTCGCCCAATTCTCTTGCAACCCGCCTCAAATCCTGAAGATTGATCTTTCCTTTTCCGCCTTCATCAAAGAGCTCAAAGGCCCTCATTACCTCGTCTGCCGGATCCCGATCCAATATCCGTTCAGCCATAATAATCTGGAATTGTGCAAAGGGAAGCAACAGGCGACTCTGGTGAGGTGCGTTGGTAGATGGCGGTTCAGAGGGCACTCCGTGCACCTGGAGAATGGAGAGGATGTCCGATTTGGGTAGGTCGAAGCCCAGGGCTTTCATTGCAACTTTGAGCTCATGATAGTCGATCTTTTGGTCTTTATCCAGGTCGAAAAGCGTAAACTAGGCACATAGTTAGCATAATTAGTGTTCAACCGCGAGCGAGGTGGGTAGCGCACAGCCTCCTTAATTTCTTCCCTTTGCTCTTCAGTAAGCCCGTTCAACTTTTCACGCTCCTTCTCGGCTCTTTCGCGCTCGCTCTCTTTTCTTTGAGCTTCGCGCGCTTGTTGTGTTGTCGAAGCACCGAAGGCACCAGCGAGTGATCGATCTGGCAGCTTCCCTAGTTGATTTGTTCCATAAGCTCTCGGAGGGAAAGCGGAGTGGGCCGAAGATGCCATTGATGTGGAATAATGTAGAAAGTTTCGGATTTTCCAGTCTCCGCCAAACACCAATGGCGTACGCGACGCGATTTGACTATCGGTTCGGCCCGCAGTGATCTGCAACATACCTTAACGTTTACCAACGGAAAGCAGGGATCAGATATACCTACAATCCTTCGGAAGATCAATGCTTTGTGTGTTGGCGCTCCTACATTGAATCAACCCAAAGAATTAGACGCTCAGATTTAGACTAATTGAATCCAATACCGGAAGTCGCACAAGAAGTCAAGATGCCCAATGTCCTAGTTATTGGAGCTTCGAGAGGGCTGGGAGCGTCCCTCATGAAAGCATATGCAGCACATGGAAGCTCTGTCTACGCAACAAGCCGTTCTGCTACAGCTCCAGCATCGACTGAGCACGTCACGTATATCCCAGGAGTTGATGTTTCTGAAGAGACGGCCGGTCAAGAGTTGGTGTCTCATGTACACTCGTCTGGAGTGACCCTTGACACAGTCATCATTACAGCTGGTTACTTCAGAACAGAGACCTTTGAAGAGCCGTCATGGCAAGAAGAGGTCAAGATGTACACTACGAGTAGTATTGCACCTGTATTCATCTGCCATCATTTGGTCAAAGCAGGCTTGATGGCTAAGGGGAGCAAGATTATCCTAGTCAGCTCTGAAAGCGGGAGCATTACATTGAGGCATGAGAGTGAGGGTGGCGGTAATTACGGGCATCATGCCAGCAAGAGTGCCTTGAATATGGTTGGAAAGCTCTTGAGTTTGGACTTGAAGGAAAAGGGTATTGCTGTCGGCATAGTACATGTGGGTCCTGAAGCTTATGAGTCGAACTGAGAAGCGCGCTTACTGTCGATCAGCCAGGGTTCATGCGGACGGAGATGACGAAAGGCGTCGGGTTTGACAGATTCTGGGATGACGGCGGAGGTACGAAATCCTCTGGTAGCACAACCGCTAAAACTCACTGTATTTTGACGTGGCTACATTAGCTGTTCCACCTGACGAAGCGGCCAAGTCTCTCATTGAATTCATTGCCGACTTTGACATCAAGATGACTGGGGAATATTGGGCTCCTCGGGGGCCAAGGTAAGCTAGTGTGATGGCATAGTGTGTTTGTCCGATGTATTAACCAATGTAAAAGAGATATTGGTACTGCTGAACCTGTGCTGGGGAAAGATCTTCCGACTCCTTTGCGATTGCCTTGGTAGGCGAATGTGTCGAGAACTTCGTGATTTGTCAGAAGTGTTCCTACGGTTGTGAAGGCAGCCGGCTTGCTGCCTTGGTACAGAGGCAGCTGTAGCGGCTTCTTTTGAGTAATAGGCTCTCGCAGATCATTTCGAGGATCTTTAGTCATAGCAGTAGAAGCTCATGAGTCTTATCAATCAGACGTCAATAATTGACGCCTTATTCAGAGCAGAACGTATGGTGATAGGATAAAGTTCGAAGGCATCACTTAGGCTACCGAGTGTTGGTGGTGCCTAAAGTTTCGTCGCGTAGGAGAATTTCTCAGTCTGGCTAACAGCCCTACACTCCACATCAGTTTTCTACTGCAATATCTTCAGCGCGTTTCCTACCTTCCCTTACTTCCTGCATTGAATTCGAGAAGCTTGAACTCTTCTACTACCACACATGGAGCTCTGGTAATGTTTTGCTACGCGTAATCCGAGTTGGCCTCTCCTGATCTCCTGAGCGCATTTGACGTCCACTTGTGAGCCGGCTGCGCAATACGTCGAGTGGATGCGCTTGACTCAACACCTCAGCACCATCAATTCAGCGATATCGTCCTCACAGTAGACTTGGAAAATATCCAGGAAAGGGCCAACCATCATGTTTGGGCAACAAAACAATAATCAGCAGCAGGGGACGGGGTTTGGGGGTTTCGGCACAAATAACAATACTGGATCAGGTATGTCTTCTACATGTCTTTTTCTTCTTACTCATTCACTAGACACTGTCATGGTATCTTGCCTATTGCCGATGCGCTTGGACTCTTTCAGAGCTGACATGTTCGCTTTCACTTACTATAGGTTTCGGTCAGGCCCAGAACACTGGCTTTGGTAGCACGCCGAATAACCCTGGTAGCTTATTTGGAGGCACAAATACTGGGTTTGGAACTTCAGGTAAGCATCTATTTTACATGATGCTGCTGTGGATATTTCGCAAGACTTCAACCGTTGGGGTGACTGCTGCGTGTATCATTTTAACGTGATGCATTGCTCAACCCTGCCAGAATATCCCTCTCTTCCTCACTTTACTAAGAACGATGCTCTAAAGTAATTTAGAACATTCTGCTACAGCATGGCTGACCAAAATATCATCATTAGGTTCAACTTTCGGCACCTCAGGCTCAAATTCTACCGCTTTTGGTGCTAATAAGACTGCCTTTGGTGCTACTTCCGGTGGTTCCTTGTTTAACACTACCCCGAGTGCAGGCACCTCGACCTTCAGTGGGTTCGGCGCTAACAGCGCTGGAACTACATCTGGTGGCATGTTTGGTGCACCAAATAAACCAGCATTTGGCGGAACCCAGGGCTCTTCTGGTGGAAGCTTGTTCGGTGGCGGAACTGGTTTTGGATCACAGCCTAATCAGCCCACGAGCGCCTTTGGTGCACCTATTAGCTCTGCCCTTGGTCCCAATAGTGCAGAATGTCAGGGTACCGGCAGTACGCCATTTCAGGCCACTACGGAGAAGGAAGGCACAACCTCTGGGATAAACCACTTTCAGAGCATTAGTTTTATGCAGCCATACAAGAACTTCTCCTTCGAAGTAAGTCAATGGAGAGGATCAAAATCAAGTGCAAATGCTAACATGTTCCAGGAACTAAGATTTGCAGACTACAATCAAGGTCGGCGTTTCGGTAATGCCAGTGGTCAGGCTGGAGCGTTTGGTGCCAGTAGTGGGTTTGGTGGCTTTGGGACGCAACAAAACCCGACTGGGCCTTTCGGTGCGCCACAAGCAGGAGGGAGTCTCTTTGGAGCCCAGTCTACCAGTGCGGCCTCTCCGTTTGGTGGTGGTACGCAAACGGCGAGCTCTGGCTTTGGTGGAAGTGGCCTATTTGGTCAAAAGCAAGCAACGACTAGCCTGTTTGGAGGTGCACCTGCAAGTACCTCCCAAACAGGCGGTGGTCTCTTCGACACTTCTGGGCAGTCTGGCTTTGGCGCAACACAGAATACAGGCACCGGATTTGGCACTGGTGGAGGTCTGTTTGGTGCTAGCTCACAACAGCAGCAAAAGCCAGCGTCTGGATTCTCTTTTGGCGGAACAAACCCAGGTAGCGGCTTTGGAGGAGGTGCAACTGGAACTGGTTTTGGAACCGGTAGCACTCCTAATAATACCGGTGGTGGCTTGTTTGGCACAAACCAAACAACATCTGCATTCGGAGGTGGGCAGCAGCAGCAGCCTTCGACATCGAATCCGTTCAGTACCTTTGGCTCAAACCAGCAAAATCAGAACCAAACATCCACAGGCTCTGCGTTCGGCGGTTTTGGTGGGCAACAACAGAAACCAGGTGGACTTTTCGGCACTACTAACTCCACGACGAATAATCCAGCAGTTGGTCTATTCGGTACCAATACCCAAAACAACCAGCAGCAACAGCAACCCACTGGTGGGCTATTTGGGACCAACAATCAGCCTGCATCTACTTCGCTTTTCGGCACATCGAAACCAGCGGCAACAGGCACTTCACTCTTTGGCAACAGCCCAAATACTACCAGTAACAACACCAGCAATCTTTTCGGGGGCTTTGGGGGTAACAATGCTAACCAGAGTCAGCCAAATGCTGGTGGCGGGCTCTTTGGAGGTACCAATCAATCACAACAGAAGCCAGGCGGGCTATTTTCTAATACTGGATCCACGACTGGCGGTGGTTTGTTCGGTGGTAATACTAACAATAATGCTCAGCAACCAGCTGGAGGCTCTATATTTGGTAATTTGGGGTCTAACAACCAGCAACAGCAATCCACCAGTCTCTTCGGCAACACCAACAACGCATCCTCCGGGCTTTTCAACAACTCACAACAGCAGCAGAATGCCTTACAACCCCCACAGGCTATGACGGCTTCCTTGACGGACCGTTATCCATATGGCAGTGCATCTATATTTGATGGTCTCCCACCGCCACCGCAAGCTAATCCGGGTCCCCTTGCAACTCCCATCAGTACAGGTAATAAAATGAGAAAGAGCGCAATACTACCGCAGTACAAGATCAATCCACATACCGCTTCTCGACTTGTAACACCACAAAAGCGAGGTTATGGGTTTTCGTATTCGACATACGGAACACCATCTAGCGTTTCGAGTAATGTCAGTACTCCTGGTGGCCTAGGCAGTAGTCTTCTCTATGGCAGTATCGGTCGAGGTTTGGGGAAGAGTCTGTCAACTAGCAATCTGCGTCGGACGTTCGATAGTGATCGGGAGAGCATTCTCTCACCGGGCGCGTTCTCTGCCGGCAGCTCCCGTTCTTCAGGCTCTAAGTCAGGAAGCTTGAAGAAACTAACCATCGATCGTAGCCTTCGAACAGACCTTTTCGGCGACCAAGGCATTGGGGCGTTGCCAAGTACCGAGAAGAACGATCAATCCCGACAACCTGGTATTCTGAAGAAGAAGGTTAGCTTTGATGCTAGCACTGTAGGCGGAAATGGAACCAACCAAGACACCGAGATTAATGACATCAACGGTAGTGCTACTAGCAACTTGCAGAGCAGCGCTACGCCGAGTGCTCAAGAACAGGGCTTCCTCAGATCCTCATCCCGCACGAACGGCAAATTCAATGGGTCCAGAAGCAATGGAACCCCCTCTCAGTCTGAAATGGAACAAGTAAAAGGCAATGAGCTCGCTATCGTACATGAGGATGGTTCTCCGGAGGCGCCAAACCCTTCAAGTCTCCGACCCCCACCACAGATTCCACAAGCGGATCCCGAGCCGGGGGCATATTATATGAGGCCCTCACGAGATGAGCTTAGCAAGATGCCAAAGCATCAGCTAAAGAGCATGAAAGGATTCTGTGTTGGACGTGAAGGATGTGGTCGTGTTATGTTCGACGAGCCTGTAGATTTGACTACAGTTGATTTGGATAAGATCTTCGGAAAGATTGCTGTTATCGAAACACGTTCACTCACGGTATATCCGGAGACGGACCAGAAACCTCCTTTAGGTAAAGGGCTTAATGTTCCGTCAACTATCTACCTGGAGAACTCATGGCCAAGACAGAAAGATCGGAAGACGCCTTCTCATGAGAAGAGTGGCCCGCGCTTTCAGAAGCATGTTGATCGTCTTCGAAAAGTTACTGGCACTGAGTTTGTGAGGTACGAAAAGGACATGGGGACTTGGGTTTTCAAAGTACCCCATTTCACCACTTATGCTCTAGACTTCGATGACACAGGAAGTGAAGGGGAGAGTTTACATACCAGTGGTCTAAGCGAGCCGCCAGATACCCCTACCCCGAAGAATCGAACGCCAAGGGATGATTATACGCCAGCTTCAAATGCATCCGCACAAGGATCTTCCTTCCTCTCGCAGTCTGTAATCAGCTCTAGTCCGGATGATACATTTGAATTTCGCAAGAAGAAGGTGCTACCGGGCGCTTTTGACGACACGGTCGCCTTTGAAGAAGATCACGAAATGGAAGAAGTCACCTACCGAGATCAGTCTTTTTTAGGCGAACGCTTGGCCGCCTCATCTTCAGACAGTGGTGAAGATGAGCCAAGCGATATTCACAACCCAGCGGATGACGTCCATGACCGATCTCTCATAGTCCACGACGAAGATTTGGAAATGGCGGGGTCGTTCCCACAGCCAGGCGATGAAGATACGGACCCATTTAATGCACCAGGCATTCCAACGTCTAAATCATTACTCAAGTCGTCCCAGCAAAACCACGGCGGCTTTGATACGCCTGGAAAACTAGTATTTCATGGCAGCGATGAATGGGCGCAACAGCTACAGCGAACTATCAGTCCGAGAAAGCAGGATCGCCAGGCCCTTCGTCAGAGTCAAGCACATGTTATGAAAGATCGAGAACTTATCTACGAGGACACGCCGAAGGCGCATAGTGCGACCAACGGCCCCGGGCAGTTACTTGCAACAAGTATTGACTTGATGCACTCACTGTTCGGCCAGGAGCAAGCGCGGAGGAGCGGGAGGGGCAAGCAAGCAAACAATGGCAAAGGCTTTGAGGTTTGATTATTTCCTTTTCTCCTTGCTGGCGGTTGTGCATCTCGGACCGGGTAAACAAATTAATAGTAGCATGTTGTGACGTCTACTCGTGTACGTAAAATCAAAATTTAGGAATGCAAAGCTGAGTATACTATCTCTTTAGTGGCCCTATTCAAAGACTTTGGAACCCCCCAATGAAGACGATATGAGTGAGATGGACCGAAAATACCACCAATCTTACAGACCATCCTGGGGCCCAGGAGCTACGCTACTATACGCAATGCCAAGCAACGTCAACCTGTCTCGGAAAAAGTCTACCCAAAGCAATGCCCTTATAAACGATCAGAAGGGGACTTTTGTCTCCGAAGGTAGAGATATCCGATTTGCAAAACTCGCGGCCACATCAGAGGTAAGAAAATTGGTCACTTGCGATATATAGAGCGATTATGAACGCGAACTGACAGCATGCTCAGCTTATTCCTGAAACACTAAGTAGGCAGCGAACCACTACCAAGATTTTGCTAGATCATGGAGTTCCCATAGCACAAGTGCAGCGCGTTGCATTGAAAGAAATCGCGTCAATCGTTAAGCAGAAATTTGAGCATGAGAAATCTATCTGGGAGCTTGCATATATTCTCTTTGACGGCCTCGATGCTGAGATTCCTGCCGGCGAGTCCAATGCGAGTACTGCAGAATTTTACAGCCGCGTCCGCAAGGATCGCCTTAGCAAAGTCTGGGAACAGCTGTGTCAAGGTTCTGCCAAGACCGCCGTTGCTGGAGCTCCGAATGCTGAAGAACGCGCTGTAGCTTATCTGTCAGCGAACAAAGTCGTTGAGGCTTGCGATGCTCTCGCTCAAGGCAGAGATTTCAGATTAGCCATACTCGTGGCGCAGCTTGGCGGTGATCACATTATGCGCGAGGACATAGCTACCCAGATTCACGAATGGCGGGAGCTAAATGTCCTCTCTGAGATGAGCGAGCCGATTCGAGCTTTGTATGGATTGTTAGCCGGAAACACTTGCATCTGCGAGGGTAAGAAGGGAGCACTGGAAGATAGAGCCAGAACCTTTTCTATAAGCGATCGCTTCAATCTAGATTGGAAGCGTGCCTTCGGCCTAAGGCTCTGGTACGCAATCCTAGCTCAAGAGCCTATCGAAGCCGCAGTCGAAAAATTCGCCGAAGACCTTACAAATGATGAGAGCAAAAAGCCAATCCCTTGGTTTATCGAAGAAGGCGCAGATACCCCATGGGATGACCCAGCAAGCTCCCAACGCGAAGATATCCTCTGGGGTCTTCTAAAACTTTACGCATCGTCCAAAGGAGCCTCACCAAGCAGTTCGATCGCAGACATAGTCATGCCGCACAACACCACCGGAAACCCCCTCGACACACGCCTCAGCTTTCAACTCTACCATGCCCTCTCCATCCGCTTCCCACAATACTCCGATACCGCAAAAGCCGATTACTTAGCTGGGGACTTTGCCGTCCAGCTCGACGTAGCCGGCGAGTGGCTCTGGGCTGTCTTCGCCATATTGCACTTGTCTGACCGCGAGAAACGCCAGCTGGCGCTGCAGTCCCTACTCGCGCACCGCGCTGCTGAGATTGCGGGGCCCGACTCGCAGGCTTTTCGCACACTGACTGAGGAATTCAAAATCCCTACGGCCTGGATCTGGGAAGCCAAAGCCCTGCATGCCCGCTCGGTGCAGCAGGATCACGCGAGGGAGGTGTATTATCTATCCCAAGCTGGAAACTGGGACGAAGCGCATGATACGCTTGTTCACACAGTCGCGCCTAAGTGCGTTATTGAGCAAGATTACTCCACACTGCAAGGCCTGCTCGATGGTTTTGCAAGGGGAAAAGAGCATGTGAATGAGTGGGGAATGGGAGGACAGATCTACCAGGATTATCTGGCCTTGATCAAGGGGGCTGAGGGTGCGGAGAAAGCAGCAGTGCTCAAGAGGTTGGTGCATGCTTTGCCCGCTTTCGGGAGGGAAAAAGTGGGAGTGGTGATGGGGGATGAGGGGTTTAAGGAAGAAGTGGCAGTTAGGGAGATGGGTAGGTGTGTGGCAGAGATTATTGGAGGCGGAGGTGTGAGGGTAAGTCTTTAGTCGCGTGCTTGAAATGGTTTTGCGGGGTGCTAATAGTGGATCCAGGGAATCGAAAGCGCCAACGTCCTACAGCTCCCGCTCACCCAAGATGCGTATCTCAAACACACGGTGGAGTTGAGTTTGCAATACTACCAGGCTGCGATGGGCAGACCATGATACCGCTGGTTCTTTACTTACGAGGACTGTCGCGTTGCACTGGGAGATGGTACTGATGCTAATGCTCGAGAATGGAGTGACGAAACGAAGGAGTACGCTGTACAAAAAGTTGCTTGTTTGCATGTGAGACACGAGGGACTTGGTTGTGCTTTGGAGCAACGAAGGGGTTATTCAGGTTCATCGTGTATTTTAGATGGAAACTTCGCGGTACTTTTGAATTAATAAGAGTTTCCTCCACCCCCAACCTCCCTCTCCCCTCGATACTTAAACCACCACCACATCCCCTTCCTTCCTTCCTAAACACTCCACTCAACCCCGATCCCCACATCCTCGCTCCCAGCCCATCCTCCCATCCTCCCCCCTCCCTCCTTCCATAGTAGCTCCCCACCTCCCCACCTTCCCATTTTCTCTCCCCCTTCCCTTCCCCCACTCCACTCCATTCCATTCCCTTCCCATCGGCAACACTCCTCAGACCCGGCAGAAAGAAAACAGCTTGCTTGACGCAGCATGCTTGATAAAGGTTGCGGGTTGCGAATCGCTTCACTTCGCGAGTCCTTGCGAGTCCTAAGCGAGTCCTAGCGAGTCCCATAAAGGTCCTAAAGGCGGGTGCTTGGACGGACTGTGAGAACGGCGTTGAAGAAGTGGCGGGTTGGGATTTTTGAGGTGACGGGATTGCGGAAGGCTGCCAGGGTGGGAGAGGGGGGTGAGGGGGTTTTTTGGAGGGTGGATGGGAGGGTGGGGATGGTGTGTGAGGGGTGCTTGGGCGACTGGGTGATTGGGTGATTGGGTGATTGGAAGGATAGGGCGGATCGGTGGACAGGTGGTTAGAGGAGGATGCGGTGGACCGCGGGGGATGTCTTGGGTAGTGAGGTGGGGAGTGGAGTGGAGGGGGTTGATTCGTTATTATCTGAAAAGGTTCTGGAAGATGGTAGGGTTGGGTGGGTCAAGGTTGGGTTGTTTGGTTTCTGGTGATTTCTAGCAAAGACTTACCCTTAGTATCTACATATTGTAACAATTGTTGAAGGTTGTATTGAAGAGTTTATGAAAGAGAATCCCTTTCGGTGGTGGGGTTCGGGAGATTTGGTGGGGGAGTGAGTTATAGGTGGCTTCGTGGGGTGAATGCGTGAACAGGGTTTGTTGGTGTGAAGGAGGAAGGAGGGATAGGGAGGGGGTTGGGGATTTGAGGGAATGGGCTGAGGGGAGAGTGGGAGGGAGGAGTTAGGGGAGAGGGGGCAGTGGTATTGTGGAGGAGAATACTGGGTGGGTGAGTGAATTGCGGAGAAGATGCTGGTATAACACTACTCAGTGGAAGAAAGACCATAACGTCGGAGTGCTGCAGTGACAAGAGTGTTGTAGTAATCAAAGTGCAACAACTGATCGCTGCAACGGTCAAAGTTTTAGTGGCAACGCGCTTGTCTTGGATGATAAATGTAGCGATTGACCAAATGAAGAGTAGGAAATAAATCCAGGACCACTGCTGACGGACAGAAACTTCTAGTACCTATTCCTCCTTTAGTTTTGCTCTACCGAATTTCCTCTTTGGCCATCCTGCTCGTTCTTCCCCATGGCCAGCTGCCAGTGCCTGCACTTTACGTGGCTCATCAGCTTGTCCTTCCTGTAAAACCCTTTCTGCCCTTTATATGGGCAACCTTCAACCCGGCAATCGAATCTTGGGGCGTCGGGGTCGTGCTTCTTGAAATGGCGCATGAAGTCTGAAACGCGCTTGAAGGCAAGACCGCAGACGGCGCACTCGCAAGGCTTGAGCTGGTTGGACCGATAGGTCACAGTTGACGAAAAGATCAAACCCATGTTGGCGACAGCTGATTGGAGGTTGCGGTAAGTACTGTAAGGTTCTTCGTGGCTGAAGTGGCTGTAGACATGAGTATCCAGAGCCTCAACATTACTGAAGTTGGCTTCACATCCTGGGTGGAGGCAGGTGTACCGTTGGCTGTCGTCCAGGTTGGTTTTATGGTAAAGGAGTTTCCGCGCCCTTCAACAAATTAGCATGCAAAAAAAAAACCTACCCGGGCTCAGCTACAGCAAGGTTATGCATGAAAGATGCATCCTGCTGCGAACTGCGCGCGGGATTGGCTGGCTGGTGGTCCATCGGAGAAAAAGGGTCTGAGAGGACGCTAAAGGGGCGTGCAGGATTGGGTTTCTTCCCGGCAGCCGGTTGGCTAGAAAAGTGAGGCGGACAGAAGGGCGAGTCGAACAATTGACCAGGACGACGTGATCGAGCAATTGAAAAGGTGAAAAGGCTTTGGGAATGAGCTGGGGCACAATGGGATCTTTATAATAACAAAGAGATATTCAAGGCTGAACGAGCCCAGGCTAGTCCGCTATAATACATGCGTGATCTGTACTCGCCAAGCTTTTGAGCGATACGTTGTTGGCATCAGAACCCCCTGTTGATATAACCCGGCCAACACTATACGTAGTATTCTCGTACTATGAGGCTCGAGACAGCGGAAAAGCTTGCTCCTGCTGTGGGATACGTCTTTGGCAAATTCGTGCACAGCAACGGGGTACTATTAAGGGATTGCTCGAAAGCACCACATCGCAAGGACGAGAATATCCTGTATTCTCGCACTAGAATAGCTTCTTCATGGAAAGCGATCAGTGTGACCTGGGGAGCTACCAACAGGAAATACAAACCAGGGCTTTCTTCCAGTCAATTAACCGATTCTGTTGAGCACAAACAGAACGTTCCAAAGAAAAGGCCCACTCCTTACAAACAGTCGAGTTACTCAACTTCTCCGTAGGAATATCACTTGGGAACGCTGGGTGGAAGAAGAGATTGTTGCAATCGTGGATGGATGTTGACGGAAAACTCATATTTAGCAAGCGACACCGGACCCGAATGTCCGGGCCCCAAGCAAACAAGCATTGCAGGGGTCTGGCAGAGAGAAGTTCCTGACTTCACCGTCTTCCAATCCATCTTCAAGTCAACGGAATGGGTGCATCGAGATGTCCGCATCTGGTACAAATAGGAACAAGAACCGTGCAATCCAGAATGGACACCAATTGCATTATCCGTTTTGGTTCGGAGGATCAGCTTCTTGCTTCGCTGCCTCGGTGACACATCCGTTGGACCTGAGTATGAGTTTTGGCTACACCCGAGAGAAGCGTCAAGAGATTTACGGCTGACATGCGACTTAGTTAAGGTAGGCCACCATTACTGGCAGCAACATACTTAAGCTTATGCAAAGCAGGTCCGACTCCAAACCCGAGCTCCCGATGGCCCAAAGGGCATGTTTGGTACTTTCCTGCATATTATCCGCAATGATCATATCCTAGGTCTCTACCGCGGTGTTCGTGCACACCTTCACTATGGCCTCATTCCCCCATTGGCTCATTCTACTATAGCTCTCCGCCTCCCTCCTCCGCCAATTAACCTACTCCACCACCCGCTTCGGCGTTTATGAGGAACTTAAATCGACCTTCTCCACCGCCAGCACCTCCCCCTCCTTCCCCTCTCTCATCGCCATGGCCTCCACCTCCGGCTTCTTGGGCGGTGTTGCCGGAAACCCCGCTGACGTGCTAAACGTACGCATGCAACACGACGCCGCGCTTCCTCCTTCCCAACGTCGGAATTACAAGAATGCCGTGGACGGATTGATAAGAATGGCGCGAGAGGAGGGTTGGAGAAGTCTGATGAGAGGCTGGGGCCCGAATAGTATGCGTGCCGTGCTCATGACCGCCTCCCAACTCGCCTCCTACGATGGCTTCAAGAACCTCCTCCTCACCAAAACCGCCTTGGAAGACAACCTAACAACGCACTTCACCGCCTCCTTCCTCGCCGGCTTCGTCGCCACAACCATCTGCAGTCCAGTCGATGTAATCAAAACGCGCGTCATGAGCGCGAAGGAGAGCGAAGGGTTGGCCCAGTTGCTGGTTAGGGTATATAGGGTGGAGGGCGTAAATTGGATGTTTAGGGGCTGGGTGCCGAGTTTTATAAGGCTGGGACCGCACACCATCGCGACGTTTTTGTTTTTGGAACAGCATAAGAAGGTTTATCGACACTTAAAGGGGATAGATGAATGAGTCGTTGATCTTGGGAGGCTGAAGAGTTTAGCACAGGGGAAATCGAGTCAGGCTATGTGGCTGGTATTTACTCCCTCTTACTTCATATGTTACACCGCCTACTTTACGCATGGCGCAGGCGTTGGCATTGAGAATACTGTAGACGGTTGGTAGGAAACTCTAGACGGTCGGTAATAGTCTTGGCGTATACTAGCGGCGATATACCACTACCTCAATCTACAAACATCACCGTTAGTTACAAGTTCTTCTAGTCCACTCGAGATAGCTCTCTCTTATTCTGGAGTGCGGATCTCGACGGATAGTGATACCGCTAGCAATTTTCTACTCTCTCCAAAAAGAAATTACAGCCTCTCCAGCCCAAGACCATTGCAGGAACATGCTGGCGATCCGGGGATGCTACAAGCAGAGAGGATACCTTGCAATGAGGTGCTGGGATAATCCGCGCCTCGTCATCAGCACCGGGGAACGACCAAGCTTACCTAAGGTATAGATTGGGTGATTAGGAAAGCGAACAGACTGGGCTTTCGAGGGTGTGGAAAGACTGGGCTTTGAGGGATGCCAGGGGGGGGAAGGTGAGGGGGAAGCGAAGCGTAGGGGGTTGGGGCTGCATGGGTGGGATTTGTGGGGATCTAAGGATGGTTGGGAGATTCGATGGTTGGTTAGGAGATGAGGGAGAGGAAATGGAGGGAGAGACGAAGGAAGGGGTGAAGGGTAGAGTGTACGGGAAAGAGCGGAGGAAAGGGCGAGGAAGGGCTTGAAAAGTCACTTCGACATCTTGTACATATCTATCCTACGAACAACGCTATCATCGGTGGTAAGGCGACCTCTCCCTCTCTCCATAACCTCTTCGTTCCGTACCGCCCCACAACTCCCCTGATCCATTAACCACTCTGATAACAACCAGCTTCGTTTAAGCAAGTGGGTCGTCGGTAGAATGCCTATCAGTGGCGTCTTTTCCAATGGAAGTACCGAAAACAAAATAGCGATAAGTCCCCACACTCGGCAAAGACAGTTTGGTAGATATTTGTTAGGCCAGAACGACAAAGTTCAGAGCATGGAAAGCTGGGCCGTCTACATCGCTGATGACGAGATATCCACAAAGAAGACTAGCAGTCGGGACGATAACCAAGAGAAGGACCGTCAGCCGGTTGACGGTAATCCACCTGCGAAGAAAGAAATGTCTGCCGCCAAAACGGTCAAATCCATTAGGAAATCTCAAGTCCGGCTTGAAGAAGAAAATATAAGTCGACCCAAACCCAAATCTTCCTCGTCGCCCAACAGTCAATTGCACATATCGCAGTGACGGCGGATGGGTTAAAACACCATTACAGAGGTATAATGTCACCTCTGTCCACCTGGAAAAAAGCCGTGGTTCATCAATGAAGGTACTACAGGATTGCTTTTCTCAGAGCTTGGTGAAGAAGTCGTTCCATTCCGTATGGGCTACCCGTCAACTGGCTTGTAAGAGAATGACAACGATGTTGATATTAGACTCAACATCATGGGTTATGGTTTTATTTAAACTTGCGTACTCGCTGGAACATTGCGCGTACTCGTGTATTCGCGTACTCAGCGTGTACTCGCGTACTCAGCGTGTATTCGCGTACTCAGCGTGTATTCGCGTACTCAGCGAGTATTCGCGTACTCAGCGAGTATTCGCGTACTCAGCGTGTATTCGCGTACTCAGCGTGTACTCGCGTACTCAGCGTGTACTCCGCGTGTACTCACTAGGACTCGCTTGGACTTGCGTACCGCAGTTGCTAGAGTTCGGCTTCAATTGGTCTTCAGTTGCTGCCTCAATTCCTCGATTCACTGCAGTCATGTAGGGGTTGTCACCTGTGGTAATAAGAAATTTCGGATACGAGTACATAATAAAGGCCGAGCTCCTCACTTATATCATAGAGACGCGGATACCTTTTATGCAGGCGAGAACATGTCGGATTCGAGATAGTCTTGACGCCGGTTTACGAGTTGTTCTCACAATCTATTTTAAATGCTAATGCTTGGACTGCTGCCTCGATTGCTCCTAGTATGAATGAATGCAAGGGCGCAAACTTCCTATTATGGAAATACCTGCCCTACGCTCTTACGTCTTTTCTAGTTATAACCAATTGAGTTGGCCTTCGTCGCACAACCACTGTTATGAACATCTTATGTATCAGAGTTACCCTAACCGATGTTGATGTTGATGGCGTTCCGCCGAGCTCTCTTTCACAGACTATTGCGCTTTAGGTACCTCGGTGAGAGACGAAGACTATTCCCAATCAAGCTCTTCGGTGAGCCTCAAGATGGCGTAAGGCTAAGATACATCGATCGTCTTGGAGCCCAGTTGAGAATGTCAAATCATTACTTCAACTTACTTACTTCAGGGGCTAACCTCAGATCATGGATAACCCCGACCATACCTTCTCACCAGAAGCTTTGCGATTTCTTGGGGACGACCAGTGTTCTTTAGATGCAGAGGCACTGGATTTGGTTGACTCGTCGGAAGCATCTAATGCTGACCGCGTTTGTGACATCGATAGGACTGCTTCTACAGCCCCTGAAGGCCAGTATAGGGCGCCGAGCTCGCAGCACAGAGCAGGTCCCTGGTATTCAACATTCCACGCTTCGACCGACCAAGGCCCAAGGTACAAGCGTGCAAAGTTCGAAGATCCAAAATGCCGCGCTGAGGTAGCGCAGGTCCGTAAAGAAGGGGCCTGCATAAGATGTTGCTGGAATAAAACTCCCGTATATTATATCCCACTAGACTGTCTCTTCTTATCTATGATAGCTCATACCATCTAGTGCTCGAGCACACGACCGTGTATGTCATGTATCTCCTGTTGGGTGTCGTTCGATGCCCGATCCTCGAAGCTCCGATGGATGGGTTACGTACCCTTTTCTTGGAAGAATGTCAATATCTACGCGCTTGGTATTGTTGTCTATCAATGGGTATCGGCTTTACTGACAGCTCTAGATTATTCTCACAAAGACTACAAAACCGTTCTGCAATCTTGTTCCGTCCTCATGGAGGAATATACGGAGCTACACTTCAACAAATTGGTTCAATGGGATATCGACGCTCTTTCAACAGACTTTGCAACATGGATGGCCGCCGATAACGTCCATCCAGTAGCTACAAGCCGAGTAGGCATACTTTCGAGTATAGAATGTCAGAGACTGCTCCATCATTACTTGGATGAGGATCTTTGTACAAATCTCAGACTTCTGGTCAAGACATCTTCGCTCCTCTACAATCGCAAGGATTCTCCACACCCTCACTATGGCCGCGAGCAACTGAATCTCATAAGATATTCGGTCGGTGCTAGCATATTGAAGAGCCTTGAGGCTGCTTTGAAGAGCACTGCTTTGGCTGAGGCTTCGAAAGAGAAGCTTAAGGGGTTATTCTTGGTCCTCCTTGGCGTGATTATCGCAATTACATATACAACTACAACAGACTCCGAAGAAGCTCGTTATGAGCTTCTTCGAATTCTAGCTCACCACATGATCTTCGTTGGGGGACGAATTGGCCTTCTGAATTGCGAATTGACGAAGCAACGGCTTACAGAAAGCTGCCACCAAAAATATGGAACAAGACCGGCAATTTCGAGTGGAATTACGAAATCTCTTCGGCGGTCGAAGGGATGGATACGAGCGCATCCCCCGAGCAGGACCACAATTGTCTGGGGCTTTCACCAGCCGCCAGCATGTCGATAGATAGTCTTCGAGCTTTTGTTCCACAGGAGAATGATCACCGGCCGGGTAACATTTCAAACATCGCTACAAGAGAAGTCATGATGCCATGACTTGACGCTACTTAATCTGACACAATATCTTCCAAAGTCTCAAGCTTCATGTTGTAACGTCCTCTTGCCTACACAAAGGGCGTGGAACAGATATAGTCACACAAGAGTCGTGACCAGGGCGAGGTTCGCTTGCCAGGTAGTGGAGGACCCGAGCGAGTGATAACCACGGTGGACTGTCTACTGTCAACTTAGCTGGACTAATGTAGGATTGCCCTTACTAGGCAACCTGGTAACGATTGTATTAACCGCTGGAGAGCGGAGCTATCTACTGGTGATGAGCGACGTTATATATCCAGAGGGAGGACGCAACCCTCCTGGGTAGGACGCAGGGGACGCATGCGTCCAAGCCTTTACGTCCCTCGAGGCGCTGGTCGGTCTAGTAAACGAGCGCGAGTGTTCCTGTAAACCTTAAGGCGTAACACCGTCCCTCCATGGCGCTATACGACTTTAGATAATTTTGTGTTTATTTGCTTTAGATTTGGCAGGGCAGGAGAAAATTTTATTAGGAAAGTCGTGATGATTTAGACTCTTGAAAGGAGAACGCCGTAGCTCAGAACTCGGGTGATGCTCCTTGTCGCTCTATTTCGTACCACAAAGGCAAATGGCAAAATTCATTCCCAAGAACATTACATGCTTTTGCCCTACAACGCGCAGACTCGCGTACTCGCGAGGATTATTTGAGACACCTGTATTCAGATTGTTTGATTATTCTAGCGGAAGTTAGAGGGCAGAAAGCACTCAGAGCTTGAGCCTCAAAAGCTTTCATTAGGGTTGAATTCTTCATACTATTTTCCGCATTGATTGGTTCGGATTGTCGAAGGATTCCTCAACGCTCTCTCGGCAGTGTGGCATGACTTCTTAGTGAAACTTCTTCAGATGAGATTTTGGCATGAGCGATTGCTGAAATGTTCGTTGTTGGTTATTTGGATAACTCGGCCCCGACTTAGTAGAATAAGATGGCTTGAACTCTTTGAGATGGAGTCGAAGGAATAACAGATTTGCATCCGTATTAGATGCTCATATGTCAAAGGGCCAGGTAGGGTTCTCTACGTCTTTTTCCTTCCTCTCCAACCTCACTGTCTCTATTCACATTTCTGATACATTTGTGTCTATTCCATCATCATGCTCTTACCAATTAACGCGATTGATCTCGCGTCACTTCTCCTCACATTGCTACCTCTCGTCCCAGCAGCAAGCCTTCCTGTGTCTCGGTTCCGGCTCTAGGGAAACGATATGCTTTCGGCACATGCAGTGTCTACGTCAAGCAAAAGCTGTACAACTACTCCGGACAAAACCAAGACCAACTCCCGACTTCAAGCTGTCAACTTCCATCCGAATCTACGACGACGCAAAAACGAAATCGGAGGAGATGACACCTTGAGAGATACCATCTTTATCATGGACAACAACGAGGATAGTCAACTCCCTTATGTGATGGTCTCTACCATGGTCAAAAATCTAAAAAGCAAGTCGCATACCGATATGAGCTTTAGGTACTGGAGTTCCACCGACTCTAGGTGCGCATGGGACTGATATTCGGGATATCGATTGGGCCGGCGACTTTTACCTTGGGTGGTGTTCACTACAGCTTCAAAATCGACCCTCCGCCTGAGAAGTAATGCGACCCTAGCTCTAAGCCCTTTCTTTGGGCTTCCGCCTCCAGATAGTATTGCGGCCTTGGCTTCAAGCCCATCTTTATTTCTGCCACTCCTGACGCTCCGTTGGGATGGTGCTGTTGGACGAAAGACCGTGGAATCTGAATGCCGGGGCCGGCATAAATTGGACTTTGGAGGAAGCACGGGCGACGTACAGCATATATTTTAGTGATGTTTCATCGGGAAGTCATTGTGTGTAGACGACTTGGAAATTTTCTCTACATTGTAAGCTGAATACTCATCAAAATCTCATGATCAACTTGGTGGAGTCCTGATGCGGGACTTTATTGCGCCAAAGGCACCTATTTTAGGGAATTGAGATATGTGCGGGAATAGATTAGACGCCTGCTTTCACGACGCCCGGTCCCTCTAGCAAACTTCTAAGCTTGATTACATGGGTATATGCGGTGCAGCTAAAGCATGAATGTCTGTATCGACTATGTTGTAGGAACTATGCGGGGAGCCAGAGGGCCTACCGACCATTCAGGTTCGTTATATGCATCGTTGCCGCTCTGTTGGTGGAATTTTGGCACTTTGAATGCTTCGGATCCTTTCGAATCCCCTGACATTACAAATTCCTAGACTGTTTCGAGTCTTCTTACCAAAAACACTCTCTACGTTCCTTGTATTCCTTAAGGTGGTGGCAACCCTGCAGCCTGTAGGGTGGAGATTACCGTCAACAAGGTAACCAGCAGTGTATCAGCAGTATTTCCTGGTTCTTGAAGTCAGTCTCGCAGCAACGATGGACAGCCAAAGTGTAGATGCGCAAATCTCGAGGCAAGTCTTTCCAGGCTGGATGAATCGAAGCTTCCAGGTGGCGTGATGGGACCGATATCAGGAGATGATGTTTGCGTGAACATCAAATCAGCGAAAGCCTAGAGGTATCTTGGCTTCTGGAAGCCCTGTCTCGCAGCTCGCTGATTCCGTGGCTTCTTCGATGCTTGCTCGGTTGTTTGAGTTAAGGAGGTGATCGGTGTAACTTCTTGCGAGCTCACGGAGCATGACTGGCTTTCGTCTTGGTCCAGCATATATGTAAACTCGATATTTGGTTGCTGCGAACTCTGGGGTTTAGACTGAGAGAAAGAAGCTGATTGTGAGAGGTCGAAATCGATATCAGATGACAGTTCAACGATGGCTGAGCAAATCCTCTTTAAGTGAATCGGCTTTCATATGACGTAGATGTTCTTCGTGAATTTGAGAGCTGTTCATTTCTTCTTCCCATCTAGGGCTGCGAAGCTAAACTCATGTAACGAATGGCGATAGAACGTGATTTTTTTCTTCTCGATGATAGAATAATGGTCATAGATTCTCATGAGTCTGTGATCGTGCGAGATCGAAAAGACGAGAATTTCCCGATTAAGTTCTATCTCGCGCTTTATCGTTTTGTAAAGCTCAACGCAGTCCGTACCCCAACAAGATCAAGCACCTCGGACCGGAGTTTCAACGACTCCGTGTCTAATGCTTGAAGACCCACAAGCCAATTCACAAGCCTATTGAGGGCATTCTGGGTTGTTATATGATCCAGCCCCAGGACTCTGATACAGGTTTGAACCACGCGGCCATGTCCCTGAAGCGCACCGAGGATGCTAGCTACAGCTCGGGTATTCGGGTGCTCTCCACCAAACGCTTCCAGTCTTGTTTTGTAAAGGGCCAGGCATCGAGCGTAGATTGCTTCAGAAGCTTCGTCAAACCCTTCTATGCCGAGAAATGCGTTGGCCAGGCCTTTCATGGCTAACTCAGAGAGTTGCTTGTCTTTCTGAACGTATTGAGAGGCTTGCTCGATAACCTCTGCAATCAGAATTTCGGCTTCGACCAGTTGTCCTTGGCTTATGAGCAGCTTAGCGTGATTCCCCATCGCTGCTAATATTTGAGGCCCGTTGCGTTGGTCAGTTCGTATTTGAAATATCTGCCGTCTCGTCATAATCGCTTCTTGGATTAACCCTCCTTGCTCTTGTCTGCTGGCAAGACCGTCCATCTGCTCAATCGAAAAGGGGTGAGCTTCTCCGTAACTTTGTACAGTCTTCTTCGATGCCTCTTGCTGAAGCTCTGTGGCCTCGTCTATCTTGCCTGGTAACCTACTCAGGACAGAAGAGAGATTTATCATTGCCAGCACTGTGATATCGCTGTCCTCTCCTAACACCCTTCGTCGAACTTTCAAGACGGTATTTTGTAGGCGTTCCGCCTCTTCGTATTTACCTTTCGCACATATTGTATAAGCGAGGATCTCCGTAGCTAAAACAGTATCAGGATGATTGGAACCAAGTATACGGGTACAAGTATTCAGGAGTTGGCGCTGGAGCTCTTCAGCCTCTTGCGCTTTCCCGTATCTTGCCAGGCGATACGAAAGACCGTACATTATTTGAAGTCTCCTGGGATCATTATCGTCGAGGATTTTTGACATTATTGTGAGAGTTTGCTCGTCCGTTTTAATCGATTGCTCCCAATGACCCTGTTCCGCAAGGATGATGCCCAGGCTGGCCCTGCATTCGATTACTGGGTTGCTTTCCTCACCCCAGAGCTCTGTGCTCGTATGCAAAAGCTCATGAAGCAGCTCAATTGCAGCCTTAGCCCCGCCAGAAGCTGATAGCAAATGTGAAAGTTGCAATTGAAGGGCTTGAGTAGCGAGGAGTTGCGATCCACCACATTGATTCTTGCCTTCTATTTCGTACTGATGGGCCTTGATGGTATGCTCAATCAATCCCAGGTCCAGGTAACCCTTGGCCAGCTCGGAGCGCACAGTCCACTTGACGGTAGCAATCAGCTGGCTGCCACTTTTGGCTTCGCTAGAAATGGATTTTTGAACGAATTCCGTGAGATGGAGTTCTGTCATTGCACTGGCTTTGAGCCAGCCTCTGGAGAGCTCCGTGTCTCTAGGGGTACCAAAAGCAATTTCGTAACAAAAAGCCAGCTGAAAGGATGCTTCGTAGAAATCTGAAGTTTGTTTCATACTGTGCGTTTTCGCACAGAGACATTGGAAGACCCAACGCCGAAGGAAGTAGTCACTGGCCGAGAACCGATTGAAGTCTAGACTGAGCTAAACGATCTGTCAGAGATGTCATAGCTGAACAGCATATCATAATGTGACGTACGTCGGGGATTTTCGGCAATTTCTTCGCAATAGGTTCTGGAGGCGGACCGAAGATGTTGACATGGGGATCCCCAATCAACTCTCCATGTCTATTGATTTCCGCATATCTATCTTTACATTAGCAGATGAAGGCAGCCATATATAGTGATGCAACCTCGGTTGACTTAGCAAAAGATTGCGAAGCCAAGACTTTAAAGAATCTGTCATTCTGGTATTATTGCCAAAGTTATGGATACGCGACCATCTCTCGTCCCTATAGGCGGAGTCTACAAGATCCAACAACACCCCTACCTCTGCGGGCCGCAGAGCTGGGTTGGTTTCTAGGCTCAACTTGAAGAATGCATCTAGATTACTGTTCGTAGCTAGGTATGGAACCGCAGGGCATTCTTTCAGCACCCACCAGCATACCTTACCATAGGAATAGATGTCTTGCTTTTTGGCATCCTCGATCTTGAAGAAGCGGTGATGCCATTCAGGGGCTCTCCAACCCTGAGTCCCCGCTAATTGAACCAACTCTTGATCGGAGAGACCGAACGTTGTAAAGCCAAAATCAATGAGCTTCGGCGTGAATCGGTGGAGATCGTCAGGAAAGATGACAACATTGCTAGGCTTCAGGTCCCCATGGATCATGTCTGTATTTCAGTGAGACGCGAATGATCCAGATAATTGCGGCACGTGGCTAGCATACTGTAGGCATGCAGGATCTGTAGTGCCCTTCCAATACCCCGACATATGCGGATACAATCCCCATAATCGAAATCAGGTAAGACTAGAGAAGGATCATCTTCGACATCTGCAACAACATCTTGCAATTGAGCAGCTTCATCCTTCATAAACATCTCCAATGTGCCAAATATACTTGCGTTTTCGAGCACCAAGACGGGCAGGATTTGCTCTACTTCCTTCTCCTTGTTGACTTTGATGTCCCAGCCGATGCCGAAGAGGTCTATGATGTTTTCATGTTGCCATATTCTGGGTTGCTGCAGTACTAGTACTTCTGTAGCAAGAGCCTTGAAAGCTAGCTCTGGGCTTGTCCCAACTTTCACATGTCTCTTATAGGCGAGTGCTACCGACCGATTCAAGAGTGCCTGATCGATATCTGCCGTGGCACCTCGCCCTGCTAACCCAAGACCTGGATGCATCGTCATATCGATAAATTCGGCATTGACGCTCTGTGCTATCGCTAAGAACGATAGGAAGTCGTAAGATATATCGTCATCTAGAATGGTGCTGTAGTCATCTGTATCTGTGAAAGGATCCGTGAAAGGCTCTTCAGATATATCGTCCGAGGAAGGACGAAGTGCCATGGTGCAGCTTATTTTTTCCAATCCCGTCTTGGGTTGATGGCTGAGGGCTCAACGGCAGCCAATGAAGACTGTTGTGTTGCACGTGTTGGGTTCAGGATTACTAACTCCTATTTGCACTAGAACCTTATAGGGCCGGTAAGCAATAATAACTACAAAGACTCTTTTGTGGCACTTCATAGCAATTATAATACAATGCAATCATCTATACTCTAATAGGTTCATGAAAAGGCTGTAAAGTGACTTCCCGTCCCGCAGTCAGGTGACCGAACATCAAAATTTTCGATCAGTACACGTCTACTGTACACGCGTCTTCTCAGTTCTTACATCTTTGCTTATTCTTTGCTTATATGATTATACTGAGTGAGTTGCTGACTGAAGAGCATACATGAAGCACTGAGCATACATGGAGCATATATCGAGCACTGGGTGGAGCACTGAGTGGAGCACTGAGCGAAGCACTGAATGAAAGATTTACAGTGTGGGATAATACTGATATTGATTAGATATTTTGGGGATTTTCACTCAATTTTGACGTGCGTCTCAATAAAATCTAGGTATTCAGGTAAATAAATTATAAAGATTCGATTACATAACCGTTTACTACCTCATGCTTGATGAAATGTAAATCTGATAATTGTCTAAAGGTGTGTTTTCTACAGTAGGAAGCTATCTACGTTTTGTGCTGCAATTGGCGCTAGAGTAGACCCGACTGGGCTAGCGGGCAGTGTTCCTAATTGGACGACTACTCCTACTATTGCTCCTACTACAACTCCTATTGCTTCAACAATGCTGAGGTGGTTTTCCCCTTGTATCACCATAATGTGAAATTCAACAGCACCTACCCAAGAGAAGAAGTTGAATTCTCCTTCTACGCTTGACGGGCATCCCCTCACACTGACCCTGGTACACAGTCGGTACAAGTAAGGTACGTACATGCCCTTATGAGGCCGGATGAGCCTTAGGATGAGATGCGGCAGCGGAAAAACCTACCTATTCCTGATAAATGGATGACAAGACTAGATGGAGGAAGATTTGGTCGTCTATGGCCAGCGAGGAATGTCGTTCAAGGTTATAGGTAAGGCGAGATGGATCATGTAAGGTACTTTTCCAAACAGCTGATTACATTAATCAATGAAACACTCATGCATGACCTAAGACTTGCAGACGCCACATCCATATCTGTCACAACAATGTTGGGGAGCGAGAAGAGAGTAGCTATTGATTTGTCTATAACAAGGGCCCAAAGGCTGGCTATATATACGGTGCGGACAAGTGGTCCTTTTCAAAGAAGCAGAGTATCCTGTCCTAGAATCGTTTGTGTTTAGTTACCTGATGTCGCATTGGATTCGACTCTCCATGGCACCTGTGCATCGTTCATTGTCTTAGTACTTTTGTCTAATTGCTGTGCTCGCAACCCCTAAAGAGATGGGTGCCGGCAAGTGGTCTTCGCTAACATATGTGTTACATGGGACTAGAGATACTGTAACTGGGAATCCTGCTTTACGTTCCTAGAACTGAGTTAAGGCAGATTTAGCAAAAGTCAAGGGCGGAATTATTCACGCACAACACGGCTACTACAATATCGTCACCTAAGTCTTTACCAATATGGGCTTAAAGTTCTTCAAGACGGCACGGATCCCGTACTTGAATTTGTCCTCCCACCCAGGGATATATCTCCCATGCTTACAATCCGGTCTTCCTTCATGCATTATTGCCCTCCATGGGTTTAATAGACACCGTGACACAACTTGGACACACGAAAACGGTGTCAACATGGCTTTGAGAACTTCTCCCAACAGACATTCCTGATATGCATAGCTTTAGCTGAGGTTACGACGCCGATACCCACAGTGGATCGCGTGTCAGCGCGCATTATCTGTATGATCATGCTATATTTTTGATCTCGAGATTGAATCCGAAAAAGCGATTCACAAAAGTACTACTAGCGATATGCTAAAAAGGTGACTTTGATGCTGAGGAACACGCAGACAGAGAAGCGGCCCATCATCTTCAGCGCGCATAACGTGAGAAGAATCGTTTTGAAAAGCATAAGTCCTCAAACCCAGACAGCCTCCTGATCTCATAGTGTTAAGGCTTTCATTCACTCTGACGATGCACGTAAAGGCACCTTGAAGAAAGATCAATCCGGCTCTCACATATGGCAGCAGACAACGAGATCCTCAGTAATCTCGAGAAAAATTAGCCAAATGCGGTCAAAACGCGCTGAATAAAGAATTCAGAATTGACAATGGTAAGCGTTAATCTATTATCAGGTAGTGAACTTTGATACTTTTCATTCGCAGCTCAATCGAATCCTAGTGATGATTTATCAATTCCGTTGCGTCTGGCTAGAGTTTCTAAACAGAACATTTTGTGAGCGGAACAAGAGGCTTAATGACATTACGTTCATCATTCGGGACAATGAATTCGAGCGCAGGGTCGTTCTTCTGTACGGTCTAGAAGGTATTCGTAAAACCCAGCTTGCAGTCGCATTCTTTTGGTGGCATAGCGAGAAGTGTACAATGAATATCCATCATTTGCGCCGATCAAGACGGCAGTGGAGACGGATGACGTTGAGAAGATGATCGAGGCTGCCAAAGCGTGGCTCTCACGTCCAGGAAATTCCAAGTGGTTGCTTGTAATTGACAATGCTAATATCTCGAAGACATATACGGAGTAATGTCAAATCGTATCTCGCAGAAGTACATCTCGGGTTTATCCTGATTACTTCCAGGTCTTCTTATATGCAAATTAGCTCAGGCGTTCTGTTACCTTGAGAAAAGTTTCCTAACGCGCAAGCAAGTATCTCAACTCCATCTTACACGTCAGCGCGACCAACATCAGATCAAGGTCAGCATCAACCACCAACCTATCAAGCGCAAATTACATGGCTAAGCAGATTTTAAATTCTTACGCAATGGAGCTAGCATTATAACTTACCGGTCTCCCCCCCTTTGAAGGTGTTCAGCCTTGCGAGGTTGACGGATAAATAGAAGCAGGAAAGGATGAACACATTGGCTTTTACAAAGTGTTAACGACTTACAATGAAGATGGAGAATACAAGTGACAACTTCGTGTGCCCCTGATATAAACTCAGGAATTTTTTGTCTTTGAACTCAACAAAGCGTGGTCCGGGGCTGGCTGGAACATACGCGCGATAGAAGTGAACAATGGACGACAACACCCTTCCAAATAATAGTACGAAGCTGCGAGCCGCGAGTTTCAGCTTGAAACCGAGGAGCACTCTATTATATATATATTAACATACACCCCGGACTTCGGAATGCCGATTGCCGTATTCGTTCGGGGAAGGTAGCATAGCCGCTTTCGACGCAGCACAAAGGGAGCATGACAGGGGAACAACAAACTTTCTCTACTCTCCCACACCATGAGCGCTGCCGTATCACCCAAACAGCCCCCCCCCCCCTTTCCATTTTCACGAGCCAACAACGTCGACATGGAACGAATCTCACAGTGTGACCAGACAAGCGTGTGCTCCCCCCCCAAGCCACCCGTGCTATTCCTCCTTGCTCCTTTGCCGCAACGACCATTCTCGGAATGTATTATCAACCAGAATTAAACAAAACGGCGCTTGAATCCCTCCGTACCCTCAATCTGGGTGGACTTGGGGCAATACAGTACCAATCCCATCGACACTTTCTCAACCTCTTTGTCACGAAAATCAT
>JAABUZ0100001130.1_pt1 | contig 53845 bp, 64 predicted proteins | sample 5562091 | NCBI WGS metagenome assembly JAABUZ01 (sample SAMN12813069, study PRJNA571459) | rock metagenome | isolation source: Antarctica rocks | place: Antarctica: Victoria Land, Linnaeus Terrace sud | collected 2015-12-21 | reverse complement strand
AAACAGCGATCAGCAGCAGGTCGAGGTCGGCGTCCATCGTGGCCCTCCCGGGTCGGCGCTGGTAGTGAGCACCGCCGACTTCGACCTGCCTGCTTATGTTCCCTTCAACGCCACAGCCGACCCCCAGCCGTGGCACTACTCATCTAGTCACCACGCTGGGCAACCGGCTGGCATTTCGCGTCACCGCTGCCGGCCGGTGCTCCCGCCTACTTCAGCTCGACGCTCCCGCCGGCCTCCTCCAGGTCGGCCTTGAGCTTGTCGGCCTCCGCCTTGTCGACCCCCTCCTTGACCGGCTTGGGCGCTTCGTCGACGAGCGCCTTGGCCTCCTTGAGGCCGAGGCCGGTGGCTGCGCGGACCACCTTGATGACCTGGATCTTCTTCTCGCCCGGGCCGGTGAGGATGACGTCGAACGCAGTCTGCTCCTCGACCTCCGCGCCAGCACCATCGCCCCCGCCGGCACCCGCCGGGGCTGCCGCGGCGACGGCCGTTGCCGAGACACCAAACGCCTCCTCGAGCGCCTTGATCCGCTCCGAGAGCTCCAATACGGAGATCGCCTTGAGCTCGTCGATCCACTCTTCCGTGGTACTCATGCTTGTTCCTCCTGTGCATCGGGCGCATCCGATTCCGGGGCGTCCTGTTCGGTTTCTTCTGGCTGATTTGGTTCTTCTGAGGGTCGGGTCGCCTCTGGCTCCGCGGCCGCCTCTGGCTCCGCGGCCGCCTCTGGCTCCACGGCCGCCTCTGGCTCCACGGCCGCCTCTGGCTCCACGGTCGCCTCTGGCTCCGCGGGCGCCTCGGGCGCCGGCGGCTCGCCGGTGACCAGCCCCTGGTCGGCGATCGCCTGCAACTGGATCGCCAAGCCGGCGATCAGTGCGTTCAAGCCGCGGAGCAGGCCGGTCAGCGGCGCCGCGATCGTCCCCACGAGCTGTGCGCTGAGCAGGTCGCGCGCAGGAAGGCGCGCGATCATCCCGACATCCTCGGCGCTGAGCGTGGTGCCGTTCATCAGCCCGCCCTTGAAGGCGAGGATCCGCAGCCTGCGCCCCGCGTCGCCGAGCGCCTTGGCCGCGAGCGCCGCATCGCCGTGGACGAGCGTGAGCGCCGTGGGGCCCTCCAGCAGCGGCTTCAGCGCGGGCGCGCCCGCCTGATCGGCGGCTCGCTCGGAAAGCGAGTTCTTGACGATCCGAAAGCGCGCGTCGGCGCCGCGGAGCGCTTCGCGCAAGTCCGCCGCATCGGAGACCGACAGGCCGCGGTAGTCGACGGCAAAGATCGTGCCGGCTGCGCGGATCTGATCCGCGATCTCGTCTACGACTGCTGCTTTCTGGTCTCGGTTCATGGTCCTCTCGGGTCCTCTAACAAAGACGCCCGCGAGCTTCGCGGGCGTCGAGTCTCGAGCCGGTCAGGCTCGCATCGAGGCTCCGCCTGCTCCGGGCTTGCGCACTCACACAGTCTGCGTTCACGCAACCTGTATTCACGCGGCCGGAGGTCTTGGGCATCGTCTCCTGGAAAAAGTGTGAAGCTCAGTCTACGCGGCCGCTTGCTCCTCGACGATCTCCCGCTTGTAAGCCGGGTCCACCTTGATGCCCGGCCCCATCGTTGTCGCAAACGTGACCGAGCGGATGTAGCGGCCCTTGGCGGCGGAGGGCTTCGCGCGGAGCAGCTCGTCCATCACCGCACCATAGTTGTCGAGCAGGCGGCGATCCTCGAAGTCACGCTTGCCGATCACCAGGTGCACGATCGCCGTGCGGTCGGTTCGGTACTCGACCTTGCCGGCCTTCGACTCCTCGACGGCTCGGGCGACGTCCATGGTGACGGTCCCGACCTTGGGGTTGGGCATCTTCCCGGATGGGCCCAGGATGCGCCCCAAGCGCCCCACCACGGGCATCAGGTCTGGCGTCGCGATCACGACGTCGAACTCGTCGAAGCCATTCTGGATCTGCTCTGCAAGATCCGCCGCTCCCACCACGTCCGCGCCGGCCGCCTCTGCCTCACGCGCCTTCTGGCCCTGAGCGAAGACGGCGATCGTCACGTTCTTGCCGAGCCCATGCGGGAGCGCGATCGTCCCGCGGAGCTGCTCATCGGCGTGACGCACATTCAGCCCTGTGCGAACGTGGACCTCGACCGACTCGTTGAACTTTGGCCGCCCCAGTTGCTTGATCACCGCGATCGCGTCCGCAGGTGTGTACTCGCGCTCGCGATCGATGCTCTTCTTGGCGTCGTTATATGCCTTGCCGTGCCTTGCCATTCAGACCACGTCCACTCCCATCGACCGCGCCGTGCCCGCGATGATCTTCGCGGCGGCTTCGATGTCATTCGCGTTGAGATCCTTCATCTTCGTCTGGGCGATCGCCTGGAGCTGATCCTGGGTGATCTTGGCGACCTTCTCGCGGTGAGGCTCCGCCGAGCCCTTCTCGAAGGACAGCGCCTGCTTGATCAGCACCGCGGCGGGCGGGCTCTTGGTCACGAACGTGAACGAGCGATCCTCGTAGACGGTGATCACGACCGGGATCACGGTCCCGGCGTCGGACTGCGTCTGGGCGTTGAACGCCTTGACGAACTCCATGATGTTGACTCCGTGCTGGCCGAGCGCCGGGCCGACGGGCGGCGCGGGGCTGGCCTGTCCGCCGACGGCTTGGAGCTTGATCTGGGTGAGGACCTTCTTCGCCATTTCAGTACCTAGCTAAGCACATAACGGGGCCGCGAACGCGGCCCTCTAGATCTTCTTGACCTGATCGAAGCCGACCTCGACGGGGGTCTCGCGACCGAAGATCGAGACGAGCACCTTCAGCCGCTGCGCGTCTTCGTTGACCTCGGAGATCTCGCCGGAGAAGTCAGACAGCGGGCCCGAGATCACCTTCACCGACTGGCCGATCGAGAACTGCGCTCGGTTGGGCGAGCGAACCGCAGCCTCCTGGTGAAGGAGCCGATCGACCTCGACTTGGGTGAGGGGGACTGGCTCGTTGGAAGCGCCGACGAAGCCGGTGACGCCGGGAGTGCCCTTCACCAGCGACCACGAATCCTCGTTGAGATCCATGTTTACCAGCACGTAACCGGGCATCGTCCGCTTCTCGACCGTGACCTTCTGGTTGTCCTTCATCTCCGAGACGGACTCGGTAGGGACCACGATCTGGCGGACGGCACGGTTCTGGCTCAGCGACACCACTCGATGCTCGAGGTTGTGCTTGACCTTGTTCTCGTGACCGGAGTATGTGTTGACGACGTACCAGCGAAACATGACTCTCTTCTTATCCTCTGCGCTTCGCGCTCACTGCAGGATGAAATTGACAACCTTCGCGGCGATCGCGTCGGCCACACCGAGGAAGACGCCGGCCACGATCACGAACCCGATCACCACCCCCGTGGCCTGCATCACCTGCCGACGATCGGGCCACTGTACCCGTTGCAGCTCGCGCCAGCTTCCCTGAACGAAGTTGACCAGACGGTTGCCCGCCCGAGCACGCCCCTCGGGAAGCGCCCGACCGGGCAGGGCGAGCTCTCCCCCGTCGCCAGGCGGCGAATCCCCTCCCCCGTTCTCAGAGTCACTGCGCGCCGGACCGCCACCGCGGCCACCGCCTCCGGGCTCGAGCCCCGGCTCCAGGTCGGCGTCGTCGTCGTACTCGAAGCTCGACTCGAGACCCGACTCCGCATCGGCTGCCTGCGCCCCAGCCGGCCATCCGCGCCCGCCCAAGATCGGATCCGGCGCGTCATCCGAAAGCCGCGGGCGCTCGATCGGCTCAGCCGCGTCAGCCGGAAGCTCCGGGCGCTCGATCGCCATCTGCGCCTGCGCCAGCTCGACGTCAGGGGTGGCGTGCTCGATCGGATCGGGGGCCTCGTTCGGAAGCTCGGAGGGCGAGGCCGGCGCGTCCTCCGCGCGCTCTGGGCCGGCGGTCATCGCTTCCTCCGCGCGCTCCCGGCCGGTGGCCATCGCGTCCTCCGGGCGCTCCCGGCGTGCTGATGGCGCGTCCTCCGCGCGCTCCCGGCGGGTGGTCACGACGCCGGGCCGGGCCGCCGAGGACTCCGCCGGGCGAGCGCTCCGGCGTTCCTTGGCACGTTTTCGGTTGCGAGCCACGGGTGCTCCGGTCAGCTCAGCGCGTCTCGCGGTGTGCGGTATGGCGCTTACACCAGCGGCAATACTTGCGCAACTGGAGGCGCTCCGGATTGTTTCGCTTGCTCTTGTTGGTCTGGTAGTTCCGGCGCTTACACTCTTCGCAGGCGAGAGTGGCGGCGATCCGGATGTCTCCACGGGCCATCTACGCGCTCCCGGACGGGGTGATCAGGATCCGGCTACCGGGCCGCAGGCGCGTCAACGAACGCCGCCCGGCGCCGAGCGCTAGCTTAGCGCCCCGGGAGCCAGACCGGTAGCGGTCACGCGCATCGGCGAGGGGGCGAGGACGCCGCGGCGTTGCGCCTACGCGTAGCCGGCGTGCTTCCAGACCCGCCAGCCGGGAACAATGCCGTGCATGCTGCGCCTGGTCGGCCTCGTAATCTCGATCGGACTCGCGGATTCGCTGAACCCGACCACGATCGCCCCGGCGCTCTACATCGCGGCGGGCGAGGGCGCCCGCCGCCGGGTGGCGCAATTCACCGCGGCCGTGTTCGCCGTCTACTTCGCGGGCGGGGCCTTTATCGCTCTCGGTCCGGGACAGCTCCTGCTCTCGCTGCTCCCACACCCGGGCCGCGAGCTTCGCTACATCGCCGAGCTCGTCGCGGGGGTGCTGCTGCTATCGGGGGCCGCTCTGCTGTGGCGCAGTCGCGAACGCTTGTCAAACCGCGAGCTGCCGATGGTCAAGGCGGAGGGAAAGTCGAGTGCGGTCCTCGGCGCGACGATCACGGCAGTCGAGCTCCCGACCGCCTTTCCGTACTTCGGGGCGATCTTCGCGATCGTCGGCTCCGGGCTCGGCCCACTGCGCCAGCTCGTGCTGCTCGTGCTGTTCAACCTGTTCTTCGTGGCGCCACTGCTCGCGATCGTGGCCACGCTCACGTTCGCGGGCCCTCGTGCCGAGCGGATGCTCGCCCGCGGGCGCGACTTCTTTCAGCGGCGCTGGCCGATCGTGATCGCGGTGCTGGTGCTGATCGCGGGCTTGCTCGCGTTCCTGTTCGGGGCCACAGGGCTGGCCTCCGGGGGACACGGCCACTTCGGGCGCTTCGCCCGCCATGTGAGGAAGCTGCTGCCACATCCCTGAGCCAGAGAGACGGTGCGCAGTCCGCCGCCCCGTAGAATCTCCCAATGGGTAAGCTCGAGCTAGGCGACCCCGCACCGGACTTCACCCTTCAGGGCACGGAGGGGACCTTCACGCTGAGCGAGCACCAGGGCGAGCGCGTCATACTGCTCTTCTACCCGGGGGACGACACGACGGTCTGTACGAAGCAGTTCTGCGCTTACCGCGACGCATCGGATCAGATCGGCGAGCTCGACGCGACGCTCGCCGGGATCTCGACCCAGGATAGGACCTCCAAAGATGCCTTCAAGGCGAAGCACGGGTTGAGCACTCAGTTACTGGCCGACCCGGACGCCAAGGTCTCCACTGCCTACGGGGTCTATGCCAAGCGCTTGCACGTCGCCAAGCGCACGGTCTTCATCGTCGACGAGCAGGGCAAGATCGCGCACCGGCACGCGAACTTCCTCTCGCTGTCCTTCGACGACCTCGACACCCTGAGGGCCGCCCTCGCGAAGCTGCCCACGATCGGCGCGGGCCCGAACCGGGGATAATCACTAGCTGTGGCCATCACACATGCGCAGATCTCTGCTCCGCCTGAACGGATTTTCGCCGTCCTGGCCGATCCTTACAGTTACGGCGATTGGGTTGTGGGCTCGGACGTTATTCGCGACGCCGACGTGAACTGGCCGGCAATCGGCGCTCGCTTTCATCATCGGGTCGGGTTCTTGGGGCTGAAGGTCAACGACCACACCGAGGTGATCGATGTCGAGCCGCCTCTCAGGCTGGTGATGCACGCGCGGGCACGGCCCGTGGGCACGGCTCAGGTCACGATGCTCCTGACCGCGCACACCCGTGGCACCTACGTGACGATGATCGAGGCGGCGGGTGATCGCCTCTCGCGCGTGGGTATGAATCGGTTGACCGATCCGCTCGTGCGCCTGCGGAACATCAAGGCGCTGCGGCGTCTGAAGCGCATCGCCGAAACCGGCGTCGTGGAGCCCTGACGACGGTTACGCGCGCCACGGACGCAGACGGCGGTCGGCGAGCAGCGCACGCGCTGCCGACCGGCCGCCCATCCCGTGCACCGAGCCGCCGGGATGCACAGAGGCTCCTGACATATAGAGGCCGGGCAGCGGGGTGCGGTGGCGACACAGCTCGGGGGCGGGGCGGAAGATCAGTTGCTGGTCGAGCTCATAGGACCCTCCTCCTAGGTCGCCGCCGACGAGGCTCGGATTCTCGGCCTCGGTTTGCATCGGGCTTCGAATCGCCCGCGCCAGCACGGTGTCAGAGAAGCCTGGGGCAAAGCGCTCGAGCTGCGCTTCGACTCGCGCCGCGACGTCTTCGTCGGAGCAGTCATAGCGGGCCGGTACGTGCGCGTAGCAGTACAGGGTGTGGTTGCCGTCGGGCGCTCGGGACGTGTCATACAGCGTGTGCTGCCCGACCACCACCGCCGGGCGCTCCGGCACCTCGCCGCGCTCTCCGGCCTGCGCCGCAGCCGCGAGGTCCTGGAGCTCGCCGCCCACATGCACGACCTCGGCCTCGCGGGCCTCTCGGGCGTTCCACGGGACCGGCCTGCGCAAGGCGTAGTCGAGCTTGAACGCCCCGGTGGCGTAGCGCCAGATGCGTAGCCGGCGCATCAGGCGGTTTGGCAAAGCCTCATCGGGAAGCATGGCCGCCAGCGGTTGAGCACTGATCGTGCTCACCACATCGCGCGCGGGCAGCTCCTCTCCGCCGACCAGCGCGACGCCGCTCACGCGAGCACCGCTGAGGAGCATCCGCTCCACGTGTGCCTCGCAGCGCACGTCGACGCCCTCCCGCGCCGCGATCGCCAGCAACGCGTCGGCAATCCGCCCTTGACCACCGGTGGGGAACGGCCAGCCGTGCGAGTGGGCGATGAGCTGCAGGAGAAAGCCGAACGCTCCGCTGCCCGCGGTGGAGGGCGCCAACCCAGAATGCTGCGCCGAGCCAGACAACCACGCCGTGGGACGAATCGCGCCGTCGAAGACGTCGAGCCCGAACGCCTCAACCGAGCCCGCCATGCGCCGAGCCAGCTCCAGCCCGTCTCGACGCAGGGCCACGGCGAGCGCAATCGGCGGGCCGACCGGCGGCAACGGACTAAAGATCGTCTCGACCACTCGCTGGGCGAGCGGGCGGTACTGCTCGATCAGCTCGCGCCACAAGGCTCCTGCCCCCGCGTGCGTCGCATCCAGCGAAGCCGCGGTGGCCTCGAGGTCGTGGTGCAAGGCGATCGCGGTGCCGTCCTCGAATGGGTGGGCCATGATCGCATCGGGGGCAACCCAGCGCACCCCCTCGGCCTCGAGCTCGAGCTCGCGCATCGCCGGCGATGCGACCGTCATCGGGTTGAAGCCTGCACAGTGGTCGTGAATAAAGCCAGGCAACGTAGCCTCGACGCTCGAAGATGCGCCTCCCGCGCGGGGTGAGTGCTCGAGTACCGTGACCTGGAGCCCTGCGCGGGCGAGGTGGATCGCGCAAACCAAGCCGTTGGAGCCTGCGCCGATGACCACGACACGCTTGTCGCGCGTCACGCGGTGAGGTCCCGCTGCTCGGCCGAGCCGGCGGCCCATCCGGAGCGAGCGACCACGACCAGTGCACGGGCCTGCAGTAAGCAAACGGACATCGAGTACATCCTACCCCACGGGCGCTGCGCCGAAGTAGAGTTGGCGCCCAGCGTCAGACGGTCTTTCAAGGCAACTTCGATTGGAGCCATGTACGATTCGCTGTCACCCCCGAGTGCAAGGAGCCGGTAACACTTTGATCGATCGCATTCGTCACGACATCCAGGATCGCCTAGAGCAGTTGGTGAGCGAGGCTGACAAGCTCCGCCGCGCCCTCACCGCGCTTGACCCGCGCAGCAGCCGGACCAGTCCTGCGGCGTCGCGATCCACACCACGACCGGCAACAACTGCAAGGACTGCGTCGAGCCCCCGCGGGCGCAGCACTCGTGCGGGGAGGGCAGCAAGCGCTCGCACCGCGCCGGGGGCGACCAAGCAAGGCGTGCTCCGCGCGCTCGGCGACGGCAGGGCGATGACCGCCGGAGAAGTTGCCGCCGCGACGGGGCTCGGCCGGGGTACGGTTTCGACGACGCTCTCCAAGCTCGCAAAGTCCGGCGAGGTGCAAAAGGCACAGCGCGGTTACCAGTTGCCCACTTCCAGCGCCAACTCCCCTTCGGCAAGCGAGTAGAGTCAAGCTGAGCGCCGGCACCCGCTGGTGCCGGCGCCGATGCGATGCGGGCTCTCAGATGCCCGGCACTATTACGCACGCCGGCCTGGCCGTCGAGAACTGGCTCGCAGGCTGACGGTGCGCTAGGGCCCACCCGCCCCCACTCGTCCCGGTGTTCGCCGCCGCCGCGCTCCACGCTCAATGGCGGGGGGAGAAGCTACGGCGATCCCTCGGCTGCACATACCTTCAGCCACCGAGCACAAGAATCACTGCTCCGAGCCCGGACGCTGCGGCGAGACGGCCGTCGAGCGTCAGCAGGGGCATGTCCAGCCGCTCGGCCAAGGCAACGTAGAGAGCGTCGTAGAAGGTGACGGTCGCTCGCAGGGCCCATGCCCGCGCCAGCAGTCCGCGGTGACCGGCACGTCTCAGCGGCAGGTCGGCCAGCGCCGTGAGCGCCGCGCCCGCGATGGAGGGTCGCAGCTCCCCGATCAGGACCGCCCGCCGGAGTACGTGTCCGACTTCGGCATCCACCAAGTGCGGTGCCCACAGCCCCTCGTTGTGATTCAGCAGATGGTCGCGCACCTGGTTGGCGTACTCGCCACCCGCCAGGTAATCGACGAGCACAGACGCGTCGAAGACCGGCACGAGCTCAATGCTCGCGCACCGTGCGCAGGGTCTCCACGATCGTCTCCGTGCGCAGCCCCGATCTCCCACGGGCGCCGATGCGCGCGTCGATCTCCGGGAGAGACGGTCCGGCCGCTGATTGCTCGAGATCGTGCTTGACGTAATCCGAGAGGGACATTCCCGCTGCTGCCGCGCGCGCCTTGAGAATCTTGTGCACCTCGTCAGGAACGTTACGAACCTGGATCATCTTTGACATGCGTTACACCATAACACATGCGATGTACACTAATCGAAATCCGGTGACCGCCGTTGCCAAATGAGGAGCGCTGTTGGGCACCAGCAGGCCGGCGGCAAGCGCCTGGACACGCGACGACATCACGACGCAAGGTTGACCGGCCGTCGCGGTGGTCGCGTGGTCAAAGGCGGCGGGATGCTGAGCTGGCGCGGGGGCGGCGCACTGAGACCCTCCGCGACCCACGTCCGACCTAAGATCTCCGCCGGGTGCCCACCGGAAATGCTCTTGCAGCCGTGGCGCCGCGCCTGCGCTGCCCGTATTGCCATGCCTCGCTGATCCACGCTGGTCGCGCGCTGCGGTGCGCTCAGGGCCACAGTTACGATATCGCCCGCGACGGCCACGTCTCGCTGCCGGCGCCGCGGCGCCGGCAGCACGGCGGTGACTCCGCGGAGATGGTCGCTGCGCGGGAGGCCTTCCTGGGCGCTGGGCACTACGCGCCAATCGCCCAAGCGATCGCCGCCGCCGCCCAGGACGCCGTAGAGGCAAGCGGCGGCCAACCAGGGTGCGCCCTCGACATCGGCGCTGGCACCGGCTATTACCTGGCCGGCCTACTGAAAGAGCTGCAGGGCTGGCGAGGGCTGGCACTCGATGCCTCACGGCCAGCACTGCGCCGTGCCGCGCGCGCGGATCCCCGGATCGCCGCGGTGGCGTGCGATCTGTGGCAGCCGTTGCCGCTCCGCGATGGCGCCGCCGAGCTGGTGCTCAACGCTTTCGCTCCGCGCAACGGCCTCGAGCTCACGCGAGCCTCCTCGCGCAGCGGGGCGCTGATCTTCGTAACGCCCACCTCGCGCCACCTCCAAGAGCTGGTGGCCACACTCGCAATGCTCAGCGTCGATGCCGACAAGCAAGCCCGGCTGCATGCCAAGCTCTCGCCCGCCCTGACATCGATCGGCCGCCGTCAGGTCGAGTTCGAGCTGGCACTCGACCATCAGGACATTCGGGCCCTGATCGCGATGGGCCCGAGCGCCCACCACCTCAGCTCAGATGAGATCGAGTGCCGTCTTTCGCCGCTGCCCGACGAGCTTCTGGTAAGCGCGTCGGTGATTGTCGAGACATTCCGTCACGCGTAGCGCCCGCGGAAGCCGCACCAGGTTGCAGGCGTGAGCCTGCGGCCCGACCGAGCGCGGTCGCCAGGTAAGGTGCTGCACCTCGCGCAGGCGCGGTCCGAGGGCCTCCAGGGTCCACCGTTCGGTTGATCCACGGTTCAGCCGTTTCACGCGAGTGACGTAGCCGGCCCGACGATGTGCACCGTGGGCGCGGGTGGGAGCCTGGATCGCGTGGAGCGCGGATAGCGACACGCACACGACACTCGCCTCCCCGTTGCCTTTGAGTGTCGATCTATGACGTGAGCGCAACCGCTCTCTCCTGCGTGAGGTGATGCGGATGCTTCCGGGCCCGGGTACGCGTGAGGAGCTGCGGATCGCCGAGGCAGGGGAGCGCGGCCGAGTGAGGCTCGGTCACGGCGATTGGGAGCTGCGGATCGCCGAGGCAGGGGAGCGCGGCCGAGTGAGGCTCGGTCACGGCGATTGGGAGCTGCGGCGACCAATCGACGCGGGATCGAGGTGGTCCGCGCCGCCAAGGAGCAGGCGATCGAAGCCAAAGAGCTCGAGCGCGCCGCCCGGTTGCGCGAGCTCTGCGACCGGGCTCGCGCCGGAACGACGGTGCAGCCCGAGGCGCTGCGCGAAGTCCGTCGCCGGCTGCTCGGGCAGCTCGGACTCGCCGCAGCACACCTGAGCCCATCGCCGGCATCCGGGCCGCTGGCGCGAGTTGTCCATCAGATCGCCATTCGAGAGGGCATCGTGGGCGCGAACCGGTAGCATCGCGCGCCCCGTGAATGCGTTGGGTTCCTTTGCCGAGGTTGCCCGCAGGGACGGGCGCGCGGCGCTGGTGACCGCGGTCAGCGGGCGGCACGCCGGCCGGCGGCTGCTGGTGAGAGCCGATGGCTCGCAGGAGGAGACGCTTGGAGACCTGGAGCTCGACGCGCGGACGCTGCGTGCGGCGAAGGAGCTGATCTGGGCCGAGCGCTCGGAGCTGCGCGGCGAGCTGTTCATCGATGTCACCGCTCCCGCCCCACGCGTACTGATCTTCGGTGCAGTCACCTATGCCAATCACCTCGCTCACCTCGCGCGCGTGACCGGCTGGCGACCGTATGTGATCGACCCGCGGGCGAGGTTCGCGACCCGCGAGAGGCTACCTGACGCGATCGAGGTCATCGTGGCGTGGCCCGGCGACGCGCTGGAGCGCCTCGGCGGAATCGACCGCGCCACCTACATCGCCGTCCTCTCCAACGATCCGAAGATCGACGACGAGGTCCTGCGGCGGGCGCTGGGCGCGCAGCCCGCCTACATCGGCGCGATGGGGTCCCGCCACGCCCAGGCCCAGCGCCGCGAGCGACTGCTCGCGGCCGGCTTCAGGGAGGCCGACCTCGCACGAATCAGCGCTCCGGTCGGCCTGGACCTCGGCGCGCTCAGCGCGCCGGAGACCGCGCTCGCGATCATGGCCGAGCTCGTCGCCGTCCGCTACGGGCGCGGGGGCGCGCGCCTCTCTCCTGGCTGGCGACGCGAAGCCGATCGGCCGATCTCCGCGCCACCACCTCCATGCGCAGAGCTGGACGCGAACAGGCCGGCGGCGCTGGACACCAACGGGTCGGCGGCGCTGGACACGAACGGGTCGGCGGCGCTGGACACGAACGGGTCGGCGGCGCTGGACACGAACGGGTCGGCGGAGTATTGTCGCCGACCTGAACGGGCACCTGCCAGCTTGGCGGTGCCGTCGCAGTGTGCCGGCGCAGGAAGGGAACCAGATGGCCAGAAGGACGGATCGCCGGGCTTCAGGGCGGCACGGTGACGCGTGCTGAGCGTGGCTTCGGTGCTCTGGGTGGTGGGGATCGCGATCGGCGTGGGGCTGATTCTGGTTGCCGCGGTGATCGTGATCGCGATTGTCCTGCTGGCTGTAAGGATCGCCAAGCAGGCCAGCAGTGCCGAGCAGGCGGTCGAGGCGGTGCGTCAGCAGACGGCCGAGCTTGGTGGCGTCGCGCGCATCAACGACTCGGGCGTGAGGATCCTCCACGCCGCCCGGTCGCTTCGAAAGGTGGCGGTCGGAAAATGACGGTTTCGCCGGCGGCGCTCAGCGGGCACGCCTACTGGGTGCTTGCGCTGAGCATCGCATTCGGCGCGTCGGTGATCGTCACAATTCTGCTCACGGTGCTGGTGAAGACCGTCGGGAGCATCGAGAGCTCGGTTGACGGCCTGCTGGAGATCGTGGGTAACGTCGCGTCCAACACCCAGAACATCCCGCAGCTCGCGGCGACGGCACCGGTGCTGGCCCAGATCGTGGACGAGGCAGTAGTCCAGGACGGCTACATGAACGCCCTCACCGACGGGTTCGGATTCGGAGACGCATGAGCAACACCGACGTACTCATCATCTCGAGCGTCGTGCTGGCGGTGGCCGTCATCCTCGTGCTCGCCGTCGCGCTGATCGAGGTTCGCAGGCGCCTGACGAGGATCTCGAAGGGACTCACGACGCTGAACTCCGCATTGCAGGGCGTCGAGTCCCAGCACCTGCGCCCGCTCGAGGGCGCCGTCAAGGCGATCAACGCTCAGTTCGACGTCATCCTCGGTGCGCTGCCCGGGATCGCCCGCAAGGCCGCGATCGTGGCCGAGAGGAGGCCACAATGACCCTCTGGTGGATCGGAGACGGCGTCCTGCTGGTCATCGTCTTCCCAGTCGTGGTGTACCTGCTCCGCGGAGTGCTGGGCGCCACCAAGACCATCGTCCCGATCGTACGGGAAACCGCAAAGGTGGCGGCCGCGGCGTCCAGGGATCTCGACGCCGGTCGGCTTCTGCTGACCACGGAGGGCCAGGCGAGCAAGACTGTCGCCGGAGTAGCGGATTACGGCGGCTCCCTCGACGTGATCCTCGACGATGCCGGGTAGGAGGGCTCGATGACACCGGTGCTTGGAGTCATAGCCGCTGGCATAGTGATGGTCGTCACGGTCGCGCTAATCGTTCTCGCGCTCGTCTTCTATCTCGTCTCGGTGATCGTGGCGCTGCGGAAGATCACCGGAGGACTGGATGAAGTGATCGAGAACGTAGGGGAGATCGTCTCCAAGACCCTGCCCGTGAACAGCGTCGTGACGAGCATCAACAAGCAGCTCGACACGGGCGTCGATCTGCTCGAGGGCCTGCTCGTGAAGAAAGCAGGGATGGAAGACGCGCTCGGGCTCGTCGACGGGCTCTACCCGGGGGCGGCCGGCGCTGGATTCAGGATGTTCCCCCAGAGCGCCAGCACCCGGGCGCCGCGCATCGGCGAGGTGTACACGAAGGGCACGCTCACGCTGGCGCGCCTCGGCCGCGAGGCGCCGATCGCCGCCGCCAACCCGGCCGGCCCGGTGCTACGCAACGCGCAGGCAGGCAGCAGCGCCGCGGGGACTCTCTACCCGGGAGGCCGTGCGTTGGGGGCGAGCTCGCTGCCGAGCTCGCCCGTGATCGGCAGCGGCGCACCCGTCCAGTACGAGCAGCGACAGGACATCGGAGCGCCGCGTCAGCGCCTTCCCACACGCCCGGTGGTCTCGGTGCCAGCGAGTGGGACTCCCGCACCCTCGGAGCCCGTGGCCCCTGCGGCGCCAGCGGGCGGGACGCCCCCACCCTCGGAGCCGGCAGCCCCAGCCGCTTCCGGCTCCCCCGATGCCATCAGGTGGAAGCGCTGAGCACCTGACCGGACCGCCGGGCGGCCGGGCGGACACCAGAGTCAGGCCTCGGTCGCCTCCCCAGACGAGAACGCAGCTCGATGGCACTCCCAGCCGTCTAGAATCGACACGAAAGGAGCACCTGTTGCAGACCCCCGCAGCATTCGAGTACGAGCGCGCAAGCAGCGTGGAAGGAGCTATCGCTTCCCTGCAGAGGCTCGGCTCTGATGCGCGCATCATCGCCGGCGGGCACAGCCTGCTCCCGATGATGAAGCTCCGGCTCGCGCAGCCCGAGCACCTGATCGACATCAACGATCTGGCCGAGCTTTCCTACATTCGCCAGCAGGGCAACGAGATCAGGATTGGGGCGCTCACCCGGCACGTGGACCTTCAGCGCTCCGAGCTGCTCGCGAAGCTCCTGCCGCTGTTCCGCGACGCGGAGAACGTGATCGCCGACCCGGTCGTGCGCAACCGCGGCACGATCGGCGGCTCGCTCTGCCAGGCTGACGCGGCCGAAGACCTATCTTCGGTCTGCTCGGCGGTCAAGGCACAGGTAGTGATCCGCGGTACCGGCGAGCGGTTGATCGGGATGGAGGACTTCCACGTCGGGCTCTACATGACAGCGGTAGGGGAAGGCGAGATGCTCACCGAGGTGCGCATTCCGATCCGCCCCGGGGGCACGTCGATGGGGAGTGCGCACGAGAAGGTAGAGCGGCGTGCCGGTGATTGGGCGATCGCCGCCGCCTCGGCGGCGATCTGGATCGATGGCTCTACGATCGCCGGCGCCGGCGTGGCGCTCAGCGCGGTCGGCCCTACGACCGTGCACCTCCGACGGGCTGAGGAATTGCTGCGCGGCAAGGCTCCCTCGGAGGAGCTGTTTGCGCAGGCTGGTGAGATCGCCTCTGAGGATTGCTCCCCGAGCGCGGACGGGCGCGGCCCGATCGACTACAAGCGCCACCTCGCCGGCGTGCTCACCAAACGCGCCCTGCGCCGCGCCACGGCGCGCGCGCGCCACCAGGAGGTCTGACATGCAAGTCTCGATCAACGTCAACGGCAAGCAGGTCTCACGCGACATCGAGCCGCGGCAGCTACTAGTTCACTTCATTCGCGACACGCCTGGCCTGACGGGCACCCATTGGGGCTGTGACACCTCCAACTGCGGCGCGTGCGTCGTGCAGATGGACGGTAAGCCCGTCAAGTCGTGCACGACCCTGGCGGTAATGTGCGAGGGCCATGAGATCCGTACCGTCGAGTCGCTGGAAGTGGACGGCCGGCTTGACCCGATCCAGATCGGCTTCCACGAGCGACACGCACTCCAGTGCGGGTTCTGCACGCCGGGAATGCTGATGACGGCGCGCGCGCTGCTCGACGAGAACCCCGATCCAACCGAGGCCGAGATCCGGACAGCCATATCAGGCGCCATCTGCCGCTGCACCGGATACAAGAACATCGTCAGCGCGGTTCGGTGGGCAGCCGAGCACGACAGCGCTAGATGGCAATCTGGCCCGGCGAGGTCATCCGGGACGTCGCCGATCCAAGAGGAGGTATGAGCATGGCAATTGTCGAGAACCTTCCCAGCGCCGGCACCGAGCGGCCGATCGGCTTCGGCCGCCTGAAGCGTAAGGAGGACGCGCGCTTCATCCGCGGCCAGGGCACCTACCTGGACGACATCCGCCTGCCGGGGATGGTGCACGGCGCGATGCTCCGCAGCCCCTACGCCCACGCGCGCATCCTCTCGATCGACACCTCCAAGGCACTCGCGCATCCCAACGTCGCTGCGGTCGTGACCGCCAAGGACCTCGAGACGCTTGGATTGGCGTGGATGCCGACGATCTCCTACGACACCCAGGCGGTGCTCGCGGGCGACAAGGTCCGCTTCCAGGGACAGGAGGTGGCGTTCGTGATCGCCACCGACGAGTACTCCGCCAACGATGCGCTGGAGCTGATCGACGTCGATTACGAGCCGCTGCCGGCGATCGTCAACGCCCGCAAGGCGCTCGACCCCGGAGCGCCGCTGATCCGCGACGACAAGGCCGGCCAGCGAGACAACCTCGCGAGCCCCACCTGGGAGGCCGGCGAGAAGGCGGCGACCGACCGCGCGTTCGCGGAGGCCGATGCGGTCGTGACGCGGGACATCATCTATCCGCGCTGTCACCCAGCGCCGCTCGAGACCTGCGGCATGATCGCCGACTTCAACCCCGCCACCGGGCAGCTCGACATCTACAACGGCAACCAGGCGCCCCACGCCCACCGTACCGTCTACGCGCACGTCGCCGGGCTCGCGGAGCACATGATCCGCATCCGCTGCCAGGACATCGGCGGCGGCTTTGGCAACAAGGTCCCGGTCTACCCGGGTTACGTGTGCGCGATTGCGGGATCGATCGTCGCCGGGGTACCTGTCAAGTGGGTCGAGAACCGCACCGAGAACCTCACCTCCACGGGGTTTGCCCGCGACTACATCATGCACGCCGAGATGTGCTCCAAGGACGGCAAGATCACCGGCCTGCGGGTCGACGCGCTCGCCGACCACGGCGCCTTTGACTCGACCGCGCAGCCGACGAAGTTCCCGGCGGGGTTCTTCCACATCGTTTGCGGGTCCTACGACCTGTCGGCAGCGCACGTCAAGGTCAAGGCGGTCTACACCAACAAGGCGCCGGGTGGCGTCGCCTACAGGTGCTCGTTCCGGATCACCGAGGCCGTCTACCTGGTGGAGCGGATGGTCGACGCGCTCGCGCTGGAGACGAAGGTCGACCCGATCGACCTGCGGATGCGCAGTTTCATCGCCCCCGAGCAGTTCCCCTACGAGACGACGACCGGGTGGACCTATGACTCCGGGAACTACGCGCAGACGATGCGCGTGGCGATGGAGATCGCCGGCTACGAGGACCTCCGCCGCGAGCAGGCGGAGAAGCGCGCGCGGGGCGAGATCATGGGCATCGGCGTGTCGTTCTTCACCGAAGGCGTGGGCGCGGGCCCGCGCAAGCACATGGACATCCTCGGGCTGGCGATGAACGACGGCGCTGATTTGCGAGTCCACCCGTCGGGCAAGGCCGTGGTCAGCATCAGCTGCCAGACACAGGGGCAGGGGCACGAGACGACGTTTGCGCAGATCGTCGCCGAGGAGCTGGGCATCCCGCCCGAAAACATCGACGTTCGCCACGGCGACACAGACAAGTCCCCGTACGGCCTGGGCACCTACGGCAGCCGCTCGACGCCGGTGTCCGGCGCCGCGGTAGCGGTCGTCTCGCGCAAGGTGCGCGACAAGGCACGCCTGATCGCGGCCACGATGCTCGAGGCCAGGCCCGAGGATCTAGCCTGGGAGAAGGGTCGCTGGTATGTCAATGGAGACCCCGAGCAGGGCGCGCTGATCGAGGACATCGCGCTGCGGGCCTACAGCGGCGAGCCGATGCCCGCCGGGATGGAAGGCGGGCTCGACGCGCAGGTCATCTACGACCCGCCCAACCTGACCTATCCCTACGGCGCCTATATCGCCGTAGTCGACATCGACCCCGAGACCGCCCACGTCACCGTCCGGCGCTTCATCGCGGTCGATGATTGTGGGGTGCGCATCAACCCGATGGTCGTCGACGGCCAGATCCATGGCGGGCTGGCGGAGGGCATCGGCATCGCGTTGATGGAGCTCATCTCCTTCGACGAGGAGGGCAACTGCCTGAACTCGTCGTTCATGGACTACCTGATCCCGACCGCGCTGGAGTGTCCTGACTTCGAGCTCGGGGAGACGGTCACACCGTGCCCGCACCACCCGCTCGGGGCCAAGGGCATCGGCGAGTCGCCCAACGTGGGGTCCCCGCCGGCGATCGTCAACGCGGTCATCGACGCGCTGCACCAGACCCACGGCGTGGACCAGATCGACATGCCCTGCACCCCGGCGCGCGTCTGGGCCGCGATGCAGGGTCGTCCCGAGCCGCCCCAATGATGAGCGCCGCTGTGTCGCGGCGAGCCCGCGAGCTCGCCGCGCAGGGTACTCCGTACGTGACGGCGACGGTCGTGCGCGCCCAGCACCCGACGAGCGCGCAGGCGGGAGACGCCGCGATCGTGCTCGGCGACGGGGCGATCGAGGGCTTCGTCGGCGGCGTGTGCGCGGAGCACAGCGTGCGCGTGCAGTCGCTGCAGGCGCTCGCGACCGGGGAGGCGGTGCTGCTGCGGATCCTTCCCGACACCGAGGAGGGAACCCTGCCCACGGCGGCGGGGACCGGCGACGACGAGGCTTCCAACCAGGACGGGGCGATCACCGTCAAGAACACGTGCCTCTCGGGCGGGGCAATCGAGGTCTTCCTGGAGCCGGTGCTCCCCGCACCTCGCGTGCTGGTCCAGGGCGAGACGCCGATCGCGGGCGCCGTGCGCCGGATCTGCCCGGAGCTCGGGCTCGAGCCGATCGCCGTGGACCGCGGGGCTCCCGAGCCCTCACCCGGCGATCTGGCGCTGGTTCTCGCAGCACATGGCCGAGACGACCTTCACGTGCTCCGGCGGGCTCTGGAGGCCGGCGTACCCTACGTCGGGTTGGTGGCCAGCCACAGGCGGGGCGCCGGGGTGATCGCCGAGCTCCGTGAAGACGGCATGCCCGGCGAGCTGCTGGAGCTGATCGACATGCCGGCCGGGATCGAGATCGGCGCGCAGACCGCTGCCGAGATCGCGCTCTCGATCCTCGCCAAGGTCGTCGCCGTGCGCCGCGGGTTGGCCGCCGGGGACGAGGGCGTGCGCGCCGGCACCGCGCCGGCCGCGCCGGGCACGCCAGCCCCGGCCGGGGCGCCACCCGCACCGAGTCCCCCCGCCACTCGGGGCCCGCCCGTCCCGGCCGCGCCGGTAATCGCTGTTGACCCGATCTGCGGGATGACCGTCGCCGCAGTTCCCGGGACGCCCTCGGTGCAGCACGATGGCGAGACGATCTATTTCTGCCGCGAGGGCTGCAAGGCCGAGTTTCAGTCCAGTCACGAGCATGCGCTCGCCGCAGACTGACCGCTTCGTCACAGGGCTCGTGCTCGGGGCGGGCGGCTCGGCGCGCCTCGGCACTCCCAAGCAGCTCCTGCCCTACGGCGAGAGCACGCTGCTTGGCCACGTCGTCGGCGTCGCGCGGAGCTGCTGCTTTCACCAGTTGGTGGTGGCGATCGGCGGTGCGGCAGACGAGGTGCGCGCGAACGTCGACCTCGCTGGAACCGACGTGGTGGTCAACGACGCTTACGGACAGGGCTGTTCGTCGTCAATCGCGGCGGGGATCGAGATCTTGGACCCGCGTTGCGAGGTCATCGTGCTGATGCTCGGTGACCAGCCGGGCGTGAGCGCCGGCACCGTGGGCTCCCTCCTGGAGTGGCGCGGCCAGGCAGCCCTCGCCGTGTGCCGCTACGAGAACGGGCGCGGGCATCCGATCGCGTTCGCCTCCAGCCTCTTCGGCGAGCTTGCCACGCTGCACGGGGACAGGGGCGTCTGGCGACTGCTCGAGCACCACGTCGTGCAGACCGCGGAAGTGCAGCTGCCGGGCCCGATCCCGCTCGACGTCGACACGCCGCAGGACTACCGGGCGGTCCTGGCGCACGCGGGCCTGCAGGAGACTCCCGCCGGCGTGGGCGGTGGCGTCGCGCACGCGTGCCTGCGGGAGGCCCCCGCCGGCGTGGACGCCGGCCCCCGGGGAAAGTGAGCCCGCGCGGAGCCACGGGCGAAGCACGCGATGAGGTCCGCGCGCTCGTGCCCGACGTCGAGACCCTCGCCCAGCGCCTGGGGAGCGTCGACTACCTCATCGACGAAGGGCTGGCGACCTCGATCTTCCTGAGCCTGCGCCTGCCCCAGCCGCTGCTGCTGGAGGGCGAGGCGGGCGTGGGCAAGACCGAGGCGGCGAAGTCGCTGGCGGTCGTACTCGACACGCCTCTGATCCGCCTGCAGTGCTACGAGGGGATCGACGCCGCGGAGGCGCTCTACGAATGGAATTACCCGCGCCAGCTTCTGAGCATCCGGCTCGCGGACTCGAGCAGCTCGGCGCTGCGCGAGGAGGAGCTGTTCGGTCCCGATTACCTGATCCGCCGCCCGCTGCTGCGCGCGCTTGCGCACCCCGGGCCGCGGCCCGCGGTGCTGCTGATCGACGAGATCGACCGCGCCGACGACGACTTTGAGGCGTTTCTGCTCGAGATGCTCGCCGAGGCCAGCGTGACGATCCCGGAGATCGGCACGATCGTGGCCACCCATCCGCCGATCATCGTGCTGACCTCCAACCGCACGCGCGACCTCCACGACGCCGTCAAGCGCCGCTGCATCTACCACTGGATCGACTACCCCAACCCGCAGCGCGAGGTCGAGATCGTCCGCCGCCGCGTGAAGGGCTCCTCCGAGACGCTGGCGGTGCAGGTCGCAGATGCCGTCTCGAGGATGCGCGACAGCGATGTACAGAAGCCGCCGGGGGTCGCCGAGGCGATCGATTGGCTGGCGGCCCTGAACCTGCTCGGCATCGAGAAACTGGACGCCGGCTCGATCGACTTGACCCTGGGGTCCGTGCTCAAGTACAACGAGGATCAGGAGGTGATCCGCGCGGCCGGCTTGGAGGCGCTCGTGGGCGACGGTGACTGACGCCCGGGCGTCCAGCGAGGGTCCTGGAGCCAGCAAGGCTCCGGCGTCCGGGAAGGCTCCGGCGTCCGGGAAGGCTCCGGCGTCCGGCGAGGCTCCGGCGGCCGGCGGCGCGTTCGGCGTGCAGACGATCGAGCTCGATCTGCCGCCGCTGGTGGGCGCCCTCAGCCAGCGCCTGCGCGACGCCGGCCTGCGCGTCACGCCTGAGCGCGGCGCCGACTTCGCGCGCGCCCTCACCCTCGTCAAGCCGATCACCCGCCGCCGCCTGTACTGGACCGCCCGTGCGATGTTCGTCTGCGACCAGGCGCAGGTCAACGCGTTCGACGCTGTCTTCTTCGCGCTCTTCGGCAACCGTCTCGACGATCAGGACTTCGAGCCCCAAGACGCCCGCACCGTCCCCGCCCCGCGCGACGATCGTCCCAGGTCCGATCACAAAACCTCGTCCGGGGACTCCGGCGAGCACAATCGACGCGCCCTTCCCTCGTCCTCGCCAGCGGGCGAGGACCAACGAGACGAGAATTTGGCCGAGGTCGAGGTGCCGGTTGCGATGGCCAGCGACGAGGAGCTTCTGGGGCGCAAGAGCTTCGACGCGCTCGAGCCCTACGAGCTCGCGGCGCTGTACCGGCTGATGTCGCGCCTGCGGATCGCGACGCCGCTGCGGCGTACGCGCCGCTTTCAAAAGCGCCGGCGCGGGGAACGCGTCGACGTGCGCCGAACGCTGCGGGCGAGCCTGCGCACCGGGGGTGACCCGATCCGCCTCGCCCACAGGCGAAGGCGGATCGTCCACCGCAGGCTGGTGATGCTGTGCGACATCTCGGGCTCGATGGAGCCCTACGCGCGCGCCTACCTGCAGTTCCTGACCTGTGCGGCGGGCAGCGGCTCGAACGCCGAGGCGTTCGCGTTCGCAACGCGACTAACCCGCCTGACCCGCGCCCTGGCCTCCCGGCACCCCGAGCGCGCGATCCAGCGCGCCGCCGCGGCGGCACCGGACTGGTCGAGCGGAACCCGGATCGGCGATGCTCTGAAAACCTTCAACGACCGCCACGGGCGCCGCGGCATGGCCCGCGGCGCGGTGGTGGTGATCCTCTCCGACGGCTGGGAGCGCGGGGACCCGATGCTCGTGGGACGCGAGATGGATCGCCTGGCGCGCCTGGCCCACAGAATCATATGGGTCAATCCTCGTGTCAGCGCCAGCGCGTTCTCCGTTCAGGCGGGTGGGATGGTGGCGGCGCTGCCCCACTGCGACGCGCTCGTGAGCGGTCACAGCTTCCAGGCGCTCCATCAGGTGACCGAGGCGATCGGGGCGCCAGAGTGCCTGCCGGCGGCGAGCCACAAGCCGCCGCCGGCCAACGAAGGCGAAGGCGAGGGCCGGGAGTCATGGGCCAGCGCCACCCCGGTTCCGGGCAGCTCGGTCGCGATGCCCAGCGGATACGGTTCGAGTAGGGGCAACACCACCGCAGGCTGGGTGACAGACGAGAGCGAGCTTATGATCGAAGCGCAGGTGCAGCAATGAGCGAAGCTCCGGCCAAGACGTGCATCTACCCGGGCTGCGAGCGGCCCGCGGTGCCCGCCCACCCGCTCGGCGGACCGCAGCCCTCGTTCTGCGACTCCGAAGAGCACAATGCACTCAGCGCCCACCAGGAGCGCGGGCGGCGGTCCGAAGACGAAGACGAGTCCGAGCCCCGGTCCGCGTCCGAGGGCCAGCGTTGACGCCGAGACCGAGGGTCCGCGTCCGAGGGCCAGCGTTGACGCCGAGACCGAGCGACCGCGTTGACCAAGAGTGCGCGCGATGATATTCAGTAACGATTGCGACCCAAGGAGGAGATCAAGCAGTGGCTGACGAGGCTTACCGAGCAGTCTTTCTGCGCGTGCACCCGACCGGCAAGATGGTGCTCAGCCTGACCACGGAGCCAGACGGGAGGGAGGACCAGTACGCCAAGCTAGTCGCCGACCAGCTCGGCGTCCCGGCGCTCGACGTCAAGGTGGTCCCCGCCGACACCGACCGCTTCGGCGTCGGTCACGGCTACAACACGAATCCGTCCCCTGGCACGGCGGGAGCGATCGCCGGCGCGACCACCAAGATTCGCGAGAAGGGGCAACTCCTCGCGGGCATGGCGCTGGGAGCCCCTCCCCAAACCCTCGAGTGGTCAAACGGCGCCTGGGTCGCCGGCAATGGCGACGATCCCAAGCGGATCAAGACGGTCGAGGAGGTGGCGCTCTACGCGCACGGCACCGGCGCGCTGCCGCCGGGGGTCGAAGGAGGGCTCGACGCCCAGAGCGTCTACCGCGACTGACCGCTCGCAGCCCGTCAGCGCTGGGGTCTTGTCCCGGCTTGACCGGGAACCGGTCCCTGGGTGTGCCAACCTAGGCCGTGTTGGTCGCCGCTGCGGGAATCCCGCATGATGACTGCGCGCTCATCGCCGATCTCACCCTCCGGACAGCCTTATGGATGTAGGTTCTCGAGCGTCGGATGGCTGCACGGCGTCGAGTCGTGGTGCCAGCCCCATCTGCTTCACCTAAAACCGCGGGCTGGGCGGCGCAGGACGCTTCACTCAGGCGCTCGAGCGAGGACCACACGACAAGCCCCCCGGGCCGGCGGGGGCCTTGCCCTCTGCACCCCGCGGAGCGAGGCCGCGACGGCACACCCGGTGAAAGCGCTGGGGGTTTGTCGCCGCATCCCCGTCTCGGAACGCTCGACCAGGGCTCACCACAGCGCGGCGAGACTGCGGCCGAGGGGGCTTGCCGCCGCATCCCGTCTCGGAACGCTCGACCAGGGCTTCGCCGCTGCGCCTCAACTCGTGTCGAAGCAGCCATAGATCGTGAACAGCGGGTTGACGACGTTGTGCCCGTGCGCGTCGCGCATGAGCTGCTGGCCGACGAAGGTTGGCGGGGCCTCTGCCTTGTAGCAGCCATTCGATTTGACGCTCATGTCGTAGACGACGGGCGTTTGCTGGAACGGCACGGCCCCGGGCTGCGGGATGAGCACGTCAAGGGTGCAGTTCCAGTCATCGCCCGGGCCCTTGCTCGGACCGGCGCGCCGGCGACAGGTCGTGAGCACCCGGAGCTTGGCGCCCGGTGGCACGTGGCGTCCCAGCAGCCGCTGCTGGATCAGCGTGAGGTTGTTGAACGCAGGCGTCATCGAAGCTTCCAGCCGGGAGGCCGTGATCGCCGGCGGTCCGAGGTTGGTCGCAGCCGCCAAGACCGCAATCAACGCCGCCGAGCCAACCACTACCCGGACCGCGGCAACCCACCCGGGCCTCCGGCCAACCGGCGCTCCGGCGAAGTCACGGCGGCGGAAGATCAACCATGAGGCGGTCAGGCATATCACTATCCATGCGACGCTGACGATGCTCTCGAGGATCAGCGGGCCGTAGAACGCATGGCCGGCGAGCAACCCGTGCCAGTCGTCGAACGCCGCAGCGAGGAGCAGCACGTGCATCCACGAACCGCTGCCGATAAGCGCCAGGAGCGCCATCACGAGCCCTACGATGACTGGGGCCAGGACGCCCGCGATCCCGTTACGGGTGAGCACCGAGAACAGCAGCGCCAGGCTCGTGAAGGCCAGCACCGGAAGCACGCTCACCAGCCAGCTCGCAAGCACCAAGCCCAAGCACTTGCCGGAGCCGAGCACCGTGCCACCCAGGCCGACAAGCGGCTGATCGCCAGTCACCAGCAACCCCGCCACGAGGCTCGAGAGCGCCGCCGTCAGCACAAGCGCCACCGAGAACGTCGCCGCCGCCAGGACCTTCCCCGCAAACAAATCTCTGCGGATACAGGAGCGGGTCAGCACCATCTTCCATGTCCCGTAGCGATCCTCGGAGGAGAACACGTCGCCGGCCAGGACCCCTGCCAGCACCGGGAATCCCCACGCGCCGGCAAAGCCCAGGACCACGAGCGAAACGGCAAAGCTAGAAGTGTGGACCCACACACCCAGCAAAGTGTCTGAAGGGACCCCGCTCTGGAGCTTGAGAATGACGGCGAACGCGAACGGAGCGAGCAGGCATACGAGTGCCAGTAATCGCGTCGATAGCTGGGCGGCGAGCTTGCGACGCTCAGCTCGATAGACGCTCCACACGGTCGCGGCCTCCCCCCGCTTCGCCCGTCAGGACCGGGATTCCCCGCTCGCGGGAAAGCGCGCCCGCTTCGTCGTGGCTTCGCCGGTGAGCGCAAAGAACATCGATTGAAGCGGGCTGGAGAGCAGCTCGAGACGACGGACAGCTACACCCGCCGTGCCGAGCTTGAGCATGAACCGATCACGCCTTCGGTCCTCTACCGTGAGCGTGAGCCCATCATCGGGCAGCGCGGCGGCGTGCACGCCCGGCTCACGCTCGGCGATCTGGAGCACCCGCAGATCGTCGCTCGTGCTCAGCCGGTAGGCCGACGGCGGGGCCTGTGCTCGCAACTGCGCAGCCGTGCCGTCCCACACCACCGCACCACGGCGAAGCACGGTGAAGCTGTCGCATATGTCCTGTACCTCCTTGATCTGGTGGCTGCTCAGCAGCACCGCCACCTTCTCGCGGGCCAACCGCCGCAGGAGCGCTTCCATGTCACGGGCGCCCGCTGGGTCCAGTCCACCCGTCGGCTCGTCGAGCAGTAGGAGCTTCGGGGCACGCAGCAGCGACGCGGCAACGCCCAAGCGCTGGCGCATGCCCGTGGAGTAGCCGCTCACACGATCGGATCCGCGCTGGGCCAGCATCACCTGCTCCAAGACGTCGTCGATCCGGGCCCTCGCGTCGCCACCGTCGAGCTCGGCCAAGAGCTCTAGATTCGCGCGCCCCGACAGATACGGATAGAAGCTCGGGTCCTCCACGAAGCCAGCCACTCCCTCGAGCACGACCGAATCCGGTGCACGCAGAGCTCGACCGAACAGCTCGATCGACCCGGCATCGGGCGCCACCAGCCCGAACAGCATCCTCAGCAAGGTTGTCTTGCCCGCCCCGTTGGGACCCAGTAATCCCCGCACCTCCCCCTCCCCGAGTACGAGATCGATGCCGTTGACCGCGCACGTGGCGTCGAAGCGCTTGACCAAGCCGCTCGCGCGCACAGCGGCGATCGGCACCGCATGACCCGGAACGGTCAAGTCAGACGGGCCTCGACCGTAACCTCGACCTCATCGGCGACCTTCAGCGTTCCGAACAGGATCGAGTAGAGCTTGATTGCCCAGTCGGTCTGCTCGAGGACAGCGATCGCGCTGAGCTCGCCGTCCTCTCCCACATCGAGGTCGAACGCGATCGGGCGTTCCTTGCCGACGAGCTTCAACTCGCCCTGGACGTTGAACCGGCTGCCGCTGGCGGCGCTATGCACGGCGCTCGATCTAAACGCGATTTCCTGCCGCTTCAGGATCTCGTCGTCGATCGTCTTCTGGATGCTCTCCTTGTCTTCGTCGCCAAGCGCCTGCACGCCACCGGTGCCCTTACGCACCCGCAGGGTACTGGCGTCTGCATCGAGCGCGATGCTGGTCAGCGCGGGATCCTCGCCGGCCTCTATGGTCGCCGTCCAGGAGGTGACCTCTAGCACGAGGTCGTGGCCGGCTTTGGCCGCGACGCCCGTACGCCCCGTCTTGACCAGGAGCGTCCCGTTCTCGGGTCCGAGCCTGTGGGTGCCTGCCTGGAGCGGCATCGGTGACGGATATCCTATTCACCCTATTCACAAGCGGCGGCAGGAGACCGGGGCTGGCCCACCGGGCCTGGCCCAGGGGGGCCTGGCCCGGAGCCCGAGTCTGGCCCTTCGAACAAAGGAGAACGCACATGGCCGTAGATCTGGATCATCAGTTCTCGATGGCGAAGCCGATCGACGATAGCTTTGCGACGATCCTCGACCTGGAGCGGGTGGTGCCGTGCGTCGAGGGAGGCAGCGTGCTGGAAAAGATCAGTCCTACCTCCGTCAAGGCCGAGATCAAGGTCAAGATGGGCGCGATGGGAATGAAGTTCACCGGCACCGTCGAGGTCGTGGAGCAGGATGCCGGCGCCCACCGGGCCGTGATGAGCGTGAAGTCAAAGGAGGCTGGCGGTCAGGGACACGCGAACGCCAACGTCGCGTTCGCGCTCAGCGACGGCGGCGGTACGATCCACACCAACGCGCAGATCACCGGCAAGGCCGCATCGATGGGCGAGGGCGCCATCATCGGCGTGCTCGACGCGCTGATCAAGGACTTCACCGGAAAGCTCGCCCAGCTCTGATCCGCAGCGGGCGTGCAACTCTATCGGGGGCACGCAACCTGTGATCCGGCGGGCCCGCGACTCGGGGCGGTTACGCAACCTGTGATCCGCCCGGGCACTTCCGCCCTTATATTCTACTAGTTGCGACAGATGTCACTATCCGGGCCCGATGCCGCAAGGAGGAACAAGATGAAGGATGTGATCGAGCAGGTCGATACGTGGGTCTCGCGCGGAGACCGAGTCGCGCTTGCAACTGTCGTCGGGGTCAAGCGCTCGGCGCCCCGGCCGCCCGGTTCGAAGATGGCGATCAACGACCGCGGTGAGGTTCACGGCGCCGTTTCGGGAGGCTGCGTCGAGGGTGCGGTGGTCGAGGTGGCCGAAGGCGTGCTGGCCGGCGGCGAGCCACAGCTCCTGCATTACGGCATCCCGGACAGCGACGCGTGGGATGTCGGGCTGCCGTGCGGCGGCGAGATCGACGTCTGGGTCGAGCGCTACGAAACGTGAGCGCCCAGAGCTCGTTCGCCGAAGTGGCGCGCGAAGACGGGCGCGCCGCGCTCATCACCGCCGTCGGCGGGCCGCACGCCGGCGCGCGGCTGATGGTCGATGCCGGCGGAAAGCAGGAGGGCACGCTCGGCGACGCGGTGCTCGACGCGCAGGCGCTGTCCGACGCAGGCGAGCTGATGTGGGCCGAGCGCTCGGAGCTGCGCGGTGAGCTCTTCATCGACGTCACCGCGCCGGCTCCCCGGCTGCTGATCTTCGGCGCGGTGCAGTACGCCCACCACCTCTCTCACCTAGCGAGCGTGACCGGCTGGCGAGCCTACGTGATCGACCCGCGCGCGCAGTTCGCGACGCGCGAGCGCTTCCCCGATGCAGTCGACGTGGTGGTCGCGTGGCCGGGGCGTGCGCTGCAGCAGCTCGGCGGGCTGGATCGCGCGACCTACCTCGCGATCCTCACCCACGACCCGAAGCTCGACGACGAGGTCCTGAAGCTCGCCCTGAGCGCGCAGCCGGCCTATATCGGCGCGATGGGCTCAAAGCGGGCGCAAGCGCAGCGCCGCGAGCGCATGCTCGCCGCCGGTGTCGCGGACGAAGAGCTGAAGCGCATCAGCGCCCCGATCGGCCTCGACCTCGGGGCGCTCAGGCCCGCAGAGGTCGCGCTGTCGATCATGGCCGAGCTCGTGGCCGTCCGTTATGGGCGCGATGGCGGACGGCTATCCCAGCGGCGCGGCGGCAAGATCCACTGAGGCAGCCCCGCCGTCGTGGTGTCCGGCGCCGGCCCCGCGGGCCGGGCGCCGTCATCGCCGTCATCCGCCGTTTTCCGCCGCGGTCCGGCGGTATGCTGCTCGCATATGAAACGCTGGACGTTTCTTGGTGGGATCACTGCGGTCATGGTCACGCTCGTCGTAGCGCTGGCGGGCTGCGGCGGGAGCGTCCACGCCACTGTTTCGGCGCCACCGGCAACCACGGTAATCAAGACGACCCGGACGCCCGCCCCGCCACCGGCAACCAACACCGTCACGGCTCCCAGCCCGACGCCGGCGAGCTCTACAGGCGGGCCACCGCGATGCTCGGAGCTCGCCGCCACGGACGACGGCGGACAAGGTGCCGGTGGCACCTACTACGGCCGTGTGACGTTCCGGAACGTCACCGACCAGACCTGCGTCCTTGGAGGGTTCGCCGGTTTGCAGCATCTCGATCCCGCGGGCCGGCCGCTGCCGACCAACGTGATTCGGGATGGCAGCTCGCACCTTGTAACGCTTGCCCCACAGGCCCGGGCCTCGTTCGCCTACAGAACATCGGACGGCGCCACGGGGCCGTGCCATGACGCGCCCCGCATGGAGGTCACGCCCCCGGGCTCGTATCACCAGATCGTGGTCGTCGAAAAAGCTCCGGACTGCGAACCAGGCATCGGAGTCAGCGCGGTCATGCCAGGCAGGATTCAGGACCTAGCTGCGGCGCTCAGGTGATTGGGCAACGGGATCGCCGAGTCTGAGTGCATGGTCTGTCGCATGCGGGGGTCGGTCGTGTGCGTAATGAAGGGGCGGTCGCGGTGATCGACATCGCCGACACACTTGGGTGAAACCGCATGGCAACGATCACGATGCGAGAGATACGCGAAGGCGAGGTGCCCTTCGCCGCCGGGACCGCGTTGCAGGAGGACGCCGACCGGCCAGTCTTCAACGGCAACGGCCCTGACGACTACGTCTGCGGCACGTGCGCCAACGTCCTAGCCGCCGCGATGCACGAGGAGCAGATGACTAAGAAGGTCCGCGTGCGCTGCGGGCGCTGCTCGACGGTCAACGTCGCGGTGACCGAGGAGCCCTACCCGAGCCCCACATCAAGCCCCTTCTCGTAGCGCAGGCCCTCCTCGGACAAGTTCGCGTTGATCTGCTCGCGATACTCGGTGTTGGCGTCCAGGCGCTCCTGGCACTCGGACTGCGCGCCCCGGCACGTCAGCAGATGTTCATCATCAGCTCGCCGTCGGTCTGCTGCGCGAGCGCGAACGTGCGCCCGTTCAGGGTGTCGGTCAGCTCGAGGAACCTGCTGTGGGGCAAGCCCGCTGCGAGAGGGCAGGCGTCCGGCGTGCCGGGGTAACAGGCGCGTGAGGACTCCGCCGGTGTATGGTCAGTCGATACGCTTTCACAGGCGAGCATCCGTCGATCTGGACTCGCGCCATCGCATTGCAGGAATCGCGATCGTCCTCGCGCTGGCCCTGTAGATCGCCGCCGGTGGTCCCGCGACGGCGTCGGCGTCGTATCCCGGGCGCCCCGGAACGATTGCCTACCTGGACCTGTACATCAGCAGCTATAACAAGTACGGAGAGGACGACACCTACGCTCTGTTGGCCGTGCGACCACCAAGCCGGCGCTTGTCCCACACACGCAGCCTCGGTGCCGCTTCCCGTGACCTCTTGAGCTGCTCGTTCACCGATGGCTCAAAGCCTGACGCTGGGCAATTCTGTCCCACCGCGGCGGCGTTCTCCCCCGACGGCCGGCAACTCACGTTCGGCGGCAAAGGGTACCAAGTGTTCGGCGTGTTCGGCGAGTACGACGGTGCTCGCGATCTCACGATCGCGAGCGCCGACGGCAGCGCCGCGCGCCATCTTGCGCAGCAGACCGCCGACGACGAGCAGCCGGCGTTCCTGCCCGACGGCCAGACGCTCGTGTTCGCGGGGCGTCCCAAGCAGGGTGCGCCACTCGATCTCTACACTGTGGCGAGCAGCGGAACAAGTTTGACCCGGCTCACGACCTCGGGCGCTCAACAGCCCGCCCCCTGCGCGAACGGGTCGATCGCGTTCGTGCACCGCGGGGATGTCTACCTGGTGAGTGCAGATCGACGCACCCAGCGGCGGCTCACCCTGCGCGGCGGCAACTCGCCTGACTGCTCGCCCGACGGGCGCTGGATCGCGTTCGTCCGCCATCAAGACCTCTACCTCATCAGCAGCGTCGGCAGGCGCGTGCGCCGGCTCACCACCCACCACGTCCTCGACGGCAAGCCCGCGTTCGCGCCCACCGGCCAACAGATCGCCATCACAGCGACGTTCCCGTGCTCGTCCTCCTTCGGCAACTGCTGCGCGGACGAGACCTCACCCGCCTGCCGCGACGGCTCCGACGCCCTCGAGGTGATCGACCTCCGCGGGCGCGTCCGATGGCAGCTGTTCACCCACTGCGATGTCAACGGCAGCGTCGCTGAAGGGGGGTGCGACGCCCTCGGCGGCGTCGCGTGGCAGCCGCTGAGCCGGCGCTGATAGACCGTCGCGCGCGCTAGTAGGAAGTCCACGAGCCGCGCGCCGCGCCGATCGCCGCGGCGCCTCGCCCTCGGGCTCGGCTTCGCAACGACCGGCGCGCTACTCAACCACGCACGGCGGACGGCTCATGAAAGTCCCTCGATCTCAGCGGGTGTTGCAATCACCGTGAGAACCCAAGGCTGCCCATCAACGTGTCAGCCCCACCCTACGGATCGTAGCCTTCACTGCCGAGATGCTCGATAACGCGCAAATAGAACGAGCTTGGCCGCCGGGACCGGGCTGCTACGGTGCGATGGGGATGTTCACTGACGCGTTAGCCAAGCTCGAGCGAAGTTTCTAGATGCCCGGCATCCGTCAGCGGGAGCGATTGATCGCACGAGTCAGCCAGATCCGCGCGGCCGCGGCGAGCGACGCGTCCAGCAGCGAGCCGGCACGGTCAGCCGTAACGCTTCAGGCCCTGGAGAGCAGGATCGCCCACTTGGAAGCGCTACTCGAAGGGTTTCAGGACTCGGTGCACCGCGAGTCCGCGCGCCAAAGCAAGCGGATCGCCGACGTGGAGGCCCAAATTGAGCCGGAGGCGCTTGCGGTCGCTCTGAGCAGAGACGAACGCGAGCGCGGGCTGTAAGGCCTCGTAGGGCCGGGTGTCGCTGGGTGAGGACGCGCCTGCTACGTTCAGGGGAGCGGTTGACGCCTCGTCGGCCGCGAGGCAGCTCGCTTGGGTCCCGCAGTCAGCGGTTCGGGTCAGCAACAGCCTCCCGAATCGTTCGCGGCCGGCAGGGCCGCCAAGGAGTATTTAATGCCTACGTCCTTCGCCGATCTCGGCGTGTCGCCCGCAGTTCTCAGTGCCCTCTCCGCCCACGGCATCAAGGAGCCGTTTGCCGTTCAGCGCTTGGTGATCGGCGATGTACTCGCCGGTCGCGACGTGCTCACGCGGTCGCCCACCGGATCGGGCAAGACCCTCGCCTTCGGGATCCCGCTCGCCGATCGCATTCAAGCGGATGGGCCACGCCCGGCTGCGCTCGTTCTCGCGCCGACGCGCGAGCTGGCGACGCAGATCGTTGGCGATATCCGCGCCGTCTGCCACGCTCGGGCGCTGCGTGTAACGGCCGTCTACGGTGGTGTCGGCTTGGTCAAGCAGGCGCGCGACGCAGCTCGCTCGCATGTGCTCGTCGCGACCCCGGGTCGCCTGGAGGATCTGCTCGCTCGCCGCGCGTTCACCCTCGACGCGATCCGGACGCTGGTCCTGGACGAGGCGGACCGGATGCTCGACATGGGCTTCCGCCCAGCCGTGGACCGAATTGTCGGCGCGTGCCCGGAAGCGCGTCAGACCCTGTTCTTCTCGGCGACGCTCGACGGCGACGCCGGACGTGCCGCGAAGCAGTACACGCGCGACGCGGTCGTGCACGAGCACGGCCCGTGCGAACGCCGGGCCGCAGCCGGTATCGAGCACAGGTTCATCCCGGTGACCGACGAGGGACGCGTCGAGACCCTCGTCGTTGAGCTGACGCGCGAGCCCCGCAACTTGTCGTCCCTGGTGTTCGTACGGACCAAGCGAGGAGCGGATCGCCTCGTCAAGCGCCTGGATGCGCGGGGCCTGAAGGCCGTCGCGATGCACGGTAACAAGTCCCAGCGCCAGCGCGAGCAGGCACTCGCCCGTTTTCAGTCGGGCGCCGTCAACACGCTTGTTGCTACCGACGTGGCCGCCCGCGGGATCGACGTCACCGGAATCTCGCAGGTCATCAACTTCGATCCGCCCGACAACCGCGAGGCCTACGTCCATCGAGTGGGTCGGACTGGACGCGCAGGTAGGCAAGGCGTCGGCATCACCCTCGTGGGCAGCGCCGAACGTAATGAAATTGGTCGCATGGCTCATCAGCTCGGCATTGAACACTCACTCGGGGGTCAAGACGCGCCTGGAGGCTCAAGCGTGCGAGGGAGCCGCAACCAGCGCGCGGCCCGCGTCCAGCGCGGGGGCTGGGGCCAGCGCGGAGGCGAGAACCAACCCGGAGACGCGAACCAGCGCGGAGGCCGGGACGGTGAGCGTGGGACGCACGCTGCATCCCGAGGCAAGCGGGGCGGCCCGAATCGAGCGAATGGTGGGCGCGGGCGGGCCCGAGCGCGAGCGCGGGCGGGCGCGTAGGAGCGAGTAAATGCGCCGGCGGGGTCATTAGACTCCGTGGCTGACCGCTGACGCAGGACGTGCAGTTCGCACGGCGCGCTGGGATCGCGGTCTGAGGTGCGCTTGACGCCCATCACCGAGATCACTGTCGCCGGCGGCGACCGCTACCGCGTCGAGGGAGACCCCGACGATGTCGCCGCGCGTATCCTCGCTGCGGCGCGTGGTTCGATCATGGAGCTGGCCTGGATGGTGGAGGCGGAGACAGGTGAGCGCATCGCCGTGAACCCCGAGCACGTCGTGATCTTGCGGGTCGCCCGCTCGTAGGCGGGGCGACCCGGCTGGCTCGTTTAGGAGCCAGGCGAGCCGAAGGTCGAGGTCATCGTGCGCTTGAGCCGTCGTGCCTTGTCAGTTCCGCGGCGCCCCGCCCACGGATGGGGCCCTCGCGCCCACGGGTGCCACCCGAGGTTGCCGTAGTGTGTGCGTAGAGTTGCCTTGAGCTCTCCCCTGTGCTCGCCGCACGCGTAGCGGTTGGGGCCGTAGATGCCACGCCCGTGCCAGGTCAGCCAGCCCCCCGGGGCAGCGTCTAGGTATTCGCCGCAACGCAGATCGAGTAATTGCTGCTCAAGCGACACCTGCGTCTCCGGATCGGGCCGGTTTCCGCAGACCTCGCACTCGAAGACGACCTTCACCGGCACGCACTCACCCTAGCGCGTTGTCGGTCTCCGCGCACGCTCGCCCGGGAGGCATGCGGTCACGCAGCGACACACATCAAAGCCTCGGCGACGATCAGCTCCCCGTGGTACGCGACATGCAAACAACGCGAGCTCGTCCTCGAGCTCGGGCGTCACATGGGTCGCCAGCAGCCGCTTGCCTTCGCACTCTCGAGCGACCCGACCCACTTCGCCTTGTTTGGCATGCAGATGACCGTGCTAGGTCCCGCGTTCGGGCAGCGCCAGATCATTGACGAGAAGCCCGGGATCGAAATCCACGTCTCGAGCCTCCCGCGCACCACACGATCCGCCGCTTCGACGAGCAGCTGAGCCCGCTGGGCGCCCTATGGGGTGCGATCGCGACGCCCGAGGCTTCCATATCGGGAGGTGGCGGATCGCCGACGCGCCACGTCATCTCGAGCAACTTCGCCGAGATGACGAGCATGTCGAGCGCAGCGCCAGGGGCACGTTTTCGGAGACTCCACCACCGCCACATCGTCGTAGATGCTCGCACCAACTACGCCGGCGTCGGAGTCGAACGGATGCAGAACGTTGCCGACGCGTTCGGAGCGCGGCTCACCGAAAAGATCAGCTGCAGCGCCCCCCGCGCCCAACGAGACGCGCACGCAACACCGCGGAGGCCAGCCAACACGACGACGGCCTTCCCTCCAAGCGACAGGGCAAAGGCCGATGTGACGGTGTCGGTCCGGCTGAGAAGGCACCGTGGTGGCCTCTTCGATCACGCTCGGGTGTTCCCGAGAGCGATCGGAGGTCGGCGCGTATTGGGTCAGACCCCATCGTAGGTGTCGGGGTCGGTGGCGTTCTGCTCGGTCGATTCGCGGGCGGGCTGGACGGCGAGCGTCCCGTAGCCGAGCTGGAGAATGATAGTGCCGTCATTGAGGGTGATCTTCGGGATCGAGGGGTGCGCTATTGGCATGGTTATCTCCTCTTGGGTTGAGGTCTCGGGAGGTGGTTGGTGAAGCGCCGGGCGGCAGGGTAGCCGGCCGTGAAGCGCGCTCAGGTGGTGGGGTCCGCGGCGTAGTCCTCGTCGCTGACGGGGTCCCCCCAGGTGACGGGGCTACCGGACTCGTCGGCTTCTTGGATCGCGATGTGGGTCATGAAGCGGTTGGGGCCAGCTCCGTGCCAATGGTTCTCGCCGGGCTCGAAGAACACGCGGTCACCGGGGCGGGTCTCCATGACGGGCCCGCCCTCGCGCTGGCAGCGAGCGACGCCCTCGATGACGTAGATCGTCTGCCCGAACGGATGGGTGTGCCAGTGGGTGCGGGAACCCGGGGTGAAGTGAACGCTGGCCGCGCCGGCCCGGGCGGGGAGCTCTGGGGCGGCGATGGTGTCGATCTACACGGTCCCGGTGAACGAGTCACCGTGGCCGGAGGCGGTGTCAAGCGAGTTGCGGGTGATCTGCATGGGTGCGCTCCTGTTGGGGGTGTGGGCGGCCGCGATCCGGTCGGGCCGCCGTTCGAAGGTCGAGGCGTAGCGGGACGACGCGGGCCGGGCCGCCGGTCCTCTCAACATCGCGCTCGGGCCCGGCGAGCGCCGTGCTTGCACTCGTCGGCCGCGCGAGCTGGGCGATCTGCTGACCGGTCCCGGATGGCTCGGTCATAGCGTCACCATGACCTTGATCGCCTCGCGGTCTGGCATCGCCCGGTAGCCATCGAGGACGCCGTCTAGGCGGACGGTGCGATCGAGGACGCCGCCGGGCTCGATCCAGCCCTCCAGCACGTCGGCCACCAGCTCCTCGATGTATGCGCGCACCGGCGCGGGGCCTCCGCTGATCGCGATACTGGCGTAGCACGCCGGCTGGGAGGCGGGCAGCGCCTCGTCCTGCGAGACGCCGACGCGACCGACCGCTTTGCCCGGACGGGCGATTCCGATCGCGGTCTCGGCCGACTGCCCCAAGCCGGAGCACTCAGCACCAAGTGCTCGCCCTGACCACCGGTCAGCGCGGACGCGTTGCACCGCCTCCTCGACACGCTCGGCGACAATGTCGGTGGCACCCAGCTCGCGGGCCAGGGCCGTGCGATCCTCGTAACGGCCATAAATTATGATCTGCTCGGCTCCCAGGCGCTTAGCGGCGATGACCGCGCACAGTCCCACCACGCCGTCGCCGACCACGGCGGCGATCTTACCCGGCGCGATCCCGGCGCGGACTGCGGCATGCTGGCCGATGCCCATCACGTCAGACAAGGGTGAAAAGCGATGGCATCAGCGCGTCATCCTCGGCGACCGGGAGAGGGAACAGGGTGCCTCGGCGTACGAGCCGAAGATCGTGCGCAAGCGCCAGCGGCGCTTTGAGGGCTTTGGCGACAAGATCCTGGCGCTGTACTCGCGGGGGATCTGGACGCGGGATATCGAGGCGCATTTGCAGGAGATCTACGGGGTGCACGTCGGGCGGGATCTGATCAGCCGCGTCACCGGCGCAGTCATGGACGACGCCCGCGCGTGGGCGCAGCGGCCGCTTGAGGACGTCTACCCGGTCGTGTCCCTGGACTGCATGGTGCTGAAGATCCGCGAGGCGGAACGGTCGGGCGCCGCGCGTGCTACCTCGCGCTCGGCGTTACGGGTCGATGGCGACCGAGACGCACTCGGGATGTGGTTCCAGGAGTCGCAGGGCGAGAAGTTCTGGATGCAGGTCCTCGCCGACCTCAAGCAGCGCGGCGTCTCAGAGATCCTGATCTGCTGCGTCGTCGGGCTGAAAGGATTCCCGGAGGCGATCGAGGCGATCTTCCTCAAGACCACCGTCCAAACGTGCATCGTGCACCTCATTCGCCACAGCCTCAAATACGTTCCCAGGCGAGAACGCGAGCGGGTCGCTCGCGACCTCAAGCCGATCTACACCGCAGCCGACGCCGCACAGGCCGAGCTCGAGCGCTTCAATGAGACGTGGGGTGCCCGGTTCCCGGACAGGCACTCCCGGAGAGTTGTGCGCCGCGATGCTACAGATCTACCCGCGACGAGTCAACCCAGGGTCGCTCTGAGGCCGGCGCGAAGAAGGCGAAGGCCTGAACAACGACCGCCAACGACCTGGTGCTTCTCGCGTCGTGACCCACCGGACGCCGAGCCGCAAAGAAACCTTGAGTACCGCGTTCGCGTGAGAACAGGTGTCTGACGAGGCGATCATTTGGCACCTGCTGTTCGCGAAATGCACGTTCCCGTTAACGGGTTCAGAAGTTCAGTGCTGGGCGACGCGACAATGCGCCTCGGACCAGCGGAGTTAGTCGAGTTACGCCCCGCGCAGAGTGACCGGCGCGCGCGCTGCGCGCGCCCGGTGCGCGAGTGCGTGCTCCACTCAGGTGGGCGGCCGGGCGTGAGCCGCTGGCAGCTGCGGCGACACGACGGACTTGCTCGCCGTGCGGCGAGACCCGGAAGGTGCGGGACGCTCGAGGCGTGTGCACTGGACGGGCCGTTTGATGCCCAATTGCGATGCCCAATCGGCGCGACGAGCCAAATGTCCATTCTTCCATTAAATCCAAGATCCTCAGTAGCAGGCAAGAGCGGTTGACAAGGGGCCGGCTAAACTCGACCGTGAGGGGCCATAGCTCAGTTGGGAGAGCGCCTGCTTTGCAAGCAGGAGGTCGCCGGTTCGATCCCGGCTGGCTCCACTCCGAACTCGCCTTTGTTTCCCGGCGATTCAGCTTCTTGCCCCCGCCTCGCTGGTCGCCGAAGCGGTCCGATGGAAGCCTTTTGGAAGCCGCCGCCGCCGAAGCCTTTTCCAGGATCGGTCATCTGAAGTTGGGAATCGCCGCTCCCGGAGCAACACACACTGCCGGCCGGGACACGGGCTCGGATGCCCGTGTTCCGGTCGGCAGTACCGCGACGGCAACGTCCAGGTAGCTGCCCACGACGGTCGCGACTGACGACGGCCCAGGGACTCGCCCGACCGTCCGGACGAGAACAACAGAGCGCTCCGAGGCTTCTCATCCGGCTTGTCGACGCCACCCCTGAAGGCGGGTTGACCGCGACGAGCAGCCTGCTCCTTTCGGAGCGCGGTGTCGCGGTGCCTCCGGGTTGGCGACGGCCATCCGGGCCGTCACCAACCCGGCGGTCTATGAAGTACAGAACGAAACGACCTCATGACCCGGGAATGAGCATCTCTACTGCGAAGAAGGCCGGCGCCCAGGCTTGTTCCGGCCGCTGACCTCAAGCTTTCGGGCCCACGACTTGATCTCCGAGCGGAGCCAGAGCTTCACGCGCCGCTCCCCCAGGTCGAGCGCCGGACGCGGCATGTCGGCGTGCCGGTGCTGGTAAACGCTCACCGTGTTCGGGTGGGTGAGGCCGAGCAGGTTGGCTACGCCACGCGCGTCAACGAGATCATCCAGATCAACCTTCTCGCCCACGGCAAACAGATTACAGCCATAGTCGGTTCCGTCCGACCCAGCATATAGGCTACAGCCATAATCAATTAGCGACCCCGGCGACGTTGCAGCGTCCCGGGGTCCGGCCGAGACCCACAGGAGGTCACGACGATGTCAGCCTACGCCACTGGCCCAACCGCTCTCAAGACCATCGGTCAGAGCGGGATCCTCGACGCTCTGATCGCCCAGATCGCCGATCAGGTCGCCGCTCGCCTCAGCCAGCAGGCGTCGACCTCTGCCGACGGCGCGGACGAGTGGCTTGACTCCCGCCACGCTGCCGAGTACCTCGGCGTTCACCGAGACTCCCTGCGCAAGCTGGCCGCGGAGCGCGCCATCCCGTCCGAACAGGACGGCCCCGGCTGCAAGCTCTACTTCCGCCGCTCCGAGCTCGACGCCTGGCGCCACGGCGGCGGGTGTCCCCGTCACCTCGGCCTCGCGGCGTAGGCGACAGTGATGACCGGAAGCACCCCCGCGCGGCGGGTCCGCGTCGAGCGCAACATCTACGGCCGACTGGCGTCTTCGAAATCGGCTTCAAGGACGCCGCGGGCAAGCAGCGCTGGCGCACCGTGGACGGCGGCATCACGGCGGCTCGCGCCCTGCGCGATCAGCTCGTCGCCCAGCGCGGTCGCGGAGAGCGGGTAGCCGACAACGCTCGCCTTAGCTTCGGCGGCGCGGCGGATCAGTGGCTCCTCGGACCGGTCCAGGACCTCCGCCAGACGACGCAGGATTGTTACCGCAACGCGGTGGACAACCACCTCCGCGCCCGCTTCGAGCGCCGACGCCTGGACGCGCTCACGCCCAACGACCTGGCGGCGCTGGTCCGGAACCTTCGCGCCGCCGGCCTCGCCGAGGCGACGATCGCGATCGTCATCGGCGTTACGAACCGGATCTGCCGCTACGCAGCCCGCCGCCTGGGCTGGGGTGGGACGAATCCGGTGTCGCTGATGCTCCCCTCCGAGCGACCAAAGCCGTCTCAAGGAGCCCGTCGGCGGCTGTTCGAGGGAACCGAGCTCGAGGAAACCATCGCCGCCGCGCCGGAGCCGTACAAGACACTGTTCACGGTCGCGGCGCTCACGGGCGCCAGGTTGTCCGAGCTGCTCGGGCTCACCTGGGCGAACGTTCGGCTAGACCCGCTCCACGACGCCGAGATCGAGTTCGCCCACCAGGTCGACCGGCATGGGCAGATCGTGGCGACCAAGACCGACGAGTCGGCCAGAACTGTGCCGATCCCGGCGCAACTCGCCCAGGTCCTGGTTGACCACCACGACCGCTGCACCCACGTGGCACCAACAAACTTCGTCTTCGCCACGCGCACCGGCCGAGCATTCAGCCAGCGCAACATCGCCCGCGCTCTCCGTACCGCGCAGATGGCCGCCCGTACGCCGTCGGGCGAGTCCACCTTCCCGGCGCTCCACGCCACAGATCGCCACGACAATCCGCTACCGGTACCGCATGGCGCGGTCCCGTCAATGCACAGCTTCCGCCACACCGTCGCCAGCCGTGCCTTCCTCGCTGGCGAGAGCGTCGACGAAGTCGCATTTCTTCTCGGCCACCGCGACGCCAACGTCACCCGCGCGGTCTATCTCCGGGAGCTATCGGACACCCGGCGCCGGACGATGCGACGCTCGCAGATGCTGAAGCAGTTTCCGGGGGTTCTCGTCGACGACCTCAGCGAGAGGGACGCATGAAGCCTCGATGGAACGTCGGAGACCCCGGCTACGATGCGGCCGTGGGCGATCCTGCAAGCTACATAAACGACGAGCCGATGCTGGCCTACAGGACCGAGGTAGGCGAGGCGTGGCTCGGCGATTCCGTCGAAACGATGGACGCGCATATCGACGATGAGTCCGTGGACCTCATCGTCACCTCCCCACCGTTCGCGCTGCAGCGGCCAAAGGAGTACGGCAACGAGAGCCAGGATGCCTACAAGGAATGGTTTCTACCGTTCGCGGACGAGTGCTGGCGCGTGCTAAAGCCCACGGGTAGTCTCGTCATCGACCTCGGCGGAGCGTGGGAAGCTGGCCAGCCCGTCAAGAGCATCTATCAGTTCGAGCTGCTCGTCACGCTGTGTCGCCGGCCGACGCGCCCGTTCGTTCTGGCACAGGATTTCTACTGGTACAACCCAGCGCGGTTGCCCAGCCCAGCGCAGTGGGTGACCGTCAAGCGCGTTCGGGTAAAGGACGCCGTGAATTACATCTGGTGGCTAGCCAAGACACCACACCCGAACGCGGACAACAGTCGTGTGCTCCGCGAGTACACACCGTCGATGAAGCGACTGATAGACAGTGGCGGGGTCTACAACCGGGGCCGTCGTCCGAGCGGACATGTTGTCCGGGAGGGCTTCACCGAGGAGCACGACGGGGCGATCCCACCGAACCTACTGTCGATCTCCAACACTGGGAATGATCGCGGCTACCTTGACACTTGCAAACAGCGCAGCCTCCGCGCGCACCCCGCGCGGTTTCCAGCGGAGATCCCTGATTTCTTCATCAGGCTGCTGACGGAACCCGCCGACCTGGTCCTCGATCCGTTCGCCGGCAGCAACGTGAGCGGTGCGGTCGCGGAGTCACTCGACCGCAAATGGATCAGCATCGATATCGACGAGGAGTACGTCCGCGGCTCAATGGCCCGATTTGACGAACAGCAACTGCGCCGCGTTTCGGAGAGGTTGAAGTCCCGTGGCTGATGAGGCTGTACTCAGGAAAGCGCCCCCGCCACTCCCGCAAACCCCTGGCGGTCGCGTTGCGCTGCGGTATGTCGCTCGCGCTGGCCTGCTTCCCGAGCTCAGCCGGCAGACCTATGACAGCTTCGCTAAGGCGCTCCGGGAAGCCGTACTGAACTCAACGGATGCGAACGCGTCGCGGATCGACGTCGACCTGTCGAGGATCGCTTCGCACGCCGAGATGTCGATCGAGGACGACGGCCACGGCATGAGCACGAAAGACTTCACCGAGCAGTTCATGAGTCTCGGAGGGTCATCGAAGTTTGGCGACGGGGAACGCTTTGGCCGGATCGGAATCGGGTCGCTTGCGCTCCTGCAGTACGCAGACGCCGCCATCATTGAGACCAAGGTCGCCGGAACGGCGACAGCGACCCGCGCGCGCATCCAGCACCCTTGGACGCTTGGCCGCGCCGAGCGGCGAGGCCACCTCGGCGAACTCGCCGCGGGCTTCGCCGAGGAATACGAGCACATCGGCCCGGACGCAGATCACTTCACGCGCATCCGGCTGGAGGGCGTCAAGCCCTCGGTGCGGTCCCTCGGACACGACCCCGGGGCGTTCTACAAGCTCATCGACGACCTCCGCCGACTGCTTCCGCTGCCATGGAACGACAGCCGCCTCGCCCGTGTGCTCGAGGCCACCTCGCCAGAGTTGGCCGAGACCCTCAAGACCCACATCGCGGGCTGGTCGACTCCGGTGCGCGTCCACAGCTCGTGGGACCGCGATATCACGCTCGTCCGCCGTGCCTTCGGCGAGGATCAGGCCGGGGTCGAGGACTGGAGCGGCCCGCCGACCGCCATCCTCAAGACGATCAGCGTCAACGACGGCGACAGTCGCCGCAAGATCACCGTTGCCGGCTACCTGCTGAACCAGAAGCGCGCCCAGGCCAACTGGGCCGGCCTGACCACCCGTGTTCAGAACGTCGCTGTCGAGCAGCACACCTTCTTCGACGTCACCGCCGACCCCGGATTCCGCAAGTACATCACCGGCGAGGTCTGGATTCTCGGCGACGTCGACCGGGAGCGCCTGATCAACATCGATCGCTCGTCGTTCAACCGTGAGAGCGCCGACTATCACGCCGTCCAGCGATTCATGAGCCGGGCCATCGTTGACTTCAAGTCTCAGAGCGTCCAGCGGCCGCAGCGGCAAAAGGTGACCGTCAGGCGGGCCCTGGACGATCACGTCCGAGCTCTCAGGGCGATCGGCACGATCACCGAGCAGGCGGCGCTGATCCTCGAGGAAGCCGGGATCAAGGGGCTGCCCAGCTCGGAGCAGGGCCGCGGCCATCTAGACAACCGCACCGGCATCGTCGAGATGCTCACCGAGGCCAACGCCGACGTCACGGTCGACGACACGCGCGAAGCCGATGATCTCAGCTACAGCATCGAGCTGAGCGAGGACGGCCGACGGATCGAAGCCACGATCGGCCCGGGACTGGCGGAGCCGCGAGTCCGGGTTGGCACCGCCGAGTACCGCGTGACCTCGGCCTGCGCGACGGCCGAGGACCCACCGGTGCTCATCCGCAACCGGCCGCGCGAGATCATCTTCAATACCTCCCACGCCGCCCACCTGACCGGCGACCGTCAGAGGAAGTATCAGCTGTCGCTGGCGCTCGAGCTGGCCTTTCTGCTGGAGCGCACCGACCCCGGCGGCGTCTATCAGCGGATGCTCAGCTTCCTCGAAGTGCTCTGAGCAGGGGCCGTTACCGCGCACGAGCGTGCGCCAGATAAGACCTGAAGACGACCACCGCACTCGATGGTTCCGACAATTGACCGGAACCTGGGCGACCGGTAGAATGTCACTCAACAACTGAATCTGGGGGTCTATCTCAGACGCGGCGACAAGCGCTGCATAAAGTAGATCGACACAAGTCATCTGCCCTTCCGGGTGGACCTCCGCAACTCCGAGGAGGTCCCGAAGTGTCCGGAATGCCCATCGTGCCGCCGTTTGCTCGTACAGAGCGTGATCTCATCTGCGCCGCCCAAGCGGGCGACGCACAGGCTGTGTCGTACCTGCTCACCAAGTATGAGCCCGTACTCCGCCTGATCTCGTCCCTGATGCGGACGCTCGATCCTGCGCGTCGTCAGCGCGACGAACTGCGTGGTGCCGCCAATCTCGCCCTGCTCGAAGCCCTGCCCAAGTTCGATCTGACGCGCGGGGTGAAGTTCACAACCTATGCGTGGTACTGCGTTCGAGGGGCCATGCTTATGGTCCTGTTCCCGGACCAGCGCTCGTCCCTGGACAAGCCAACGCCGCCCCTGTTCAGCCTGGACGCTCAGATTGATGGCGACGCTGATGACACGGCCCGCTTCGAGCGTGACCTTCTCGGTCGGGATCCTCAGCATGGTCTCGACCCGGAGTTGGACCGCGCCCTCGACGCTGACCGTGATGCCGCCGTCCGTCGTTTCGTGACGCGCCTCCCTGAGGGTCAGCGCGGCATCGTCGTCGACATTTTCTGGCAGGACAAGACGCACGTCGAGATCGCTCAGCAACGCGGAGTCAGCCGCCCTGCCATCTCGCGGGCGCTGGCCCGTTCTTATGGGCACGGCCGCCGAGAGCTGGCCGCCTACGAGCAGACCCTCGCGGCCTAGCCCACCCCACATACATCTTCACGAACCTAAGGAGCCGACATGGCCAGTACCGATACCACCGTCAGCCAGGACCTGCTGGCGCAGCGGAGCTACACCCAGAAGATCGATCACGACTTCAGCCTCACCGTCGCCGGAGCCTTCGTCCGGGGCATCCGCGACATCGGCTACCGCGACACGGGCCGGGCGCTTGACGAGCTGATCGACAACGCCATCCAGGCCGAGTCGACCAAGGTCTTGGTGACGTTCGGGTACGACGGACCGTCTGACGCCAAGCCCACAGCCATCGCCGTGGTCGACAACGGCCACGGCATGGACCCCGAGATGATCCGCCTGTCGGTCATCTGGGGCGGGACACACCGCGAGAACGACCGGACGGGCTTCGGCCGGTACGGCTACGGACTGCCGAGCGCCTGCGTCAGCCAGGGCAAGCGCTTCACCGTCTACTCCCACGTTGAGGGCGCCCAGCTGCAGGCGGTGACTCTCGATCTCGACGACATCACCGACGGCAAGTTCAGCAACGGCACCGGAAGCATCACCGTCCCGGAGGCACAGCCCGCCGATCTGCCCGACTGGCTTGAGAAGGACATCGCCGCTCGCTTTGGTGAGGGCGGGTTCAGCCACGGAACTGTGGTCCTGATCGAGAAGCTCGACCAGGTCACGTGGGTAACGAAGGCCGCCCTGGAGCGGAACCTGCTCCAAGGGATCGGCACGACCTACCGCAACTTTCTCCGAGGCACCACCATCTGGGTCGGCCGGACGAAAGTCGAGCCGATCGATCCGCTATTCACCACACCCGGCTACCGGTTCTACGATCTGGACTCGGACCGAGCGGAGGCGCTGGAGCCGAGCTCGATCGAGGTGCGCGACCCGGACACCCGGAAGCCGCAGGGGACGATCAAGGTTCGCTACTCGTCGATGCCGGTGACCTTCGCACGCGTCGACAAGACAGTCGAGCGAGGCAAGAATAACGCGCGCTTCAGCGTCCTCGCGGATCACAACGGCATCATCGTGCTGCGAGAGGGGCGGCAGATCGATGTCGTCCCGCGAGGCGGATGGCTGAACGTCAACAACGACGACCGCTATTGGGGCGTCGAGATCGATGTGCCGGCCACGCTCGACGAGGAGATGTCGATTACGACCTCAAAGCAGCGGGTGATCCTGTCGCCGCGCATCTGGGATCTGCTCGACCAGAACGGCGTGAAGGCCAACGTCATCGCGCTCAGGAAGCGCTACGACGAGGAGAAGGCCAAGGCTCGCGACAAACGCGAGAAGGACAAGGAGACGCAGCGAGCGTCCGAGCAGGCGATGGCTGCGTCTGAGAAGTTCGAGGACGAGCGCACGCCCGACACGCCTGAGCGCCGCCGGAAGACCCAAGAGAACTTTGACCGAGAGGTCGAGCGGCGGAGCAACGAATCCGGCGTACCGCCAGAGCAGGTCAAGGAACAGCTTGAGCAGGAGACGAAGGAGCGGCCGTACCGGGTCCAGACAGAATCACTCCCCGGAGCGCCGTTCTTCCGGATGGAGCAGATCGGCGGCCAGAAGGTGCTCTATCTCAACACTGCCCATCGCTTCTACAAGGACGTCTACGCCGGTCCTGACTCCAACGCACGCATGCGCGCCGGGCTCGATGTGGTCCTGTTCGCCATCGGCTCGGGAGAGCTCAACGCTGAGGGCGACCTGCTGACGTTCTACGAGACCGAGCGCGGGCGCTGGTCATCCCGTCTCAACACCGCCCTCACCCAGCTCGAAAACATCGACAGTCCAGCAGAAGATCGCAGCGACGACGAAGCCGAAACCGATTCTGGGGAGGACTGACCGCTCGCTGAAACCGCAAGCAACGAGGGCGTTACCACTCAGAGTGCCGCGCCCATAAGACCTCCAACAACTCAATCCGGAGGCCCCTCCAACGCGGCGACAAGCGCTGCAGAAGCAGGCGGACCTAGTAGCGGTCAGCACCTGCCCACCTCGGGCGGACCTCCAAAGACCCAAGAACCTGGAGGTTCAACCAAATGCAGACCCATACTGTGGTTTCCGACCTGCTGGCCACGGCCGTCAACACTGCGACGACGGTCGAGGACGTCAAGACGATCATCGCCGCCGCCGAAAAGGAGCTCGGCGGCTTGCACTGGCGAGATGTGGGCGACCGGCCCAATAACGCCGGCACCGTCCAGATCGCCTCCAGCGCCGCCGCGGCGCTGATCGAGCGCATCACCAACCCGATCGACGGCATGATTGAGCTCAAGGCCGCCGGGCACACCGGCGACATGCCGACCAGCCCGCGCGAGGCCGCCTGCCAGTGGTTCGGCATCCCCCGCGGCGGGGTCAGCGAGATGACTGACTCCGAGCGCCGCAAGCTGGCCGAGAACATCACCGTCATCCTCGAGGACAGTGGCGAAGCCGACCGCCCGACGGTCTGCATCACCGACCGCGGCATTGGGCAGCACCCCGACGATGCGTCCAGAACGCTGCTGTCGCTCAACGAGAACAACAAGATCGGCCAGCCCTACCTCCAAGGCGCTTACGGCCAGGGGGCTGCGGCCAGTTACCGCTTCTCCCGCTTCACCGTGATCGTCACCCGTCGCGCGCCGGCCTTCAATGACGGCCGTCCGGACATCGTCGGCTTCACCATGGTCTGGGAGGATCCGGGCGATCCCAACGTCCAGAAACTGCCGACCTACCGGTACCTGGTCGACGCGAGCAGGGAGATTCCGGCCTTCGCGCCCGACGCGCTCGACGATCGCGAATGGCACGGCGTCCGCGTCACCCATGTCGCCTACGAGCTACGCGGCTATACCGCCGCCTACACGCAGCCCAAGAACGGCGTCTGGGCGCTGTTCCACAGTGCCCTGTTCGACCCGGTGCTGCCGTTCCTCGTCGGCGGCAACCGTCCCGTGGACGTCAAGGCCGTTAAGGGCAGCAACAGCACCCGGGTGGTGATCGGCAACGTGGCTCGCCTCGACAGTCCGAGCGGGCCGCACGGTGATCTGGAGGTGAGTTACCGGAACTCCGAGAGGTTCGACCTCACCAAGGTCACGGGCCGCGACCTCGGGTCGTTCTCGATCAACTTCTGGGTGCTGCAGCGCCCGCCGGGCAGCACCAGCACCAGCGACCCGACCGCGTCCTACGTCGGCACAGATAACGCGGTGACCATGACGCTGTCCGGCCAGCGACAGGACGCCGAGAGCCGCACCTGGCTCAAGAACCGCACCGACCTACCGTTTCTGGTTCGCAACCTCATCGTGCAGGTAGACGTCGACGGGCTGTCGCCGCTGGCCAAGCGGGAGCTGTTCGCCAGCACCCGCGAGCGAGCCGTCGATAGCGACCTGCGCGACCGCCTCTATGCCGAGGTGGCGACTTGCCTCAAGGGAGACGGCGAGCTGCGCCGGTCGGAGCGCGAGGAGCGTGACAAGCTCCTGGCACAGAGCACCGAACAGGTCGACGAGAAGGTCCGTGACCGGCTGCGCAAGCACATCCAGACCCTCCTGAAGAACAAGAGCCGCAACATCAAGCAGGTCGACATCGTCCCGGACAACCCGGGTGGCGGAGGCGGGAAGAGCCAGCGCGACATCGACGACAGCCATCTCCCGGCCGCCCCGACGTCGATCGTGTTCGTGCGCGACCCGATCACGATCAAGCGCGGCGGCACGACCAACGTCTGGGTCGAGATCAATGCCAAGAACGGCTATCTACCCGACCACGAGGCCGACTTATCGGTCATTTTCGACTCAGCGCTCGGGGGCAAGGTCGCCGACATTGCCAAGTCCCGCCTTCTGGGTGGGCGCTCCCAGTGGCGCTTCCAAGCCGCCGCCGACATGCCGCTCGGCGACTTCGACGTCGAGGCGGTCATGGTCACGCCGTCGGGCGTCATCCGCGCCACGGCCACGATGCGGGTGATCGAGCCCGACAAGACGAAGCCGAAGACGACCACCGTTCAGAAGCCCGACAACGGCCCGGAGATCAAGTGGATGCACCGCACATCCTGGGACGGGCTGAGCTGGACCGCCCGAACCGTCGGCGAGGTCCGTGTCGACAGCGACCAGACGCTGATCCTGCTCAACCGCGAGCAGCGGCTGCTCGAGAAGGCGCTCGACCACAACAAGAAGCTAACCAAAGAGCAGATCCAGACCCGGGCCGGGCGCTACCTCTTCCCGGTGGCGTGCGCCCTCTACGAGCAGTACGAGGCGGCAAAGGAGATGACCGATGCGCCCTCGTCTGAGTACATCACCGGCGAGCTGGAGCGCCTTGCCGAGGCCGTGCTTCTCGTCATTGACCAGGACTCGCTTAGCGACGGCGCGGGCGAGTAGAGGCGCAGCGGTGCCTGACGCGGCCGTAGGCGTCAGGCACCGCTTTCACTGGCGGCACGATCGCCTTCCCGTCGTCGGCGCGCGACGTTGAATCTCGGGTTAAGCCGGCGGCTATGGTGAACCCCTTGAAGACCAACGTCTATATCGACGGGTTCAACTTCTACTACGGCGCTGTAAAGGGCACGGCCTACAACTGGCTGGACTTCGCCGCGCTCTGCAGGACCCTCTTCCCTCGGAACGACCTCCACCGAATCCGGTACTTCACGGCCGTGGTTGACTCGCGCTCGTCGGACCCCCAACAGCAGGTCCGACAACAAACCTACATCCGCGCGCTACAGACCATCCCCAACTTGTCGGTGCACCTCGGGACCTTCAAAACACGGCCGGTCAGGATGGCTCTGGTGAATCCACCACGATCCGGATCTAGAACGGCCGAGGTTTGGAAAACTGAAGAGAAGGGCTCAGACGTGAACCTCGCCAGCTACCTGCTGATGGACGCTTTCCGTGGGGACTGCGAAGTCGCCATCGTCTTCTCGAACGATGCTGACCTGAAGACGCCGATCGAAATCGCCAAGAACGATCTGAATATCGCCGTCGGTGTGGTGAACCCGCACCCACCACCGAAGCGGAGCCGCGATCTCGAGCCAACGTTCTTCAAGCAGCTACGGCAAGGGCCGCTTGCTGCCTGCCAGTTCCCGCGTACGATGTCCGACTCCCACGGGCAGTTCACGCGGCCCTTGTCCTGGTGACCCTTCAAGGCCCTTAAGTCGCTGAGGCCCGCCTTGGCGGGCCTCGCACCCAGCCACCGAAGCGACTGGGGGGATAGCGGTGAGGATACCAGGGCTAGTCAGACCGGGTCAACACGGCCGACGCCCATGGAAGCCATGTGGAAGCCTCAGCCCCCGCTATCCGACCCGTAGCCGCCGCCAGATTCGCCGCACACCCCTGCAAACACTGGGGGTCACGGCATCCGGGCGGTCGCAGACCAGCCCCGCGCGCTCTTTGCAAGCAGGAGGTCGCCGGTTCGAGACCGGCTGGCTCCACGGGGAGGGCTCTTGCCGCTGCCGCGTCAGGCTAGTCCCGACATGAAGGGTCCGCGAAACGCGTCTCCTTTGATGCGGCGAAACCCGGAGCTGTCCCGGGCTAGCCCTCGAAGTCAAAATCCCGCGGCGGGCGCTGCTCAAACCAGAGCCTGTCGTGCTCAGGCGTATCCTGAAGAAACTCAGGCGTCTCCTCGAGCACGTCCTCGTCCTCGTTGGCCTCTTGATCTTCGCCCTCGTGATGGAGGCGGTACTCAGCAGTTTCATCCCCCGCGGGGGGCTCCGTGACGGATTCGGCGGCGCGCTCCGGGTAGCTTTCGGCGGCGTGTGGGGGAGGCGTTTCGGTGGGGTGCTCCGGCGCGCCCTCGGCGAGCGGCTCCACGGCGGCTTCCGCACGCCTCGAAGACGGGCGGGAGCGACGCCATCTCAACCGAGGGGCTTCGGTGGGAGGCTGTGCAGTGGCCTCCGCAGAGCCCGGGGACGCTTCGGCGGCGGGCTGTGCCGCAGCATCGGCGGAAGACTCTGCGGCTTCGGCCCGACTCGAGGGGACTTCGGCGGGAGGCTGGGCTTCGTCTTCGGCTCCGGGTGGTGCCGGCGGTTCGACGGGGTCCGGAGGACCCTCGGCGGGGGGGTGTACCGCGCCTTCCGCGGCGCTCGCCCCGGATGGCGGTTCCTCCAAAGCGAAAGGCTCGTCAAAGACTCGCCGCTCGTCCGCGCTCACATCCTCGCTGGCGACCGCGGGCTCAAACGCCGGTTCGGGCGCCAAGGGCGACTCGAAAGGCTCACTCGAGCCCGTAAAGGGCTCATCCCAGCCCTGCGGCTCGGCTTCGTAATCGAATGCCAGCGATTCCTCTGAGCGTAGGCCGGCGTCAGGCAACTTGCCAGGTTCACGGCGGACGGGACCCAATGCCTCGCGTTCAGCACGCTGGACCTCGGACGGATCGGCGCCGCGCCGGCGCTTGAGGTCCAGGTGCTCGCGGATCGCGTCGTCCAGCACACCCATCCCGGAAAGCCTACTCGCCACCGAACATATTCGCTATCTGTGGCCCCCAAGCGACTGGTGTTGTTCTTGCCAGGCGCGTGGTGAAGTAAAGCTTCCTGTCGAAGCTCGGGACGATGGGCCTCCTCAGCTCCAACCGGGGCGCGAATCCGAAAGTGCCAGACCTCCTCCTGAGTAGTCGCCAAGGTGCCAGCCGCCAGCCAGACCCGCAGGCAACCGGGGCTACACTGTCCCTATCCGTGCGGCATCAGCCGTCGTTCGGGGCTATAGCTCAGTTTGGGAGAGCGCCTGGATCGCACCCAGGAGGTCGCCGGTTCGAGCCCGGCTAGCTCCATTCCTAGGAGGCCCAATGCATACGGGAGATTCGCCTCGGCCACCGACCGCCGACGAACTTCTCGATCCCCGTCGCGGGTACCAAACGGGTACATCAGCTTTCTGAGCAGCGCTCCGACTACGGGCGCCGGAAGATGTCGTGGGTCCCAATCCGCCGCCAAATGACATGAGGCTGACCGGCGACGACCTCAGCTCCGTACGAGAACGTCGCGCGCCCATCCGCCGCCCAAGTCATCTCCCAGACACCAGTCTCGCCTTGGACACGCTTGACCCGTACCTGCGGCGCGAACGACTGGCTGGCCAAGCCGGCGATGAAAAGGCTGAGCGCACTGAGAAACGCCCGACGCTCCCGAGGCCCGAGTCGCTCCCAGTCTCGGAGAAACCGGGGCAGCTCTTCGTGCGTCGGCACCTACTCGGACTCTGCCGGGGGGACGCTCTCTAGATGCGCGATGAATTCCTCGTCGCTGCCGAAGAAGACCCCCCGGCCAGCCGCGATATCCGCGTCGGCTTCTCGCTCCTTGGCCTGCCACTCGGGGGTCCAGAACCAAGCCTGGTCAGGGTCGATCGGGCCTTTGATGATCCCGCGGAGAAGCACACCTGCGCCGTCGATCGCGTTGTCGGGCAGCTCGTCGACCAGCTTGTGAAGCTCAGCCTTACTCACGAATCAAATTCTGACACGGCGCGCGGCTCGCCGGGCCCGGCGTTCCGTCGCGCGTTGGCGATCGCCACCTCGGCTTCGATCCGCGGCGTGTCCTCGAGTTCGTCCATCACGTGTCCGTACCGCGTCAGCGTCAGCCTGGCATCGTGCCCGAGCTGGCGCGCAACATAGATGACACTGCGGCCTTCGTGCAGCAGCAACGAGGCGAAGCTATGCCTCAGGTCGTATGGACGCGCATGTGCGAGGCCGGCAGCCTGCGTTGCGCGATGGAATGCACGACGACGCCACGATTGGTATGCGGCCTGAGTCCACGGCTGCCCGTCCTTGCCTGGAAAGACGAGCTCTTTGTCGTCAGGACGACCCGCGGCCACCCGCCAGGAGCGCAGATCCGCAGCGAGGGGTGCGAGCAGTCGGACAGTCCGGTGCTGCCGCGTCTTCGTGTCAGCGTCTGCGCCGAGCGAGATCGAGCGCTGCACCAGCATGGTCCGCTCCCGAATGTCTCCCCAGTGCAGTCCGAACGCCTCCCCCGGACGGAGGCCGGCATAGGCCAGCACCGAGAGCAGCGCTGCGTCTCGCACATCGAGGGCCGCGCGCATCGCCTCGATCGACAACGGCGAGAGCGCCTGGACCTCCTCGCGGCGCGGCAGCCTCGCCTTCTTCACGCGCCGAACGGGGTTCTCGGCGACGCGGCCGGACACGAATGCGTGCTCCAGAACTGATCCGAGGAGATCCAGCGCTTGTCTGACCGCGACCGGCCCCGCCCCGGCGGCGAGTCGGTCGGCCTGCCAGCGGCCAACCGTTTCGGGGTCGATGTCTCGCAGCGCGATCGATCCGAGGAATGGACGAAGGTGGTGGTCGTAGAGGCTCGCGTAGTGGAGCCGTGTCTTCGGCGCCAGCGTCACGGCGTGCGTCACAGCCCATGCCTCGGTGACGTACTCGCCAAGCGACTCGGTGCCAGCATCGAGCGTCCCGAGGCTCCCCGCGCGGCGCTGCCGGCGCACTTCAGCATCGAAGTCAGCTGCGTCCCGCCGCGTGCTGAAGCTCCGGGCGCGGTTTCGTCCATGCTGACGCCACCGCACCCGCCAGACGACCTCGCCACCGGCCCGCTGGACCTTCTCGACGCTCATCGCCGACCTCCCTGGCCGACTCCTGTGCAGAGAATCGCGCGGAGCGATGGTCCTGCCCCCTTCGGAACGGCGACACCGCGTGTGCGTCCGGACCTCGGTCGTGCCTCTGATGGTGTCGCCCACTCGCGAACGGACTCGGCGGAGATGAGCCACCGGGCTCCCCGTTTGACCGCTACCAGCTCTCGGCGCGCGATAGCGCAGCGAATCGCCTTCTGCGACACGCCGAGCTCGGCGGCGAGCGAAGCCACCGTGTACGCGGAGTGTCCATCGTTCAGCTCGGTCGGTTGGCGCAGATGAGGCAAGAGCCGCCGTGCCAACACGCCGAGGTCACGGTCACTGAGACCATCGTGGATCTGTCACGACGTCCCGAGTGGGCTCGCCTCAAGAGTGCTCCTCCGTCGCCGTTGCAGCAGAAGCTCGCGGCCCCCGCTTCGGCGGACGCCCCACTCAGAGCGGAAGCCGGGCTCGTGCTCGGTCGTTCGTGATCGGCGCGGGCGAAGAACGTCCGCATAACTGCGGTTGTTGGGTGGGGAAGTGGAAGGATGGGCGACGGTTGGGCCAGGCCCGTACGTGCTCGGATTTCAGCGCTTGAACTGGAGTCGAGGTCGGGGGCGGCGCTGAGTCGCCGCCCCGCGGCCTCGAGGATCCGCTCCAAAGGGCGTTGGGTCTATCACTGCCCTCAGGGCCCCGCAGATCCAGACGCTGACCGTCGCTCCGGGCTTTCAGCTCTCGCTCCTGGCGTGCAGGGCCTGTGCGAGATCTCATCCCCCGAGCTTCTCGATGAGCGCCTAGCTAGTGGTGTGCCGCAACCCTGCGGTCGCGGTCGAGCGTGCCCGCAAGCGCCTAGCTGCTGATGGTCACCCGAGCGAGAAACTGGAGAAGGTCAAGGCAATGGTTCACAAGCGGCGCGGAACGCTTCGCAACGCCAGCGCGGGGACGATCGGCGAGCGCGCCGGCCGGGTGGTCAACAAGAAAAAGATGGCCAAGCACTTCGCCCTCACCATCACAGACGGCGCGTTCAGCTGTCAGCGCAACCACGCGCAAATCGACGAGGAGGCGCTGCTGGACGGGATCTACATCCTGCGCACCGGAGAGCCAGCCGCCAGGATCGGCTCGGCGGCGGTCGTGCGCGCCTACAAGCAGCTCAAGGTCAACGAGCGCTGCTTCAAGAGATGAAGACCACGCTGGAGATCCGCCCCGTGCACCACCGACTTCAGGATCGCGGGCGGGCGCACGCGTTCCTGTGCATGCTCGCCCGCTATGTCCAGTTCGAACTCACCCGACGCCTTGAGACGATGAGACGATGCTCTTCAAAGACGGCACGCCGCTCTCAGCAGCCGACCCGGTCGCGCCAGCCGACGCTCGCCTGGCGCGAGCACAAAGGCCGCAACCGCCCGGGCTGCCAACGGCCATCCACACCCACAGCCTCCCCGACCTGCTCACCGACCTCGGCACGCTGTGCCGCAACGCGGTCCGGCTCGCCACAAGCCCCCACACCTCCACCCGTCTCACCACCCCAACCGAGCTCCAAGCCGCCGCCTACGCGCTGATCGACATCAAGCCCACGTAGCCAAGGAACTACCCGCCCCAAGCGGCAAAGCCCCAGCCGCGACACGATCGGACGACCCCAACCTACGAAAACTTCCGCCTAGCCAAGACGCGCCGATTCCGGGGTAGTTTTCGGGTAGGGCCGATCGCTCGCAAGCCCTCAGAACGCCTTACAACGCGCCGAACCGAGCTCGGATCGACGCCGATACCTCAAAATCAGCCGATCAGGCAGCGAGTTGGTTTGGCGGTCGCCGCTCAGACGCCTCACAGGAGGTGCAGCGGCTGCAAGCGGAACTCGGTCCACCCCCTCAGATCAGAGGCAGGTTTTGTCCATAAACGGGTCAGCTCAGATCGTCGCTCTGGCGTCCTCCTCACGAAGCGGTTCGTCCGCGCGCAGCGCGCGTCGTAACGGCCTGCCGACCAGCTCCTGCAGCCGCGTGGGCGAGAGTCCGCCGCCGGGCTTTTTGGCGACGAGGTCGCCGGCAGTGAGCACATGCCCTGCGGGGAGCTCGTTGCGCGCTACGAGCGAGCGGCCGAAGAGCAACCGCATCGGCGCGAGCTCGAGCGCCGCCGCATCTTTGTCGACAGGCGAGGAGAGCGCGGCGTCGATCGTGCGTACGCCGTCGACGACCATCCGCAGCTCGCGGCTGGTCACCGACGCTGGGATGTCCGGACCGAACATCTCGCGGCTGAGCGTCACGTGCACCTCGAGCACTCGTGCTCCGAGGGCGGCCGCGGCGAGCGAGGGATAGATCGTCCCGGAGTGATCTGAGAGCCCACTCGTGCACCCATAGCGGGCGCGGATCTCGGCGAGCACGTTGAGTCCGATCCGCTCGGGCTCGACCGGATAGGCCGACGTGCACTGGAGCACCGCTAGCGTCCCGGCGCCTCCTCGGCGCAGCTGC